>Ga0233424_10000092_pt1 | contig 122977 bp, 118 predicted proteins | sample Watercolumn_Towu_FD_181011 | JGI IMG/M metagenome (GOLD analysis project Ga0233424, IMG submission 181011) | Freshwater microbial communities from Lake Towuti, South Sulawesi, Indonesia - Watercolumn_Towuti2014_125_MG | ecosystem: Environmental > Aquatic > Freshwater > Lake | place...
CACGCAGTTGCGCTAGGCAAAGTCCACTTGGGGCAGATGCGTCATTGCCTCGCCGACGGCTGCTGCCGGATATTCATAATCCTGCAACTGGCCGGTATGGTAGGCATCGTAAGCTGCCATGTCAAAGTGGCCGTGGCCGCACAGGTTGAACGCAATCACCTTCTTCACATTGTCGCGTTTGCACAGCAGCGCTTCATCAATGGCTGCGCGCACAGCGTGCGCAGCTTCCGGTGCAGGCAAAATGCCTTCTGAAGCGGCAAACTCCAGCGCCGCAGCAAATGTGGGGCGCTGCATAACCGCCCGCGCCTCAATGTAGCCGCCATCCACCAAGGCAGAGAGGCTGGGCGCCATGCCGTGATAGCGCAGGCCGCCGGCGTGAATGCCCGGAGGCATAAAGGTATGGCCAAGTGTGAACATCTTTACAATTGGCGCCATCGCAGCCGTATCACCGTAGTCGTAAACAAAGCGGCCCTTGGTGAGGCTGGGGCAGGCAGCCGGCTCCACCGCAATGATGCGCGTCTTATGGCCCTTGGTCAGATTCTGGTGCAGGAACGGATAGCAGAAGCCGGCGAAGTTTGAGCCGCCGCCGGTGCAGCCGATTACCATGTCCGGATACTCGCCGGCCATTTCCATTTGCTCTAGTGCTTCCAACCCAATTACGGTTTGATGCATTAGCACATGGCCAAGCACTGAGCCGAGGCTGTACTTTTTGGCGCCGCCAGAGCTGGCGGCTGCAATCACCGCCTCGGAGATGGCGATCCCCAGCGAGCCATTGGACTGCGGGTCAGCTGCGAGAACACCGCGGCCATATTCGGTGTTGGTGCTGGGGCTTGGGTAAACCTGCGCCCCAAAGCTCTCCATAATGTGACGCCGGTACGGCTTGGAGTTATAGGACACGCGCACCATATACACTTCAAGGTCAATCCCGAAGAACTTGCACGCCATCGAAAGCGCCGAGCCCCACTGGCCCGCTCCGGTTTCAGTGGTGAGCGCCTTGGTGCCAGCATCTTTGTTGTAAAAAGCCTGCGCCACTGCCGTGTTCGGTTTGTGCGATCCGGCCGGTGACACACCCTCATACTTGTAATAAATGTGCGCCGGCGTGCCCAACGCTTTCTCCAGCCGCACGGCGCGGAACATCGGCGTCGGGCGCCACAAGCGGTAGATCTCGCGCACAGGCTCGGGGATCTCAATCCAGCGATCCGGGCTCATCTCTTGCATGATCAGGCTCATCGGAAACAATACAGACAAAAATTCCGGATCAACTGGCTGCTTGGTGCCGGGATGCAGTGGCGGGCTCATGGGAACCGGCATGTCCGGATTGATGTTGTACCAAGCCTTTGGCAAGCGGTTTTCGTTCAATAAATATTTGAATTGGGGTGTGCGCGTGTTGCTGGAGCGCGGTGCGCGGGCAGCAGCAGCTTTTGGTTTACTGGCAGCTAGCTTGCGGGCGGCAGCTGCTGTGGACTTGGTAGCAGCCGGCTTGCGGGCAGCAGCTGCTTTGGCTTTGGAGGCTGCCTGCTTGCGCGCAGCAGCTGCCGCTGCGCTGCCCGGCTTGTTCTTGCTTTTTTTGGATTTTGTGGCCATGGTTTATCTCCTGTTGAATGTCTGAATTGAATCCAAATTATAGCCGATTGATCACAAAAAATGACTTGCCAACTGCGCCACTATGAGGCTGCCAGCGCTGGCTGTTGCGCCACAAAGTCCGAAATCAGCGCGGCTACGGCCGCCGGCCGCTCAAGTGGCACAAGGTGCCCCGCATCCGGCACAATGCGGATGGAGGCGTGCGGCATGCGCTGCGCCAGCGCTGCTGCGCTGGTAAAAGTGTCCGATTCCGCGCCGCCCACCACAAGCAGCGGGGCCTTCAGCAGTGCCAGTTTGCGCCACAGGTTGTCCGGCAGCGTGACGTAAATTTTTGCCTCCCACGCCGGCGGGTAGGCCAGCTGCACCGTGCCAGCTGCGCCCGGGCCGGCCATGGCAGCCACATAAGCCCCCAGCGCAGCATCGCTCAAGCGCGCAAAAGCGGGCTTGGCGCGGTAGTTTGCAAACATCTCCTGCGCGCTGCTAAAGCTGGTGCGGCGGCGCTGCGCACTAGCTTCGAGTGCGCGGGTGCGTGGCAGGCCAAACAATTTTGCGCCAACCCACTGCAGCGGGCTTAACGGCGGCTGCAAAACCGGATCAAGCAGCACAACTGCGCTGAAGGCAGCCGGCCGCTGCAGCGCTGCCAGTAAAGTGGCAATTGCACCCAGTGAGTGGCCGATGCCCACAACCTGCGGCGTGCCGCGCTCGTCTAAAAATTGCAGTAGATCCTGCGCCAGCAAACCCCAATCCTTAAGCTCGCGCGGGTCGGCGCCGGGCCACAGCGGGCGCTGTGCCAGCGCTCGCACGCAATGTTGCGCACCGAGTAGCGTTAGCAGCGGCTGGTACGCTGCAGGCGGATAGCCGTTGGCATGCGCAAAAGAAAGGTTGGGACCGGTGCTTCCGGCCGCGATGAAAGGGATCACGCTCCGCGGCGCGCCGCTGAAGGATTGCGCGGCAGAAGGCTGCTAGCTTGTGTCACGCGTCGCCGCCCAGCACGCTCTCAATGATGGCGCGGTAGCCGCGGGCGCAGCCGTGCAACTGCTCCAGCTCCACGTACTCGTCCACAGTGTGGGCAAGTGCTTCAGGCGAAGGCCCAAAGCCGATCGTGGGCACCGCTGCAATGCCGGCACTGAATGCGCCGTTGGTGCAAAAGTTATATGTGCCATATTCAACGGCAAGGCCGGCGGACTGCAGCCCGCGCGCGGCTGCTTCCACAAAAGGATGGCTGCGCTCTATGAACCAGGCCGGGAACCATTTGCGGCACGCGAGTACATTGCCGGTGAACGCGCGGTACTCGCCCGTTGCAATTGCCACTTGCAGCTGCGCATCGGCGGGCAGCTGCAGTTCCGTCAGCGCAGCCAGTACATCTGATTCTGTTTCGCCGGGCAGCAGGCGCCGGTCATAAGTGGCGCGGCAAATGCTGGGGACCACGGAGTGGCCGGGGTATGGCTCAGAGATGATGTCTGTGAGCGCGATGATTGCAGAACCAACCTGTGGGTGCACGGGCATGGGCAGCGCCTCGATGGCCTGCAGGGCGGGCAGCAGTGCAAGCACGGCGTTGAGCGCGTGCTGCGGCGCGGAGGTATGGCCCGGCCGGCCAATCGCGGTAAGTTTAATTTCTGCGCGGCCGCGGCCGCCGTGCACGAGGCGCAAGTTGCTGGGCTCGCCAATCACCACAAAGTCCGGCTGCACGCGCTCCACCACTGCGCGCAGCGCCACGCCCTCCAGCACTTCCTCCAGTACAGAGGCGCACACTACCACGCGCCCTGCCAGCTGGGTGCGATCCGCGCCAGCTGCGGCCGCCAGCATTGCGGCCAATGCGCCGCGCATGTCCGTGCTACCGCGCCCGTAAAGGCGGCCATTGGAAATGGCAGCGCCGTGCGGCGCCTGTTGCCAAGGAACGCCCGGTGCAATTCCCACGGTGTCTGTGTGGGCATCAAATAACAGCGTGGGCCCCGCGCGCGCGCCAACCATTTCACCGGTGACGCTGCCATTGGCGTCCATGGCCACGCGCTCGAAGCCCAGCGCGGGCATGACACCCAGTAAAAACTCGCTGACGCGCTGCTCAGCGCCGGCCTCGCCGGGCAGCCGCACCAGCTGCTGCGCCAGTTCGGTTACCTGTTCCGGACTAATTGGTGGCAAGTGGGGGCTTTGGTGAGCCGCGGTTGCGCCCGGGCTCAGACGCGATTGATGCGCCGCCAGACACGCTGCAGATGCAGCGCATCAGTTTCCATGATCGGGCTTTCCACCAGCATGCGCCCGCTGCAGCCCAGTTCGGCCAGCACCTTCAGGAAATCGCGGTAGCGCAAATCGCCTTCCGCAAAAGTCAGGTGCTTCTCTTCCCCTTTGGGGCCGTAGGCAATGCCGGAGATGTGGATGTGCATGTTGCGCAGCGCGGCTGCGCCCAACACTGTACGCATGTGCTGCAGCGCATCCCGGAACTCCGCTGTAGTGTTGATGCTGCCGTCACCCCCGCGCGCATGCAGGTGGGCAATGTCCAGGCAGGGCAGCACCCCCGGTACTTGCAGCGCCATCTGCAGCACATCTTCCAGCGAGCCCAGCATGGCGCTCTTGCCCATCAACTCCGGGCGCAGCGTTACGGGGTTGCCCGCTTTGCGCAGCACGCGCACGCAACCCTCCAGGCGCTGAATTGCCAGCTTGAGTGCAGCCTGTGGCCGCTCAAAGTAGGAGCCCGGGTGAAAAATGATGTCCGTGGCACCAGCCAGATTGCCAAAGTGCGCTGCGTCCATCAGGCGCTTGCGGCTGTTGGGCCACTCCTCTTTTTTTGCGTTCAGGTTTATGAAGTAAGGCGCGTGCACGCTGAGCGGCAGGCTGTGTTGTGTGGCGGTGGCTGCAATCAGCGCGCAGGTTGCGGGCGTAACATTCACGGATTGCACCCAGCCCAGCTCCAGCGTGCCGAGGCCCAGCGCTTTCATTTGCTGCACCGCTCCGGCAGAGCCGCCGGGTTTTGGCGGTGTGGAGGTGGGTGCGCCCACTGTCCCGAAAATGAAATCAGCCGCCGGCATGCTGGGATCTCACGGCACAGACGCGCTCAGCAGTTGATTGTCAGCTACGCACATGCACGCTTCCAACTCGGACCCCAGCCGGTCATTCGCCAGCTTACCCTGATATTTTTTTGCACCGGCAACAGCGCGCCAGCCACCCATCTCAAATGGCAGGGGGCCATCGGCAGCGATCCACTCGCCGTTATATTTGCGCGCCAGATGCACGTGCGAGCTGGTGGAGCGGGTTTCGCCCGCGCAGCCGGGATGGCCCAGGCGCGTGCCCGCCCGCACTTGCTTGCCTTCGATGATATTCACAGTGTCCACTTCCAAATGCATATACATCATCACCCAACCCGTGGTTTCCCGGCCATCGCCGTCCAGATCCAGCATCAGGACGCCATCGCTAATCCGCGCCACTACGCCGTCTGCAGCGGCCGTCACCCAGTCCCCGGAAATGTCACAGCCGGCGTAGGTGAGTCCGGGCGCAAAGTCAATTGCGCCCCATGGCTGTGAGTCGCCGATGACGGGGTGCGGTCCCCCAGTGAAATTCCAAATTACGCCATCGGTGAAGGGCAGCTGCCATTGTGGCTGCTGCAAGGTAGCCGGCAGCAAGTCCACATTGTAGGGCGCCGTGTCGCCAAACAGGGACTTCATCGTGGCCTTTACTCCGTTCGGTCCCACCGCACGCTCAAACTCCGGCAGTGAACTGAATTGTGCTAGCAGGTTATAAAGCGCAACGCTGCCCGCATTCAGGCGCGGGTCCAGCCGCCACTCCCAGCCGTCTGCAAGCGTCAGTTTTCGCAGCGTGCCTGCCCGCCAGCCGTAGTAGCCCTGGTTAAGCAACAGGGCAGTGGCGCGCACCTGATTTTTAAAACCTGCATCCTGCCAGTCCCTCAATCCGAACGGATAGGCTTCCTGCTCTTTGGTCGGTGTGTTGCCGGTGTAGAGCCCGGACTCGTATTCCAGCAGAGCCAGCAACAAACGCGGATTGATGGAATAGGTGCTGGATGCCTTCTGCAGCACCTGCCAGCCATCGGCGCGATAGGTGTCGCCGTCCTTGTCACGCACGGATGCCAGCCATGGGCTGGCTTGCGCGGCATCATTGGTCACCGGATACAAATCCTGCAGCGGCCCGTTTACAAAAGCATTGTCGGGAATGATCTGTGGTTGCGGCGCTATGCCGAAATCAAACATCGTTACCAGCAACTTGGAACCGGGCTCCACCAGCACGCCGGTCATCGGCAGGGTTGGGTTGGATGCGCGCAAATCACCCTCTGACACCCCAAAGCGCCCGGCGAGTGCCGGCACCGTGTCTCCCGGCTGTGAGACATAAAAATTATCGGTGGCACTCTCTGCTGTTTGGGCAGCCACAGTCTGGGTGGGTGGCGGCCAAGTAGGCACCGGCGTAGGCGCCGGTGTTGTAGCGGTGGGCTCAACAGTTGCCGGAGCCGGCACCACGTTGCGGGCGGGCTGCGGCATGGCAGCCTGCGCTGTAACGCAGCCCGCGGCCAGCAGCGCCACAGCGCCTGCAAAAAAATATCTACGGCGCAAGATAATCACAGAAAGGGATCGGGCGCGGGATTATAAGCTTTGCAAAGTCTGGTTTGAGTTTATTGAACTGAGTTGCGCCGGCACCGCGTGACTTTGCAATCACGCTGCAACGCAATCCGAAGCGGCGCCTGCCGGCTTGGGCGCTGGCGCCCGACGCCCGTCATTGCACTGGCTGCCAGTCCGGCTCGATATCATCGCCGATGGAGTCTGGATTGCTGATCATGACCTGCGCGTCGCCGGTGTTGCTCATCATGTAAATCTTGAAGGTGCCGCTGCGATTGGAAGAAAACGCAATCTGGTCACCGCTTGCGGACCAGGTGGGCGAGAAGTCATCGCCCCGGGCAGCCGTCAGGCGCACCGTTTCCAGAGTCTCGACCGTGAGCAGCATAATCTCAAAATCGCCAAAGCGGTTGGAGGAGAACGCAACCTGGTCACCGCGTGGCGACCAGACCGGGTCCATATCGGTTGCCGGGTCGTTCGTCAGGCGCGTTTGAAAGTGTCCGTAGGCGTCCATCAGGTACAGCTCCATGTTGCCGTCGCGATCGGACCAAAAAACGATCTCTGAGCCCAACGGCGACCAGTCTGGCGAACCCTCACTTGCCGCAGTGTTTGTGAGGCGCTGCAACTCAGTGCCCTGTGGGCTCATGGTGTAGATCTCAGCATTGCCGCCGCGCTCGCTAACGAATGCCAGCCGGCTGGCATCGGGCGCCCACGTGGGCTGCTTGTCAGAGTACACGTTATCCGTGATGCGCTTCTGGTCGGTGCCATCCAGGTTCATCGTATAGATCTCCGCATTCTGGTCGCGGAAGGAATACATTGCAATTTTGTTGCCGTCGGGAGAGAACACCGGGCTGCGGTCGCTTGCGGCATTGGCGGAAACGCGCACTGCGCCCGGGGCATCAGAACTGATTAACCATAAGTCGTAGTTGCCATCCTGTTGTGAGGATGCCATCACAAGCCGCGCCGGGCTGGGCGACCAGTCCGCATTGTCGTCGTTGGCAGAGAAGGCATTGGTCATATTTTGCGGTTCTGAGCCCTGTGAATACATGGAGAAGAGCTCGTTCTTGCCGCTGGAATTGTTGGCGAATGCCAGTCGCACGCCATCCGGAGACCACGAGGGAAATGATTCGTCGGCAGCTGAGTTCGTCATACGCACGGGGTCCGTGCCATCTGCTGCCATGACGTAGATTTCGTAGTTGCCGTCGCGCCGCGATGAAAACGCGATCCGGTCAGACTTTGGCGACCATGCCGGCTGCAGATCCTCTCCGCTGCTGTTGGTCAGTCGCAGCTGGTCGGAGCCATCCGGGTTCATCGAGTAGATCTCAAAGTTCCCGTCACGAATCGAGGCAAACGCAATCCGCTTGCCATCCCGCGACCAGGCGGGGTTCAGGTCCTGCCCGGAGTTGTTGGTGAGGCGCACGGGCTCCGAGCCATCCCTGTTCATCACGTAAATTTCAGCATTGCCATCGCGGTAGGAAACAAATGCGAGGCGCTTGCCATCCGGTTGCCACGTGGGATCGTAGTCATTGGCGGGGTTTTTGCTGATGTTGGTCTGCTCGCTGCCGTCCGAGTTCATCAGGTAAATCTCGCTGTTGCCATCGCGGTCAGAGGCAAAAGCAACTTGGGCGATGTTGGGCGACCACGCCGGGTCGGTATCAGCTGCCGGGTTATTGGTCAGGCGGTAGCGGCCGGCACCCATGGAATCCATCGCGTAAATCTCCGCGTTGCCTTCCAGATCTGACACAAACGCAATGCGGCCAATAAACCCGGTGGGGGCGGGCGTGGGCAGCGGGCCAAGCGTGGCAGTGGGGGTGGGTGTTGGGGTGAGCGTTTGTGACGGAGTGGGCGTGAGCGTGAAGATAATTACCGCTAGCGCCTGCGGCGGGCTGCCGATGGCATCCACCAAAAACTGGGGCGGGTTGCAGGCAATGCTTGCGAGCAGCAATAATGCGCCTGCTAAAAGCGCGCCGGCCGGTTGCTTTTGCCCACGGCCGGAATTCCGGTCTGCGCCGGGCGCGCTGGCCGCGCGCGGGTCAGACAATGCAGCCATACCCGGCGGGTACCAGCATTGCCAGGCACACAGCTACGCTGCCCAAGCCCAAAATTACGGGTACATTTTCACGCACGAGGAAGAGTTTCCACTCCATTTCAAGCAGGCTATCCAGCGTTAGGTAGCCCAGCACCGCCGCTGCCGTCAGCAGCCAAAAAGATGTTTCACAGTTCAGGGCAATTTGAGTCACGCGTCACCAGCCAGTTGACATGGCGCACTATAGCACAATCATCGGCCCCAATAAGCTTTTCGATTAGTTTTTGGCCGCCAACCGCGGCGATCGACTTCCCCGAAGTGGCTTGACAAACTTCAGGCGACTGGTAGAATTTAGGCATGCCTAATTTTATTGTGATTGTGATTGTGATTGAAGGGAACCAAGCTTAGGGTGGCGCAAGCATTACTTTTCGCTCTGATTGGGGCCGGGCTGCTGCTTGGGGCGCTATGGGCATTTCGGCCGGGCAGTGGCTGGTATTGGCGCGGCAAGGCCCGGGATGAAATGACGGACCGCGTGCGCACTGAAGACGCGGTCAAGCACATCCATCTTGGAAACCTGCGCGGCCTGCAACCAACACTCGAAAGCCTCGCCGGCGCGCTGCAAGTGACCGGAAATGAAGCCGCCGCCGTGGCGCAAAGCCTGACCCAGTTCGGGCTGGCAGAATTGCGTGACGGCCAGCTCCACCTGCAGCCGCGCGGTGTTGAAGCAGCGCTCCATATCATTCGCGTGCACCGCTTGTGGGAACAGCATCTTGCAGAGGGCACCAGCGTGGCGGAAGGCGAGTGGCACGCGCAGGCCGATCGCATCGAACACCAGCTCTCGCCGCAAGAGGCGGACAGACTAGCAGCCCAAATGGGCAACCCGCTGCGCGATCCGCACGGCGACCCCATCCCCTCGCATGCCGGCAGCTTGCGCCCGCAAGATGGCATGCCGCTTTCAAGTGTGGCCGTAAATCAATCCTGCAGAATTGTTCATATCGAAGACGAGCCCGTCGCAATTTTTTCCCAAATTGTTGCCAGCGGCCTGCAGCCAGAGATGGAGCTGCGCGTGCTGGAGAACTCTGCGCGGCGCGTGCGGGTGTGGGCCGATGGTTCCGAGCATGTGCTGGCGCCGTTGCTGGCTGCCAACGTGGCGGTGCGGCCGCTGGAGGTGCTGGCAAAGGAAGTTGCGCAGCGGCCATTGAGCGACCTCGAGCCGGGGCAGGCCAGCCGCGTTGTGAGTATCTCGCAAGCTTGCCGCGGGCTTGAACGCCGGCGCTTGCTGGACCTCGGACTGCTGCCCGGCACCATGGTGTATGCCGAGCTGCGCAGCCCGTCCGGCGATCCCACAGCGTACCGCATTCGCGACACGCTGATTGCATTGCGCCGCACGCAGGCGCAATGGGTGCGCGTGGAGTAACAGCATGGCAAAGGAGAACAGCCCGGTGAATTCAGTTCCAGTAATTCAACCCGCCGGTGCGGCTTGCGAAGCCTGCCCCGCACATCACGCAGCAAACCTGCTGCGGCTGGGTGTCAACGTGAATGATTGTGATTACGTAGTGGCGCTGGCCGGCAATCCCAATACGGGCAAGAGCACAGTGTTCAACGCACTGACGGGGCTGCGCCAGCACACTGGCAACTGGCCCGGTAAAACTGTTACGCGCGCCGAGGGCGCATACTCATACGGCCAAAAGCGCTACAAGATAGTTGATTTGCCGGGAACGTACTCGCTGCTGTCCACCACTTTGGACGAGGAAGTGGCGCGTGATTTTATTTTGTTCGGGCAGCCGGATGTGACGGTGGTGGTTGTGGATGCCACGCGCCTGGAGCGCAATCTGAATTTGGTGCTGCAGGTGCTGGAGATTACGGACCGCGCTGTGCTCGGCCTGAACTTGATGGATGAGGCGCGCCGTCACAAGCTGCAGGTGGATGACCGCCGCCTGGCGCGGGACCTTGGCATTCCGGTTGTGCCCATGTCTGCGCGGCGCGGCGAGGGCATCCCTGACTTGCTGCGCGCCGTGCATGAGGTTGCCACCGGCGCAACCGTGTGCAACCCGCACCGCTTGCAAAGCGAGCCAGCCGGCCTCAAGCGCGCCGTGGCGCAGCTTGTTGCGCAGATCCATGCGGTGTATCCCGGGCTGCCCAATGCGCGCTGGGTGGCCATGCGCCTGCTGGATGGCGATCAGCGCATCATTGATGCAATGCAGCGCGGCGAGCTGGGCGACCTCGCGCTGCGCCAGACTGCCGCGCCCGCCGCTCAAGCGGCGCTCGAGCCCGCATAGGCCTTGCCGGAAAACTTCAGGGAGACAAGTTATGAGCTCAAGCGTGCCCACTGCTGAAGACATTCTTGCGGGCGCAGAGACGCTGCGCTGGAGCGCCGGGGTGAATTTTCATGAGCAGCTGGTGGAGGCAATCTACACGGATGCGGCGCGCCTCACGGACCGCGCCGTAACCCGGCCGGAAGCACCGCTGCGGTTTGATTTTGACCGCACGGTCGACAAGCTGGTCACTAGCCGCTGGTTTGGCTTTCCGCTCATGCTGCTGATGCTGGCAACAGTGTTCTACATTACCATCGTGGGAGCGAACGTGCCTTCGGCTCTGATTTCAGATTTACTGATAGGAATTTTCCACCCGCTTTTGAAACAGGGTAGCGCAGCGCTCGGTGTCCCGGTTTTTCTGGACGGGCTGTTGATTGATGGAATGTATCTGGGCAGCGCTTGGGTGGTGGCGGTCATGCTGCCGCCGATGATGATCTTCTTTCCGCTCTTTACGCTGCTGGAAGACTTCGGTTACCTGCCGCGCGTTGCATTCAATCTGGATGCCATCTTTCGCAAGAGCGGGGCGCATGGCAAGCAGGCGCTCACCATGGCAATGGGCTGGGGCTGCAACGCGGCCGGTGTGGTGGCAACGCGCATCATCGACAGCCCGCGTGAGCGGCTGATCGCCATCCTCACAAATAATTTTGCACTGTGCAACGGGCGCTGGCCGACCCAGATCATGATCGCCACCGTGTTCATCGGCGTGCTGGCGCCGCCCGCATGGGGCGGACTGGTATCCGCTTTGGCAGTGGTGGGCGTGGCGGTGCTGGGCATCCTGCTCACATTTGCCAGCAGCTTTCTGCTTTCGCGCACAGTGCTCAAGGGCGAAGTCTCAACATTTAGCTTGGAGCTGCCGCCGTACCGCCCGCCGCGGATTTGGCAGACGATCTACACTTCCATCATCGACCGCACCATTATTGTTTTGTGGCGCGCGGTGATGTGGGCGCTGCCAGCGGGTGCGCTCATCTGGCTGGCCGGCAATGTGAACATAGCCGGTGCAAGCGTTGCTGAGCATCTGATTCAATTCTTAAATCCTGCGGGCCTGCTGCTGGGCCTCAACGGCGTGATTCTGCTGGCTTACATTCTGGCCATACCCGCCAATGAGATTGTTATTCCCACGGTGTTGATGCTGACCGTGCTCTCGGCCAAGATGGCAGGCGTGGGCGCCGGCGCCGGCGTGATGTTCGATGCCGAGTCCGATGCGCAGCTGGCGCAGTTGTTTGCTGCTGGTGGTTGGACGCTGCTGACAGCCGTGAACCTGATGCTCTTCAGCCTCATTCACAACCCGTGCAGCACCACCATCCACACCATTTACAAAGAGACACGCAGTGCAAAGTGGACAACGGTGGCGGCGTTGATGCCGCTGCTGCTGGGCTTTGTGGTTACTTTTGTGGTTGCCCAAGTGTGGCGGCTGGTGGCCGCCGGCTAAAAGAGTCCCGCGCCCCGCTAGCCGGGCGGGCCCGCAATTGCGGCCGGTCCGCCTTTGCACTTCCCGCCCGAATTTTCGCCTGCGCGGGATGTTCGATACAATCCAGAGATGAAAACAATTGGCATGTCCGCAAATCTTGCGCGCTACGCGTGGGCCGTGCTGGGCTACAACATTTTTGTAATTCTGCTGGGCGCGTTTGTGCGCGCATCCGGCTCGGGCGCCGGTTGTGGCAGCCACTGGCCGCTTTGCAATGGGGAGGTGCTGCCGCGCGCGCCGGAAGTTGCAACCCTGATTGAATTTTCGCACCGCATCACCAGCGGGCTGGCGTTGCTGCTGGTGGGCGGGCTGCTGTTGTGGGCGCGGCGACTGTATGCGCCAGGCCAGCCGGTGCGGGTTGCTGCAGTGTGGTCCACAGTATTTATTTTGGTGGAAGCGTTGGTAGGCGCAGCGCTGGTGCTTTTGCAGTTGGTGGGCGACAACCCCGCACTGCTGCGCGGTGTATTTATCGCTGTGCATCTTGCCAACACACTGCTGCTGCTGGGCGCACTCACACTTTGCGCGTGGCATGCTGCGGGCGGTGCCCCGGTGCAACTGCCAAAAGGCGCTGAAGCGGCTGCCATTTGGCTGGGCACGGTCTTGCTGGTGGTGGTGTGCAGCAGCGGCGCCATCACCGCGCTCGGCGACACACTCTTCCCGGCGGCATCGCTGGCCGAGGGCTTGCAGCAGGACCTTGATCCAAGCTCGCATTTTTTTGTGCGCCTGCGGGTTTGGCATCCGGTGCTGGCAATTGGCACGGGCGTGTACTTGATTGTGCTCGCGCGCATGTGGGATATGAATGGCGAGCCCGCCGCCGTGCGCCGGACAGCCCGCGCAATGATCGCAGTGGTGGGGTTGCAATGGGTGGGCGGCACACTTGCAGTTGTGCTGCTCGCGCCGTTGTGGATTCAAATCACGCATCTTCTAGTGGCGGACGTGCTGTGGGTGTTGTGGGTGCTGCTGGTTGCCACAGTGCACCCAGTGCGCGCTGCAGCTGCCAGCCGGCTGCAACCCGTGCCGGCGTAATGCCCGCCCGCGAGCCGGCACGCCAAATGCGCGCCGCACTAACGCGGATAAATCTGGATGACAGCCTTGCAGCGTTCGGCGTGCAGCCGGACGCTGCGGTGGCCAGCCTGCTGCGAAAAATATTGTGGTGGCCGGCGGATAGCTTTGCCGCGCGCATGCTGGAGTTTGACTTGCAGGTTGCGCGGCACGGTTTGCGGTCGGCAGCCAATTGGCTGCTCCCGCACTACAGCGGCGGCCTGCGCGTTACCGGCTTGCAGCATGTGGCTGCCAGCGGTGCGCTGCTAGTTGTATGCAATCATCCCGGCATGGCCGATACACTTGCAATGCTGGCAAGCATTCCACGCACGGATCTGCGCGTGCTGGCCGGGGCGCGCCCGTTTTTGCAGTGCCTGCGCCATGCCAGTGAACAGCTCATTCTGCTCAATGCGGACGGCACTGACCAGCTGCGGGCGGTGCGCAGTGCGCTGCGCCACCTGCAGGCGGGTGGGGCGCTGCTCACGTTTCCCGGCGGCGAAATCGAGCCGGATCCGGCTGCGCTGCCCGGCGCGGCTGCCGCGCTGACGCGCTGGTCTGAAAGCGTGGGGTTGTTTGCGCGCATGGCCCCGCACACCCAGATCGTTCCAGCCATCATCAGTGGTGCAATCTCACCGGCCAGCTTGCGGAATCCACTTACGCGCTTGCGCCGTGCGCCGCGCGACCAGCAGCGCTTTGCAGTGGCGCTGCAGGTTTTGTGGCCGGGCTACCGGCGCGGACCGTTGCACCTAGCGTTTGGCGCGCCGCTGTCTGGTGCTGCGCTGCTCCGCAGTGGCGCGTGCGCCGCTGAAATCACGCGCACCGTTGCAAGTGCTGCGCGCGTGCTGGTGCAGCATGCCAGCGGCTATGTTGGCGAAGTTTGACGGGTGGCGCCCGTTCTTATGCGATACTGCATTTGCACTCTATTTATCTTTAGGGGCACATCATGACTGCTGAAGGCACCCAATCGCGTTTTGGTATCGTACAGTGGGCTATCGTGGTGCTAACGCTCACCACGGCGCTGATCCACATTTGGCTGGCGGTACCGGATACGATGGTGGCTTTTTATTTGAATGGTGCCGGGTACATTGCGCTGCTGATTGCACTGTACTTGCCGCAGCTTTCACGCTGGCAGCGGCTGGCCCGTATCGGATTGGTCGGCTATACGCTGCTCACAATTGTGCTGTGGATATTAATTGGTGCGCAAAATCCACTTGCTTATGCAGACAAGCTGGTTGAAGTGCTGCTGGTGATTGCGTTGGGTTTGGAATGGCGCCAGGCTGCCGCACCCGCCAGCGTTCAGGATCGCGTGCAATAGAGCGCGGGCTCCCGGCACAAGTGCTGCGCCGGCTGGCGGGTGCGGCAGCATACCGGCGGCGCAACGGGCGGCCGCTGGTAACGCTCAGCTACGCACAGAGCCTCGATGGCTGCATTGCGCTTGCGCCGGGCCGGCCGCTAACGCTGAGTGGTGCGCAGGCAAGCCGGCTGACGCACCAGCTGCGCGGCGCGCATGATGCGCTGCTGGTGGGCATCAACACCGTGCTAGCCGACAACCCGCAACTGAGTGTCCGCCACAGTGCCGGTCCGGATCCGCAGCCCGTAATTGTGGACAGCCACTTGAAACTTCCGCTAGATTCTTTTTTGGTGCAAAACGCAGCGCGGCGGCCGTGGGTGGCAACTCTGGTGCCGGTGAATGCGGCGCGCCGCACTGCGTTGGAGCGGGCCGGGGTACGGGTATTGGAGACTGCACCGGATGAGCAGCACCGCGTGAGCCTGCCCGCCTTGCTTGCAGACCTGGGGCGGCACGAGATTAACAGTGTGATGGTGGAGGGCGGCGCGCGGATTCTCACCAGCATGCTGTGCGCGCGAACTGCTGACTACTTGATGTTGACCATTGTGCCGCGCCTGCTGGGCGGCTACCACGCGATAGGTGCACTGGCGCCGCAGGCGCGGATTGCGCTGCAGAAAATGCAAGCGCGCCGCGCGGGTGAGGACTTGCTGCTGTGGGGTGAGCTGGCGTGGCAGTGATGCCTGCGGCGCGCTGCGTCGAGTTCAGCGCTGCGCTGCAAGTGCGCGTGGTGCGGGACGCACTGCCGCAGCTTGTGGCCGGCGAAGTGCTGGTGCAAACAGAATGTTCGGCCATTAGTGCCGGCACTGAGCTGCTGGCCTACCGCGGGCAGCTGCCGCCGGACATGGCGCTGGATGACAGCATCGCGGCACTGCAGCGCCCTGTGCACTATCCGCTGCGTTACGGGTATGCAGCGGTTGGCACCGTGGTTGCGTGCGGCAGTGCGGTTGCGCGCGAGTGGGAAGGGCGGCGCGTGCTGGCGTTTCATCCGCACGCCAGCCATTTCATTGCGCAACCGCAAGACTTGCTGCCGGTACCCGCGTCAATCAGCAGCGCTGCGGCTGCGCTGCTGCCCAACATGGAGACCGCTGTGAATCTGCTGCACGACGGCCAGCCGCTGCTGGGCGAACGCGTTGCCGTGTTTGGGCAGGGGGTTGTGGGCCTGCTTACAACCGCACTGCTGGCGCTTGTGCCGCTTGCCAGCTTGACAACTTTTGATGTGCTGCCGGAGCGGCGCAAGCAGGCACTGCTGTTTGGCGCAACCCGCAGCCTTGATCCGCAGGATGCGCAACTGCAGCACTTGGACGCGGATCTGTCGTACGAGCTGAGCGGCAACCCCGCAGCGCTCGCTGCGGCACTGCAAGCCACGGGCGCCTTCGGGCGCGTGGTGGTGGGCTCATGGTACGGCCAAAAGACCGCGCCGCTAAATCTCGGCGGGCGCTTTCACCGCGCGCGCCAGACAATCACCAGCAGCCAGGTGAGCAGCATTGGCGCGCACCTTTCTGCGCGCTGGAGCAAAGCGCGGCGTTTGCAGGAAGCGTGGCGCATGTGCGCGCTGGTGCAGCCGGAGCGCCTCGTATCGCATCGCTTTGCGCTTGACGATGCGCCGGCAGCCTACCGCCTGCTTGATAAAGAACCGGCCGCAGCACTGCAAGTGCTGCTCACCTACTGAGTAAAGCTGTTTTCGGAGATGAAGCCAAATGATAAAAGAAATCGCCCAGGTTGAGGTATTGCCGGGAAAGAGCGCGGACTTCCTGGCTGCGGTTAGTCTCGCTGTCGCAAAAGTCTTGGCAACTGCCAAGGGGTTTGTCGCCTTCGAGGTTTACAAGTCGGTTGAGCGCGAGAATTTTTTCATGTTTGAAATTCAATGGGAGACGCTTGCTGATCACACGATTGGCTTCAGGGAGTCGGAGCTGTTTCCAAAATGGCGCGCGATCATCGGGCCATACTTTGCGAGCCCGCCGCAGGTTGAGCACTGGGGCAGTGCGAAGCCGGCGGCTGTCGCAGATTAAAGGGAGGCTGGCAGCATGTTGAAACCGCCCAAATATTGTCTGTGTGTGCAGCGCGACTTTGTGGCGCAGCATTATTTAATCGGGGGTGACTGGGGCGTGGAAAATCTGCCGCACTCGCACCACTTTGTGCTGGAGCTGCGCTTACACGGCAGTGAGCTTGACGAGCATGGTTATATGGTCGACATTGTCGACATCGAGCGTGAGCTGCAATCTTTGGTTGCAGTCTACCGCGACCAGTTGCTGAACGACCTTGGGCCCTTTGCGGGCCTAAATCCCAGCATCGAAAACTTTTCGCGTATCTTGTGCGGTGCACTGGCCGGGCGCGTGCTGGCGCCTACCGTGCGCGCTTTTGAGGTGCGCCTGTGGGAGAACGAATTCGCGTGGGCCAGCTGCATGCTAGAGCGCGTGTGAGCATCGCCCCGCTTGGTCCGCAACCGGGGCTGTGGGAGTGCGCGTAGGGCTAGTGGTGTACGGCTCGCTCGCCCGGGTTTCCGGCGGCTACCTGTACGACCGCATGCTTGTGCAGTACCTGCAGCGCGCGGGCGATGAAGTGGAGATATTTTCCTTGCCCGCCCGGCCGTACGCTGCCTGCCTGCTGCAAAACTTTGATGCGCAATTCCGGCGGCGGCTGCAAGCTGCGCGGCTCGATGTGTTGCTGCAGGATGAGCTCAACCATCCGTCGCTTTTGGTTATGAACGACTGGCTGCGGCGGCAGGTGCGCTACCCGCTGATTGCGATTGTGCACCACCTGCGCTGCCAGGAGCGTTGGCCGCTGCCAGGGCAACGGCTCTACCGGGCGCTTGAGGCGCGCTTCCTGAACAGTGTTGCGGGCGTCATTTGCAACAGTGCTGCAACATTTGCAGCGGTGCGCCGCACTGCCGGCCGCAATCCTGCCGGAATTGTGGCAGCGCCCGGCGGAGACCGGTTTGCGCCGGCAATCACACTTGATGCAATCGCAGCGCGCAGCGTCCAGCCGGGTGCGCTGCGCATAATTTTTCTGGGGAACTTGATTGCGCGCAAAGGCCTGCACTGCCTGTTCGCTGCGCTGGCAAAACTGCCGCGCAGCGCCTGGGAACTGGATGTGGTGGGCAGCGCCACTGCCGACGCCGGATATGCGCGGCGCGTGCGGCAGCAGGCAACCGCGCTCGATCTTGACCGCAATATCATTTGGCGCGGCAGCCTTCCGGATGACAAGCTCTCATTACTACTGGCAGCGAGTCATGTGCTGGCGGTGCCGGCAGCGCACGAAGGGTTTGGCATTGCGTATTTGGAGGGGATGAGTTTTGGCGTGCCTGCGCTAGCGGCGCGCTCCGGCGGAGCGGCGGAGTTCATCGCTGATGGTGTGGATGGCTGGCTCGTGGATCCGGATGACGCCGGCCAGCTTGCGGATCGGTTGAGCCAGTTGGCTGCTGATCGCAGCCAACTGGCCACAGCAAGCATCAAAGCACGCCAGCGCTTTGAACTGCAGCCTACATGGGAACAGAGCATGCAGCGGGTAAGGGCCCACCTGCTGGCGTTGGCCGCCTGAGCCGTGGCCGCTCCCGCCACTTACAGTTTCGAGCGCTATCTTGCGGCCAAGCGCGCCATCGACGACCGTTCGCTCAACCTGCATGTGTGGCAGGCACTGCTGGCGGCACTGCCGGCAGTGCGTCCCTTGCAGGTGTTGGAGATTGGCGCGGGCATTGGCACCATGTTGGACCGGCTGCACGCGTGGTCATTTCCTGCCGCGATGGATTACACGGGCATCGATGCCGATGCTGGCGTTGTTGAGCAGGCACAAGCGCGCCACGCGCTGCCGCAACCCGGCATAAACTTTGAGGCGATTGAGTTTGATGCACTGATTGCGCGTGAGTGCGGCAGACGCAAGTGGCATGTATTGATTGCGCATGCCTTTATGGATTTGGTGGACGCTGAACGCGTGTTGCCCGGCATGCTACAGCTGCTGCATCCCGGCGGGCTGCTTTACCTGACGCTCAACTTTGACGGCGTTACCACGCTGCTGCCTGTGCTGGATGCAGAGCTGGATGCACGCCTCGAGCGCATTTACCACCAGACCATGGATGAACGCGTAGTGCGCGGCCAGCGTGCGGGGCACAGCCGCACAGGCCGGCAGCTGCCAATCTTGTTGCCCGCCGCCGGAGTCACGTTGCTTGCAAGCGGAAGTTCGGACTGGGTAGTGCACGCCACCCCGTCTTCCTACCCGGACGATGCCGAGTACTTTCTTCATTACATAATTCACACCATGCATGGAGCGCTTGCCGGCAACCCCCTAGTGAGCAGTGCAGAACTGGATGGCTGGGCTGCGCAGCGCCACAGCCAAGCCTCGAACCAAGCCCTAGTGTATGTTGCGCATCAGCTGGATTTTCTGGGGCAGGCACCACATTGACGCGGCGCTGGCGGCCGGCGCGCGGGCGCAAAATGCGTTGACAGTGCCAAAGCGCTATGCTATATTTGTGCAGTTTGGCACACACGGAGCCGCGCGTTTTCGTGGAAGCTGATTCCTACAAATGAGCATGACTGATTCCAACTGGCTGTTTGTGTCGCTATTCATTGCGATCGCACTGGTGTTTCCGGCGGTGCCGGTGATTGCGGCGCGAATATTGGGCCCGCACCGTCCAAACCCGCTCAAGAATGAAACCTTTGAGTGCGGCATGCAAACGGTCGGAGACTCCTGGGTGCAGTTTAAAATCCAGTACTACATTTTTGGTTTGTTGTTTTTGGTGTTCGATGTGGAGAGCATCTTCCTGTTTCCGTGGGCTGTTGCCTACCAGCAGCTGGCATTGTTTGCCGTGTTTGAAGGCATAGTATTCATTTTACTTTTGACCGGCGGACTTGTTTACATCTGGCGCAAGGGCGCGCTTGAATGGGTGTAACCGGCGCTGCACGCGCGCAGGTAATGGCTGGTGGCCGCAACCGATTGTGCCGGCCTTCAGCCATTTTGTTCGTCTAGCCCCCGGTCACTAAATCAAAACAGCCATGCCCGAGTTTTCATTCGGCAACATTATGGTCTACGCCTACGACATGATTGGGTGGGCGCTGGTCACCTATGGCCTTGATTCCAAGCTGGTTGTGATCATTCAAAAGTTCCTGGCCGCGTTCCTGCTGGCTAACTTTGCGCTGCTAACCCCGATATTCACGATTTGGCTTGAGCGCAAGATTGCAGCTCGTTTTCAGGACCGGCTGGGCCCTAACCGCGTGGGACCGTATGGCTTGTTCCAGTCCTTCGCAGATATCCTGAAGCTGCTCACAAAAGAGATCATCACACCCAGCGGTGCGGACAAGGTGGTGTACTTTGTGGGGCCAATCCTCTCGGTTGCGCCGGTGCTTGGAATCTGGGTTGTTATTCCCTTTGCCTCCACGATGATTGGCGCCAACCTGAACGTCGGCGTGCTTTACAGTGTGGCGATGGGCGGCATTGGCACGCTGGCGATTATGATGGGTGGTTGGGCAAGCAACAACAAATATGCGACGCTGGGCGCCTTCCGTGCTGCGTCGCAGCTTGTTTCTTATGAAGTGCCGCTGATTTTGGCGCTGTTGATACCACCGTTGCTCGCCGGCTCGATGGGCATGCAAGATATTGTGCTCGCGCAAGGCACCTGGTTTATCGTTTACGCCCCGATTGCGGCCGCAATCTTTTTTGTGTCCAGCCTGGCGGAGATCGGCCGCGCACCGTTTGACATCCTTGAAGCCGAAAGCGAAATTGTTGCCGGCTATCACGTCGAGTACTCGGGCTTCCTGTTTGCAATCTGGCAGCTGGGCGAGTTTTTGCACGCCTTTACGATTTCGGCGCTCGTGTCCGTGCTGTTTCTGGGCGGCTGGCGCGGTCCGCTGGCAGATGTTTATCCCATCGTGGGCATTGTCTATTTGCTCGCAAAGACGTATTTTGTCTACTTCATTTCGATGTGGATTCGCGCCACTGTGCCGCGCATCCGCATTGACCAGATGAACAACTTGAATTGGAAGTTTCTGGTGCCGCTCGCTCTGGCAGCGCTGGTGATGGTTGCGCTGGTGGACAAGCTGCTGCCGGCAACGCTGGCGGGCAGCGGCCGCGCGTGGGCGCACTTCGCCACCAATGTGGTCTTGATGGTCATTGTGTTTGGAATGCTGCGCAGCGAGTCGCGGCGCCTGCAAAATCTTTCGCTTCCAGCGGCGGCGCCGGTAGCGCCGGCCCACTAGTGTGAATGTAATGAGCGCGCAGCAAATTGTTTTTCTGGTGACCGCGGGCGTAGCTTTGATCAGTGCCGCGCTGGTCGTTACGGTGCGCAACCTGATTCATGCCGGCTTGTGGCTGGTAATCACGCTGGCCGCGGTGGCGGCAATTTACGTGCAGCTCGAAGCTGATTTTCTTGCCGTGGTGCAAGTCATCCTTTACATCGGCGCAATCGCAATTCTGATTATTTTTTCCGTGATGCTTACGCGCCGGGTGATGGCAGACACCGGTCCGCAGCGCATTCCACAATGGCCGCTGGCCGCAGTGGTGGCGCTGCTGGTGGCTGGCGGGCTGGCCTACTTGCTGGTGCAGGTGCCGTGGCCGGCGGCACCGGATGTGGACGTGAGCGACACGGTGCTTGCGCTGGGCGAGGCGTTTGTTGACCCCAACCTTTTTGTCATCCCGTTTGAAGTTGCCACGATTATTTTGCTCGTGGCGCTCATCGGATCCATCAGCCTGGCATTGCCGGAGCGCGAAAGTGATTAGGCCCCTGCGGCCGGCTCACTCGCGCTGCGACGGGAAAAATTAATGGTTCCGCTTTCCTGGTATCTAGTGCTGGCAGCACTGCTCTTCAGCCTTGGCATTTATGGCGTGCTGGCGCGCGCCAATGCAATCGGGATATTGATGGCGCTCGAGCTGATGCTCAACGGGGTGATTCTTAACATCGTTGCGTTCTGGCGCTACCGTGCCCCTACCCAGGTAAGCGGCCAGATGTTTGCAATTATCGTTTTTGTTGTGGCGGCTGCGGAAGCGGCCGTCGGTCTCGCGCTCATTATTTCAATTTACCGGCGCCGGGGCACTGTCGTGGCCGAGGATGTAAGCCTGCTGAAGTGGTGAGCTGATGAACGCAAGCGCCCTTACAGTCTGGCTGATTCCGGTTCCCCCGCTGCTCTCCGCAACGGTGATACTGCTGGTCACATTCCGCAGCCGCTGGCTGAGCCACACGATGGCGCTCACTGCCATTGGCATCTCTTTGGTGCTTGGCTGGTCGGTGGTGTTTGGCGCGCTTGCCACGCCGCACTTTGCCGACCACCCGCTGGCGTCCAGCATTGACTGGCTGCCGACGGGCAGTACGGCACTGCGCATGGGTGTGGCGGTGGATCCGCTCACGGTTGTGATGCTTTTCTTTGTGCCGCTGGCGTGTGCCCTGATCATCCTCTATAGCGTCGGTTATTCAAATTTTGGCAAGGCGCTGGATGCGCACGACGAGGTGGGCAGCCCGCCACACAACGGCGTGGAGCCCCTGTATCCGCGCTTCTTCGCTTTTCTCTCTCTGTTTGCCGGCGCAATGTTGCTGCTGGTGGTGGCAGACAATCTACTGCTGCTTTTCTTCGGCTGGGAAATCATGGGCCTCTGCTCCTACTTGCTGATCGGGTTTTGGTACGGGCGCAATTATGCAGACCCGCACCAGACCACTCCGCGGCAGGCTGCGGTCAAGGCATTTCTCACCACGCGTTTGGCGGATGTGATCATGCTGCTCGGCATTGCGTACCTATATGCAGAAACCGGCACGCTGAACTTCCGCGAAATTTTCTTCAATCCGGAATTGATGGAGAAGCTGGTGGCTACTCCGTCTTACATCAGCGGGCTGGCCGCAGCGCATATGATTGGCTTGCTGATCTTTGCCGGCACAGTCGGCAAGAGCGCGCAGTTCCCGCTGCATACATGGCTGCCGGATGCAATGGAAGGCCCGACGCCTGTGAGCGCAATGATCCATGCGGCTGCAATGGTGTCGGCCGGCGTTTACATGGTCATTCGGGTTTTCCCGTTGCTTGGAGCCGGAGCCGGGGAGGGTGGCAGCCCGGTGCTGGCTATCATCACGGTGGTTGGATCCTTCACTGCGCTGTTTGCCGCAACGATTGCGGTTGCCCAAAACGACGTCAAGAAAGTGCTGGCGTATTCCACAATCAGCCAGCTGGGCTTCATGATTACCGCTCTGGGCATTGGTGCTTACATTGCGGCAGCGTTTCATTTGATGACGCATGCATTCTTCAAGGCGCTGCTGTTTTTGGGATCCGGCTCAATCATTCACGGCATGGAGCACGGTGCGCATCACTCGCATGAGCATATTGATCCGCAGGACATGCGAAATATGGGCGGGCTGGCCGCACGCATGCCGGTCACCTACATTACGTTTCTGATTGGCGGCTTGTCGCTGGCGGGCTTTCCGTTTGTAACGGCGGGCTTCTGGTCCAAGGATGAAATTCTTGCAGATGCGCTGGCGCATAACCACACTACCGTGCTTGTAGTGCTGCTGCTTGCGGCCTTTCTCACGGCTTTCTACACCATGCGTCAGATTGCACTCACGTTTTGGGGTGCGCCGCGCACGGAGAGTGCAGCGCATGCGCATGAGAGCGCGTGGACGATGACGCTGCCGCTTGTTGTTCTCGCGTTCTTTGCGGTCACGGCCGGCTACGTTGGCGTGCATCACGAGTTTCCGGTGCTTGGCCATCTCCTCGGCGAGAATCCGTTCGAGCATTTTTTGATGGGGGCATTGCCGGTTGAGCTGGACGGCTTTAGCTTCAAATGGACGCCGGTGCTGCTCTCCGTGCTGGTGGGCTTGGGCGGGCTGCTGGCAGGCTGGCTGGTTTACGGCCGCCGTCCACTGGGTGTGGGTGATGCCGACCCTGTGCAGGCTGCGCTTGGACCGGTGCACACGCTGCTTGGCAATAAATACTATCTGGACGAGTTTTACCAAGCCGCGTTTATTGCGCCGGCCAAGTGGGTCTCGACGGTATTCGTGTCCCGCATTGTGGACCGTGGCATGATTGATGGCCTGCTGCATTCGCTGGCGCGCCTGATGCTCGGTATCGGCAGTGGCACTGTGCTGATTGAGAAATGGGGTGTGAACTACGTGCCGGATCAACTGGCGGATGGTGTGCAAGCGACTGGCAACGGCTCGCGTTTTGTGCAGACCGGGCAGGTGCAGACGTATTTGCTGGGCGTGGTTGTGGCGGTGCTGGCCATGACTGCGGCTCTGTTGATGGCAGCCCGCTAAACCGTCATGGTTACTTTTATCTATCAAAATATTCTCAGTCTGATCTTGTTCTCGCCCGTGGTGGTGATCCTGATCTTGTTGATTCTTCCCAACAACATGCACAGCGCCATCCGCTGGACTGCGCTGCTCGGCAGCCTCGTGCCGCTAGCGTTTAATGTTGTGATGTGGTCAGGGTATGACCCGGCAGTGCCGGGATTCCAGTTTGAGCAGCGCGCGGAGTGGTTTAGCGCCGTGCACTCCTCGTATCACGTTGGTGTGGACGGAATCAGTGTGCCCATGCTGCTGCTCACTGCATTGCTGGTGCCGCTCGGTATCCTCGCGTCATTTAAGATTGACGAACGGGTAAAAGCCTTCATGGTGCTGTATCTGGCACTGGAAGTTGGCATGCTTGGCGTTTTTGTCTCGCTTGATTTGCTGCTGTTCTTTTTATTTTATGAAGTTGGTCTCGTGCCCATGTATTTCCTGATCAGCCTTTGGGGCAGCCCGAGTGGCGAGCGGGATCTGGGGGGCGGGCGGAAAGTGCCGGCGCGCCAATACGCTTCCTTCAAGTTTTTTGTTTACACGCTGGCCGGCTCACTGGGCTTGTTGATGGCAATTCAGGTGATCGGGCAGACGCTAGGTACTTTTGACCTGCCAGAGCTGATTGAGCTGTGGCCAGCTTTAAAGCAGGACGTGTTTGACGGCGTCTCGATGAGCGCCGTCAAAATTGCGGCGTTTTGGACGTTCACGATAGCGTTTGCAATCAAAGTTCCGCTGTGGCCGTTCCACACCTGGCTGCCGGACGCGCATACTGAGGCGCCCACGGCCGGCTCAATGATTTTGGCGGGCGTGTTGCTCAAGCTTGGCGCGTACGGATTTTTGCGCCTGGTGTTGCCGCTGTTTCCAGAGGAGGCGGCTGCTGCGGCTCCGCTCTTGGCTACACTTGCGGCGCTTTCGATTGTGCTCGGCGCAATGGCGGCCTATGGCCAGACAGATTTCAAGCGCTTGGTAGCGTATTCGTCTGTCAATCACATGGGATTTGTGGTGCTGGGCATTGCTGTGGCGGCTTGGGCCGCGCAGGTGTCTGACCCGGCTATTCGCTTGAGTGCCACCATCGCTGCCAATGGTGCTGTGCTGCAAATGTTTAACCATGGCTTGTCGGCTGCGGCTATGTTCTTCTTGGTGGGTGTTGTTTACGAGCGCGCGCATACGCGCGATCTGGATGAACTCGGCGGTGGCATCTGGCAGCTGGCCCCGGTATATGGTGGCATTCTCATTTTCAGCAGCATGGCTTCGTTAGGGCTGCCCGGGCTGGGCGGATTTGTGGCGGAGTTTGCAATTGTGCGCGGGGCGTGGCCGCTCTTCACTCTGGCAACCGGCGTCAGCATGCTGGGCTTGTTCTTTACGGGCGCCTACATTCTCAAGGGCGTGCAGCAGGTTTTGCACGGGCCGCGCAATGAAAAATGGTCGCACTACCCAATGGAAATTAGTTTGCGCGAGGTGCTGGTTGTTGCACCGCTGATGGTGCTGATAGTGCTAGCCGGCATCTGGCCTGCCTGGCTGCTAACCATGATCAATCAGACAGTGCTGCGCCTCGTGGGCTAATCAGATGTCGTTTCCGCTGCTTTCTGCGATAACTTTTACCCCGGTGACGGTGGGTATGCTGCTGCTGCTGTTCCCGGCGGACCGCCATACTGAGATTCGCATCACAGCTTTGGCCGGCGCAACGCTCACACTCTTTTTGTCAATCTGGGCTTATTTCAGTTATGACATTTCGCTGGCGGGCTACCAATTTGTAGAGCGCCTGAACTGGGTGCCGGCGCTTGGCATCTCATATTATGTTGGGGTGGACGGCCTGAGTCTGCCGATGGTGCTGCTCACCGGAATTGTGGTTTTTACTGGCGTACTGATTTCGTGGAAGATTGATGACCGCCCGCGCGAGTTCTTCGCGTTTCTTTTTCTGCTCGCCACCGGCGTATTCGGCGTGTTCGTTGCGCTTGACCTTTTTCACCTGTTTTTCTTCTACGAAATCGCAGTCTTCCCGATGTACCTGCTGATTGCTATCTGGGGCTGGAGGGTGACGCGCGAATACGCTGCGATGAAGCTCACGCTTTATTTGTTCATCGGTTCGGTACTGGCGGTGGTTGGTGCGCTCGCAATGTACTTTGCGGCTGGTATGAATACGTTTGATATGCTGGCGCTTCAAAATGCGAATTTCTCGGCGGACTTTCAGCGTTTTTGGTTTCCGTTTATTTTCTTTGGTTTCGCGGTGCTGGCGGGTATTTTTCCGTTCCACAACTGGAGCCCGGATGGGCACGTGGCAGCGCCGACTGCCGTGTCGATGTTTCATGCTGGCGTGCTGATGAAGCTTGGCGCCTTTGCGGCGCTGCGCGTTGGCGTGATGCTGCTGCCTGCGGGCGCGTACTACTGGATGCCGTGGATCGTATTTCTGGCGCTTATCAATGTTGTTTACGGTTCATTTGTGGCGATGATGCAGCGCGACCTTAAGTATGTAATTGGCTTCTCGTCTGTTTCGCACATGGGCCTCGTGACGATGGGTGTTGCATCGCTAACACCGATCGGCGTTACCGGTGCCGGCCTGCAAATGTTCTCGCACGGGGCCATGACGGCTCTATTCTTTGCGTGCGTTGGAATGATGTATGACCAGGCGCATACGCGCGACATCCCGTCGTTGGGCGGTTTCGGCGCCAAGATGCCAATGGTGGCGGTGGCCTTCATAATCGGCGGGCTGGTGTCCATGGGCATGCCGGGTTTCTCCGGTTTTATTGCGGAACAGCCTATCTTTATGGGTGTTTGGGCAGCCGGGCAAACTACCAGCCAGTATTATTTGGGCCAGCAATACTCGTGGATTGACCTTGTGGCGGTGCTTGCGATAGCGATTACCGCAGCTTACATCTTGCGCGCAGTGCATCAGGTGTTCTTCACCAAGCTGCCGGCGGAGTTTGAGCATCACGTCGGCGATGTGACCATGCTGGACAAGGTTGCGCTGGCGGTGCTGGTGGGCGTATTGCTTGCACTCGGCTGGTTCCCGGCGTGGATGGCGCCGCTGGTTGCCAGCAGCGCCGAAAATGTGATGACGATCCTGCAGGGTGCAGCGGGATGATTGCGCCGTACATCCCTGCCGATTGGCTGGTACTGCTGCCCGAATTAGCTCTGGTGGGCGTGGCGGTAATGCTGGCCGTCCTCGATATCTCATACCCGCCGTTGCGGCGCACGGGCGAGCTTGGCATTTATGCCGGCTTTGGTATTGCAGTTGCGGGCGTGCTTGGAATAGCCTTCGCTCAGCCCGGCAGTGACCGTACGCTCCTGTTCGGCGGGATGCTGCGGGCGGACCTGTTTGCATTTGTGTTTCGCATGCTCGTGATCTTTGCAGGGGCCATGACTGCGCTGTTGAGCAGTGCAGTGCGTGGTGTCAGCCGCCACGGCGAATATTTCGTTCTGTTGATTTGCGCGTGCCTGGGCATGAACCTCATGGCGCTCTCGGCCGACATCATCATGCTCTACCTGGCGCTGGAGACCACCAGCATTGCCGGCTACGTGCTCGCAGGCTTTGCGCACGGCGATGACCGCACGGCTGAAGCTGGGCTCAAGTATTTCTTGTTTGGCGCTGCAACCTCCGGCTTGCTGGTTTATGGCCTCAGCCTGCTGTATGGCTTTACCGGCGAGACCGGTCTCGCTGCAATTGCGGCAGCAGTAAAGGATGGGCAGGTGCCGCCGGCTGCACTGCTTGCGATCAACATGCTGCTACTGGCGGGCATTGGCTTCAAACTGGCGGCAGTCCCATTTCACTTCTGGGCGCCGGATGTGTATGAGGGCGCGCCCACTCCGGTCACTGCATTTATTTCAACTGCCTCGAAGGCAGTCGGGTTTGTCGTGCTGTTCAGGATCATGAGCGTTACCGTGCCCGCGTCGGCATATCTGCTCCCGCTGCTGGCTGCAATCTCTGTTTTGTCCATGACGCTTGGCAATCTTGCGGCGCTGGCGCAGCGCAACATCAAGCGCATGCTGGCGTATTCGTCTATTGCCCATGCGGGTTATGCACTGATGGCGGTGGTGACTGTTTCAGATTTGGGATCGGCCGCGGTGGTGTTTTACCTGATCACCTATGTTGTCACAAACCTGGCAGCATTCGCGGTTGTCATTATCTTTGCGCGCGTCTCTGGTTCTGATGAAATTGCGGACTATGCCGGGCTCAGCCGGCGCTCGCCTTATCTGGCGCTGGCCATGCTGGTGGCTTTCCTTTCGCTTGCGGGTGTCCCTCCGCTGGCTGGCTTTTTCGGAAAAATGTTTTTGTTTGCGGCTGTGGTTGAGGCGGGACTTATCTGGCTTGCGGTTGTTGGTGTTTTGAACGCAATTGTCGGCATCTACTACTATTTGATTGTGCTCAAGGTGGTTTTTGTCTTCCCCGCTCCGGAAAGTTCGGCTTCCATAGATGTTCCGCGGGTTTACAGCGTTTCACTCGCCGTGCTATGTATTGGCATCGTAGTGCTCGGCACGGTGGCCGGGCCATGGTTTGATCTTGCCTTGCAAACGGCGCAAGGCATCTATTGACTTTAGACAAGCGCCCGAACAACCGGTGTTTGTGTTAGACTTCTGTGACGTCAAGCATCAAGCACACTCGGTCAGGCACAGTCCGCAGCAGTATGTTGCCCGTGGTCGTGCAGGTTGCACTGGTAACCTGCGCGGTTATTGCGGGGGCTCTGGTTGGCGGGGTGTGGCTGGATCAGGCACTAGGCACGCGGCCCTGGCTGACGGTTGGTCTGCTAGTTGGTAGTATTCCAGTTACAACTGTGGCGTTGTATTATCTAGCGATGAGCTTTGCTCGCGAGCAACAGGCGGTTGGCGTGCGCAACCGGGACATTTTGGAGGAAGATCGAGTTGACGGCTTCAAGTAACAACAGAATTCTGGGCATAAAGAACCGCTATTTGGTGCTGGTGCTTGTGATTGGGTGGGTGGTGGCTTTTAATATTATGCCGCCGGTTTTGGTGCACATTCAGTTGCCGGCAGAGGAACTGACGCATCCGGTGCAGCTTCCATTGCTGGGAAAGTTTGCCTTCACCAATACGATGGCGGCGATGCTGCTTTCTGATTTGATCCTGCTGGTACTCGCCTTTTCGTTCAGCCGCGCTGCGCGCGCCGCACTTGCGGCGGGCGGTCGCGCCATTAGCGGTGTTTCGGGTGCGGTGGAGGCACTGATGGAGGCCCTTTACGGCTTGACCGAGACCAATGCCGGTCGCTGGGCGCGCGAGATTTTCCCTTGGTTTGCCACAATCGTGCTTGTGGTACTGGTAAACAACTGGCTTGAATTGATTCCCGGGGTGGATAGCATCGGGATATTGCATGTGGCGGAGCATGGCTTCCCGGTGCAGGTTACGGCTCTGGGTGCAACGCTTGTGGGTGCTGCAACGCAAGATGCCGCGGGTGGCCTTTTTCAACTAATTCCGTTTGTGCGTGTGAACTCAACCGACCTTAACTTCACCGTTGCGCTAGCGCTGATCGCTGTGTTTATGGTGCAGGTGTTCGGCATTCGGGCGCTGGGCGTGGGGTATTTTAAGAAGTTCTGGAACACTTCCACTTTATTCACCAAGCCGATGTTTGGCGTGATTGACTTTGGTGTGGGTTTGCTCGAGCTGGTGTCCGAGTTCTCAAAAATTCTATCGTTCAGTTTCCGGTTGTTTGGCAATGTGTTCGCCGGCTCGGTGCTTCTGTTCGTAATTGGGTTCCTCGTGCCCTCTTTCGCGCAGACAATTTTTCTGATGCTGGAGTTCGGCGTCGGCCTGATTCAGGCGGTTGTTTTTGGAATGCTGACGATGGTCTTTATGTCCCAGGCGGTGGTCAGCCATCACGGTGAGGAACACGCTGATCCCGAGGGTGCAGCGGCGCAACATTAGGAAGTTCTTCCGGTTTCCGCAGGCAAGTGCGGAAATTTCCGGCAAGTCTTGAAACATATATTATTTTTGGCGGAGGTATTGGTTAGATGGAAGGAAATATCGTTCAGATGGGGCAGGTGATTGGCGCAGGTTTGGCCATGATGGGCGCAATCGGCGCGGGTGCTGGCATTGGTATTGTGGTTAGCGGTGCCGTTCAGGCTATGGGCCGCAACCCTGATTTTGCGGGCACTATTCAAACAAACATGATTCTTGGCATCGCATTTGCCGAGTCGATCGCAATCTATTGCCTCGTGGTGGCGCTGTTGATTTTGTTTGTGGGTGTCTAATAGCGCTTGCCCGATTGCGATGGTGTTTTTTGCGTAACTTTTTTTTCTAGAAGGAGGCGGCTTTGGCAGCTCTAGGTCTAAATCTCGGATATCTGCTTGTGCAGATGTTCAGTTTTCTGGTGATGTTTGTTGTGTTGCGGGCCTGGGTGTATGGTCCCGTGCTGGAGCTTTTGGCGGTGCGGCGCGAAAAGATCAGCAAGAGCTTGGAAGACGCACGCAAGGCCGAAGAGCTGCGTGAGCGTACCGAGGTGGACGCTGCGAAAATTTTGGCTGACGCCCGGGCTGAGCGCGCTAAGATTGTTGCAGACGCAACCTATCAAGCGGAGAAGCGCGCAGCTGATATTATCCGTGGCGCTGAGAAGGAACGGGAGGAGCTGCTTTCCGGAGCGAAGCTCGAGGCGGACTCCAAGGTGCAAGGCGCTTTGGAGGAGTTGCGTCCTCAAATTGCTGCGATTGCAATTGCAGCGGCTGGCCGGATAGTGCACGGTGCTCTTGATGATGCCCGGCAGCATGCGTTGATTGATTCATTTTTCTCCGGTGTGCGCGAAGGCAAGGTGACTATCCTTGAGGGCGAGGCTTTGAGCGGCACAGCGGCGGTTGTTACTAGTGCAATTACATTGAAGGATGCCGAGAAGGAAAAGATCAAGAAGGCGCTGGCTGAAAAACTTGGAGCTCTAGCAAAGGTCACTTTTCGGGTGGACCCTGCGATCCTTGGTGGGATTGTGATTCGGGTAGGAGACCACGAGGTGAATGGCTCTGCGCGGCAAACATTGGCGCAGATGCAGGAGTCCCTGCGCTAGCATTCGCTTAGTTTGTCTTTAGAACAGCCCCGGACCGGGGCTGTTTTATTTTCCGGACTAAAGGCAGCTGGAATTGAACAAGATGCCGGCACATTTATAATTTGAGCAGAGTACGCGGGTGAAGCTTTCGAAACTCATCGAGGATCTGCCGGGGGCGCGGGTAGTAGGCTCCCTCGATGTCGATGTTACATCGGTGGTGGAAGACTCGCGCGAATGCACTGCGGGATGCCTGTATGTGGCCCGCAGCGGAGCGGTTACTGACGGGCGCAACTTCATACCGGCGGCTGTGCAAGCTGGCGCTGCCGCGGTTGTTCTGAGCGGCTCGCCGCAAGCAGACGCGCAATCCGCCACCCAGGTGATTGTGCCGGATCCGGCATTGGCGCTGGCCTTGCTCAGTGCGGCACTGCATGGCCATCCTGCGCGCCAACTCGTGATGATTGGGGTTACTGGAACGGATGGCAAGACGACGACTGCCACACTGATCCACGCTATCCTGCGCGCAGCGGGTTTTCGGGCGGGCCTGATAAGCACCATTCATGCTGTGATTGGCGATGCGGTAATTGAGACCGGACTGCACGTGACCACGCCCAACGCACCGGCAGTGCAGGCATTGCTGGCGCGCATGCTGGCTGCTAGCATCACGCACTGCGTGCTGGAGGTAACCTCGCACGCGCTGGTGCAGCAGCGCGTGGCCGGGATCGATTTCGACTCGGTTGTATTTACCAACATTACGCACGACCATATAGATTTCCACGGTACGCCGGAGGCATATCTTGCTGCAAAGGCGCAGCTGCTCGCGCTGCTGGCTCCGAGCGGGTTGAAGCCCGCAGTAAGCAAGACCGCTGTGCTAAACCGGGATGATGCATCCTACATGCCACTTGCGGAGCGCTGTGGCGTAACGCCGGTGGATTATGGCCTGCACCCGACGGCGCACGTGCGGGCTAGTGCTGTGCAATCTGGTGCAGCGGGAACCAGCTTTGATTTGCAGGCAGGCGAAATCTGCTTTGCTGTGAGCACGCCGCTCCTTGGAGATTTCAACTTGCACAACTGCCTGGCAGCCGCTGCCTGTGCCCTGCAACTCCCCGGCGTTACGCCGCAGGCGGTGGAGCGCGGCATTGCCTCCGTGCCGGCAGTGCCCGGACGCATGGAGCCCATCGATGCGGGGCAGGACTTTCTGGCGCTTGTGGATTTTGCGCACACTCCCAACTCATTACGCAGCGCATTGCGTGCGGCCCGGCAGCTGTGTGGCGGGCGCTTGTGGGTTGTGTTTGGTGCGGCTGGCCTGCGTGACGTGGCCAAGCGCCGTTGGATGGGCACAATTGCGGGTGAGTCGGCGGACTGCGTAGTGATCACGGCGGAAGATCCCCGCACCGAGTCGCTGCGGGAAATTATGGAGGAGATTGCAGCCGGTTGCCGCGCTGCCGGTGGTGTGCAGGACAAATCTTATTGGCTCGTGGCGGACCGGGCAGCCGCGATCGGTTTTGCGGTGCAGCGCGCGGCAGCGAATGATGTGGTGCTGGCCTGCGGAAAGGCGCACGAGCAGTCCATGTGCTTTGGCGAGGTAGAATTTCCGTGGGATGAGCGCACGGTAATGCGGGCCGCACTTGCAGTGCGCCTTGGCCACCCCGCCATTCCTGCGCCGGTGCTGCCCACGGCCGTATAACCAAATGGAAAAACGCCGTTTTGAGACGCTGAGTGTTGCACTGCTTGTTGCAATGGATGCGTGCATGCTGTTGCTGGCGTATCTATTGGCGTATGCGTTGCGCGCTGCGTGGGCGTTTCCCTCGCCGGCAGTTGGTTTGGCGCCTGTGCGCTCCTACTTGCAATCCATGCTTATTCAAACGCTGGTGGTGCAGCTGGTCTTTTACCTCAACCAGCTTTACCATCTGGCGCGCGGTGTCTCGCGCGTGGATTTGCTTTCTGCAGTATTTAATGCCGTTTCAATTGGCGCGTTGATTTCGATTGCGCTGTCAGCGCTGCTGTTTCAAAATACCGTTTTCGAGATCGATTATTCGCGCACGATATTGCTGTATGCGTGGGTGTTAAGTATTGCGTTGGTTGGGCTGGGGCGCTGGCTGCACGGGCAGTTTGGTGCATACATGCTACGGCAGGGAGTGGGCCGCACGCGGCTGGTGGTGGTTGGCACGGACGAGGTGGCTGCAATTGTTGTGCAGCGGGTGAAGTGGGCGCCAAATCTGGGCTATGAGCTGGTGGGGCTCGTGAACGGCAAGAACGGGCCGCGGGAAATGCTGGGGGTTCCAGTGCTGGGCGATGATGAGGATCTGCAAGACATTGTTGTAAAGCACGAAATTGATGAGGTGATTATTTCGCGGGCTGGCGCCACGCATGACCAGTTACTCGCTCTGATTGCGCGTTGCCAGCGCGGCAATGTGAGCATTAAGGTTATTCCGGATTCATTTGAGATTATGGCGGGCGAGGTTACGGTCGATGACCTGGGTGGCCTGCCGGTACTTACAGTGCGCGATGTGGGGTTGCGCGGCTGGCGCCTTTCACTAAAGCGGGTGGTGGATGTGAGTTTTGCGGCAGCTGGTTTGGTCTTGCTCTCGCCCATCATGGTGGTGGTGGCGGTCCTGATCTGGCTGGATGAGCGCGGCACCACCTTTTTTGTGCAGGAGCGGGTTGGCTTGGATGGCAAGCCATTTCGCATGCTCAAGTTCCGGTCGATGCGCTTGGATGCGGGTACTGGCAGCCAGTGGACGGTTAAGAACGATCCGCGGCGCACGCGCCTTGGCACTTTTATCCGGCGCAACTCCATTGATGAGCTGCCGCAATTAATCAACGTGCTGCTAGGTGATATGAGCCTGGTGGGACCACGCCCGGAGCAGCCGCAATTTGTTGAGCAGTTCCAGCAACAAATTCCGCGCTATCTGGAGCGCCATCGCGAGAAGGCCGGGATCACCGGCTGGGCGCAGGTGAACGGGCTGCGCGGCGACACCTCGATTGAGGAGCGCACAAAATACGACCTCTGGTATGTCGAGCACTGGTCGCTGTGGCTTGATATAAAAATTTTAGTCCGGACGGTGTTCCAAGTATTGACCACTGCGGCTTACTAGTCCTCGTGCATGGCCGGCCCATAGGGTGCGCAGCGCATCCACGCGGCCGCCGAGTATTGCGGAACAGCGCTCCGCATGGTATATTCCCGCCGAAGAAATTAGACAAGATTACATTCTTATCCAGAGAGGTGGAGGGTCCGGCCCTGTGAAACCTCGGCAACCTGTGAAATACAAGGTGCTAAGTCCGGCAGATTATTCTGGTAGATGAGAGACTTGATACGCAATTTGCGGCACCTCTTCTGAACCTGGAGAGGTTTTTGTTTTATAAGGAGCGATCGAATATGAGTACAACTTTTATGGCAGCGCCGTCGCTGTTGTTCACATCCGAATCTGTTACGGAGGGCCATCCGGACAAGATGTGCGACCAAATCAGCGATGCGGTGCTGGACGCGCTGGTGGCGCAGGATCGGATGGCGCGCGTGGCTTGCGAGACGGCGGTCAAGACTGGCTTTGTGATGCTGCTGGGCGAGATCACCACCGACTGCCAGGTAAATTTTGATGAACTGGTGCGGAGCGTTGTGAAGGAAATTGGCTACGACTCCAGCGACAAGGGCTTTGACGGCACCACCTGCGGCGTGCAGGTGGCTGTGGCCGCGCAGAGCCCTGATATCGCGATGGGCGTGAACAGCGCCCAGGAGAACAAGGCCGGTCTAATGAAGGACGCCCAAATTGAGGCGGTGGGCGCGGGCGATCAAGGCATGATGTTTGGTTATGCTTGCAACGAAACGCCGGAGCTGATGCCCATGCCAATTTCACTGGCGCACAAGCTGAGCCGCCGGCTGGCCACCACCCGCCGGGACGGGACGCTGCCTTGGCTGCGCCCGGATGGCAAGAGCCAGGTGACGATCGAGTACAGCTTTGGCGTTCCCAAGCGCGTGGATACCGTGCTGATCAGCACGCAGCACTCGCCTGACATTAGCCAGGAGGAGATTCGCAAGCAGCTTATCAAGCATGTGATTGACCCGGTGGTGCCGGCTGCGATGCGCGATGCCAACCTTAAGATTATTACCAACCCCACCGGCCGTTTTGTGATTGGCGGCCCCATGGGCGATGCCGGCCTCACCGGCCGCAAGATCATCGTGGACACCTATGGCGGAATGGGCCGCCATGGCGGCGGCGCATTTTCCGGCAAGGACTGCACCAAGGTGGACCGCAGCGCGGCGTATGCTGCGCGCTGGGTTTCGAAGAATATTGTGGCAGCGGGGCTGGCTGACCGCTGCGAGCTGCAGTTGGCTTATGCCATTGGCGTCGCGCACCCGCTGAGTGTTTGTGTGGAGACGTTTGGCACTGGCAAGTTGCCGGACCTGAAACTGGCGGGCATGATCAATGAGTGCTTTGACCTGCGACCAGGTGCCATCATCCGTGATTTGGATTTGCGGCGCCCCATTTACCGCCAGACCGCTGCTTACGGGCACTTTGGCCGGAATGATTTGGATTTGCCATGGGAGCGCACCAACAAAGTGGACGAGCTGCGCAAGGCAGCCGGCACCAAGTAGGCAGACCGCTCGCGTTGCGCGGGCAGTGGCCGGCACCGGGGCAAGCTGCGGCGGTGAGCAGGTGTCCGCTGCATCGCAATGAGCTTGGGTCTGGCCGAACCCATTGCGCATATTTGTTATCCGGCGCACCGGTTCTGCATTGGCTGGCCGGGCGCACGGAGTTACTTTCACCAATTTATGAATCTGCAACAACTGACTGAAGAGATGGAGCGGTTTGTGGAAGCGAAGGGCTGGAATGCACCCGGCTCGCCACGGCCGCAAACGCCGCGCAATCTTGCGGCGTCGCTTTCAATTGAGGCGGCCGAGGTCTTGGAGCAGCTGCAGTGGCGCGATGTGCCGGCGGACCGCGCAGCATTTGCCGGTGAGTTGGCGGATGTGGCTTTGTACTTGCTGCAGCTGGCAAGTGTGTGCGACGTGGATTTGCAAGCAGCAATACTTGCCAAGCTGGCAGAGAACCATAAGCGTGAGTGGCAGTAAGCCTTGGGAAGTGCTGGGGCGGCGCTCCGTTTACGAGAGTGCTTGGGTGGGGGTGGAACAGTGGGACGTGCGCCTGCCCGATGGCAGCCGCATACCGGATCATCATGTTGTGGTGTACCCGGTGGATGCTGTCGGGGTGGTGGCGCTTGGCACGGACGGCACAGTGCTGCTGGTGGACCGCTACCGCTTCATGACTGACACGCGCAGCTGGGAATTGCCAGCCGGGCATGTGGATGAGGGTGAAACGGTGGAGCAGGCAGCGCGGCGCGAGCTGCTGGAGGAGACCGGCCACAATGCTGCCAGCTGGCAAGAGCTAGGCAGCTTCTATCCCGCTAACGGCAGCAGTACGCTCAAGTTTCATTTATGGCTGGCGTGCGACCTTAGCGCAGCCAACTCCAGCGTGGATGCAAACGAGACGCTGGGGTTGCAATGGTTTTCTGCGGACGAGGTGCGCGCAAACCTGCATCGCAACGCACATCACGACGGCTTGACGATGGCCGGACTGTTTTGGTGGCTCTCGCTGGCGGGCAGCACCGCGCAGCCATGAAAGTGCTGGCGCTCAGCGATGAGGTTGTGCCCCTGATCTATAGCCCGCAGGTGCGGGAACACTTCGCCGATGTGGACTTGATCCTGGGCTGCGGCGATGTGCCGTACTACTACCTTGAGTATGTGGTCTCTATGCTGGACCGGCCGCTGTACTATGTGCATGGCAACCATGATATTGGGAAGCAGTACAAGTCAGACGGGCGGGTGGCGGAGCGTGCAGAAGGCTGCACGGTGTTGGATGGACGGGTGGCGCAGCACGGCGGGCTGCTGCTTGGCGGGCTGGGTGGCAGCGTGCGCTACCGGCTGGATGCACCCAACCAGTATTCGCAGCCGGAGATGACCGGGCGCATGTGGCGCATGGCGCTGCAGTTGTGGATCAACCGCCTGCAGCATGGCCGCTGCCTTGACGTGCTCTTCACGCACTCGCCGCCGTTTGGCATACATGACCAGCCGGATCCTGCGCACGTGGGTTTCCGCGCCTTTCTGGCTTTTATGCAGCGCTTTGAGCCGCGCTATCTTTTGCACGGGCACTGCCATGTGCGCTACACAAGCGAGCCGCAGCGCACGCGCTTTCACAAAACGGACGTTCTAAATATTTACCCCTACCGCTTGCTGGAGTTGAGTGGCCCGGCGGCGGGCGGGTGATTTACGCCTGCATGGTAAACTGCCGCCGGATGCATTCATGAATGTAATCTCAGTATTTGGCAGCGCCAACCCGCAGCCGGGCAGCGTAGCTTATGAACAAGGCCGCAGGCTTGGCGGGCTTCTGGCCATTGCCGGCTTTGCAGTCTCCACGGGCGGATACGGCGGCCTGATGAGCGCTGCCAGCCAGGGCGCGCGCGAGAATGGCGGCCATGTAATTGGCGTGACTTGCGACCGCATCGAGTCCTATCGGCCCGGGCTCACCATGAACCGCTGGGTGGTTGAAGAAGTGCGCTTTGCAAACCTGCGCGACCGGGTGCATTATCTGGTGGCAGAGTGTGCGGCTGCGGTTGCACTTCCCGGCGGCATTGGCACCCTGTCTGAAATTGCGTTAACCTGGAGTCTGATTCAAACCAGCGAAGTGCTGCCAAAGCCGCTGCTGCTGGTGGGCGAGCTTTGGGCAGCTGTGATGGATACGTTCTTGGGAAGCGCAGATGGATTTATCACCAGCAAGGACCGCGCCCTGATGGAAGTGGTGCCGGATGTGGAGTCCGTGGTGCCGCGCCTGCAGGCGCAGCTGGCTGCCGGCCGGCCAGCTTGACCGCCCGGCTGGCTGCAGCTTCCCGCAACGCACAACATGGCTGAAGACAAGCTCGTATCGCGCAGCGAAGACTTCAACGAGTGGTACAACACCCTCGTGCTGCGGGCCGACCTCGCGGATTACGGCCCGGTGCGTGGCACAATGATCATCAAGCCCTACGGCTGGACGCTGTGGGAGAACATGCAGCAGGCTCTCGACCGGCGCTTCAAGGCTACCGGCCATTTGAATGCCGGGTTTCCGATGCTTATCCCGCGCAGCTTTATCGAGCGGGAAGCCTCGCATGTTGAGGGTTTCTCGCCCGAGCTGGCAGTGGTAACGGTGGGCGGCGGCAAAGAACTTGAAGAGCCGCTCGTTGTGCGCCCGACGTCCGAAACCATCATCGGCTATGCATACTCAAAGTGGATCAAATCCTATCGCGACCTGCCGGTACTGATAAATTTGTGGAACAGCGTTGTGCGCTGGGAGCTGCGCACCAAATTGTTTTTGCGCACGCAGGAGTTCTGGTGGCAGGAGGGCCATACGGCGCATGCCACGCACGCGGAGGCGCAGGCCGAGACGCTGCAGATGCTGGATGTGTATCTGGATTTTGCGCGCCAGGAGGCGGCGCTGCCGGCGTACACCGGGCGCAAGAGCGTATCGGAAAAGTTCCCGGGTGCGGACGTGACCTACTCGCTGGAGGCGGTGATGGGCGATGGCAAGGCGCTGCAGGCTGCCACTTCCCACAACCTCGGGCAGAACTTTGCGCGTGCGTTTGATATCAAGTACCTCGACCGCGGCAATGAACTGCAACATTGCTGGACAACCTCATGGGGGCTTTCCACGCGCTTCATTGGCGCGATTGTGATGGCACATGGCGACGACCAGGGCTTGGTGCTGCCGCCACGCCTGGCACCGCAGCAAGCTGTGATTGTGCCCATCTACAAAAGTGAAGAAGAGCAGTCAATGGTGCTGGAGGCTTGCCAGCGGGTGCGCGCCATGCTGGCGGATGCCGGCGTGCGCGTGATTGCGGATTTGCGCGAAGGCCTGTCGCCCGGGTTCAAATTCAATGATTGGGAGATGCGCGGCGTGCCACTGCGCATTGAGATTGGGCCGAAAGACGTGGCCAAAGAATCTGTTGCGCTGGCGCGCCGTGATATTCCCGGCAAAGCCGGAAAATCTTTCGTGCCGGTGGCGGGCTTGGCACCTGCCATCATTAGCAAGCTGGATGAGATTCAGCAGAACATGTTGGCTCGGGCGACTGAATTCAGGGATGCCAATACTAGCCACCCGCGCGATTTTGCGGAGTTGGACGCAGCAGTTGTGAATGGGTTTGCACGGGCATGGTCCTGCGGAAAGCCGGAATGTGACGCAGCAATTAAGGAACAAACCAAAGCCACCAATCGCTGCATTCCGATGGATCAGATGCCGGGTCGCGGTCCGTGCGTGTATTGTGGCGAGCCGGCAACCGAACAGGCCTATTTTGCGCGGGCGTACTAGGCCGACGCCTGGCGAAGCGAAGACTGGATTGACTGGTGTTTGTGACCGTAGGGCAGGGGCCTGGAGTGGTGGGGCGGGCGTTGTAGTTGCGGGCAGCCCATTCATTTGTCCGGTGGTATACTTTGCAGCTGTCTTCAGTCATCAAAAAAAGTTCTACGAGCGCGAGGGATTGGAAGGAGATTTAGCGGGATGACACTGCCAAAAGAAAGCAAGGATCAGGCGATCAAGGATTTTCAACGCGACAGCAGCGACACTGGCTCGCCTGAGGTTCAGATTGCAATCCTCACGCGGCGCATTGAGCAACTGACCGGACATTTACGCACGCACAAAAAGGACGAGCACTCCAGGCATGGCTTGTTGGGTTTGGTGAGCAAGCGCCGGCGGCATCTTACTTACTTGAACCGGCACGCGCCGGAGTCTTATAACGCAATAGCAGAGCGACTCGGTATCCGCCGGCGCTAAAGAATAAGCGGTGGCATGGTGCGCCGGGGGCGGCGCAGGTGCCCGTGGCACAATCGGCCAGGCAACCGGTTGGGCATTGGAAAGAGAGTGGGAATCCGTTCCCGGCCAACTGCCACTTTGTTTCCAGTCCCTAACCCCCTTGTCCAGCCACATGCAGTAATGGCGGCTGCATCCGCTTACGCGGAGCAGTCAAACAAGGAGTCTTATCTATGTCCAACGTAAAACAATACAATGTGGTGGTCGGTGGCAATCTGCTTACCGTTGAAACGGGAAAGCTGGCCAACCTGGCGGGCGGTGCTGTGACCGTGCGCTGCGGCGACACCATGCTTCTGGCAACGGCCACGATGGGGCGGCAGCCCCGGGCTGGCATCGACTTTTTTCCGCTGAGTGTCGATTTTGAGGAGCGCCTCTATTCTATTGGAAAAATCCCTGGCTCATTCTTCCGGCGTGAAGGCCGGCCAAGCGAAGAGGCCATTCTTGTCTCGCGGCTGATCGACCGGCCGCTGCGCCCATTGTTCCCCAAAGACCTGCGTAATGAAGTGCAGCTCATCATTACCGCGCTTTCGGCAGACCATGTAAACCCGCCAGACATTCTGGCGATTGTGGGTGCGAGTGCTGCGCTCACAATCTCGGATGTGCCTTTTGGCGTTGCGCCGTTTTCCGGCCCCATCGGTGCTGTGCGCGTCGGGTTGATTGATGGCGAGTTCGTGCTCAATCCCACCTATGAGCAAATGGCAGTTTCCAAACTGGATTTGCGCCTGGCGGGAACGCGTGAGGCAGTGCTAATGGTGGAGTGCGCGGCCAATGAAATGCCGGAGGATCAGCTGGTTGCTGCGCTGGAGCTGGCGCACAAATCCATTGCGCCCATTATTGACTTGCAAGTGCAGATGGCCAAGGAGATTGGCAAGGCCAAGCGCACAGATTACCCGTCTTTCAAGCAGGATCCTGCGCTGCTGGAGCGTGTTGCGACGCACAGCCGCGCACGCGTTGCCAGCGCGTTGAAGGATGCGGCCAACAAAGAAGACCGCAATGCGGCGCTGGACGGAATTGAAGCTGAGGCCGTGGCTGCGCTTGCGACCGCCGAAGTCACGAGCGATGCGGTGAAAGATTGTTTCCACAGCGTACTCAAGGCCGAAGTGCGGCGTGAGATTGTGGTTCATTCGCGCCGGCCGGACGGGCGTGGCTTGCGCGAGATTCGGCCAATCAGCATCGAGACCGGGCTGAGCCCGCGCGCCCATGGCTCCGGTTTGTTCACCCGCGGCGAGACGCAAATCCTAAGCCTGGCCACACTGGGAACACCGCGCGACGCGCAATTGCTGGACACGCTGTCGCCCCAGACCTCCAAGCGCTACATGCATCACTATAACTTCCCGCCTTACTCCACAGGCGAGGCGCGGTTCTTGCGCGGCTCATCGCGCCGGGAGATTGGCCACGGTGCGCTGGCGGAGCGTGCGCTACTGCCGGTGCTCCCCTCGGAAGAGGAGTTTTCATACACGCTGCGCGTTGTGTCAGAGGCGCTGTCTTCCAATGGCTCCACTTCGATGGCGTCGGTCTGCGGATCGACTTTGGCATTGATGGACGCGGGTGTTCCCATTCGCAAACCAGTGGCCGGCATCGCCATGGGTCTGGTGAAGCAGGATGACAAATTCGTAATCCTCACCGACATTCAGGGCATGGAAGACCACTTGGGAGATATGGACTTCAAGGTGGCGGGCACGGATGAAGGCATCACCGCGCTGCAGATGGACATCAAAATCACCGGGCTGACGCCAAAGGTAATGGCGAGTGCGCTGGCGCAGGCGCTTGAAGCGCGCTTGGATATTCTGGGCAAGATGGCCGCGCACATTGCGGCGCCGCGGGCGGATCTTTCGCCGTTTGCGCCGCGGCTGTACGTGATGATGGTGCCTGAATCAAAAATTGGTGCGATCATCGGGCCAGGCGGAAAAGTTATCCGCGCCATTCAAGAGGAGACCGGTGCGAAGATTGATATTGGCGATGGCGGGCGCGTCGTGATTGCGTCAGCCGATGCCAAGGCGGCACAGCGTGCCATGCAGCGCATTTCTGAGCTGATTGAGACTGCAGAGATTGGCAAGCTTTACACTGGCCGCGTGGTGCGCATCGAGTCCTTTGGTGCGTTTGTGGAAATCATGCCGGGCACCGACGGGCTGGTGCACATCAGCCAGCTAGCTGACTTCCGGGTGGAACAGGTGGAGGATGTGGTGAAGCTAGGCGAGGAATTGACGGTAATGGTGATTGACGTTGATAACGGTGGAAAGATTCGCCTCTCGCGGCAAGCGGTGTTGGAAGGCTGGACGGCGGAAGAGGCGCGCTCACGCGACCGCAAACCAAGCGGCGGCGGGGGTGATCGGGGCGGGCGCGGTGGTGACCGGGGTGGACGCGGAGGCGACCGCGGTGGCCGGCCGCCGCGCCGCTAAGCGCAACTTTTCTTTAGCAGTGCAATGCAAGGAAGCACCCTGTTTGGCGGGGTGCTTCTGCGGTTATTGTGGCGGCGCAAAACTTGCGCGGAGAGCGAGCGTTGGCAAGCGGCGCAAGTGCTGACGGCGCTGCCAGAGGATTCGCAATTGTAAAACCATTGATTGATAATGGGCTGAGCTGCCCAGAAGTATAGGAGTAAATACCAATGAGCGACACAAACGGAAGCGGTTCTACATCCAGCTTGATGGCGGAGACGGAAAATTACAGTGCGTGGCTTTCTCAAGAACCGGACGGCGAAGTTTCATACCACTTGGAATTGGGCCAGGCAACGCTGCACTTCTTTCAGGAAGAGTGGGACGAGTTTTTGAAGTTGACCCAGTCTCTGTAACCTGAACGCGCACTGTGGATTGCGAGGCGTTTGCGGAACTGCTTTCGCCGCGCGGGCAGCAAGCGCTGCAAGCAGCCATGGCGGCCGGCCTGCGGGAGAAAAATTTACTCCCGGATCTGGAGCGGCTGCGCAAAGAGTATGGCAGTGCTTTGGCGCGGGCGGCGGTTGAAATGGCGCTGTTGCGCACGCGGGCGGCATCAAAGTTTAGTCAGGCGCACGAGATGTACTTTACGCGGGACGCGCTTGAGCAGGCATCGGGCGGGCGCATCAGCAGCTACCGCGCGCAGCGCTTTGCGGAGCACGCGCACGTCGGTGATTTCGGGTGCGGCATTGGTGGTGACCTGATTTCCCTTGCGGCGCGTACTAATGCAACTGGAATTGAACGCGATGCGGTGCGGGCGGCGATGGCCGCCGAGAACTTGCGGGTGTGCGGTGTGAGCGGGCGCGCAAGTGTGCAGGCAGCTGATGTCGCGGAGTGCAAGTGGCCGGACGTGGTAGCGCTGTGGTGCGACCCTGCCCGTCGGGAAAACGGCAGGCGCATCTTTTCTGTCCGTAATTATCAGCCGGCGCTGCCAACGGTGCTGGAGTGGCAGAGGCGGGTGCCTGATCTCGGAGTGAAGCTTTCGCCAGGCGTTCAGCGGCGCGAGATTGCGGGCCTACCGGCTGAGGTTGAGTTTATTTCCGAGGGCGGCGGGTTAAAGGAGGCGGCGCTATGGTTTGGCGCATTGCGCACCACGGACTCGCGCGCCACACTGCTGCCGGGGCCGCATACGCTAATCGCCCTGCAGGGTGCCAGCGCCGGCACCGGGCGGTTGTTGCGCTACCTGTACGAACCGGACCCGGCAGTGATGCGTGCCGGCCTGGTGCAGACCCTGGCTGTCATGCTTGATGCGCGCAAACTGGACGAGGACATTGCGTACCTCACCAGCGACTCGCTGCGCCCAACCGTGTTTGCGCGGGCGTACGAAGTGGACGATGCGCTGCCGTTTTCTCTGAAGGCGATTCGCGCGCGGCTGCGCGAACGCGAAGTTGGCAGCGTGGTGGTGAAGAAGCGCGGCTCACCTGTAGATGTTGATGAGTTCGCGAAAGCGCTGCGTTTAACGGGGGATGTGGAAGTGGAGCGCACCGTATTTCTGACGCATGTGGAAGGCCGGCCTTGGGCTGCGATTGCGCGCCCAATACATAAACAGTCCCAGGTTGATTAAACCGCGGAGGTAAAAAGTGGCAGCCAAAATTCTCCCGAACTACATTGATGGCGAGTGGCGTGCTGCGAGCGCGCAGGAAACTGCACCCGTGACAAACCCGGCGACGGGCGAGGTACTGGCGCAGGTGCCGCTCTCCACGGCAGCAGATGTGGGGCTGGCAGCCAGCGCAGCACAGGCCGCGTTCGACGGCTGGCGCCGCACGCCCGCAACTGCGCGCATTCAATTTCTATTTAAACTCAAGCGCTTGCTGGAGGAGAACACTGAGGAGCTGGCGCGCACCATCACACTTGAGAACGGCAAGACGCTGGAGGAAGCGCGGGGCGAGCTGGCGCGGGCGGTGGAGAACGTGGAGGTGGCGTGCGGCATTCCAATGCTAATGCAGGGAGATTACTCGGAGGATATTGCGCGCGGCATTGATGAGTACATGATCCGGCAGGCGGTGGGCGTGTGCGCCACGATTGCGCCGTTTAACTTTCCCGGCATGATTGCGTTCTGGTATCTGCCTTACGCGCTGGCATGCGGCAACACATTCATCATGAAGCCGGCCGAGCGCTGCCCGATGACCATGCAGCGCGTGTTTGAACTTTTGCACCAGCTCGAGCTGCCCAATGGCGTGGTCAATCTGGTGAATGGCGGGCCGGTGGCAGTCGATGCGATCCTCGACCATCCGCTTGTGCGGGCGGTGACGTTTGTGGGCAGCACGGCAGTGGCGCGGCATGTGTATGCGCGGGCGGCAGCCAATGGTAAACGCGTGCAGGCACAGGGTGGCGCAAAGAATCCGGTGGTGGTGTTGCCGGATGCAGATTTGGAGATGACCACCCGCATCGTGGCAGATGCGGCATTTGGAAATGCCGGCCAGCGCTGTCTGGCTGCATCATTGGCGATCACAGTTGGCGCTGTGCACGGCCGGTTTGTAGAGGCAATTGCCGATGCCGCAACGAACCGCGTGGTCGGCTACGGCATGGATGCGGGCGTTGAAATGGGTCCGGTAATCACCGCGCAAAGCAAGGCGCGCATTCAGGGGCTGATGCGGCAGGGCGCCGCCGAGGGCGCGCGGCTGCTGGTGGATGGCAGTGCTGCTGCAGTTAAGGGATACGCGCAGGGTAGTTTCATGCGGCCGTCTGTGATGGATGGACTCTCACCGGACGGTGAGATTGCGCGTGCTGAAATATTTGGGCCAGTGCTGGGTTTGATTCATGTTGAGAGTGTTGATGCGGCGCTGGACTTCATCAATAGTGGAAAGTATGGCAATATGGCGTGTTTGTTCACGGCAAGCGGTGCGTCTGCGCGCAGGTTCCGGGTTGAGGCGCAGACCGGCAATATTGGCATCAATATCGGGGTGGCGGCACCGATGGCGTTTTTCCCATTTAGCGGTTGGAAAGACAGCTTTTTTGGCGACATGCACGGTCAGGGGAAACACGCGGTGGAGTTTTTCACCCAGACGAAAGTGGTTGTGGAGCGCTGGCCGCAGGAGTGGACTCGCAAGTTTTGAGCCACGGTGCATTGCGTGGGGCCGGTTGATATACTCGGGCTTCAAGATCAGCATGATTGGCATCTCAAGGAGCAGATAGTTCCATGGCTAAAGGTAAAAAAGTTCGGGTTGCCATAATTGGCGTTGGGAATTGCGCGTCCTCATTGGTGCAGGGCGTGCAGTTCTATAAGGATGCGCCCGAAGAAATTGAGGTGCCCGGCCTGATGCACGTCAATCTGGGCGGCTATCACGTGCGCGACGTTGAGTTCTCAGCTGCGTTTGATGTGGTTGAAGGCAAAGTGGGATTGGACCTGAGCGAGGCAATCCTGATTGAGCCAAACAACACTATCAAGTTTGCGGAGGTCCCGAAACTAAATGTAAAGGTGGAGCGCGGAATGACGCACGATGGCTTGGGCCCGCAGTTACAAAAGAAGCTTCGCAAGGCGCCCGGGGCCACCGCCGAGATTGCCAAGATCCTCAAGGACACCAAGACTGATGTAGTGGTGAACTTTCTGCCGGTGGGTTCGGAGATGGCTACCAAGTGGTATGTGGAGCAAATCCTCGAGGCTGGCTGTGCGCTTGTCAATGGCATTCCTGTTTTTATTGCCAGCCAGAAATATTGGTCCAACCGCTTCAAGGAGCATGGCCTGCCAGTGTTGGGCGACGATATGAAGAGTCAGGTGGGTGCTACGATCGTGCACCGCGTGCTTACAAATCTTTTCCGCGAACGCGGGGTACATCTGGATCGCACATACCAGTTGAATTTTGGCGGCAATATGGATTTCTTCAACATGCTCGACCGCGAACGGCTTGAGTCCAAAAAGATTTCCAAAACCAACTCCGTTACCAGCCAGATGAGCTATGCACTTGACCCCGACAACGTACACGTGGGCCCCAGTGACTATGTGCCGTGGCTAACCGACCGCAAGTGGTGCTACATCCGCATGGAAGGCACAACCTTTGGCAATGTGCCGCTGAACCTGGAGCTAAAGCTTGAGGTGTGGGATTCGCCCAACTCGGCTGGTGTGATGATTGATGCGGTGCGCTTGGCCAAGCTTGCGCGTGACCGTAAGCTGGGCGGCGCGATTGTTGGCCCGTCTGCGTACTTGATGAAGACGCCCCCGAAGCAGTTTACAGATGACATTGCGCGCCAGATGACCGAGGCCTTCATTCGCGGTAAATAACCAAAACGGGCATTGAGCCCGCATTCCGGCTCACTCGCAGGTGGTCGGATTAGAATTGTGGCGTGGCAGTCTGCGAAAGCGGCACAGCGGCGCACTTTGAGCTCCGGATAACAATTGTTTGTGGATTGTGTAATGCGCAGCTAACCAGCCTTGCAGCGTGCGAGCAAGCACGGCTTATCAACCATAGGCGCCCTAGTCAATTTGGGTTGGCCGCTTGATGACCACCGACTTTGTGTGGCTCCCCGCGCCAGCGGATGTTGAGCGTACCCATCTCGCCCGGTTCATGCGCTTGCATGGCTTGGCAGACTTGGCTGGGCTGCAAGCGCGATCCACAACAGACGTCAGCTGGTTTACAAATGCAATCATCGCATACCTAGACATCCGCTTTCAGCAGCCTTATCGGGCGGTATTGGATGTTTCGGGGGGCGTCCAGTTCCCGCAGTGGTGCGTTGGTGGCCAGCTCAACATTGTTTATAACTGCGTTGACAAGTGGCTGGCAGATGCTGCGACCGCTGACCGCGCGGCAATTGAATGGGAAGGCGAGGATGGCCGGCGCGCTTCGTTGACTTTTCGGGCGCTGGCTGCAGACGTCAACCGTTGTGCAAATGCGCTGCGCAGCTTGGGATTGGGCAAAGGGGATGCAATTGCAATTCATCTGCCCATGACGCCGCAGATTGCGATTGCTCTGCTGGCAATTGCAAAGATTGGCGCAGTGATCGTGCCGCTGTTTTCCGGCTTCGGGGCGGGTGCTATCCGCTCGCGCTTGCAAGATGCCGGCGCGCGCGCGCTATTCACTGCAGATGGCGCTGCGCGGCGCGGGCGCATCGTCCCGCTGAAATCTGTTGCAGATGAGGCGCTTGCCGATCTGCCTGCCTTGCAGCATGTGATTGTGCTGGAGCATGCGGGCAACCCGATTGCAATGAAGGCTGGCCGCGATCACCTGTGGAGTGAGCTGCTTGCTGCGCAGCCTGCAGTGGCTGCGCCGGAGCCCACCGCAGCGGAAGATCCGCTGCTGATCATCTACACCAGTGGGACCACCGGGCGGCCGAAAGGCGCAGTGCACACGCATTGTGGTTTTCCAGTAAAGGTTGCGCAGGACATGGCGTTCGGCACCGACGTGCATGCGGGCGACCGCATTTGCTGGCTAACAGACATGGGCTGGATGATGGGGCCGTGGCTGGTGTTTGGCGCATTGTTGCTCGGCGCCACCTGCTGTTTGTACGACGGTGCGCCGGACTTTCCGGATGCAGCGCGCTTGTGGCAGTTTGCTGTGCATCACAGGCTTACGCAACTTGGCGTATCGCCCAGCTTGGTGCGTGCACTGCGGGCGCATGGCAATGCGCCCGCCACCGGCCACGACCTCTCTGCGCTGCGGCTGTTCGCTTCCACCGGTGAACCGTGGAACCCCGATCCGTGGTACTGGCTCTTTGAAGTTGTGGGCCGGCGCCGCATTCCCATCATCAATTATTCGGGCGGCACGGAAATCAGCGGCGGCATTTTGATGGGCAACCCAATCACACCGCTCGTGCCGTGTGCGTTCTCCGGCGCATGCCCCGGCATTGACGCGGTTGTACTGGATGCCAGTGGCCAAGCGGTGCGCGGCACGGTGGGCGAGCTGGCAATCCGCGCGCCGTGGATTGGCATGACGCGCGGCTTCTGGCGCGACCGCGAACGCTATCTCGAAACTTATTGGGCGCGCTGGCCAAATGTTTGGGTGCACGGCGATTGGGCGCTGCAAGCTGCCGACGGGCAGTGGCAGATTGTGGGACGCTCGGATGACACGATAAATGTGGCGGGCAAACGCATCGGCCCGGCGGAGGTGGAGTCTGCGCTTGTGGGCGAACCGGCGGTGGTGGAAGCAGCTGCCGTGGGCGTGCCGGATGAAATGAAGGGCAGTGCCGTGATCTGTTTTTGCGTGCTCGCGCCGGGCCGCAAAGGGGATGACGCACTGCGCAGCGCGCTGAAGGTACGCGTGGCAGCGGAGCTGGGCAAGCCGCTGCAGCCCAAGGCAATCCATTTTGTGGCAGACCTGCCCAAGACGCGCAACGCCAAAGTGATGCGGCGCATAATCCGGGCGGCATTTTTGGGTGACGAGCTTGGCGATACCTCCGCGCTCGTGAATCCGGAGTGTGTGGCAGCAATCGCACGGATGCGCGAGCTGTAGCGCTGCAGGGCTGGGCATGCGGTAACGTGCATCTTCGCCCGCTACCTTCGTCGATTGTCTGACTTTCGCAGTGCAAAATATTTGCGTCACACGTACTAAAAAAAGTTATTGCGGCTTGTCAAACACTGAGCTTTGATCCAAACGTGAACCAAACAGTTGACTATTTATTGCTGGGCAGCCTGACGATTGATTTGCTGCCGGACAGCAGTTCCGTGCTGGGCGGTACGGCTGCTTATGCGGGAAGCATGGCGCATGCACTCGGGCAGCGGGCCGGCATTGTGGCAGCAGTTGCCCCCGACGCGGACCTGACTGCACTGGCTGGCATTCCGCTCGCCGTGCAACCGGCTGCAGTCAGCACCGTTTATGAAAACCGGTACACGGCCGAGGGCAGAGTGCAGTACCTGCACCACCGCACGGATGACTTGAAGTTTGAAACTGTGCCGGTTGCGTGGCGGGCGCCCCGGATCGTGCATCTTGGGCCGCTGGCGCATGACATTGATCCGGGATTATTGGCGCGCTTTCCAGATGCGCTGCGCGGCATCACTGTGCAGGGGTGGCTGCGACGCTGGGATGCAGGCGGGCGCGTGACGCGCTGTGCGTGGCCGGACGCGGAAGCTGTGCTGCCGGCTGCAGATGTTGTGGTGCTGAGCATTGAAGATGTGCAAGGGGAGTGGGCGGCTGTGGAACCGTGGGCAAAGCTCGCACGTATTTTGGTGGTCACTGAGGCGGAGCGGGGCGCGACTGTGTTTGCGGCGGGCGCGCGGCGCCAGTTTGGCGCGCCGCGAGTGGCGGTGGTTGACCCCACCGGCGCTGGCGATATGTTTGCTGCGGCGTTTCTGATTTTTTATCAGCGAACCCACGATCCATGGAGTGCTGCGCGCTATGCGATTGAACTGGCTTCCGTCTCGGTTACGCGCGCCGGTTTGCTGGGCGTGCCTACTGTGGGCGAGATTGCAGCGGCAGAGTTAGCGGCGCGGGCGGACTAGCCGGAGGCTGCTGCACGGCGTTGCGCAGTTGTGGCGCGGGTGTGCGCCTAAACTCCGGTTGCCTTGCGCAGCTTAAATTGTTGAGCGGCGGCAACTAGCTCTGCAAACAATGCCTGATGCGCGGGGTCATCCGGCGCAAGCTCCGGATGCCACTGCACGCCAATCAGCCACGGGTGCTTTTCATGTTCGATGGCCTCCACCACGCCATCCGGTGCATGGGCCACCGCGCGCCAGCCCGCAGGGGCAGCGGGCGCAGCTTGGTGGTGCCACGAAGGCACAACCGGGTCCAACTGTTTCATAACGCCAGCGAGCTTGCTGTCTGGTGCTACTGTGACGCGGTGGCTGGTGCCGGCACCGCTCTGGCGGTGCGGCACCGCGTCGCCCACTACCTCCGGCAGGTGCGGGTGCATGCGTCCGTTGGCTGCCACGGTAAGCACCTGCATGCCGCGGCAGATACCCAGAGCCGGTGTGCTGCCCGCGTCCGTTACGGTGCGCGCCAAAGCCAGCTCAAACGTGTCGCGCTCAGCATCAATACCAAATAGCGCGGGGTGGGTTGCACCCCCGTACTCGCGCGGGTCAATGTCCCCGCCGCCGGTAAAGACTATGCCATCCAACCCTGCAAGCACTGCGGTGGGATCGGACTCGCCGGGCGGAAGTAATACCGGCAAGCCGCCTGCACGCCGCACAGAGTCGATGTACTTGGTGGAAACCTCAAAGGTGCCGCGTTCATTGCGCGGCCGCGTGGTGATGCCAATTATGGGCTTGCTATTCAAAATGGAATGCTCCGGCTTATCGCGCTAACTATGCTCAATGATACTAGCTGTTAGGGATTCTTGGCCCTTCCCTGCTGCAGTAATTTATGCGCGAGTGGCTGAGGCGCTGCGAACAAATGCGTGAATGATGCACCCCGCCGGGAGTGTGTGCATTTGGAGCTTTCGGGCGCGGGGATCAGAGGATTACCCGCGGGCATTAAGCCGGCTGGGTTACTCGGCGGCGGCTCGGAGCCAACTCGGGAAATCTGCCGCGTCCATTTTTGTCTCAGCCCGTGCCCAGCGCTCCACCGCCCAGCCGTAAAAATCAAACTCGATGGTTGAGATGGATGCTTGGATTGCGGCCCAAAGCGTCCAGCCCACATCGGACATGATCATGTTCAGCTGCATGCGCGCCAGCTTGTCTGGCTGGGCCGACCCAAAGTAAGCGCTGCACAGCGCTTCGATGCGCGGTTGGTCGAACTGCTGCTCCTGGCAGGTGTTGCCCAGCTCAAAGCACGGGTCGTTGTTGCCGCTGTATTCGTAGTCCACAATCCAAAGCTGTGAGCCGTCGTCGATATAGTTTTCAGCAAGCAGGTCATTGTGGCAGGGAACGGTTGCCAATGGTTTCGCAGCCAGAGCGCGCTCAATGAGCTGCACGGCTTTCATGCGCTGCGGGTAATTGGGCGGAATGCGGATGCTGCGCTCGGCCACAATTTGCAGGTAGAACTCGGTGAGGCGGAACATGTTGAACTCTTGCAGGAAGCGCGGTCCGGCATGCAGCTTTTTGAGGGCAGCTGCCATGCGGGCTGGCAGCCCGGGCTCCTGCAGTGCCGCAATCGACATCGTTTGGCCGGCGATAAAGGCGAGCACCATCACATTGCAATCCGCAAGATAGTGCGCGACGTGTGCACCCACGCCGGCCTGGGCCGCAGCGCGTGTATTGTGGTGCTCGTTGGCGCGGTCCACCGCCAGCAGCTCGGTGGACATGCCGGGTATGCGCACAACGTATGGCGTGCCGTCAACCTCCACGCGGAAGTTGCTGTTGGTGAGGCCGCCTGCAAGCGGCTGAATTGAAATTGACTTGCCGTGCCATGCGGAAACGCGGCCGACCACTTCTTCGATTGTGATTGGCATAGTTGTTGGTGAAGGATGTTTAAGAAATGGCGCAGCGTGCCGGGACAATGCGCTGCTGGGCGCAACCACGGCGTTGGTTGCGCCCCGCAGTAGTGAAAGGCACGAAAGATTGTCGGTTACTCGGGCGGTATCTCCCGAAATGCAAATTGAACATCGATGCCTTTAGAAAGCTGGCTGCTTTTTGCCCCTGCATAAATTCCAAGCGAAACTACTACAATTGCAAAGGCAATGATCTGCGCCCAGAGATGGGTGGGGAAGGCTTCGAAGTTCCATGCCCCCAAGACTCCCAGCGCCGGGTTCAACAGGAAGGCCAGTACCATTATGGTCCCTAGAATGCCGCCCAGTGAGCCCATGATGGTCACCATTGGGATACCCCCAAGGTTGTACGCCGCACCAGGTGATGCTTCGTAAAGTGATTTGGCGCGATACGGCAGCAACGCCCCCGCAATGCAGGTGACGACGAATACATAGCCGCAGCCGAAGGTGACACCAAGGGTCAGGCCGACCCAGCCCGGCACAAGGTTGTAGGCCAGAATGACCGGCACGCTGGCAAGGAAGTATGCGATGTGCGCATTTACAGGCGTGTGCCAGCGTTCATTCACGTGGCTGATCCATTCCGGCAGCAGCCGGTCCAGGGACATGGCTACCAGCACGCGCGTCATACCGATGTAGCAGTTGCACACAATTTGAAATGAGTTGAAGATGTAGCCGACGCCGATGATTGTTACCACCAACGGGCTGGCTGCTAGCGCCACTGCGATGATATTGGGCCAAAGGTAGAAGCCGTTGATAGTGGCTTCGCCCACCAGAGCGTAGTAGCCGGCGCCCGCAATGTACATAAACTCGCTGCCGGCCACGCGCTCAAGCCCAAGCGCCAGAAACGCCAGCAATACCCCGGTTGCCACGAGTGAGCCAACCATGATGATCGTCTGGTTGGTGAAGGAGCGCGCATCCTTGATTTCGCCGTTCTGCTGCGCAGAGTAAGTGGCCCATTGCAGTGAAGTCCAGGCAATCGGTGCCACCAGCAGGGTAGCCATCAGGCTGAAGGGCGGGTTCAGGTTCACCCCGGCAGTTTCCACAGCGGCTTTGGCTGTGGCGTAAAAGTCAGCAGTACCTCCGGAAGCCACTGCAAATGCATTCAGCCGTTCCACAAAGACCGCTGGCGAAGTAGAGAAGAGGATGTAGAACATTACGCCAAAGGCCAGCAGTGTGCCCCACCAGAGCAGGTGCTGAATCCGAACGTAGTTCTTGAAGCCGCTTACCAGCAGCAACATGGCAACCACCGCATTGGCGAGGCTGACCACGATGATGCCGTTGGCCTGAGTGAACCACACGCCGAGTGCCGAGAGACCGGGGTTGGCCATTGTGGCGCCCAATCCCAGAAATAACGGCGCAAACCCAAGGTAACTGAGCAGCCAGCCGGACAGAGCTACCCATTGCAAAATCCAAATTACAAAACCAGACATGACTACGGTGAACGCGACACCGCCGCCAAACACGCGACTTTGGAACACGTAGTCGCCGCCGGAGCGCGGCAGGGCAGTGGACAGCCACACGTAAGCAAATGCAATTGGAATTTCAATGATGGTGGCAAGGATGATTCCCCAGAACAGGTTGCCACCCGGCAGTGCGCCCGGCGCCCACAAATAGGTCCACGGAAAAATCAAACCCATCGTAAGTATGTTGTAGACAAATGCAGAGTAAGGAGACATGACGCGCACAAGGCCGGATGCCTTGCGGGTGAAGATTTCGGGGGCAGCGGATATTGATGATGCAGCAGACATAATTACCTCCATCTAATACTGGTTGGTACGGTTACAAGCATGTTCGTCAGGTTTGGTTATCGGTAGGCGGGCTCCTGTTTTTGAATTCGGATTGCTATCCGGAAGTGAGTTGGTACGAATCTACTCGACCAGCGGAAAGATTTAGTATACATCCGCGTAGTACGCCCTCGCCATACTCGCTGCCTGGATTTATGCAAAGCGTCCGGCCAATGCGCACAGCGCCGGGCGACTCGTGGATGTGGCCATGCAAACTTAGCAGTGGCTGTGCTTTTTCGATTGCGCTGCGCACGGACTTGCTGCCGGCCCCAAACAGCACCACCTGCCCTGCGCGTGTAATTTGCGCGGGTGGATCCGTGGACCAATCCAGCTGAGGGCACGTGTCCAGCGTGGAGTTCACTGGCGGCTCATGAAAATTAAATATGCAATGAGTGGGGTCGTCGACTTGCTCAATCAGTTTATCAAGCATTGTGCCGAGCACCGCATCGGGAACCTCGCGTGGTGTGTGCCAGGGCGTCGGGGTGCTGAAGCCCTGGCTGATGAGGGAGTGCTGTGCGTCAACTTGCAGCACTTTGTCTTCGGCCGCAAATACGCACTGCGCATCCGGCCGGTTGAGTGCTTCCAATACTTCGGGGTAATCGTCATTGCCGCCGGTGATGTAGCACATGGTACCGGTCCCTGCCAGCCGGGTTTCTGCCAGCTCGATCCATGACTGCAGCCGCTCAAGGGCCAGCTGTTGAAACATACGTTCCACGGCTGCCGGGTCTGCGCGAACCGCTAGAAATTCGTCTTCGTCCATAATGCTGGAGTAGAAGCCCAGCACCCCAACCTGATCTTGAAACTCGGCGAGTTCAGCAGCTGTTGTCAGGCGTTGCACCCGGCCGTGCAGTGTGGCGCGAAAATTGCCGGATGTCTCGCGAATAATCGGCACGGCAAGTTTGCCAAGCACATCGCCGCCCATAATCAGTATTTGCACATGATAGAATTTTGCGGCAGTTACAAATTTTTTAAATGTACGCTCCGACCCATGCAGGTCCGTTGCAAAAAATATGCGCGTTGTCGACTGCGGTAATGCTTTCTTGAGAAAAGAAAACATGATTGACATTGTAACATGTTGGTGTATTAGCGAATGACGTGTGGAACTGGGCGCATAACTTTGGCGCCGTATATAGATAACAACTACGCAGTGGACGCGCTGCAGCCGATGCGGCCTATTGCCATCTTTTGCCCTAGCTTATGACTCTGGCGCGCATGATTGCGGAATGATGACCGGCACTCCAGCCGGAATGGCCGCGCAGGACGGCGCTGAACGCGCACGCTTTGAAAGCGAGCTGCAGCGCATTGTGGTTGCCGGGCGCGAGGCGCGCGTGGCTTTGCGGGTAGTTGGTTCCCTTGCCTTTCATTTTCACTGCCCGCGCTATGGGTACCTGCAGGCTGCGCTTGGGCGCGCCTACACGGATCTTGATTTTGCAGCGTTGTCGGCGCAAGCGCGGGCGGTGCGGGCGCTGCTGGCGGGGCTTGGATACACCGAGAACCGCGAGGCCTATGTAATGTCTGAAGGCGGGCGTGCGATGTTCGACGGTGGCACCAACGGGCTGCACATTGATGTGTTTTTTGACCGGCTCGACTTTTGCCATGTGATACCGTGGTCCGAGCAGCGTTTGCTGGCGGATGCGCCAACGCTGCCGCTGGCTGAACTGCTGTTGGAAAAAATGCAGATCGTGAAGCTCAACGAGAAAGACGTAATCGACACGGTAATGCTGTTGCTGGAGCATGAGCTGGGCGATACGGATGTTGAAACGGTGCTGCTGGGACGGGTTGCCGGTTTGTGCTGCGCAGACTGGGGTCTGTGGCGCACGACAACAATGAACTTGCAAAAAGTGCGGCAGCTTGGCTGTGGATATCCACAGCTGGCAGCAGCAGACAGGCAATTGCTGGCTGCTAGAGTTGAGCAACTGCTGGCGCATCTGGACAGCGCGCCAAAAACCATTGGCTGGCGCGTGCGCAGCAAGCTGGGCGACCGGGTCAAGTGGTACAAGGACGTGGACGAGGTTTAGCGATGAGCTCTGCCAGTGCGCAAACTGAAGCATCAGCCGGGCATGATATTGCTGCAGCGTTGTTCGCGCGCGTGCCGCAGTTTGCCGGCATCCAAGCGCAGCAGATCACACCCCTGCGCGGCGGCATCACTAACACCAACTACCGGATCACCACCGCTAACGCTGATTTTGTACTGCGGATTGCCGGCGAGCGTACCGATACGCTCGGCATAGACCGGCGTGTGGAGTACGCGGCCAGTTGCAGTGCGGCTGCTGCCGGCGTTGCGCCGGGTGTTGTGCACATGATCGAGCCTGAGGGCTACCTGGTGACTGACTTTATTCCCGGGCGCATGCCGCTGCCCGAAGAACTGCGCTCCGCACACTGGCTCGGTACGATCGGTGCGTTGCTGCGGCGCGTCCATGCCTTGCCCGCACTTGGCGCGCGCTTTTCCGGTTTTGAGGTGGTGCGCACCTACACCGGTTTGGCGCGCGCGGGTGGGGCGGAGTTCCCCGCCAACTTTGACACTCTGCGGGCGCGGCTGGATGCGCTGGAGCAGGCTCTTGCGCGGCGCACGTTTGTTGAGTGCCCGTGCCACAATGATTTGCTCAACGGCAACTTTTTGGTTGATGCGCACGAGCGTTTGTTTGTGCTGGATTGGGAGTACGCCGGCATGGGCGATCCATTTTTTGACCTCGGGAATTTTTCAGCGCATCATGAGCTGCTGCCGGCACACGATTTGCAGTTGCTGGCTGCGTATGGCGCCACTGGTGCGGCGGATCTGGCGCGCCTCAATTTGATGAAGATTGTTTCGGATTTCCGCGAAGCAATGTGGGGCGTGCTGCAGTCTGCAATCTCCCGCTTGGACTTCGATTTTCGCGAGTATGCGAGCACATACTTCGGGCGCGTAGAGCTGCGCCTGCAGGATCCGGCGCTAGCTGCATGGCTGGAGCAGGTTTGAGCACATGAGTCCGTTTCCCACTCAGGCGCGCGTTGTCATCATTGGCGGCGGTGTTGGCGGCTGCTCCATTGCGTACCACTTAGCCAAGCTGGGCTGGAGCGATGTGGTCGTGCTGGAGCGCCACGAGCTGACCAGCGGCAGCACCTGGCATTCTGCGGGGCTGGTTGGCCAGCTGCGCTCGGACGTAAATTTGACGCGCATGATGCAGTACAGCACCGATCTCTACGGCCGATTAAAGGCTGAGACCGGGCAGGACACGGGCTGGCGCATGACCGGTGGCGTGCGGCTGGCATCATCGCCAGAGCGCCTTGTGGAACTTAAGCGCCAGGTTTCTTTGGCGCGCTCCTTTGGCTTGGACTTCCAACTTATCTCGCCGCAAGAGGCGCTGGCGTTTTTTCCGCTGATGTCTTTGCAGGATGTGGTGGGCGCGGTGTATACGCCGACTGACGGAATGATTGACCCGACCGGGCTGACGAATGCGCTGGCTGCCGGTGCGCGCGCGGGCGGCGTGCAAATCTGCACGCAGAGCATTGTTACCGGCATCAGCTTGCGAGATGGCCGGGTGTGCGGCGTGGAAACCACGCAGGGCTTCATCGCTGCAGAGCACGTAGTGAATGCCGGTGGCATGTGGGCGCGCCAGATCGCGCAATTGGCAAATGTTCATTTGCCGATCATCCCGATGGCGCATTTGTATCTCATCACAAAGCCGGTGGCGGGCGTCACGCGCGAGCTAGTAGCCTTGCGTGATCCGGACAATTTGATTTACTACCGGGAAGAGGTTGGCGGCTTGGTGGCGGGCGGCTATGAACGCGAGCCGGCGCCATGGAGCCTCGATGGCGTGCCCCTGGACTTTAGCTTCAAGCTGCTGCCGCCGGATTGGGAGCGCTTCACGCCGTTGATGGAGAATTTGATTCGGCGGGTGCCGCTGCTTGAGACGGCCGAAGTGCATACCCTGCTGAACGGCCCTGAGGCATTTACGCCGGACGGCGAGTACCTGCTGGGTCCAACGGCGTTGCCGGGGTTCTGGGTGGCAGCGGCATTCTGTGCGCATGGACTGGCCGGGGCCGGTGGCATTGGCAAGGTAATGGCCGAGTGGATTGTGCACGGCCATCCCGAGTGGGATGTGTGGCGCCTCGATGTGCGCCGCTTTGGCTCCAACTACAACAGCGTGGAGTACACCCGCGCGCGCACGGTTGAGACCTACTCCAAGTATTACGACATTCACTATCCCAACGAGGAGCGCGAGAGCGTGCGCGCCCTGCGCCTCTCTCCGGCATACCAGCAGCTGCAAGCTCTGGGTGCTGCATTTGGAGAAAAGTTTGGCTGGGAGCGCGCCAACTGGTTTGAGCCGCATGCCGCAGCGGCGCAGCACGGGCACCAGCCCGCGGGCTGGGCTGCCCACAACTGGTCGGTTGCCATCGGTGTGGAGCATCTGGCAGCGCGCAATAGCGCTGCGCTCTTTGATGAAACATCCTTCAGCAAACTGGAAGTGCGCGGTGCCGGCGCGCTGCCCTTTCTGCAGTACATCTGCGCCAATGATGTGGACCGGCCGGTTGGCGCGGTGGTGTATACGCAGGCGCTCAACCCGCGCGGCGGCATCGAGTGTGACTTTACGGTGACGCGCACTGGCGCGGACCGCTTCTCGATTGTGACGGGCACGGCATTTGGGCAGCATGACTGGTCGTGGCTGCAGCTCAACATGCCCGCGCATGCAGCGCCAATTTTGGAGGATGTGACTTCGGCCACATGCGTGCTGGGCATGTGGGGGCCGCAGGCGCGCAGTATTCTGCGGCTCGTTACCCGCGCGGATCTTTCCAGCGCAGCGTTTCCCTACTTGACGGCGCAGCGCATTGCCGTGGGGGCTGTGCCGGTGCTGGCTGTGCGCGTTACCTATGTGGGCGAGCTGGGCTGGGAGCTGCACTGCCCTATGGAGTACGGTGCGCGCTTGTGGGAGACATTGTGGGAAGCGGGCCAGGCGCATGGCCTGCACGCTGGCGGATACCGCGCCATCGACACACTGCGGCTGGAGAAGGGTTATCGCTACTGGAGCGCCGAGCTCGGGCCGGATTACACGCCTTTGGAAGCGGGGCTGGGGTTTGCGGTCAAGTTGTCCAAGTCGGCGTTTATCGGGCGGGAGGCACTGGTGCGCCAAAAACAAGCTGGCATTCAGCGCAAGCTGTGCTGCTTAACGCTGGCCGATCCCGCGCAGGTTTGTATTGGCAAAGAGCCGGTGCGGCACAACGGCGAAGTGGCTGGATGGGTTACCTCCGGTGGCTACGGCTACTCAGTTTCCAAAAGCATTGCCTACGCGTACCTGCCGGTGGCACTGGCCCGGCCCGGCACCGCCGTGGATGTTGAGCTGTACGGCGAACTGAGCGCGGCGCTGGTGACGGCTGAACCGCTGTGGGATCCGGCCGGCGCGCGCATCAAGCTGTGAGCCCAGCTGCTCAATTGTGGCGCGCGCGAGTGGTTCGCGTGCTATAAGTGCGGTGGCATAACTATCCGGGAGGCAACTGGCAACAATGATCCGCGCCGTAACTTTTGATTTTTGGGATACGCTGGTCTTTGATGATTCGGATGAGCCCAAGCGGGCTGCGCTTGGCCTGCCCACCAAGGCGGACACCCGCCGGCAGCTGCTGACCGCAGAAGTGCAGCAGCACCATCCGCAGCTAAGCACCGCGCAGCTGGGCGCTGCGTTTGACCACGCCAATGAGCGCTTCCGCCATTGCTGGAAGGTGGAGCACAATACGCCAACCGTGGCGCGGCGCCTGCAGTTTGCATACGAGCACCTGGGTGTTGCGCCAACGCCCGGGTTTGCCGACCTTGTACGCGCCGTGGAAGACATGGAGGTTGAAGTGGCGCCGGACTGGGTGCCGGAAATGGCGTCCACGCTGGCGGCACTGGCAGGCAAATACAAGCTTGGCATCATCTCTGACACCATTCATACGCCCGGCCGCGGCTTGCGCGAACTGTTGCGCCGCGCTGGCGTGCTGCAGCACTTTGCCTGCATGATTTTTTCTGACGAGGTGGGCGTATCCAAACCGGCGCCGCAGGTGTTCACGCAATGTGCAGCTGCGCTGGGACTGCCGACGGCGGAGATTGCGCACGTGGGCGACCGCGAGAGCAATGATGTGGCCGGGCCGCGCGCTCTGGGCATGCGCGCTATATTGTTCACCGGTGCCATTGACCGCGATAGTGCGCACACTGCGGCTGATGCAGTGTGCAGTGATTTCTCGCAGCTGCCAGCTGTGCTGCTGCGCTGGTAGTTGCCGCAATAGCGCAGCGCAGAACCAATGCGATATTCAAGCGGCTGTAGTTGCGGCCGGCCGGCTTAGCCGCTGTGCTGTTTGCACTGATTGGCAGTGTGCTGCTGTTTGACTTTCTGAACGGCTTTCACGACAGTGCCAAGCTGCTGTCCACGCTGATTGCATCGCGCGCGCTGGCACCGCGGCCGGCGCTGCTGCTTACGTCGGCCGCCATGCTCGCCGGTCCGTTTCTATTTGGCGATGCAATTGCGCGCACCGTTGGCCGCGGGCTGGTGCAGCCGGACGCGGCAACGCTGCCGGTGTTTTTGGCTGCGGTATGGGGCGCCACAAGCTGGGCGCTGATTACCTGGTACACGGGCATGCCTACCTCGCGGGCGCATGCTTTGGTGGGCGCCATCCTCGGGTCGGCCGCAGCAAGCTCAGGGTTTGGCAGCTTGCAATGGGCGGGGATGCGCACCGTGTATGCAGCCCTGCTGCTTTCACCGCTGCTCGGGTTGCTTTTCGGCTACCTTTTTATGAAGCTGGTGCTGGAGCTGGCACAGGCAGCCAGTCCTTCCATCAACCTGTGGTTTAAGCGTGCGCAGCGCTTTACATTTGTGGGGCTGGCACTAACACACGGCAGCAACAGTGCGGAAAAAAGCATCGGCATTATTGCATTGGGCCTTTCCGTGAGCGGAGTGGTGCAGGGGTTTGCCGTGCCGGTTTGGGTGGTGGCTGCCAGTGCGGTGGCAACGGCTGCCGGCATGCTAAGTGGCGGCAGACGGCTGCTGCGCACGCTGGGCTCGGGGATGTACACTGTGCGGCCGGTGCACGCCTTTGCAAGCCAGGCGACGGCGGCCGTGGTGGTTCTAGGCGCTGCGCTCACGGGTGTCCCGGTGAGCACAACGCATACTACTGGTGCTGCAGTCATGGGCGTGGGTGCCGCCCAAAACGTGCGCCGCGTGCGCTGGGGCGTGGCATTGGAGATCCTGTGGACTTGGCTGCTTACGATTCCGCTGGCGGCATTGCTGGCAGGAATTTTTAGCCTGCTTTTGCGGCAGGCGGGGGTAACGTAATGAAGTGGATGTTTTGGCGGCGCCAGGAGCCGCACCAAATTGTTGAACTGCTTGTGCGCCAGGCGGACTTGACGCAGCGCGGACTGCTGCTGCTGCAGCAGTACATGCGCGAGCCGCTGCCCGCCGTGGCCACGGAGCTGCATCATGTGGAAGAGGAGGCGGATGAAGTGCGCCGGATTCTGATTGATGAGCTCAATCGCAATTTTGTAACGCCGTTTGACCGCGAGGATGTGTTTGCGCTCTCGCGTGCCATCGATGACATGGTGGACTACGCCGACACGACTGTGGATGAGATGGTGCTGCTGGGTGTGTCGCCGAATGCTTTTTTGCAGCGCATGTGCTCGTTGTTGGTGGAGGCGGGCGCAGAAGTGCATCGCGGAGTAAAGCTGCTGCAGGAACGGCCCGGCGTGGCCAACGAGCATGCCATGCGCGCCAAGGCACTGGAAAACCGGGTGGAGCGCGTGTACCGCGAGGCGGTGGCGGACTTGTTCGCCGACCCGCGCGACATAGACCATGTTGTGCGCATGCTTAAGCTGCGTGAAATCTATCGCCACCTGTCAAATGCCGCGGACCGCGGGGACCAGGCGGCCAACGCAATTGCGGATGTGGTGGTGAAGTCCAGCTAAACTGCGGCGCCTGCGGAGGCTGGCGCGCACCGCCGCGCACAGCGCTGCAGGTTTGCGCAGCAACTAATGGTGAATTATGTTGCGTACGCTGCAGGCTCTTTTAGCACCGCATTTTTGCGGAGCTGGAGGGAACTTTGCTCGTGAAGGCGCAGCCTTAGCGGGGTAAATAGAATGGAACACAGAAATCACATTGCCTCAGCCAACGACAAGCCGTTGTTCACGCCCGGCCCGCTTACCACCAGCCGCAGCGTGAAGCAGGCCATGCTGCGCGACCTTGGCTCGCGCGACTTCACCTTCATCAACCTCGTCCGCGATGTGCGCCAGCGCCTGCTGGCACTTGCCGGCGTGGCCGCGCCGGATTATGAGTGCGTGATCATGCAGGGCAGCGGCACATACAGCGTTGAGGCGGTGATCTCCTCGGCCGTGGCTGCCCACGGCAAGCTGCTGGCCATCAGCAATGGCGCTTACGGGCAGCGCATTATTCAAATTGCCAAGGTGCACAAGATTGAGGCAACCATCCTCGCCTACCCGGAAGACGCCAAGCCAACGGCTGCCGATGTGGAAGCGGCACTGGCGCAGGATCCAGCGCTGACGCACGTGGCGCTTGTGCACTCCGAGACAACCACAGGTATGATCAATCCTATCGATGAGATTGGCGCGGTGGTGCGACGCCACAAGCGCCGCTTCATTGTGGATGCCATGAGCAGCTTTGGCGGAATGCCAATCGAGCCGGACAAAACCGGCATCGATTTCCTTGTCTCTTCGGCTAACAAATGTATTGAGGGCGTGCCGGGTTTTGGCCTGATAGTGGTCAGCCGGGCTGCGCTCCAGGAATGTGAAGGCCGGGCGCGCAGTGTGAGCCTCGATGTGTTCGGGCAGTGGAAGGCGCTCGAAACCAACGGCCAGTTTCGTTTTACGCCACCCACGCACGCGCTGCTTGCATTCCATCAGGCTCTTGATGAACTGCAGGCTGAAGGCGGCGTGATTGCACGCGCGCAGCGCTACTTCAGGAATTACCAGACGCTCGTTGCGGGCATGCGCAGGCAGGGCTTTAAGGAATATTTGCAGCCGCAGGACCAGGGGCACATCATCGTGTCGTTCAGATTTCCTGAACATCCCCGGTTTGAGTTTGAGGAGTTTTATTCGCGCTTGAGTGACAAGGGCTACGTGATTTATCCGGGCAAGGTCAGCAATGCAGACTGCTTCCGCATCGGCTGCATCGGGCGCCTGTTTCCGGCAGACTTTGCTGCGCTGCTCGCTGCTGTTCGCGAGGTTCAAATTGAGATGAACTTTGAAGCTTAGCCGCGTTTGCTGCGCTTTGTGCCGGGGCAACTGCGCAGCGTGTAAAATATAGATTGTCCGCAAAATATTCTTAAGAAGTGAACCAATGGATTTCTATTTTCAACGCCAGTACCGCGGGCCGCTAAAAGGCATCCTGCTGGACTGGGCTGGTACAACCATGGACTATGGCTGTTATGCGCCTGCCACCGTCTTCGTTGAAGTGTACCGGCGCAAGGGTGTGCCGATTGCGGAGGACGAGGCGCGCGTGCTTATGGACGCGCACAAGTAGGTGCATATTCGCAAGATTCCACAGCTGCCAGAGGTAAACCAGCGCTGGCAGGCGGCACTGGGGCGGCAGCTCAACGAAGATGATATTGAGGGCATGTTTCAGGACTTTATTCCGCTGCAGCTTGCATGCCTCGCGGACTAAGCGGACCTGATACCAGGCACGCTTGAGGCCGTTGCGGATTTTCGTAAGCGCGGACTGAAGATCGGCTCCACTACTGGCTACACCGGTGAGATGATGAAGCTGCTGCTGCATGAGGCCAAGAAGCGCAACTACGCACCCGACTCAACGGTTTGCGCGACCGATGTTCCCGCGGGCCGACCGGAACCGTGGATGTGCGTGCAAAACGCGATGAACCTCGGCATCTTCCCGATGGAGGCGGTGGTAAAGGTGGACGACACGCTGCCCGGAATTGAAGAGGGGCTGAATTGCAATATGTGGACGATTGGGCTCGCGCTGACCGGCAATGAAGTTGGCGTGAATCACGCATAGGTGAGAAATGCGCCGGCTGATGAACTTAGGCGCAAGCTGGAGCGGGCTTACGGCCGCATGGCGCAGTGTGGCGCCCACTCCGTTGTGGACGGCATCTGGGATGTACCCGCAGGGCTGGATGACATCAATGCGCGCCTGCGGCGTGGTGAGCAACCTTAGCCTGGCTGGCAGGGGTGAGGGGGCGGGGTCTGAAGCGCGTAAATTCAGCCTGCATTCGGGCATAATTGAGTCCGCATTGGTTTGCAGTCGCGTGGGTTCTGATTGCATCCGGCTGCAGTCATACTTGTGGTATTCCTTGCGTTTTCGCTTCTGGGCAAATGCTTGATTGTGTTACTGTTAGAGAGGGCACTACCGCAATTCATGTGTATTCAAGTGTTTTGAGTGATCGCAACAGGTGATTTGTAATTTAATCAAATCTTGAGTTTGATTACCCTTTATAGTGTTAAAATTCATTTCAGCTTGCATTATTAGGAGGCAGCGCTTATAAGGTTTACCAAATCAGCCCGCTCCCAGTTTGGCAGTACGAAACAGATTGATAAATTAATATTAGGAGTGAAAATGAATACTAAACACAAAAACATGCGGATTGCCGGCGCAATTTTTCTTGTAAATGCATTGGTGCTGGGCGCCTGTGCTGCTCCCGCGCCCGCGCCAGAGCCGGTTGCAGCTGCTCCCGCGCCAGATCCAACTAAAGTCCCGGCAATACCGGCGACGGATGTTCCGTTTGTGCCGGCGGCGCCGGTGGATTGGAGTGTTGCCACGTCAGCCGGCAACATGGATGACCTGGTGGCTGCAGCTCAGGTTGAGGGTGAGCTGAACGTGATCGCGCTGCCTGTGGATTGGTGCAACTACGGCGAGATGATAGACACCTTTTCTGCCAAGTACGGCATCAAGGTTAATTCAATTAACCCGGATGGTGGTTCGGCTGATGAGATTCAGGCCATCAAAGACAATAAAGAAAACAAAGGCCCGCAAGCTCCGGACGTGATTGACGTTGGCCCCGCGTACGGCCCAACTTCAAAAGAAGAAGGGCTTCTGGCCCCCTATAAGGTTGCCACTTGGGACACAATTGTTGGCGACAAGGACCCGGATGGCTACTACTTTGTGGACTACAACGGTGTGATGGTCTTTGAAGTGAACACCGACGTGGTGAAGGATGTGCCCAAGGACTGGGCTGATCTGCTTGATCCAAAGTACAAAGGGCAGGTTGCACTGGCGGGGGATCCGCGCGCTTCAAATCAGGCCGCGCAGAGCGTTTTTGCCGCAAGCATGGCCAGTGGTGGCACGCTTGATGACACCACTGCCGGGCTTGAGTTCTTCAAGAAGCTGAGCGCTAGCGGTAACTTGTTGCCGTTGATTGCAGGCAGCGGGACGATTGCGAAGGGCGAAACGCCAATTACCTTCCAGTGGAACTATCTTGCGCTCGCCAATGCCGATAGCTTTGCGGGCAATCCCCCGACTGAGATTATTTACCCTGCATCCATAAACTGGGGTGGTTACTATTTGCAGGCGATTAGTGCGTATGCTCCGCATCCGGCGGCGGCGCGCTTGTGGGAAGAATACCTTTATTCCGATGAAGGCCAGTTGACATGGATGAAGGGGTACTGCACGCCATCCCGGCTTGCAGATATGATCGCCCGCAATGTTGTACCCGATGACATCAAGGCTAAATTGCCTGATCCAAAAATCATTGAGACTTCGGTGGTTCCCAATGGCGCTCAGCTCAAAGCTGCGCGCGCAAACATCAAGGAAAAATGGGACACCGTAGTAGGCTTGGACATCAAAAAGCCGTAAGATCGCCCAACAATACTGTCTGAAATACGGCCTGGCAATTTTTGCCGGGCCGTATGCTTTTCTGGCTGTAGTACCGCCGACCTGCGCGGACGGGTGGCCGGCAGTTATACTTAGCGGCAGATGAGTACTTTCGTGGTTGTACTAAGCCAACCGCCGCGCTTCTGTCTGCGCTAATTGCAGCATGGCGGAGATTGCTGACGTCCGGTTATCACGTTTGCGGCCACGGGCGGGTTTTGCGCTTGTGTCGGTGTGGAACTACCTCGGCGTACTCCCGTTTTTTGCATTCATCATTGCCTTCTTGATCTTTCCAGCCACAAACTTATTCGCGGGTGCGTTTCAGGACGCAAAGGGAAATTTCACGCTTGTAAACATCCAGGGTCTGTTTTCCCCCTATATCCTCAAGGCTTATCGCACCAGCCTCGAAGTGAGCTTGATCACCTCGGTAAGCGGCGGGGTGCTGGGTTTCTTTGTGGCATATGCAATCACCCTCGGCGCAGCACCGCGCTGGGTGCGCAGCGGGCTGCTTACTTTTTCCGGTTTGGCTGCCAACTTTGGCGGTGTGCCGCTGGCTTTTGCATTTATTGCAACTATGGGCCGCACCGGGTTCGTTACCGCCATTCTAAAGAGCATTTGTTATAGCGCTGCGGATGCGAGCAAGGTATGCCCGTTGGATCCGTATGAAGCCGGCTTCAGCCTTTACAGCACTGTCGGGCTTGCAGTCACATACACTTATTTTCAATTTCCGCTGATGGTGCTTGTGATTACACCAGCCATTGAAGGCTTGAAGCGGGAGTGGCGCGAAGCTGCGGAAAACCTGGGTGCAAGCGCATGGCAATATTGGTGGCATATTGGCTTTCCAATTTTGCTGCCTTCGATACTTGGCGCAACCCTGCTGCTCTTTGGCAGTGCTTTTGGTGCATATGCCACCGCCCAGGCGCTTACCGGTGGCAGCATTCTGCTTGTCACTATTGTGATCGGGCAGCAAATTCGTGGTGATGTGCTGGGCGATACCAACCTCGGCTATGCGCTGGCATTAGGCATGGTTGTGGTGATGGCTGTTTGCATTGCGTTGTACACGCTGCTGGACCGGCGCACCTCGCGCTGGCTGAGGCGCTGATGAAAACCAGATTCAACCCGTGGACTTGGCTGTGGGTGACGGTTGCCACACTCTTTTTTTTTATGCCGCTTTGGGGGACGTTCGACTTTTCGCTGCGCATGAAGCGCGGTGCAATCACCTTCCTGGCGTATGAAAAAGTTTTTGCCGACCCCAAATTTCTGCAGAGTTTTCGCTACTCGGCCACCATGGGGTTGATTACTGTGATTGTGAGCATCATCCTGTTTGTGCCTACAACCTACTGGATCCACCTCAAATTGCCGCGCCTGCGGCCTTTGGTAGAACTTCTTACTCTGCTGCCCTTCATAATACCTGTGATTGTGCTTGTCTTTGGACTCATACGCACCTTCAGCCGGCCGCCTTTTCGCATGACACAAACGGCGTTCACCACTGACATCTTAATCACGGCCGGGTACGTGATTTTGTCGATGCCATTTATGTTCCGGGCGGTGGATGTGGGCATGCGCGCGATTGACGTGCGCACGCTAACCGAGGCGGCCCAAAGCCTGGGGGCGGGCTGGCTGCGGGTTTTGCTCAGTGTCATTTTGCCTAACTTGCGAGTTGCCATTCTCAGCGGCTCGTTGATCACATTTGCAACGGTTGTCGGCGAACTAATTCTCGCGGATTTCTTAGTGCGCCCGGCGCTAGGGCCATACATGGTGGTTGTTGGCGGTGGCAAGGCTTACGAACCGGCCGCGCTTGGCATTCTAAGTTTTGCGCTCACTTGGATCTGTCTGGGAATTATTCAATTGGTAAGCCGGGGCGATGTGCGGTTGCAGCCTATTGGCCGCTAGTGCGGCGGAGTACTCATGGCATTCCTTGAAATTAGCGGCGTTACGAAACATTTTGGCTCAGGCGCAGGTGCGGCAGTTGACGACTTCAGCCTAAGCATCGAACGCGGCGAATTTGTTTCTTTTCTGGGCCCGAGCGGATGCGGCAAGACAACTACGCTGCGCGTGGTTGCGGGTTTTGAGCAGGCGAGTGCCGGCAGTGTGCAAATTAATGGCGTGGATGTGAGTTCCATACCCGCTAATCGCCGCAACGTGGGGATGGTGTTTCAGGCGTATGCGCTATTTCCAAACATGACGGTGGCAGAGAACGTGGGCTTTGGGCTGCGCGTGGCGGGGCAGTCCGCAGCATTGATGCAGGCGCGCGTGGCGGCAATGCTGGACTTGATCCGCCTGCCGGATTATGGGCAGCGCTACCCGCACCAGTTATCCGGCGGCCAGCAGCAGCGCGTGGCACTGGCGCGGGCACTCGCGGTCCAGCCGCAATTGCTGTTGTTGGACGAGCCGCTTTCGGCACTGGATGCCAAGATCCGCGTTGAGCTGCGTTCGGAGATCCGGCGCATTCAGCAGGAATTGAAGCTGACCACCATTTATGTCACGCATGATCAGGAAGAAGCGCTTTCGCTTTCTGATCGCATTGTGGTTATGAATCTGGGCCGCATTGAGCAGGTGGGCACGCCGTTTGAAATTTACAACTATCCGCGGTCAGCCTTCACCGCGTCGTTTGTTGGGCACTTGAATTTGCTGCCAGTGCAGATTACCGATGCAGCCAGCGGCACTTGCACGTTTGAAGGCACGGCGCTGGCGAGCAGCCAGCCCGCGCCAAACAAACAGGCGGTTAGTGCGCGCCTTGCAATCCGGCCGGAAGAACTGGTACTGGGCGGGGCCGGTGCCAACCGGTTAAGCGGGCGCGTGGTGAGCGTAAACTTTTTAGGGAATGTAGTTCGGCTGCGCGTGCGCGTGGGAGCGGTGGAATTGTCTGTGGATATGTTCAACGAGCGCAAGCTGGTGCTGCCTGCGGTGGATGCGCAGGTTGTGCTCAGCTTTCCGGCGCACGCCTGCTGGCTGATGGATTAGCGTTACCCTGCAAACTTAATGCAAATCACGCCGGCAACAATCAAGGCGGACATGGCGACCCGCCAGCGGGCTGCCGGTTCGCGAAACAGCCACGCCGCAACCGCCACGCCCAGCACTATGCTTACCTGGCGCAGCGCTACAACGTAGCTCGCCTGGGGGCTGAACTGGTACACCCACAGCACCAGTGAGTAGCCGCCAAACATCGCAGCGCTGGCAAGCAGCGTTGAAAACCAAGTGCCGCGCGGAAAGCTCAATTGGATGGGCTCGCGCAGCAGCTTCAGAAGCACCGCAAAGAAAAAGACATCCAGTACCTGTACAAACACGTGATACTGCAGCAGGCTGGCAAGTGTGGGCAGCTGCACCGCTGCGCGCGTGTCAGCCAGCGTGTAGCCTACAGTGGCGAGCGCAATCAACAAAGTCCAGCCAGTGCTTTTGTTGAAGTAGGTCTTTGCGGAGATATTGCGCAGTGACTCAAGCGGGATCAATGCGCAGCCCACCGCTACTAGGTGCAGCCCCAGCCAGCCCAGTGCGGACGGCGCATGACCGGCCCACATGTCGAAACCGGCGAGCAATAGCGCGGGCAGTGCCCGTGCCAGCGGGTACACCAACGTGAAGTCCCCATGGCGGTAGCCAAAAGCCAATCCCGCGCAGTAGAGCCCCTGGCAAATGCCGGCCAGCAGGATCCACTGCCAAGTGGCTGCCAGCACTGGAAGCAGCAGTAGTTCTGCAGCCACCGCCGGGCCTATCCCCAGTGCAACAACCAGCACAAGCATCCGCACAAATTCCTGCGGGTCCTGCCGCTGGCGCACTTGCAGGTTCCAGCCGGCATGCATCACAGCGGAAAGCATTACCAAGGAGAATGGAAAAAGCGGCATGTGGCTGGCGCGGCAGGGTCGTTTGAATTTCTAACTGGAGCGGCAGGTTAGCTTGCGCGGCTGCCACACGGCGGACACGGGCGGCCTACTGGAAGCGCTCTACCTGAAAGGGGGCCAGGTTCATTGCCGGTTGGCTGCCTGCCACCAGCTGGGCAGCCAGCCGGCCGGTCATGGGTGCATGCGTGATGCCCAGCATGCCATGCCCGGTAGCCAGCACTACATTCGAGTGCTGCGGACTGCGCCCGATGATCGGCAGGCTGTCCGGCGTTAATGGGCGAAATCCGCGCCATAGTTCCAGCACCTCCAAATTATCCATGCCCTGCAAATAGCGGCAGAGGGCGCGCCGCATCGCATCCGTGCGGCGTTGGTTGATGCTGAAGTCCATGCCGCCCAGCTCGAGCGTGCTGCTGAAGCGCATCTCGGAGCCCATCGGCGTTACTGCAATCTGCGCTTCTTCCAGCGAGAGTGACATGTTGGGGCAGGCGGCTGGCCGGCGCACCGTAAAGCTGTAGCCTTTTGCCGGCTGGATGGGCAGGCGCAGCTTTAGCTGGCGCGACCACTCTGGCGACCACGCGCCGGTGGCCATCACCACATGCTGCGGCAGGAAATCTCCGCGGGTGGTTACAACACGGGTGATGCAGCCGTTGTTGCTTTCCAGCGCCAGCACTTCCGTCTGGGTGTGGATGTTTACGCCAAGCCCGCCCGCCACAGCTGCCAGCGCGTTGACAAATTTTCCGGGTGTGATGTGCGCGTACGCCGGATAGTAAATGCCGCCGATTACATCCGGCTGCAGATTGGGCTCCATGCGCCGCGCTCCGCTGGCATCCAGCTGCTCGCTTGGCACGCCGTGCTCAGCCAGCAGTTGCGCTTTGTGCGCGCCTTTGCGCAGCATCGATGCAGTCCGGTAAAGATACAGACGGCCTTTGTGTTCGTAGTTGCAGTCTAGTTTGTATTCTTCAATCAGCTCTGTGTAAAGAGCATGGCTTGCGCGGCCGATCTCCAGCAGGGGGGGGATGATGGCGCGCACAGCACGCTCATTGCAGCACGCCTGAAACTGCAACAGCCAGCGCGCCAGTTCCACGCTGGGGCGCGGCTTGATGTAAAAAGGACTTTCCGGATCTGCCAGCCAGCGCAGGCCCTGGCCAAGGACGCCCGGCCCGGCGAGCGGAATGGCGTGGTTGTAGGCCACAAGGCCGGCATTGCCATGCGAGCTGCCAGAGGCCAGCGCATCTTTTTCCAGCAGGGTAACCTGCATGCCTTGCTGAACAAGAAAAAAAGCCGTGCACACTCCCACGGCCCCGCCACCCACCACCAACGCTTCAACTTGTTTGCCCATATCTTGTGCGAGAGGATAGCACAACTGGCAGGCGCTACACCGGCAGCTGGTACAATTTTGCAGATGCGCTGGATGTAGACAAAATGAAAATTGATGCCCCGCTTTCGCTCTGCATTATCAACGGCTATCCAAAGCAGAACCGCGCCGTGCTGGATCAGTCAAATGTTCGCCAGGCAGACGATCTGTATACCGATTTTTTGTGCAGAATGCTGCCGCATGGAGAATTTGATGTGCTGTACGTGGCGGACTTGGATGTGGGCCTACCGGCAGGTGCCGGCCTCAGCTCATATGATGGCTTCATTTGGACGGGCTCGAACCTGACCATTTACCATGATGTGCCTGAGGTTACGCGGCAAGTGGAGCTGTGCCGCTCCATTTACGCTGCCGGTGTGCCGCAGTTTGGCAGCTGCTGGGGCGTGCAAATGGCAGCCCTTGCAGCGGGTGGCGCGGTGCGCAAGAACCCTAAGGGGCGCGAGTGGTGCATTGCGCGTGACATCCAGCTGACCGCAGCCGGCCGCGCGCATCCAATGTATATCGGCAAGCCGGCGCGCTTCGATGCGTTCATTATGCATCTGGATGAGGTGTCTGAGCTGCCGCCCGGCGCAGCGCTGCTGGCACAAAACGACCACACGCCCGTGCAGGCGCTGGAAGTGCGGCATGCAGCCGGTGTGTTCTGGGCGCTGCAGTACCATCCGGAGTTCACGCTGGCGGCCATGGCGCGGCTGCTTGTGGCGCGCAAGGCTCCGCTCACCAAAGAGGGCTTCTTTAAGTCTGAGGAGGAAGTGGAACAGCAGGTACTGCGCATGCTGGCGCTGGCGGATGAACCCGGCAATGACGCACTGCGCGCTGAGCTAAACGTGGGCCCGGACTTGCTGCACGACGACATCCGCCAAAATGAAGTCTTCAACTGGCTGCAGCGACTGGTGCTTCCGTCGCGTCCGCATTAGGCGCATGTGATTTCGCAATGCCCAAAGTAATTCTGGTTTTGAGCGATGCGCTGCGCGACGATCGCGCGGCCGAGCACATGAGTTTTCTGGAGCATCTTGTGGAGACGCGCCGCGCCACGCGCTACAAAGTGCGCGGCGAGCTGCCCACAATGTCGCGGCCGTGCTACGAGGCCGTGCACACCGGCGTTTCGGCGATGGAGCATGGCATCACCAGCAATCATGTGGCGCGGCTGTCGCGTATGCCCAGCATCTTTTCGGCAGCGCAAGCAGCCGGGCGCGTCACCGCTGCCAGTGCCCACTGCTGGTTCTCCGAGCTGTACAACCGCGCGCCCTTTGATATGGTTGATGACCGCGAAGTGGATGACAAGGCAAGCCCCATCCAGCACGGCCGTTTTTACAACACTGATGACTACCCGGACTTTGAGGTGTTTACTGCAGGCGCCTCCCTTGTGCGCAAGTTTGCGCCGGACTATTTGCTAATTCATCCCATGGCTACGGATTATCTGGGCGAGCGCCATGGCGGCGACTCCTATGAGTACCGGCGCCAGATAACCGCGCAGGACAGCATGCTGGCATACGCGTGGCCGGAGTGGGAAGCGCTCGGATACACGCTGCTAGTGACCGGGGATCATGGCATTGGCCCGGACCGCCTGCATGGCGGCACGCGGCCAGATATGCGCGACGTGCCGCTGTATGTGATTGCGCCGCAGGCAGCCGGCCGCGGCAATACCGGCGCCACCGTCAGCCAGCTGCAGATTGCGCCGACAGTGTGCGCGCTGCTGGGCGTGCCACTGGCGCCCACAATGAAGCAGCCGCCCATCGCGGCGGCATGACACGCATTCTGAACATCGCGCACCGCGGTGCGCGCAGCCTGGCGCCGGAAAACACACTGGCCGCAGCGCGCATGGCGCAGCAGGCGGGCGCCGACATGTGGGAGCTGGATGTGGCCGTCAGCGCGGATGGCGCGCTGTTTGTGATGCATGATGACTCGCTGCAGCGCACGACAAATGCAGCGCAGTGCTTCCCGGACCGCGCGCCGTGGACTTTCAGCGGGTTCACGCTGGCAGAATTGGAGCGGCTGGATTACGGCAGCTGGTTTTCGGAAAGTGATCCGTTCGGCGAGGCGGCTGCCGGCAACATAACTCCGGCCGCCATGGCAGCGTTCCGGGGCGAGCCGCTGCTGACGCTGCGCGCGGCGCTGCACTTTACGCGCTGCAATGCGTGGCAGGTGAACGTGGAAATCAAGCGGCTGCCGGCGCCACTGGAAAGTTTTCCGGTTGCCGCGGCGGTTGTAGCGCTGGTTGAGGAGCTTGGCATGGTGCATCAAGTGCTGGTGAGTTCATTTGTTTTTGATAACTTGCGTGCGGTGCACGCGCTCAACCCGGCCATGCGGATTGCCGCACTCACGGGCTTGGTGGAAACCGAGCCGCAGCTGCCGGATCTGCCGCTGTTTGGCGTCAACCCGCATTATGCGGGTCTCGCGGAAGCTGCCGTGCGCGGGCTGCGCGGCAGCAATCTGGCGGTGGTGCCGTGGACAGTAAATGCGGCAGACGAAATGCAGCGGCTGATCGATGCAGGGGTGAGCGGCATCATCACGGATTTTCCGCAGCGCTTGCGGAAAATTTTGCGCAATTAATTCCTGGGGACCAAGGGAGGTCATAGTTATGAGACTTGAAGGCAAAGTAGCGTTGGTGACAGGAGCGGGCAGTGGCATCGGGCGGGCAACCGCGCTGCTATTTGCGCGCGAGGGTGCGAAAGTTCTAGTGGTGGATGTGAACACTGCTGCGGGGAAAGAGACGGTGGACCAGGTTGCAGCTGCGGGCGGGCACGCAGCGTTTGCGCACGCGGATGTTTCCAAGGCGGCTGATTGCGCAGCGATGGTGCAGGCGGCTGAAAAGAATTTTGGCAAACTGAACGTGCTCTTTAACAACGCCGGCATCAGTCACGCTGACGATGACGATGCGGTAAAGACCAGTGAAGAAGTCTGGGACTTGACGATGGCTATAAATTTGAAGAGCGTGTTCCTCGGCTGCAAGTACGGCATACCGGCGCTGCGGCGCGCCGGCGGCGGGTCGGTGATTAACACCGCATCATTTGTGGCGCACTTGGGCGCGGCCACGCCGCAGCTGGCTTACACAGCCAGCAAGGGCGGCGTGCTTGCCATGAGCCGGGAGCTCTCTGCCATACATGCGCGTGAGAACATTCGGGTAAATGCGCTCAGCCCCGGGCCGCTGCGCACCGAACTGCTGATGAAGTATTTGAACACGGATGAAAAGAAACAGCGCCGGCTGGTGCACATTCCCATGGGTCGCTTTGGCGAGGCGCAAGAGATTGCGCAAGCGGCACTTTTTCTGGCGTCCGATGAGTCATCGTTTATGACCGGCTCTGAGTTTCTTGTGGATGGCGGGATCACCGCGGCGTATACGACGCCGTTGTGATAGTGGCTGGTGCATGATCAGATTCGGCTTGGCGCTTCCGGCCTGGCAGCAAGTTCCAGCGGGCAGTGGCTGCCGGACTGCAGGCTCCGTAAGGCGCGCTGCGTCCACCAGTGCTGTGGCGGTATCTATCAGCGGAGGTGAAAAATGAGTGACACACCGCGCCGGGAGGTCTTGTCCTGGGATCAGGTGGATCGCCTTGTGCAGCAGCTTGTGCACCAGCTGCGGCGTGAGGTGCAGCTGATGGTGATTGTGACGCGGGGCGGGTTGGTGCCCGGCGGTATGCTTGCAGAGGCGCTGGGCGTGAGGGATATTGTGACGGCTGCCGTGCAATTCCCGCTGATGGAACCAAAACAGCGTTTGCTGGCATGGCCTGATTTCCTGCTGTTTCCGCCAAATGAACTGCTGGCCGGCCGGCAGATTTTGGTGGTGGATGATGTATGGAGTTCCGGGCGCACGATCACGGCGGTGCGTGAACGCATTATTGGGGCGGGGGGCGATCCGGAGTTGTGCGTATTGCACTTTAACCCCTACCGCACCCTGTTTGGGAAGGCGGTGCCGGATTACTACGGCGCGCGCACGGATGCACACGTGATTTACCCGTGGGAGCCGCGGCCCGGCCTGCACTTCGCGTTGAACGAGCCAGAAGCCACAAGTTAGGCAGCCGCCGGGTTCGGCGCGTATTGACATGCTCCGCGGGGCTGGTATACTTTGGGCGAAGGTTCAGCATACACAGGGGGCGCATCGGGGGCTTGCGTAAGTAGTACGCTCCGATTTGTTGCGGGCTAATGTGTTTTGTCTGGACTACAACGTTATCCTTGCCGGAGGTCTGGTGAGAGTGGGTTGAGCAACAGCACAACACTTGCCAAACTAAATATTCATTGGGTCTGATCTTTGACCCACCGGCATGGAAATCGGCATCGCCCAAATATGGAGGGCGGGACCGGTTTTTTTGTTTGGAGGAGTGTGGCTGATGACAACTGTGGTTTTACGCCCGGAGGAGTCGCAGGAGGACTTGCTGCGCCGGTTCCGGAAAAAAGTGATGCGTGCTGGCGTGCTCGGTGTTGTGCGCCGCAAACGCTGGTTTGTATCCAAAAGCGAGACGCGGCGGGTTGAGCGCAAGAAGGCGCTTCGCCGCATGCGGCGCAAGCAGCAGCGCGCCATGAGTCAGGACGGATTGTGAGCCGCACCGGCCGCAGATAAGCATGGCTCCCAAAGACGATAAAATTGAACTTGAAGGCGTAATTACCGAAGCACTCAAGGGTACGCAGTTCAGGGTTCAGCTCGACAACGGCCATAACGTGCTGGCGTATTTGTCGGGCAAGATGCGCCGCTTTTACATTCGCATTCTGCTTGGCGACCGGGTAAAGGTGGAGATGTCTCCCTACGATTTGAACCGCGCGCGGATCTCCTATCGCTTTCCAACCGGGTCCCAACCCTGATCCGCAAGCAGGGTTATTTCCTGAAACAAAAAGCGGCCGCATCGAATGCGGCCGCTTTTTTATTTGCATCTAAATTTACTACACGCGCACTTCGCCGCGCATGTGCCACGGCCCGGCCCAGCTGACTGCCACGTTTGCCAGCTGGCCGCGCCAGTCGCGCTCATCGTCAAAGAACACCAGTTTGTTTGTGCGCGTGCGGCCGCGCCAGCGACCGCGTTGTTTGTCCTCCACTAGTACTTCGGATAGCCGCCCCACATAATCCTGGTTGCGCCTGCTGAGAATGTCAGCCTGTTGTTCATCAAGGGCGGCGCGGCGCGCCTCCTTCTCATCTTCACTGACGGTGTCCGGCATGCGGCGCGCAGACACGGTGCCGGCGCGTGCCGAGTACTTGGCCAGATGCACAGTGTCCAGCTGCAGGTCGGCCAGCAGGCTGCGGGTCTGTTCATAATCGGCAGCTGTTTCTCCGGGGAAGCCCACGATCACATCACAAGCGATTGAGCCGTGCGGCATGTACTTGCGAATGCGCTCAATCAGCCGACTGTAGTCTGCGCGCGTATAGCCGCGGCTCATGTTCGCGAGCACCGCATCGCTGCCGGACTGCACCGGCACTTCAATGTATTCGCAAACCTTTGGCAGTTCCGCAACAGTGGCCAGCAATTCGTCGGTCATGAAGTTGGGGTGTGATGTCAAGAAGCGAATGCGGTCAATGCCATCAACTTCTTGCAGCAAGCGCAACAAGCCCGCCAGACTGGCGCCGTCAGTGCGGTCCGCGCCGTAACGGTCCACAATCTGGCCGAGCAGCGTCACTTCGCGCACGCCTTGCGCGGCCAGCGAGCGCACTTCGGTCACCACTTCCTGCGCCGGTCGCGAGCGCTCGATGCCGCGGCGAAAAGGAATGATGCAAAATGTGCAGCCGAAGGAACAGCCGTATACAACCGGCACATGCGCACTCACCAGCCGGCCGCGCTCCTCCAGCGGCAGCACCAGTTCGCCGTCCTGCATTTGGTGGCGGGTGCCAACTGCCGCAGTCAGGAGCTGTCGGTCATATTGTGCGGTGAGGTATTGCACCAGCGGCGCGGGATCAGAGGGCGGAAGAAATACATCCACCAGCGGAAAGGTTTTGCCTAATTGCGCGTTTCCTTTTACCCCCACGAGGCAGCCCATCAATCCGACAACCAAATCCGGGCGGTGCGTGCGCTTGTGGTGGCTAATGCGATGCAGCCAGCTGTAAGCTTTGTCCTCTGCACTCTGGCGCACCACACAAGTGTTGAGCACGATGACCTCGGCTTCCTCCGGGGTGGTGGCTGCCGAGCCGCCAAGCTTCTCCAGCTCGGATGCCAAGCGCTGCGTGTCGGCTGTGTTCATCTGGCAGCCGAGGGTATCAATATGGTATTTCATTTCTAGAAGCGCTACGGAGTGCGCATTTTACCATTCAGGCATGCCAGCGTGCGCATTCATTCTTCCAATGTGCCAATGATCAATATTTCATGCAGATCGAACCAAAGGGCACCATCGATTGTGCGCGGATTGAAGTAGCTGTGTACTGCTGCCGGTGCCTGCAGCAGCAACGCTATTAGCTGGGTGCGCGTGTGCGCCGGCACACTCATGCGCATGCAGTAGTCTGCAAAGTTGAGGGTTTTGCGGTACGGCTGGCTGAGCGCTACCCGAAGCCGGTGCGCGGCAAACATTGCCTCCCAGTGCGCAGCGGTCTGGTGGCGGCCGTGGCTGGGATCGCGCAGCTTTTCGAATGCGTTGACGAGGGCAGCTGCGGCAAGGTTGTCCGGCGCAACGTTGTCTATCACGGCGAGGCAACCGTCTTTTCGCAGGCAGCGCACACTTTCGCTCACAAATTGATCCGGGGCTGCGAAGTGGTGTGCAGCCAGCCGGCAGGTGACGGCGTCAAAGCAGGCGCCGGAAAATGGAAGCTGCGCTGCGTTGTGCAACGCAAATTTTGTTGCGTGCGCGCCATGCTCATGCAGAAAACTGCGCGCCGCCAGGAGCATTGGGAAAGTAATATCCGTGGCAAGCACTTGCGGGCACGCGCTGCCAAGCGCGAGTGCAGTGTGGCCGCCGCCTGTTGCGAGATCGAGCAGGCGGTTAGGTCGGCGCGCAGCCATCCAGTCGCGGAGGTGATCCAGGCTCTCCCCCGCGGCATGCGCGGCGCTGGCAACGTAATTTGCAGCGTGCGCACCGAACTGCGCCTGCACAAGTGAATTAGACATTAAGCGCGGGCAGCAGGCGCGCGTGCGCCTGTTGTAAAATTACAAAGTCGAGATTCTTGTGCCGTTGATGTTCGGGAAACTGCCCCCGTCGATGATCGTGTTCTTTTAGAAACCATGTTGAATCCCTTTCAAAAAAGCCGCCCATCGCGGCGCGCGGCAGCGTTGAAGGTGGCATTGCCATTAATTGCTCTAATGTCGGCGCTGGCTGGAGCTTACCTGGTGCTAACGCAAGTGGCGAGCGGCAGCTGGAATTTGTTTGCCAGCCCCACACCAACACCCACGTTTACCAGTACCCTTATCATGCCCACCGCCACATTGTTTGTGCCCAGTGAAACGCCCACCCTCACGCTTACCCCAACGCGCAGCGCTGCCGTGGAATACACTGTGCAGGCGGGCGACAATTTATTTTATATCGCGGAGCAATTTCAGGTGAGTGTGGGCGCGATTGTAGCCTACAACCAGCAGGCGGGAAATGATCTGGTGGCGGAAATGATGCAGCCCAATCAGGTGATTATGATTCCGCCGCCCTCATACAGCCAGCCTACGGCGACGGCGGTACCGCAGGACGCTAAACCCGGCACGGTGATTGAATACCCTGTGCAGCCCGGGGACATCCTGGAGGTGATGGCTTTCAACTTCAACACAACTGTTGACGCCATCTTGAAAGCTAATGAGAAGCTTGCGGCAAATCCTAATTTACTGCGCGCGGGTGATGTTTTGAAAATTCCCATCAACCTGCTGTACCTTACGCCGCCGACGCCAATCCCGCCGACCCGGCGCCCAACTCCCACACTCGCTCCCACTGCTAAGCCATAGGCGCGTTTGCGCTGGCGGTGCGGCTGTCTTCGATTGCAGCCGTGATTTCATTGCGCACCTCGGCATCTTGTTCGGCAAGCAGCGCCGTCTGGAGCGCAGACCGGCTGGCTGCATTTGCCAGCTGCCCGAGCGCCCAGGCTGCATGGGCGCGCACATCAGCGGCAGCATCATGTTGTAGCGCCACTTCCAGCGCGGGCTGCGCAGCCTGGGCGCGTTGAGCGCCCAACGCCACAGCTGCGTTGCGTGCCATCCCGCTGCGCTTGGCGCGTTTTAGCGAACTGCCTCGATAAGTTTCACTGAACTGCGCTGGGGTTGCAAGCAGCAGATCCTCTAGGCCGGGTTCGGGCAGCGGGCTGCGTGCCAGAAACGCCTCATCATCTGTTGGTTGTGCAAAGCGCACGTTCCACGGGCAAACATCCTGGCAGATATCACAGCCAAACACCCAGTCCTGCAGGGCAGGGCGCAGCTCGCGCGCGATTGCGCCACGTTCCTCGATTGTCAGGTAGGAGATGCAGCGGCGGCTGTCGACGCGGCGCTCGTCCGGCAGAATGGCTTGCGTGGGGCAGGCTTCGATGCAGCGCGTACAGCTGCCGCAGCGATCAGCCACGAAGGGCGCATCGGCCGGCAGCGGCCAAGCCAGCAGGATCTCAGACAGCACTGTCCATGAGCCCACGCGCGGGTTGATAAGCAGCGTGTTCTTGCCAATCCATCCGATGCCGGCGCGCTGGGCTAGCTCGCGCTCCAGCAGGGGGCCGGTGTCAGCGTACATGCGCTGTGCCACGGGTTCGCCGCAGGCTGCCTCAATGAACGCGTGCAGCGCGCGCATGCGCAGCAGCAGGGTATGGTGGTAGTCGTCGTTCCAGGCATAGCGCGCAACTATTGCGCGCGGCGGGCCGGGCTCTGTGGCTGGCGGCTCACCTTGGTAGTAGTTGGTGGCGAGCACGATGATGGATTTGCACCCGGGAAGAACCAGCAACGGGTCGGCGCGGCGGGTGCGCGCGTGTTCGCTGGCGAGATAGTGCATGCTGCCGTGCATGCCGGCTTGCAGCCAATTTTCAAACTGCGTCAGGTGTGGCGGGGGTTCCGGCGTGGTGATGCCGCACGCGCTAAACCCCAATGCGCGCGCGCGCTCCTTGATGCGGTCGGCTAGGCCTGCATTTCGCGCTTGCGCTACTTCAGGCACGCGCCTGCGCCAGATGTTTCTTGAGGTACTGCCCCGTGTAGCTGGCGCGCACGCGCGCCACTTGTTCGGGCGTGCCTTCAGCCAGCAGCTCGCCGCCGCGGTCGCCGCCTTCCGGGCCCAAGTCAATCAAGTGGTCAGCAGTTTTGATGATGTCCATGTTGTGCTCAATGATCAGCACGCTGTTGCCCTGGTCCGCAAATTTTTGCAGCACTTCAATCAGGCGGTGCACATCGGCGGCATGCAGCCCGACTGATGGCTCGTCGAGCACGTACATCGTGCGGCCGGTGGAGCGGCGCGAGAGCTCCTTGCTGAGCTTGATGCGCTGCGCCTCGCCGCCCGAGAGGGTGGTTGCAGACTGGCCCACTTTTACATAGCCGAGCCCCACTGCCTGCAGCGTTTCCAGCTTGCGGCGCATGATAGGTACTGCGGTGAAGAGCTCGAGCGCTTCGTCCACGCTCAGCCCCAGCACATCGGCAATGCTGTGCTCTTTGAAGCGCACTTGCAGCGTCTCACGGTTATAGCGCGAACCCTGGCATTCATCGCACGGTACGTAGATATCCGGCAGAAACTGCATCTCGATTTGCAGCTGGCCCTGCCCCTGGCAGGTTTCGCAGCGCCCGCCCTTTACGTTGAAGGAGTAGCGGCCCTGTTTATAGCCGCGCACCTTACTCTCCGGCAGCTCGGCGTACAGTTTGCGGATCTCATCAAACAATCCCACGTATGTGGCGGGATTTGAACGCGGCGTGCGTCCGATTGGCGACTGGTCGATGTTGATGACCTTATCTAAGTGGTCGAGCCCGGTGATTTCACCATGCGCGCCAGCTTGTCCGCCCGCGCCATTGAGGGCGCGCGCGGCCGCCCGGTACACAATATCATTTAGCAAAGTGGATTTTCCGGAACCGGAAACACCGGTAATGCAAACCAACTTGCCGAGTGGAATTGAAACTGTGATGTTCTTCAAATTGTTGGCGGTTGCATTGCGCACCACGATGGCTTTGCCGTTGCCCGGCCGGCGCTGGGCTGGCACTGGCACGGCCTTGCGCCCGGAGAGATACGCGCCCGTAATGGATGTCGGGTGCTTCAAAATTGTAGCCAGTGTTCCCTCGGCGACCACTTTGCCGCCTTTGGCGCCCGCACCCGGGCCGAGATCCAGAATCCAGTCGGCAGCGCGCATAGTCTCGTCGTCATGCTCCACCACAATCAATGTATTTCCAAGGTCGCGCATGGCGTGCAATGTTTTTAGCAGGCGCGCGTTGTCGCGCTGGTGCAGGCCAATCGAAGGCTCATCCAACACATAAAGCACGCCCATTAGCTGCGAGCCGATCTGCGTGGCCAGCCGGATGCGTTGGGCTTCGCCGCCCGACAGCGACGCGGCAGTGCGGCTGAGCGTCAGGTAGTCCAGCCCTACATCAACCATGAACTGCAGGCGGGCGGAGATCTCTTTCAAGATCTGGCGCGCAATTGTTTTTTGGCGCTTGTTGAGCACGCTCTTCGCCAGTTCAGCGCTCCAGCCGAGCACACGCGTCACCGGCCACGCGGTCACATCTACAATGTTGTGCCCGTCAATTGTTACTGCCAGCACCTCGCGCCGCAGGCGCAAACCGCGGCAAGCTTCGCAATCCCGCTGGCTCATGTAGCTTTCAATTTTCTGGCGGATGAAATCAGACGTGCTCTCGCGGTAGCGCCGCTCCAAATTCGGGATCACGCCCTCGTATTCGGAGTTCCAAACCGCGTTGCGGCCATCGCGCGTCTTGTACTGGATCGGAATTTTTTTGTCGTTCGACCCATACAGCAGCAGCCGGCGCTGCTCCGCGCTCATGCTGGCCATTGGCATGTCCAAGCCAATGCCCGCGTACTTGGCAGCAGCCTCCAGCGTCTGCCAGTAGTAGCCGCCCTCATCGTGCGAGTTGCGCCACTCCATAACTTCAATGGCGCCCTCGTCAATTGTGCGGCTTTGGTCCGGTATCACCAGCTCTGGATCAATCTCCAGTTTGTGGCCGAGTCCCTGGCACTCGGTGCAAGCGCCATGCGGCGAGTTGAATGAAAAGGAGCGCGGTTCCAGCTCTGGCAGGCTGATGCCGCACAGCGGGCAGGCAAAGTGCTCCGAGAACAGCAGGTCTTCGCGCGTGTCCATTTGGTGCACAAGCATCAGTCCCTGCCCAAGGCGCAGCGCTGTCTCAACAGAGTCGGTCAGGCGGGTTGCAAATTCGTTTTGGGCGTCGCCCTTGCTGTTGCGAACAATCAGCCGGTCCACCACTGCTTCAATTGTGTGCAGTTTGTAGCGGTCCAGCTCAGGCAGGGTGTCGTTCACATCAAGCACCTCGCCATCCACCCGCACACGCGCAAAGCCGGACTTGCGCACGCCTTCAAACACAGTTTGATGATGGCCTTTGCGGTCCTTGATCAGCGGCGCCAGCAGCATGATGCGCGTACCATCCTTCAAGCCACTCACCGAATCCACAATGCCCTGCGCAGATTGCTGGCTCACCTCGCGCCCGCACTCCGGGCAGTGTGGCGTGCCAACGCGCGCATACAGCAGGCGCAAATAGTCGTAAACCTCAGTGACTGTGCCCACCGTGGAACGCGGATTCTTTGAAACGCCCTTTTGGTCAATCGATACCGCCGGACTGAGTCCGTCAATGTGGTCAACATCCGGTTTGTCCAGCTGGCCAAGAAACTGGCGCGCGTACGCCGACAGCGACTCCACATAGCGCCGCTGCCCCTCCGCAAAGATGGTGTCAAACGCCAGCGACGATTTGCCGGAGCCGGACAAGCCGGTGATCACGACCAGTTTGTCGCGTGGAATTTCAACCGTGATGTTTTGCAGGTTGTGCTCGCGCGCGCCGACAACAACGATTTTATTTTGGGGCATTCTGGGCTGCTACAGATAGTTTTGCGAAACCAAACCAACCGAGGAGTATATCAACCGCGGTGCAATTATTCTCCGCCGTTTATATTGGAGGGCGGGGGCGCAGGTTTTCATTCCATGCAGCGGTCGCGTATTTTTCCTGCACTAATGCCTGCGCGCGGGCAATTTCTTGCGCGGAAAGCGGTTGCAGTTCCAGCACTAAATTGAGTGCTCTGCAGAAGCCGGCTGCGAGTGCTTCGGCGGCGGTGTCCCAGCTTGTTTCCCGCCCGAGGGCAGTTGCCAGCGTGCAAGCCCGGCTGCGCACGCGCTCCGCGGCGGCGGTGCGCTCCTGCGGGCCGGCAAAGGGCAGCAGCTCGCAGATGCGCGCAATGTTGCCAGTAAGCGGCAGCGTTCCGTGCTGCAAAACAACATTGCGCCGCCGCACTTGCGCACTGCCGATGAGCTTTCTCTCACCAGAAGTAATTTCGTACTGAGAAGGCACTTCAAAACAAACCGCGCCGGCGCTGGCCCGTTGTGTTGCGTGGTGACTGTTGGTCGCGTTGGCACCCAGCAATTGCAGCGCTTGAAGCAGGCCCGCGCTGAGGAGCTTGTAGCTAGTGGGAATGTCGCCCGCCACGCGCGGCTCTGCGCCGGGCGCGGTGATGGAGTACGTGAGCTCGTCGGCATGCAGGATTGCCCGACCGCCCGTGATGCGGCGCACGAGATCCACGCCAGCCGATTGAATCAGCGAGGTGTCAACGTCCGAGAAAAGCTGAGCGCGCCCAAGCGAAAGGCAAGCCGGTTCCCACGCATACAGCCGGAGCGTGGCCGGCGCCAAGCGCGCCGCGACGGCTTCGAGAATAGCCTCATCAACTGCCATATTCCAAGCGCCGTTGGCGGGCTCAGTTTTGACCAGGCGCCAGATGCTGACTGGGAATTCTGTTTGCATCAGTGTCAGTAGTTTAGCTGTTTCAGGCAAACGCTTTTGGTATACTTTTCGGAGTTTGGGCAATGGTTCTAAAGCAGTCAGCCGGGTGAGTATCACTTTGGCTCACCTCCAATCAGCTTCCCGCTACCGGACTTCCAACCGTTTATGAAAAGCAAGCAAGATTTCCTCAGCGGGTACCGGGGCATGGTTGCCATCCGGCGGCTTGAAGAGAAGAGCGCTGAACTCTATCAGCAGGGAAAAATTGGCGGCTTTCTGCACCTTTACATTGGGCAGGAGGCCGTGGCGGTTGGCATGGCTGCTGCCATTACCAAGCATGACCATGTGATTACCGCCTACCGTGATCATGGAGTGGCTTACAGCGTTGGCATGCCAGCAAAAATAATTCTGGCTGAGATGCTGGGCAAAGCCGCCGGCTGCTCCGGGGGCAAGGGCGGTTCGATGCATCTGGTGGACCCGAAGCTGAATTTTTGGGGTGGGCACGCAATCGTGGGCTCGCATCTGCCTCTCGCTGCGGGCATTGCCACAAGTCTGCAATACCAGAAGTTGGACGGCGTTGTCGTCTGTATGTTTGGCGATGGCGCAACGAATATCGGTTACTTTCACGAAGCGCTCAATCTTTCCAAAGTGTGGCAGCTGCCCGTAGTATGGCTGTGCGAGAACAACAGCTATGGAATGGGTACGGCGGTTGATCGCGCTTCGGCGGTGCACTCGATGTGCCAAAAAGCCGAGGGCTACGGGATGGCCAACGCATTTGTGGATGGCATGGATCTGGAGGCGGTGCACAGCGGTGTGAGCAACGCTGCTGCGCATGCGCGCGCGGGCGCTGGCCCGTTCTTTCTGGAAGTGCAGACGTATCGCTTTCGCGGCCATTCCATGGGCGACCCGGAGCGCTATCGCACTGCGGAAGAAATCAAGCATTGGCAGGATGGTGATCCCATTACGGCGCTGCGCAAACGCATTGTAGGAAAGCAGTTGGGAACGGAGGCAGAACTCGATGCGCTGGACCGGGAAGTGGATGCTGAGATTGCAGCAGCCGTGCAATTTTCAGAAGAGAGTCCGGAGCCGGCGGATGCCGCGCTTTGGCAGCATGTGTACTCAGAATCTCCCAATGGCCGCGCCTAGCCAGAGAGTGACGAAAGGCCGCAACTGATGGCAATCCTAACTGTGCGCGAAGCGCTTTCTCAGGCCCTGCGGGAGGAGATGGAGGCTAACCCAAAGATTATTTTGCTGGGCGAAGAGATTGGCGTGTGGGGCGGAACGTATGCGGTGACGCGCGGATTTCATGAACAATTTGGCGCGGAGCGCGTGCGCGACACGCCCATCTCCGAGAGCGCAATTGTGGGCGCCGCGATTGGCGCCGCAATGACCGGCCTGCGCCCCGTGGCGGAGTTGATGACGATCAACTTTGCGTTCTCCGCCTTTGACATGATTGTGAACCAAGCGGCCAAGCTGCACTACATGTTTAACGGGCAGGTGCACCTGCCTTTGATCATTCGCACGCCCAGCGGCGGCGGGCGCCAGCTGGGTGCTACGCATTCACAAACACCGGATGCCATATTTGCTCACTTCCCGGGCTTGCGGGTTGTGGCGCCGGCCACGCCGCGCGACTCAAAGGGCATGCTTAAGCAGGCCCTGCGTCAAAATGATCCGGTGCTATTTATTGAAAATGCGACGCTGTACCAGCAGCGCGGCGATGTGCCGGACGGCGACCTTACCGTTCCATTGGATAAATCTGTGCTGGCGCGTGAGGGCAAGGATGTTACGCTGGTAACCTACAGCAAGATGTATTACGCAACTATGAAAGCTGCCGAGCAGCTGGCTGTGGCGGGGATTCAAGCCGAGGTGATTGATCTGCGCTGTTTGCGGCCGCTGGATATGGGGCCGTTGGTTGAGTCTGTGAAAAAGACCAACCGCGCAGTCGTGGTGGAGGAGGGCTGGATGTCTTATGGTGTTGGCGCGGAAGTGGCAGCGCGTTTGCAGACGGAGTGCTTTGATTACCTGGACGCACCTGTGAAGCGCGTGGCACAGGCCGAGGTGCCGCTGCCCTACAACCAGCGGCTCGAACAAATGGCGCTGCCCGATCCAAAAAAAGTTGTGCAGGCTGCGAAGGAGGTGCTGTATGTCTGAGCTGATTACACTCCCCAAACTTGGTTTTGACATGGCCGAAGGCACACTGGTGCGCTGGCTGAAGCAGGTGGGCGACCAAGTGAAAAAGGGCGAAGTCTTGCTCGAAGTTGAAACCGACAAGGCCACAGTTGAGGTCGAGGCACTTGCATCGGGCTTGCTTAGGGGCACATTTGCCGAAGCTGGTTCAGTGCTGCCGGTGGGCACTTTGATCGGGGTGATCGCGGGCGCGGAAGAGAAAGTTGATCTGGATACATTGCGGGCGCAGGCGGGCGGAGCGCCCACTGTGCCAGCTCCTGGTTCGAAGGCCGTTACGGCGGCGCAGATAGCTCCGCCGCCTGTAAGCGCCACACCCAAGCCGGCCGCTGCAGTGCCCGCAACCGACGGCGTCCTGCGGGTTTCTCCCATTGCCCAGCGCATGGCCGCGCAAGCCGGCATTGACCTCAAGCTTGTGCGCGGCTCCGGGCCCGAGGGGCGCATCATCAAGCGCGACATTGAACTGCTTGTGGCGGGCGGCGCGCCTGCCCAGCCAGTGGCTGCTGCGCGCCCGCATCTGGCGGCGGGCAGTGTGCCGGCTTCCCGCTTGCGCAAGGCGATTGCGCGCCGCATGACAGAGAGCAAGACAACAATCCCCCATTTTTATTTGACCGTGGATGTGGACATGGCGGATGTGGTGCGCGTGCGCGAGCAGCTCAATTCCATGCTCGAAGCAAGTGACGCCAAAGTATCCATAAATGATTTTATTGTGAAGGGCGCGGCGCTTGCGCTGCTCAAGTTTCCAAATTTAAATGGCGTGTACCGCGGTGATGCTCTTGAGCTGATGGCTCAGGTGCATGTAGGGGTTGCAGTATCGGTGCCCGGCGGGTTGTTGACGGTTGTGGTGCGGGACGCCGACAGCAAGCCGCTCGCGACGATCGGCGCGGAGGTTCGCGCAATGGCAGCGCGGGCGCGCGAGGGCAAGGTGCAGCCAGCGGACATTGAAGGCTCTACTTTTACAACATCCAACCTTGGCATGTATGGCATCGAGCATTTTGCCGCAATTATTAATCCGCCCGAGGTGGCGATCCTTGCAACAGGTGCGGTGCAGGCGGTCCCGGTTGTGCGCAACGGACAGGTTGTGCCCGGAACAATTTTGCGCGCGACGCTCTCCGGCGACCACCGCGTTACAGACGGCGCAGAGGGTGCACAGTTTATACAGTACTTCAAGCAGTTGCTGGAGCAGCCCTTGCGGCTGGTGGTGTGAGTGGTCGCCGGCGGGCAGCATTTAGCACGATCTGATTTGAGATTTGGCATGGCCCGAGCTGGGGCTAGCTCTGCGGTGAGCGCGTGATCAAATTGACTTTTGTGTTTCGGCGTCCAAAGCACCTCGGCAACTTCGAGGAGCATTGGGCAAATGAATTTGTGCCGCTGGTTGAACAGCTGCCCGGATTGCGCCGGGTCTCGGTTTCAGTTGTGATTGGCGAGCCGGGTGGCCCGTCCGGTTACTACAAGCTGCACGAGCTTTACTTTGCGGATCGGGCAGCATTGGATGCCGCCCTTGCCTCTGCGCAAGGCGTGCAAGCCGAGCGGCTCCTGAAAACATTTGCGGCGGACATCACCACGCTACTGTTCTCCGAACATTTTGAAGAGGATGTTCTGGCGGGGACAGCTGTTTAGCGCAGCGGATTATTGGTGATGCACTCCTTCTTTGCCAACCGGGTTGCGGTTGTTACCGGGGCCGGCGGCGGCTATGGGCGTGCCGTTGCGCTGGCTTTGGGTGCGGCTGGTGCGCGCGTCGCTGTCAATGACATCAACCCTGATGGCGCACAGCGCACAGCGGAGGAGATTGCAGACGCTGGCGGGATCGCCGAGGCTTACACGGCGGATGTGAGCAACAAGCTTGGACTGCAGACCATGTTTTACAGTATCCTTGAAAAATGGGAGCGATTTGAAATCCTTGTGAACGCGGCGGTGGTGCGGCCGCAGGCTACATTGCAAAAATGCGATGAGTATGAGTGGGATCGCTGCGTGGGCGTGAATTTGAAGGGCGTGTTCCTGTGTACGCAAACTGCTGTGCGTGCGATGGCTAGCACCGGCGGCGGCACGGTGATTGTGCTGCAGCCCGATGGGCAACGTGCCGGGTCCGTGGCTTATGCGGCAAGCGTGGCTGGTTTGGAAGGCCTTGTGGCTGGGGCAGCGCGCGAGCTGGCTGGCAGTGCGGTGCGGGTGGAGCTGTTGGCTGCAGAAGGTGCGCCGGCTGCGGTGGCTGCAAGCGTGCTGCAAGCCTGCGCACTGGCAGCAGTTAGTGTGGGCGCAGCCGTATGAGTGACGCGCCGGTTCTGGTTGAAATGCACGGGCGGGCGGGTGTCATCCGCATTAACCGGCCCAAGCAGCTAAATGCGCTGAATGGTGCGGTAATGCGCCAACTTGTTGATGCGGCGCTGGCTTTTGATGCCGATGCCGCCGTTGGCGCAGTTGTGATCACCGGCGATGAGCGGGCGTTTGCAGCCGGCGCCGACATCAAGGAGATGGCTACGGCTTCGGTGGTGGAGATGTTGCAGGCCAACCGCATCGAGCTTTGGGATAGGCTGCGCGGTGTTAGGAAGCCGCTGATTGCGGCGGTATCCGGCTGGGCGCTGGGTGGCGGCTGTGAGCTGGCGATGGCTTGCGACATGATTGTGGCCTCCGAGACCGCACGCTTTGGCCAACCAGAGATCAATATTGGTATCATCCCTGGGGCTGGGGGCACACAGCGCCTAACGCGCGCGGTGGGAAAAGCGCTGGCAATGGAAGTAATATTGAACGGGCGCTTTTTGGATGCAGCCGAAGCCGAGCGCTTTGGCTTGGTCAACCGTGTGGTTCCAGTCGAACAGTACCTGCATACGGCTATTGAGCTTGCGCAACAAATTGCTGAGCGGGCGCCATTGGCTGTGCGTTTGGCTAAAGAGGCGGTGAACCAGGCACAAGAGAGCGGGCTGGCAGAGGGCATTGCGGATGAACGCCGCTTGTTCTACATGTTGTTCAGCACGGAAGACCAGAAGGAAGGCATGCAAGCCTTCTTGGATAAACGACCTGCGCGCTGGCAGGGAAGGTAGGGTGCCGCATGGGCCAACTCATCACGCTCATTTTTGTAAGTTTATGGCTCTACCAGCTCGGCATGCGCGGTTGGCAGGCCTATCAGGCCTGGGACGCCGACCGCAAGCGTAATCAGCCGGCGAAGCCAGCGCCACAAGCGCAGGCCAACCGCCCACCGGAAGTATCCCAACCCGGTGAATGGGAAGTGATTGGAAATTCCGAGCGTGCTGACGGCACCAAAGTCTTCACAGAGATGTTCCGTTCCTATGCCGATGGGGCCAAGCGCACTGCCGGGGAATGGGAGCGCATGGTTTTGCGCTTCGCCTACTATGGGCTGTTAGTACTGTTGCTGCTGGCTGTTGCAGTGTTGCTGCCCGTGTGGTGGCTTACAGCTGGCTAAGCCGGGCTAATCTGCGGAGTTTGTGAACGGAACATGACTGAGCCTGCCAAGATTACAATCGTAGAGGGGCCGCCACCGCGTTTTGAGCCAGCAACAGACTCGTGGGTCGCAGCAGTTTCTGAAGGTCCGCGGATTCATCACTCGGCGCGCTGCTTGTTGCGCACCATGAACGGCGCGCAACTGGTTGAGCGCTGCCGGGAAGCTTGGTGTGAAGGGCGCGAGGCATACTTGGAATACCGCACCACCAGTGGCTTGACGGAAGAGGCGCTAATTGTGGCAGCCAGAACGGGAAAAGTTGATGCGGGCCAGGTGCTGCATTTATGGCTGCGCTTGGATCGCATGGCGGAAATGCTTGAGGAAGCCACTGCCGGCCGGGACGAGGATTTGGAAGACGATGCAGATGGCGAAGACGAGGGCGAAGACAGTTAGGCGCCTGCGCTTGCTTTTACGGGTAAATAATTGAGCGGCGTTTGCTAGCAGCGGACGCCGTTTTGATTCGAAGTTGGCGCAAGCCGCTGATTGGTTAGCGAGCCAAGCTCCGCAAGCGCGCCTCGTAATCAGAGAGGTCCACGCGCGAGGTCAGATCCAGTGAAAGTGGCGTGACTGATACTAGGCCGCCGACCGCAATTGCGTGCGCATCGCTACCGGGTTCGGCGCCGGCGGTGTCGTGCCCGTAAGGCAGGCGCAACGGCTCGCCCAGCACATAAGACTGCACCGCATGCGGCACGTAGTAGCGCAGGCGTGAAGCCCGTGTTACCCGCCATTTTGTGCCGATGGTGGCGCCTAGCGGCACATCCACCTTGAGCACATCCACATCTTGGGTTCGGGGTGAAGCCAAAAACAGCCGCGCAATCACGCCCGTGAAGTGGGCAGCAACGCGGAAGTCCACTTCTGCAGAGTGCGAATGATGCTGTTCGACCGCCGTCTCAAGTGATATTGCCAGCGCGGCCACGCCCATGTTGGCCGCCTCGAGCGCGGCACCCACGGTGCCGGAGATTGTGATGCCCGAGCCAACATTTTCGCCATAGTTGATGCCGGCAACCACCAGCGCCACCGGCCGCTGTGCGAGCACAAGCAGGGCGCGTTGCACGCACTGCGCCGGCGAGCCGTCCACCGCATAACAAGCATGGTCGCGGCCTGCAACCGATATGCGCTGCGCGGTGATGGCGCCGCTGGTATAGTTGGGCATGCTTCGGCCGGTGCCGGACTGCTGCACAAGCGGTGCGACCACCAGCACTTCGCCCAACTGTTCGAGGGCTGTCACTGCAGCAGCAAGTCCGGGCGACTGCACACCATCATCGTTTGTCAACACTATCAGCGGCGTGGCATTTGGTGTCATTCTTTGACTATAACAGCGGCTCTGCGCGCTGCTCGAGATAACGGTGTCTGATTCTTACGTGTCATGGCTGCGCGCCCGGATTGGGCCGCGCAAAGTGCTGCTGCCGTGCACCGCAGCGCTGGTGCGCAATGCGGAGGGAGCCTTGTTGTGGGGTTACAGCAAGGACTTCGGCTGCTGGGTTGTTCCCGGTGGTTACATGGAATTGGGGGAGTCAATTGCCGGCAGTGTAGAACGCGAGGCTTTTGAAGAAACTGGTACGCATGTGGTGCCCGTGAAATTGATCGGGATTTATGCCGGCCCAAGATTTGATGTGTCCTATCCCAATGGTGATGAAGTTCAGGCGTTTACTTTTGCGCTTGAGTGCCGGATGCTTGGTGGCATTTTGCAACCGGATCTCAACGAGGTGAGCGAGCTCCGGTTTTGGGCGCGTGGCACGCTACCTGAAAACACGCTGCCCTCATGTCGGAGCATGGTTCACGACTTGGAGGCAGGAAACTGTGGGTTCGAAAGTCCCGGATTTAGTGACCCACTTGCTGCAAGTTTGCAGGACGTGCGCGCACTGATTGGCACCAGCCGCATGCTTACGGTGGGTGTAGGGGGCATTGTGCGCAACGCCGCTGGCCATATTTTGCTTACCAAACGGGCTGACTCTGGGCTGTGGGGTCTGCCGGCGGGGGGGGTGGAACTGGGCGAGACGCCGGCTGGCACGGTTGTGCGCGAGGCAAAAGAGGAGCTTGGGATTGATGTGCGCCCAACGCGCCTTCTCGGCGTGTTCTCCGGCCCGCAGTACCAGTTGAAGTATCCGGACGGCAATGAAGTGCAGGTAACATCGGTGTTGTTTGAGTGTGAGTGGGTAGGCGGCAGAATGCGGCCGGATGGGGTTGAAGCGCTGGACGCGGCATTTTTTGCCGCCACTGCCCTGCCGCCTATGTTTTGGGTGCACGAAGACATTTTGCGCCGCACACTTGCAGCGCCGGACACCGCGATTTTTATTTAGGCGCGCGCCAGCAGCTACCACATGCGCCGGCCGATGACGGGTCTCCGCGCCACAACTGTGCAAGTGTAAAATATCCGTGTTTGCACATGTTTAAGGCGCGGAGGTTTGCAGCGTGAATAATGAGCGGGCAATAATTTCAACCGATCGAGCCCCAAAGGCTTTGGGTCCATATTCACAGGGCGTGCGCAGTGGTGAGCTGGTGTTCACCGCTGGCCAGGTTGCGCTCAACCCCGCCACGGGTGAGCTCAACACCGGCACGATCGAGGAGCAGACGCATCAGGTACTGCGCAATCTTGGGGCGGTGCTGGACGCTGCCGGCAGCAGCCTGCACAATGTGGTGAAGACCACTGTGTTCCTTGCCGACCTGAATGATTTTCAGCGCATGAACGCGGTTTACGCGGGCTACTTTGGCGACAAACCGCCGGCCCGCAGTACCGTGCAGGTGTCCAAGCTGCCACTAGGCGCTTCAATTGAAATTGAGTGTGTGGCGGTTACAAAATAGCTTACTCGCAGCCGGCTTGGGTGCCCGGTTTGTTATACTTGCCTGCGAGGGCGGTTAGCTCAGCTGGTTAGAGCGTTGCGTTGACATCGCAAAGGTCGTAGGTTCGAGTCCTATACCGCCCACAGTTGAATAGCAAAAGCTCTGACCGGGACGCACTGCGCACGCAGGCTGGCAGAGAGAGGAGGGCAAGGCTGCAACCCTTCTTCAGCACCGCGCCGCCGTAAACCACCCGCGAGCTGAACCCTGAAACCAAGTAAGGGAACCGGATAACCCCGTTAGAGGTTGAAGAGATGGCCGCGCGGTGCGGCTAATCTGGGTGGAACCGCGAGAGCCAAGCTCTTGCCCCAGTGCGGGGCGGGAGCTTTTTTGTTGTCAAGGGTTAAGTTTTTGTAGGTGAGCAGGCGAGGATGCAATGGCTAAACAAACTGTTGAACGATATGAGGAGACGGAGCTGTACCGGTTGCGCCATTCGGCTGCGCACGTGATGGCGCAGGCTGTAGTGGAGCTCTTTGCCGGTGACGCCCGCGTTGCAATCGGGCCACCGATTGAGGACGGCTTTTACTACGATTTTGAGCTGCCGCGGTCACTGACGCCCGACGATCTGCAAGCGATTGAGACTGGCATGCGCCGGATTGTTCTGGGCAAGCATGCTTTTGTGCGGCGCGAAGTAACTGCAGCCGAGGCGCGCGCCGAATTTGCCGCGCAGCCCTACAAGCTGGAGTTGATTGACGGGCTCGTGAGCGGTGTGAAAGGCGAGGCTGGCGATCGCGCGGGCGCTGCCCCCGTGATCACGTTCTATACCCAGGACACTTTCACGGATCTTTGCCGCGGGCCGCACTTAGAGCACACGGGCCAGCTGAATGCGCAATCCTTCAAGCTGCTGAGCGTGGCGGGTGCGTACTGGCGCGGCGATGAGAAGAACGCCATGCTGCAGCGCGTATACGGAACTGCATGGCGCACACCGCAGGAGTTGAAGGATTATTTGTGGCGGCTGGAGGAGGCGCGCAAGCGCGATCATCGCAAGCTCGGCAAAGAGCTGGGGCTGTTTCACTTTTCCGAAGATATCGGGCCGGGCTTGCCGCTTTTTACTCCCAAGGGCGAAATGCTGCGCCACCAGATGGAAACTTATGTGCGCGAGACGCAGATGCGGTATGGCTACCAGCATGTGTGGACCGGGCACATTGTGAAAGAGGATTTGTACAAGCGTTCCGGCCACTATGAAAATTACAAAGACGCCATGTTTCCACCGATGGTAGACGACAACATTGCGTTTCGGCTCAAGCCGATGAACTGCCCGAGCCACATGACGCTCTACCGGGAAATGGGTTTGCACTCTTACCGCGAGCTGCCCATGCGCTTTGCGGAGTTTGCAACGTTGTACCGATATGAGAAGTCTGGTGAGCTGAGCGGGCTGACGCGTGTGCGCTCGCTGACCCAGGACGACTGCCACATCTTTTGCACCCCGGAGCAAGTGGGCAGTGAGTTTGCACTCGCATTGCAGCTGATCACCGACGTCCTCAACCGCTATCGTTTTGCGGATTACCGCGTGCGCCTTTCGCTGCGGGGAACTGCCGGCAAGTATGTGCTGGATCCTGAGAAGTGGGAACAGGCGGAGGCGGCGCTGCGCGCGGCGCTCGATGTGAGCGGGGTGGATTATTACGAGGCTGAAGGCGAGGCCGCGTTCTACGGCCCGAAAGCAGACTTCATGGCGCGGGATGTGCTGGGCCGGGAGTGGCAGCTGTCCACAATTCAGGTGGACTTCATTCAGCCGGCGCGCCTTGGCCTTACTTACATTGGGGAGGACGGGCGCGAACATGTGCCTGTAGTTTTGCATCGTGCGGTCACGGGCAGCACGGAGCGCTTTCTGGGGGTGCTGATTGAGCATTTTGCCGGTGCCTTCCCAACGTGGCTGGCACCCTTGCAGGCGATGCTCGTGCCCATTACCGACCGCAACCATAGCTATTGCCAGAAGCTGGCAGCAAGCCTAACCGAAGCCGGTTTGCGGGTTGATTGGGATAGCGGAGTTGAGCGCATGAATGCCAAGATCCGCAAGGCCCAGCTTTCCAAAATCCCCTATATTCTCGTGATTGGCGACCGGGAGGAGGAACAGGGCGGAGCTGCGGTGCGCCTGCGGTCGGGCGAAGACTTGGGCGCCAAGCCTGCGCCGGAGATCATCGATTTGATGTTGGCCGCCGTGGCGGCGGGCACTTAGTTCCGGCCGGCCTGCAAATGTTAGAGCTTTGTAAGAAATAGAAATGGGCTATTGACAGCGGTCGGCTCCGGCAATATTATCAACGGCGTTGGCACTCAAGTGACAGGAGTGCTAATCTAGCAAAAAAGTCAAAAATTTGATGGAGGCAAACAAATGTCGAAGAAACAGTCTGTAAATTTGAAACCGTTGGGGGAACGCTTGATTATTGAGCCAATCGAGCAGGAAGATGTGACGCTGAGCGGTATCGTGCTGCCGGAAACGGCCAAAGAGAAGCCGCAGAAGGGCAAGGTGCTTGCTGCTGGCCCGGGCTCGCGCGATGAGAAGGGCAGCCGCGTCCCGATGGATGTGGCAGTCGGTGACACGGTACTTTTTGCAAAGTACGCTGGCACCGAGATCAAGGTCGACGACAAGAAGCTTCTGATTCTAAAGGAAGCCGACGTCTTGGCGATACTCCTGTCCTGATACTGATCAGGCGTTCAAAAATTAACTAGAAAGGATCTGAACAATGGCTGCAAAAATTCTGATATTTGACGAAGAAGCACGGCGCAAACTGAAGTCTGGCATCGACCAGCTGGCAAATGCAGTGGCGACGACACTTGGACCGAAAGGCCGCAACGTAGCGCTGGACAAGAAGTTCGGCGCGCCGACGGTGACACATGATGGTGTGACGGTTGCCAAGGACATCACTCTCGAGGATCCGTTTGAGAACATGGGTGCCCAGCTGCTGGCGCAGGCTGCCACCAAGACGAATGACATTGCCGGTGATGGCACCACCACCTCCACGGTTTTGGCGCAGGCGATTGTGACCGAAGGCTTGAAGCTGGCATCCGCTGGCCTCAACCCGATGATGGTCAAGCGCGGGCTGCAGGCCGGAACCGCTGCGGTGGTTGAGAGCATCAAGGCGCAGGCCAAGAAGATAACAACCAAGGAAGAGATTGCCTCCGTGGCTTCGATTTCCGCGGCAGACACCGAAATTGGCCGCTTGATTTCCGAGGTGATGGACAAGGTTGGCAAGGATGGCGTGATCACGGTTGAAGAGTCCAAGGGATTGGCTTTTGAGACCGAGTACGTGGACGGCATGGAGTTTGACCGCGGGTACATCTCGCCGTACTTCGTGACCGCGCCCGAGTCGATGGAGGCGGTGATCAATGACCCCTACATCCTGATCCACGACAAGAAGATTTCTGCCGCAGCGGATATTGTGCCGTTGCTGGAGAAGCTGGTGCAGATTGGCAAGCGCGACCTGGTCATCATCTGCGAGGATGTGGATGGCGAAGCGCTGGCCACCCTGGTGCTTAACAAGATGCGCGGCATGCTGAACGCGCTGGCAGTGAAGGCGCCGGGCTTCGGCGATCGCCGCAAGGCCATGCTGCAGGACATTGCAGTGCTAACTGGCGGAACCGTAATCACCGATGAGCTGGGCCGCAAACTGGAGAGCACGACCGTTGCCGACCTCGGCCGCGCGTCGAAGGTTGTCTCCACCAAGGATGACACCACTGTGATCGATGGCAAGGGCGCTGAGAAGAAGATCAAGGGGCGCATTGAGGAGATCAAGGTTGAGATCGACAAGAGCACCTCTGACTACGACAAAGAGAAGCTGCAGGAGCGCCTCGCGAAGTTGAGCGGCGGTGTGGCAGTCATCCGCGTCGGTGCAGCCACGGAAGTTGAGCTGAAGGAAAAGAAGCATCGCGTAGAAGATGCGCTTAGTGCCACCCGCGCTGCGGTGGAAGAGGGCATCGTTCCAGGCGGCGGTGTGGCGTTGCTGAACGCTATTCCTGCGCTGGACAAAGTGACCTTGGATCACGAGGATGTGCAGGCAGGTGTAAAAATCCTGAAGCGGGCTCTTGAGGCTCCGATCCGCAAGATTGCTTCGAATGCCGGGCAGGACGGATCCGTGATCATTGACAGTGTGCGCCGGCATCAGGCATCTGACAAAAAGCACGGCAAGAACATTGGCTATGACGTGATAAGCGAGCAGTACTTGGACATGGTATCCGCCGGCATCATCGATCCGGCCAAGGTGACCCGCGGCGCACTTGAAAACGCCGCTTCAATTGCCGCCATGATCCTCACGACTGAGGCGCTAATCAGCGACGCGCCCGAGGAGAAGAAGGCGCCAATGATGCCGCCCGGTGGCGGCGGCGGCGGAATGGATTACTAGGCCGCGGTCAAACGCAGAAAAAAGCCCTCTGCACGCGGAGGGCTTTTTTGTTTTTGGAAGCCTAGGATTTGCAACGGCTAATGTGGATCGCCTTCCTTCCGAACCCACACCAGCAATATTCCCAAAGCCGCCACATTCATTGCGGCTGATACCAGGCCAGTACTTAGAATGCCCGCAGCCAACAGGCGGCCGCCCACCAGCGCGCCAAGCATGCGCCCCACCGCATGCGAAGCCAAAAATGCGCTCATAACCCGGGCGCGGGCACGTGGCATGGTTTCTGTCATGAGCGGGATGAGGGTGACGAGGGTGAACTCAAAGGCGAGATAGACGAGGAAGAGCGCGCTGAGCGCGCCGGGCAGGGTGCGGCCCAGTACCGGCAGGAGGGAATAGGCCCCGATGCTGGCTGCCAGCCCCCAGGTGGCCGCCAGGCGCTTTCCGAGGCGGTCAGAGAACACCATTACACCGCCCTCGCCAAGCAGCTCAGCGACGCCAATTACGGCGGTAGCGAGGCCAATGGCTGTGAGCGCCAGCGCAAAGCTGCCCTCAAGCCAGGTTCCAAACACCACGCTCAGGTTCTCGTTGGCGCCGGAGATGAGCGTGCCAACGGCAAGGCCGCCGAGCACGCGCGGGTTGAGCAGCACGGTTCCCCAGCCCGGGCCGGCAACGCGTTCGCTGGGATGCGCTTGCGGTGGATCGTGCGGCATAACCATCCAAAGCACGGCGGCTGCCAAAACTCCCAACAATGCCAGCGGGCCGAATGGTGCCCGCCAAGCATCGGCAGGCGTGCCTGCATTAACCAGCAGCCAGCCAACCACCGGCAAACCAAGAAAAAATGCGCCCGACCAACTCAACTCAATGAAAGCCAGCACGCGGCCCCGGCGCTCATACGGTACCCGGTCGCCAATATAGCTTTGGAGGGATGTGTCAAAAAGAGTTTTGGCGGCGAGGCCAAGGACAGAGCCGGCTGCAAGCGCAATCAAGCCGGGCCAAACAACAACGAGTGCCATGGCACCGCTGAACACGACAAGCGCAAGGTACATCATGTGCCGCCGGCCATAGCGGTCTGGCAGTGTGGCAAGCAGCGGCGCACCCATGGCCAAAGCAGAACGAATACTTAAGAGTTCGATGAGGCGCGGTATTGGCACGCCGAGGCCGCGGCTGAAAGCCGGCAAATATGGATAAGGCATGCGCTGTGCAGTATTGAGCAGCAACCGGGCAGCAGTTGCCACTAGCACCTGCACATTCATTGAAGCGCCGGTGCGTGGCGGTGGGATTGTTTCCATTGCGGTGTCAGGCAGGCGAGTAGCCGTGCGGATGGGTGCGATGCCACTCCCACGCGGATGCCAGAATGCCATCCAGATCCGAGTGTTGTGCGCGCCAGCCCAGCTCGCGCTCAATTTTGGCTGGTTGCGCAACCAGCCGCGCTGCATCGCCGGCGCGGCGCGGCGCCTCAGTTGCGGGAATGGCGCAGCCAGTGATTGAGCGTGCACGCTCCAGCAGCTGGCGCACCGAGAAGCCGTGCCCGCTGCCCAGGTTGTAAGTGAGCACTGGCCGGGTTGCCAGCGCGTGCAGCGCAACCAGATGCGCTGCGGCGAGATCTGCAATGTGAATGTAATCGCGGATGCAGGTGCCATCCGGGGTGGCGTAGTCTGTGCCGTGGATGGAGAAGGATGCTTGCTGCCCGAGCGCCACCTGCATCAGGCGCGGGATGAGGTGCGTCTCGGGCTGGTGCGCTTCTCCGCGGCCGGGCAGAGCGCCGCAAGCGTTGAAGTAGCGCAAGGCGGTGTAGCGCAGGCCGTGCACTTGATTGTGCCAATGCAGCATCCGCTCAATCATTAATTTGGTTTCGCCGTAAACGTTGGCGGGCTGCAGGCTGCTGTCCTCGGTCAACGGGTCTGGACTGCTGGCATAAACTGCAGCAGTCGAAGAAAACACAAACTGCAAGCAGCCGGCGTTGATGGCCGCTTCGATAAGGTTGAGCGATCCGCTGGTGTTGTTGCGGAAGTAGCGCGCGGGCTGCTGCATTGACTCGCCGGCTTCGATCAGCGCTGCAAAGTGGAGCACGGCATCAAAGCCGGCGCCGCCCAGTGCGGCAGCGAGTGCCTCCCGGTTTTCCAAATCACCTTGAATGAAGTGCGCGCCGGCAGGAATTGCAGCGCGGTGCCCGCGCGAGAGGTTGTCGTAAACCGTGACTTTGTGGCCGGCTTGCAGCAGCGCAGCGCACGTGGTGCCGCCGATGTACCCCGCGCCGCCAGTGAGAAAGATGCGCATGCTAGCGGGCGTTGCGCACGCAGGCAGCAGCTGCCAAGCGGCAGCGTGCCCGCGGGCGGCGAGCCATTAGTAGCCGGCAAGCTTGCAGGTGCTTCACGCCGCGAGCGCTTTGAGCCGGCCGACGCGCGCCATTATTTTGCGCAAGCCGGCTTTCTCGAATGCGACGGTGGTCATTTCATCCCCGCCCATGGGCTTGCTTTCAATGACAACGCCGGCGCCAAAATCAGGATGCGAAACACGCTGCCCGGTTTGGAAAACCGCGCTGGGGGCTGAGCGCACCGCGGCAGGCGGGCTGGCCCATGATACGGCTTGGGCAACGCTGCGCCGCTCGCCTTTACGAACCGGCAGGCGGCCCTCCAGCAGCGCAGCGGGAATGTCTTTTAGAAAACGCGAGGGGACGCCGCCGCTGAAATCACCAAAGTTATTGCGCCGGAAAGTGTACGAGAGCAAGAGGCGGTCCTTGGCGCGCGTGAGGCCCACGTACATCAGGCGCCGTTCTTCTTCCATGCCGGTGGGATCTTCCAGCGAGCGGCTGTGCGGCAGCAAGCCGTCTTCCAGCCCCACAAGAAACACAACGCCAAACTCCAGCCCCTTGGCAGCGTGCAGCGTGAGCAGCGTTGGCGCACCGCCCGAGCCTTCGGGCAGGTCATCCACTTCGGAGACCAGCGCCACATCTTGCAAGAACTGCGTCAGGCTTTCTGCCGGGCTTTCCGCGGCCACATTGCGCAATTCGAGCACGTTGGCCCAGCGCTCTTCGCCTTCCACTGAGCCATCGTTGATGAAGGCGCCATAACCGCTGCTGTCAGTAATTAAATTTATGAGCTTGGGCAGTTCGAGCGATTGACTCTCCGCGATCCAGCGCACAAGCAGGCGGCCGAAATCCGTCAGCGCGCGGGCTGCCCGGCCGGCAAGGGCTGCCTGATGCGGGCTGGCCTCCCCGGCGGTGCCCAACTCCAGCAGCACAAGCGCGGGCGTACTGCCCGCAGCGCTGGCGCACTGTTGCAGGGCATCAATTGCCTTGGCGCCCACGCCGCGCGGCGGCGTGTTAATCACGCGCATCAGGCTCACGCTGTCGCGCGGGTTTTGTACCAGCCGCAGGTATGCGAGCATGTCTTTTACTTCACGGCGCTGGTAGAAGCGCGTGGCGCCAACGAGGCGGTAAGGCAGGCGCGCCCGCACAAACTCGTCTTCCAGTGCGCGCGACTGCGCATTTGTGCGGTACATGATGGCGCAATCGCCGGGCGGCGTGCCGCCCGCAGTCAGCGTTGCAATGCGTTCCAGCACCCACTTCGCCTCATCGGCCGGGTCATAGGCCTCGTGCAGCACAATCGGCGTACCGTCGCGGCGCTCGGTGAAGAGCTGCTTGCGCGTGCGCTGCGGGTTGCGGTCGATGACCGCCATTGCCGCATCAAGAATATTCTGCGTGGAGCGATAGTTCTGCTCAAGCAAGATCACAACCGCGCCCGGATGATCTTTCTCAAAGCGGAGCACATTGCGGTGGTCCGCGCCGCGCCAGCTGTAGATGGACTGGTCTGGATCGCCAACCACATACAGGCAATCATGAATGGCGGACAGCAGCTGCACAACGCGGTATTGCACGAGATTTGTGTCCTGAAATTCGTCAACCAGCACATGCTCAAACTGGCACTGGCAGCGTTCGAGGGCTTCAGGCACGCGCTGGAACAACTGCGCGGTGTGCAGCAACAGGTCGTCAAAATCCGCGGCGTTGTTTTCGCCCAGCAGTTGCTGGTAGCGCACATAGGCGCGCGCCACAACTTCGTTGAGGTAGCTGTCGGGCAGGAAGTCAGCGGCGAGCACCATTTCATTTTTTGCGCGCGAGATGGCGCCCAGCAGGCGTTGCGGCGGGAAGCGTTTCTCGTCTATGTTCAGCTGCTGGCTGGCCTGCTTGAGCAGCGCCACTTGGTCGGCAGTGTCGTAGATCGCAAAGTCGCGCGTCAGCTCAAGCCCCGTTGCGGCGGGCAGCGCATCGGCTTCGCGCCGCAGAATGCGCGCACAAGTGGCGTGAAATGTACCCACCCAGTTGCCGGCCAGCGGCACGCCCAGCTGCACACCAATGCGCTCGCGCATTTGCTTGGCTGCTTTGTTGGTGAAGGTGACGGCCATGATGCGATGCGCCGGCGTGCCTTGCTGCACCAGATGCGCTATGCGCTCCGTTAGCACGGCCGTCTTGCCCGAGCCCGGCCCGGCCAGCACTAGCACCGGGCCGGCAGGTGCAGCGACAGCACGCTGCTGTTGCGGGTTCAGGCGGCTGGTTGTTTCCATACAGGGGCGCCGTGCCATTTTAGCAGCGCTGATTGATGCGGCCGGTGGCGTGCAAAAGCTCTTCTAAGCTGGATACCAGCAACTAAAATAGGGACGCAATGCAATGCTGCAAATGGAACTTGGGTGTGGTGCGCAGCCAGCCCGCGGTGCTGGCGGGGCTGCTGTTGTTGGTAGGTTTTGGCAGTCAGGTAACTGTTACAGGAGTTGCAGCGCTATCCGGCGACAATTTGCCAATTGCTGCAGCGGGCACTACAACCGCTACTCCCACGCCACTTGTGGCAAGCGGGCGGGCGCTATGCCAGCAGGTGCGCCAAAACAACGGTCGCCTGCGCGTGGTGTGCAGCTTTCCAAAGCCGCCAGGCAGCATTGTGGCCACGCGCCTTGCGCCTAACCCAATTGTGAAACTCACGCTGGTGCCGGTGCGCACGCGTGCGCCGTAGGCGGGTTTAGGGGGGTGGGGTGTCCACACGCGGCGCAAGCATTGCCGCATAAAAGTGACCCGGTTTGAAATAGTGGCGAGTGTCCCCGGCAGGACTTGAACCTGCGACTTCTTGCTCCGGAGGCAAGCGCTCTATCCACTGAGCTACGGAGACGTGATTCAAAGTCTACCACTGGCGCGGCTGCGCAATGCTGCCCAGCGCGAGGCAAGATGGGCGGCCACACTGGAACGCCGCCCGAAGATCTGGGCCGAGCGCAGCGCGGTGCAGAGCTCGTTTGCGTTCGCAAAATCCGGCAGCAGCAGGCCGGCAATTCCAACCTCGCTGTAGCCATGTGCATCCGAGCCGGCAGTAGCTGGCAGGGCCGCATCGAATGCCGCCAGCGTTGCCAGCGGGTTCATGCCGCGCGTAACGCAGCGCGCATTAAAAGTTTCCAGCGCATCCACATGTGGCAAAATTTGAGCAAGGTCAGCAGCGCTCCAGCGGGCGCCGCGTTTGTGATCGAAAGGATGTGAGACGCTAATCACGGCACCCTGGGCGCGCAGCAGGTCAATCGCGCGCAGCGGCTCCAGCCGCGCCGGAACTTCGGCCGTGACAAAGTACGCAAGCAGTTCGCCCTTGGTTGTGAGGAGTTCGATGCCGGGCACCACCAGCTCGGGCGCGCGTGCCGCCAGCTCCAGGCCCCTACGCACACTATTGTGGTCAGTGATGCACAGGCGTTGCAGGCCGCGGTCGTGCGCCACCGCCAGCAGGCGTGCCGGCTGCATGCCGCAATCGCCAGATGCATTCGTGTGGCAATGCATGTCAATGCGCTGCATAGTCATGCGCGGCAGTATACCTAAGGTGCGGTCTTGATTGATGATAAACTTCCTATGGATAATGAGCACATGCCTTCAAAATATCCTGCGGTGAATAATGATTTGACCTGGCGGGTGCGTGGGCCGGTTGTGGTGGCTGCTGCCGGCGGGCTGGCTGCAGGCATTGCTGTGACCGGGCTGGCAGTGGCTGGCGCTATCAGCCGCACTACGGTCAGCACTTTGGCTACCGCGGCCCTGCTCGTGTTTGTGCTGCTGCCGGTCCTACTGCTGTTGATTGTGCTGTGCATGGCACTGTGGGGTTTAGTTGGCATGGTTGCCGAGCTGCAGCGCGCGCTGCCGGCTTGGAGCGAGCGCGCAGCTACTGGCACGGAGAAAATGTGCCGCGAGGTTGTGGCATGGTGCCAGCGCGTGCAAGAGGTTGTACACGCCGTGCGGCATCCGCTTGATGGCGCGCGGCGCGCATGGCAGCGCTACTGGGGCGGGCGTGACCTTGGCTTTCCGGCGCGGGACTAAAGCTGCGCCACTATTGTTGCTGCCATGAGTGATTCCAAAGGACGCAGACGCTTCAAAGCGAACCAGCCGCTGGCAAACCCGCTTGTAGTGGGTGCGCTGCTGGGAGCCTTGCTTGGTTTGTTCGGTGCCTATCTTTACCAGCGGCGCGCAGAGGAGCAGGCTGATGCGCCGCAATTGTCCACCGCAAAGGCGGTGAAGCTCGGCTTTGGTGTGTTGAGCTTATTGCGGCAGATTGCAAATCTGGCGCGCATCTAGGTCAGGCACGTCCTTTTGGGCAGCGCTATAAGCCAATCCAGAGGAAAAAACAAATTTCATGACCGCGAACAATCACGTCCATAAACTAGTAATCCTGGGCTCCGGCCCGGCCGGGCTGACGGCTGCAATTTATGCGGCGCGAGCCAACCTTGCGCCAGTGGTGGTGGCGGGCATTGAAGCCGGCGGACAGCTGATGATTACTACGGACGTGGAGAACTATCCCGGCTTTCCGGATGGCGTGCAAGGACCGGAACTGATGACGTTGTTCCGCAATCAGGCCGAACGCTTCGGGACAGCTTTCCGCATCGGGAATGTGGCGCGTGTGAATGTGGACAAGCATCCGTTTGAGCTGCAGCTCGAGGACGATGGCGAAGTGCTGCGCTGTGAGGCGCTGATCATTTCAGCCGGGGCATCCGCGCGCTGGCTTGGGCTGGAGTCAGAGACGCGCCTGCGCGGCCACGGTGTTTCAGCTTGTGCCACATGCGATGGGTTTTTCTTTCGCGGCAAGGAAGTGGCGGTGGTGGGCGGCGGTGACACAGCCTTGGAGGAGGCGTTGTTCCTCACAAACTTTGCCACGCGCGTGCATGTGCTTCATCGCCGCGGCGAGCTGCGCGCCAGTAAGGTGATGGTGGACCGCGCAGTCAAAAATCCCAAGATTGATCTGGTGTGGAACGTGGCTGTACAGGAGATTGTTGGCGCGGTGGAAACCGGCGTCTCAGCTGTGCGTTTGCAGGATGTGCGCTCCGGTGCGCAGCGCGAACTGGCGGTGGGCGGTGTGTTTATTGCCATCGGGCACACACCCAACAGCCAACTATTCCGCGGCGTGCTGGATATGGACGAGCTTGGATACTTGAAGGTGCAGCCCGGCACAACGCGCACCAACGTTGCAGGCGTGTTTGCGTGCGGGGATGTGGCGGACAAGGTTTACCGGCAGGCGGTGACGGCAGCCGGCACCGGCTGCATGGCAGCGCTGGATGCCGAGCGCTGGCTGGCAGCGCGCGAAGGCTGAGGCAGCCGAGCGCGCGTGTGCAATGCGCCAACACATTAGAAACCAATGAGCAATAGCGCAGACCATGGCCCGGCCGTGCTGATAGCACGCGAAAAGCTGCTGCAGGCAGTGCAGCTGCTGGAGCGCCTAGACCTTGATGCGTGGCTCGTGTTTGTGCGCGAGACCAGCCTGAGCAAAGATCCGGCACTGGAGTTGATCTACCCGCATGAGCTGACGTGGCATTCAGCATTTTTGGTGCAGCGCGATGGCGCCAGCCATGCGCTTGTTGGCCGCCATGACGCCAACAATGTTGAGCGTTTGAATACCTTTACCACCGTCCGCGGCTACGACCAATCCATTCGGCCCATGCTGGCGGACCTGCTGCGCCGCAGCGGCGCGCGCCGGCTTGCCATCAACTTTTCCGAAAGCGACCCCGCTGCGGATGGACTGACGAGTGGCATGCGCCTGACACTGGAGGCAATCGCTGCCGAAGCCGGGTTGCAGCCCGCGCAACTCGTCTCTGCGGAGGATCTGGTGAGCAGCCTGCGGGGACAGAAGTCTGCAAGCGAGCTGCAGCTGATCCGTCAGGCTGTAGCTACCACTGAGCGATTGCTGAATGATTTTGGCAAACGCATTGCGCCGGGCGTGACCGAGCAGCAACTGGCTGACTTTTTGCATCAACGCCTGCAGCAGGAGGGATTGACCACGGCATGGGATTGGGCGGGCTGCCCGATTGTGAACACCGGTCCGGACTCGGTCATCGGACATGGCGCGCCGAGCCAGCTAAGCGTGCAGCCCGGGCACTTGGTGCATGTGGATTTTGGCGTGAAGCAGAACGGGTTCTGCGCGGACTTGCAGCGCATGTGGTACTTGCTGGCGCCGGGCGAGACAGCGCCACCGCCTGCGGTGCTGCACATTTGGAAGATTGTCCGCGGCGCTTTGATGGTGGGTTTGATGGCGCTCAAACCGGGGGTGACCGGCTGGGAAGTTGACTCAGTGGCGCGCGAGTATCTAACGCGGCATGGCTTGCCGGAATACATGCATGCCTACGGCCACAACGTGGGGCGTGTGGCGCATGACGGCGGTGCCACGCTGGGGCCGCGCTGGGAGCGCTACGGCAAATCGCCCTATGTTCCAGTGGAGGCCGGCAACGTCTTTGCGATTGAGTTGGGCGCGCAGGTGCCGGGCTACGGGTGGGTTTACTTGGAGGAGAATGCGCTTGTAACTGACGATGGCGCTGAGCTGATCAGCTCAGCGCAAACTGAGCTGCACCTCGTAAAGACTTGAGATTCAGCGCGGCGCTTGATGCACCCGCAAACCGCGCTCCGCAGCTAATTTTTCTTGCGCTGCAGTGCAAGCAGCGACAAAAACTCAAATGCGAGATTCGCAGCCAGCACTGCGGTGATGTCGCCGTGGTCATACGGCGGGCTGACCTCAACAAGATCAAACCCCACAAGCTGTAAGTTGCGCAAGCCGCGCACATACTGCAGCAGCTCGCGGCTGGAGAACCCACCCACTTCCGGCGTGCCCGTACCGGGCGCGTAGGCGGGGTCGGCGGAGTCGATATCCAGCGACACATAAACTTTGCGGCGCCCCATTTGCTCCTGCACCTCCGCCAGCACGGCTTGCACGCCGCGTGCCTGCGCCTCATCAGCGGTGATGATGCGCGCACCCAGTGCACGCGCGTCAGCGTAGTCGTGGTCACTGCTGGTGGAGCCGCGAATGCCGACTTGAATGTACGCTGCCGGATCGATCAATCCCTCTTGCAGCGCGTGCCGGAACGGAGTGCCGTGGCTGAAGGGATGGCCGGCAAATTCGGACTCCCAGCAGTCCGGGTGCGCATCAAAGTGAACGACGGCGATTGCGCCGTGGCGGCGGGCATGCGCGCGCAGCAACGGCAGCGAAACGGAATGGTCGCCGCCGAGCGCCAGCAAAGTGCAGCCGGTTTCCAAAACGGCAGCAGCTTCCGCTTCGATGGCAGTATGCGCCGCACGCAGGTCCACCGGTGGCGCGTTCACATCCCCATAATCCACCAGGCGCAAGTGATCCAGCGGTGCCACGCCGAGCACATTGTTGTAGCCCCACAGCAGCATTGAAAGTTCGCGAATTTTGCGCGGCCCGAAGCGGCAGCCGGGGCGGTGGCTGACGCCGCTGTCGATCGGCACACCCATCACGCACACATCCGCCTTTGCCAGATCGCGCGTGGCAGGCTGGCGCATAAAGGTGGCGATGCCTGCAAAGGGCTGCAGATGGGCGCCAAGCGCTGCGTTTGTAGTCATCCTGATCTTGCCTCAGCTATACTTTCGGGGCGTAAGTACATTGCGCAATTTTACCCCTGCCATCACGAGGGTTTTCTAAATGCCAGAAGTTTCCGCAAGTAGTTTGCAGTTGGAAGTGCCGATTGCGCCGGAGTTTAAGCATGTGCTGAGCGCCGAAGCGCTGCAGTTTGTGGCGCAGTTGGAGCATGCGTTTGGCGCGCGCCGGCGCGAACTATTGGCTGCGCGCACCCAGCGGCAGCTGGCACTGCGCGCGGGGCAGCTGCCGCAGTTCCCGAAAGAGACCGAGGCCATCCGCAGCGGTGACTGGCGCGTGGCGGACACACCCGCAGATTTGCAGGACCGGCGCGTTGAGATAACCGGGCCGGTGGATCGCAAGATGGTGATCAACGCGCTCAACTCGGGTGCGCGCATGTTCATGGCGGACTTTGAAGACTCCAACTCGCCCACATGGCACAACAACATTTCCGGCCAGTTGAACCTGATGGATGCAGTGCGGCGCACCATTGCTTTTGATGCGCCGGATGGCCGGAGCTACAAGTTGAATGCGCAGGTGGCGACGCTGCTGGTGCGCCCGCGTGGCTGGCACTTGGAAGAGAAGCATGTGCTTTTGAATGGAAAGCGTGTATCCGCAAGCCTGTTTGATTTTGGCTTGTACTTTTTTCACAACGCACGCGAACTGCTGGCGCGCAAGAGCGGGCCGTACTTTTATATTCCCAAGCTGGAGGGCCGCCTGGAGGCGCGCCTGTGGAACGATGTGTTTGTGTTTGCACAGCTTCAGCTGGGGCTGCCAGCCGGCACCATCCGCGCCACGGTGCTGATTGAAAATATTCTGGCGGCATTTGAGATGCCGGAAATTTTGTATGAACTGCGCGCGCATTGCAGTGGCCTGAACGCCGGGCGCTGGGATTACATCTTCAGCGTTATTCGCAAGCTGCATGGCGTTGTGCCTGCGCAGCTGCCGGACCGCGCGCAGATTACCATGACAGTGCCTTTCATGCGCGCCTACACTGAGCTGCTGGTGAAGACCTGCCATGCGCACGGCGCGCACGCCATCGGCGGCATGGCGGCTTTCATTCCCAGCCGCAAGGATGCGGAGGTGAACCGCGTGGCGCTGGAGCGTGTGCGCGACGACAAGCAGCGCGAAGCAGCCGATGGCTTCGACGGGACCTGGGTAGCGCACCCCGACCTGGTGCCGGTGGCGCAGGCTGCGTTTGACGCGCAGCTGGGCACGCGGCCGCACCAGAAGGAGCGGCTGCGCAGCGAAGTCAACACGCAGGCCGGGCAGTTGCTGGAGTTGGGAGTGCCGGGCGGCACGGTGACTGAGGCGGGACTGCGCAACAACATCAGCGTGGCGCTGCAATATATTGCAGCATGGCTGGGCGGAGTAGGGTGCGTGCCAATCTATAACTTGATGGAGGATGCGGCCACGGCTGAGATCTCGCGCTCGCAGTTATGGCAGTGGACGCATCAACCGGATGCAAAGCTGGCTGACGGGCGCAGTATCACGCCGGTGTTGTACCGCACGCTGGCCGGCGAGCAGGCGGATGAGCTGCGCGCAACACTGGGCGCTGAGGCTTATACGCGCGGCAATTTTGTGCAGGCGCGCCAGATGTTGGATGAGCTGGTGTTGACCGATGAATTTGCGGACTTCTTGACGCTGGGCGCCTACGCCCGCCTTTGAAGCTGCAGGCGGCGTACTGATGGAGTACCGCCTGCTGGGGCGCACCGGCGTGCGGGTTTCCCCGCTGTGTTTGGGCGCGCTGAACTTTGGCGAACCGACGCCGGAACCCGAGGCGATTGCGCTGCTGCATCACGCGCTGGCGCAGGGCATCAACTTTGTGGATACCTCCAACAGCTATGGCCGCGGCGCAAGCGAAAGCATAGTGGGCCGCGCGTTGAGCGGCGGGCGGCGCAAGCAGGTGGTGCTCGCGACCAAGTTTCACTTTGCGCAATCCGAGGATGTAAACGACCGCGGCAACTCGCGCCGCCACTTGATTGCCGCGCTGGATGACTCGCTGCGCCGCCTGCAAACGGACTGGGTGGATCTCTACCAAGTGCACCGCCCGCAATTTGATCTGGCGCAGGACGAGACGCTGCGCGCGTTGGATGATGTGGTGCGCGCCGGCAAGGTGCGCTACATCGGCTGCTCTGTCTATCCGGCGTGGCTGGTGATGGAGGGCCTTGCGCTGAGCGAACGCTATGGCTGGGCGCGCTGGGTGTCTGAGCAGCCGCCGTATAACATTCTGGACCGGCGCATTGAAAACGAACTGGTGCCCTTGGCTGAGCGCTATCAATTAGCGCTGTTGCCATGGTCGCCGCTGGCGATGGGGCTGCTGGCCGGCCGCTACCCGCAACCTGGCGCGCCGCAAGCAGACACGCGCGCGCAGCGCTGGGGCGGACCCTATGCGGCGCGCGTGACTCCCAATGCGGTGCGGACCGCGCAGCGCTTTGCGGAGCTGGCGCACACGCACGGCTGTAAGCCCGCAGCGCTGGCAGTGCGCTGGCTTTGCGGCCAGCCCGCTGTCACGGCGCCCATCATCGGGCCGCGCAACATTGCGCAGCTCGATGCGTACCTGAATGCACTGGCGCTCGATTTAACTCCAGAGCTGCGCAGCGCAATCGACGCGCTTGTGCCACCGGGCAGTGCGGTCACCGATTTTCATAACAACAGCGGATGGATGCGGATGCATGTGGGCATTTCTGATTGAAGCGGTACTGATCTCGCTGTCGGGCGTGATTGCGCCCGGGCCAGTGACTGCGGTGTGCGTGGGGCATGGCAGCAAGTCGCCGCACGCTGGCGTGGCGATTGCGGTCGGGCACGGGATTGTTGAGTTCCCGCTGATCTTTGGTTTGTATTTGGGCGTGGGCGCGGTGTTGGGCCAGCCGATTGTGGCCACTGTGGTGGGTGTGCTTGGCGGTGTGGTGCTGCTGTGGATGGGAGCGGGCTTGCTGCGCACTGTGCCAGCGCAAGTTGCGGATGCAGCCGTGGCTACGCCCATGACTGAGAGCTCACCGATGCTGGCGGGGTTGGTGCTCTCCGCTGCCAATCCGTACTTGCTGGTTTGGTGGGCAACCGTGGGCACAGTGTTAATTATGCGGGCTGGCAAATTTGGCGTGCTGGCAGTGGTTGTGCTGGCAGTTGCGCACTGGACTTGTGATTTGATCTGGTGCTATTTGTTGTCCGCAACTGCGTTTGGCGGCGGGCAACTGCTGGGCGACCGCTTCCAGAAAATACTCTTTGGCGTGTGCGGTGTGTTCCTGCTGTTTGTTGGCGTGCGCTTTTTGCTCGACGCCGGCGCAAAGATTTTGGTGCTGCTGGTGTGAGCGCGCGGCTGGTGCCGGTGCTGCCGGGCATAACGCAGATCCGCGGTGGCCTTGTGAATTGCTATTTGATTGCGGATGCGGACGGATTGGTGCTGATTGATGCGGGCATGCCCGCGGACATGCGCCGTATCCTTCGGGGGGTTGATGCAAGCGGGCGTGCGCTGCGTGACCTGCGGCTGATTTTGATAACCCATGCTGACGGCGATCACGTGGGCTGTGCCGCGCAGCTGCAGCTAGCTGCGCGGGCTGCGGGTGGCGTTGCGCGCTTGTGCGTTCCGGCAGGCGAGGCCGCATCACTGGCGGCGGGCAAGCCAGCGCGGGAAATGCGGGCACGTGGGCTGCTTAAGGTGGCGTTACAGCTGGCCGCCAGATTGTTTGCTTTCAAACCGCTTGCAGTCGATGCGACGCTGGCGGATGGCGCGCTGCTGCCGGTGCTGGGCGGATTGCAAGTGCTGACCACACCGGGGCACACGCCCGGGCATTGTTCTTTTTTTGCGGGTGCGCAGCGGCTGCTGTTTGCCGGCGATGCTTTCAGGAATTTTGGCGGCCGGTTGCGGGTGTCGGATGGCATGAACACCTGGGATGAACGCGCAGCGCTTCAGTCTGCATTGCGCCTGAGTGCGCTGGCGCCGGATGTGCTGTGCATGGGGCACGGGCCGGTGTTGCGGGATGCCGCCCCTGCTATGCAGCGCGTGGTTACCGCGCACAAACTGCGCTTAGAAACCGGCTAGCGTATGGCAGGCATGCCGCGTGTGTTTGTTACCCGCAAGATCCCCGCAGCGGGGTTACAGCGTTTGCAGAACGCAGCTAGAGTTACGGTATGGCCCGGGGAGATGCCGCCGCCGCCCGAGGTTTTGGCTGCGCAACTTGCGGGCTGCACTGGTCTGCTTTCACTTGTGACCGATCGCGTGGATGATGCGCTGCTGGTTGCAGCTGGACCGCAGCTGCGCGTGGTCAGCCAGATGGCGGTGGGAGTTGACAACATTGACCTTGATGCCTGCACTGCGCACGGAATACCAGTGGGCCATACCCCCGGTGTGCTTACGGAGACCACGGCAGATCTGGCCTGGGCATTGTTGCTGGCGGCTGCTCGGCGCGTTGTAGCCGGCGATCGCTTTGTGCGCAGCGGCGATTGGAAAACCTTTGATCCTTTGCTCATGCTAGGCATGGATTTGCATGGTGCCACGCTGGGCTGCGTGGGTTTTGGGCAAATTGGACAAGCCGTGGCGCGGCGCGCGCACGCGTTTGGGATGCGCGTGCTGTACGCGCAGCCACGCACTGTGGCAAGCGCTGAAGCGGGTGCCGCGCAGCACGTGCCGGTGGCTACACTGTTGCGCGAGTCGGACTTCATCACGCTGCACACGCCGCTCAATCCGCAAACGCGCCACATGATTGGCGCGCCGCAGTTTGCACTGATGAAGCGCAGCGCAATTCTCATCAATACCGCGCGCGGGCCAATTGTGGATCCGCAGGCGCTGTACGCTGCATTGCACAACGGGCAGATTGCGCACGCTGCGCTGGATGTGACGGATCCTGAGCCAATCTTGATGGACAGCCCGCTGCTGCAGCTGGATAACCTGACCATCACGCCGCATGTGGGCAGCGCCACTTTGCAAACCCGCGACCGAATGGCATTGCTGGCTGCAGAGAACCTGCTCGCCGGTTTGGCAGGGGCGCGCATGCCGCACTGCGCCAACCCGCAGGTGTACGCGAGCGCTTAGCCGCAGCTTGTGGCAGCCAGCTCCCACAAGCGGCCAAACAATTCCACCGGATAGGCCTCAGTCTTGTCCACCGCCGCGGCGCTGGTTGCGCTGCGCGCAGCAAAGGGCAGCAGTCCGCCATCCTGCAGCGGCCAAGTCACGGTGTTGGCCTGCACCACCACCGTTCCGGTGTAGTCGCTGTACTTGCCCTTGGTTGGATAGTACAGGTTTAATTGTTTGCCGGTGCTCAGCGTGCGCTGCACAATCCGCTCCTCACCGATACTAATCTCCAGCTCCTGAAAGCTCCAAATAAATTTTCCTTCGTGTGCAGTATTGGTTGTGATGCGCAGAATGTAGCTGCCCGCCTCATCAAACTGGCGATCTACTGACGTAATATCCAGATACGCCGGCATGCCGCGTGCATCGCCCAGCGCATCGATAAGCAGCTGGCGCGCAACCGTGCCGTCTGCCCGCCGCGTTTCACTCGTGCCAGTCAGCGGGTCAATCAGCAGCGTGCTGCCGGGCGGCCACAGGTCCGTCACCTCCAGCGTCGGAGTGGTGTCGGCCCGGTGCAGGATCACAAGGCTGCGCTCGCCCGCCGCAATCGTCACTTGCCCCTCAAGCTGCAGTGTGCCAGCGCGTGTATTTAGCTGCTGGGTGGTTACCCCCTGCTGCCAATTTATGCTATAGCGCGCTGCCTCGAATGCGCTGCCATCGGCAAGCGTGAATGGAAACACGCAAACTGTGCCGCGGCTGGCTGCCGCCGGTGTGGCTGTGGCTGCCGGTTCGGTGGGCAGCTGAAAGACAGTACCAAAAGGCGCAGGCGAAGGGGGTACTGCGGTTGGAGCAGTGGTGACTGCAGCCGGTGCAGTGCCTATCAGCGGGTCACATGCCGCAAGCAGCAACATGCCGCTCACAGTCACGGCTACTCCTATTGCGCACTTGATGTTGCCCGGCACTTTCTAAATTGTAATGGATGCGCTGCGCAAGTCGCTCGGGGACTTTGCGCGCAGCCGCGGCTGGCTTAATCCGGCAGCGTGAGCACAACGAAACTCAGCTTGCCTTTTTCGATCATGGTTCTTTTCTCGATGCGTACGCCATCCCATTCCGTTGTGATGACGCACTCGCCTGCAAGGATGTTGCCCGCCACAAAATTTTCCAGCAGCACTCGGTCCGATGGAGTGTAAATATCCCAGTAAGTATCCACATGGCGCTTGCGGCTGTCTGCGCACTCATAGAAAACGCGCTGGCCGGGCATCAAATACCCGGCGGCGTTTACCACGCGGCCGGCAAGTACACCGTGGTAGGGCTGCGGCCGCAGCCACAGCTCCGGGTTGCGCACGCGCGTATAAATGGTGGGGTCATCGCCAATCCGAATTTCAAAGTGCAGGTGTGGCCCGTATGCCACGCCGCTTTCGCCCACGGTGCCAAGTATTTGGCCCGTGCTAACCGCAGCGCCTGTTTGCACAAGCACGCTGTCCAAGTGGCCGTAAAGTGCGTAGACGTCTGTTTCGTTCCAAGCTGCGTCCAGTTTGATCACCACCACGTTGCCGTAAAAATCCGGCTTGATGCCAAAGAAGGGGTCCAAATCCGCGCCGCCATAGAAGACGGTGCCAGCTCCAACTGCAATCACCGGCTGGCCCGCAGCAGCGGTGTAGTCGCTGCCGTGATGCGGCATCAGCCGTCCATCCCAAGTCATGCCATAGCGATAGTTGGTCGAGAGTCCGCCGGCGCCCGCTGGCAGCGGTTCCCCAAACATGAAGTGCTCCACAATTTCGACCGCGTCGAACGGTTGCGGGAATTGGGTGGCCAGTGAGCGCGGCGTATTCGGCTTGTTCGTGGGCGTTGGCACCGCAGCGGTGGCCGGCACTGCAGTTGCGGATGCAACTGCGGTTGATATTTGCGCAGCGGGTGCCGGCAGTGTGGGTGGCAAAGGAGTTGCAGCGGGTTGCGCTGGCGCCAATGTTGGCGGTGCAGTAGCTGCGCCGGTTGCGACGATTGCAGATTGCGCAGCAATGCCGGGTTGTGCGCATGCGACGAGAATTGCGCAGCTTGCAGCCAACATTAGGCAGCGCGCCAGCATCATGGTGTCGCGCTCGGGGCAGGGGTGGGCGTCCACGTTGCCGGCTGGTTTACATTTTCAAATTCAACCCAAGCTAGTTCAGCTGGCTTGATGATTACTGTTTGGCTGCGCGTGGTTTTACCATTGCTCGCAGTGACCACGTAGGTACCAGGCGGCAAATCGTTCAACGCGAAGTTTTCGCCCATCATCTCGTCCCCGTTTAGGGTGCCGCTGGTGTAGGTGGTGAGGTAGGTGTTGACGGATTGGTCGCGCTTTGGATCGTCCAGTAGTTGTGAACGCACAGTGACACCGGCGAGTTGCACGGGCTGGCCGCTGCTGTCTGAGACGCGGCCTGCAAGTGTGCCGCGGCGCGGATAAGGCTGCAGCCACAGCTCCGGATTGCGCGTCGAGTCGTAGTCGTTGTAGCCCACCCGCACCTCAAAGTGCAGATGCGCACCGCCCAGCGCAACACCAGTTCCGCCGACTGTGCCAATCTGCGCGCCCGTCTCCACCCAGCTGCCGCGCCGCACCGTGATGCTGGCGAGGTGTCCGTAGAGTACGAACACCGGTTGATAGAGATAGGCTTGCTGCAACTGCACTACCACAACGTTGCCATAAAAGTTCGGCGCCAGACCAAGCTTGTCCGCGCGATCGGTGCCGGCAAACACCACGGCGCCACGCCCCGCGGCCAGCACAAGCGTGCCCGCCGGATTTTCAAAATCCACGCCGTGATGGGGGCGCAAGCTACCGCTCTGTGTGCTGCCGTAGCGATACGTGCTGGCCGGGTAATCCACCGCGCCAGCGGGCAGCGGGCGCGCCAGCCAAGCGTGCGGGGCTGGTGCCAGCCCAGCTGGAAACACCGCCCGCGGTGTTGCGCTGGCGCCCGCCACGCGCGTGGGGAATCTTGTAGGCGTGGCACTGGGTGTGTAAGTGGCTGTGGGCGTGGGGGTTGCGCTAGCCGTTGCGGTGGCTGTCCGCGTGGCTGTGGGCGTACGCGTGGCGGTTGCGGTTGCGGTGGGCGTGCTGGTGGGCGGCATGGTGGCGCTGGCGGTTGGGGTGCTGCTGGATGTAGGCGTGGCACTGGGTACAGGCGTCAAGCTGGCAGTGGGCGTGGGCGATGCAGTTGCCGTGCCGGTTGCAACAGAGACTGCCGGCGGGCGCATTGTGGCGCTGTGCTCAATTGCCGCTGCCTGCAAGCCACCTGCACAGCCCGCGGTAACAGCTAGCAGCAGGGGCAGGGCGCGCAGAACAGCAGGCGAAGCATTGTTGCGTTTAGGCAAACTGGTTTTCGATTGCCGCCGAAGGCAGCTGATTGCAGCGCGGGGACCACAAGCCCGGGTGCGACGAACCGCGAGTATACCCCAGCATTCAGGCGGTTTGCGCTGGCGGGGTTGGATAGCAGCGGGTAGAATCGTGTCGCATGCCCGTTTCAGATCTGCAGCCGGTAACGCGCGGCTGCACCCCGCTTGCCCGCCAGAAGCTGCCGCCACTGCCAATTGTGTGGGTATTGTTTACGCTCCTACTCGCAATGCTTGCCTGCTCGCGGCCAACTGCGCGCACAGACAACCGCCTGCGCGTGACTCAAAAGGGCGGTGGCGCTTTTGGCGGTGCCACCCCGGGCGTGCCCCTGTTGCAGGGTGGAGCATTTGTCTCATCCGGCAACTTGACGCCCACGCCTGACCCCACGCGCACATTCCAAGTTGCAGTTTCCGGCCGCCAGCCTCAAGACTCTGCATCAAAAATTATTCCCGACTCGGAACTCGTCTACAGCCCCAGCACTATCGGGTTTGATGTCGCGGGAACCGTAAATCAGTTTGGCGGATACCTGGCAACTTTTTATGAGGCCGACCGCCAAGGCACGGAACGCAGCGGTGCACAAATAGTAGAGATTGTTGCGCAGCGCTACTCTGTGAATCCGCGCTTGCTGCTGGCGCTGCTTGAATACCAAAGCGGCTGGGTGCGCAGTTCCAACCCGGCGCAGGGGTCGCTCACTTTCCCCATGGGTATGGAGCGCGGCGGAAAGGAGGGCTTGCTCCGCCAGCTGAACTGGGCGGCCGACCAGTTGAACCGCGGGTTCTACGGCTGGCTGGGCGGAAGCTTGAACGCAGTGGTGCTCTCCGATGGCAGCAGCCAGCCAATCGAGCCGGGTATGAACGCCGGCACTGTTGGCGTGCAGGCGGTGTTCGCCGAGTTGCTGGGAAGCGGGGCGTGGCAGTCAACCCTGCAGCCGCCCGGGTTTGCGCGCACCTATCGCGAAATGTTCGGCGATCCATTTGCAAATGCGTTTGACCCGCTGGTGCCGGCTGACTTGCAACAGCCACCGCTACTGTGGATGTGGGACACGCGCGAGATTTGGTACTTTACGGGTGGCCCGCACGGCGGTTGGGATGCCGGCAGTGCGTGGGCGGCGGTGGATTTTGCGCCGCCCAACGAACAGCAAGGCTGCGCTGTTGCGCAGGCGTGGGTGACGGCTGCTGCCGCTGGCGTTGTTGTGCGCGCTGAGGATGGGGCAGTAACTCAGGATCTGGATGGCGATGGCTTTGAGCAAACGGGCTGGACACTGCTCTACATGCACATGGACAACAGCGAGCGCGTGGCGGCTGGACAGGTGCTGCCGGCAGGCGGGCGCATTGGGCACCCCTCCTGCGAGGGCGGCTACAGCAACGCCTCGCATCTGCACTTTGCGCGGCGCTACAATGGCGTGTGGATTGCAGCCGATAACCCCGTTGCGCCGCTGAATGTGGCGGGCTGGACCGCGCGCTCCGCACCCCGCGAGTATGACGGCTGGCTGGTGAAAGGCGACCGGCAGTTGGAGGCTTGGGACGGCTACACGGACATCAATGCACTCACAATGCTGCAAAATTAAGATAAGCAGCTGGCATTCATTTATGCGTTCTTTAGTGAAGCAGGAGCTTGGGCAGCAAATAATGTGGCACAATCAGCGCGGCTTGCGAGGTTGGGCAACCAGTAATTATGATTCAAATTGACGGCTACAAGATTGAACCGGGGGTAAACCTTACGGGTGCGAACCTGCGGCAGGTAAATCTCGAAGGCGCAGATTTGCGCGAGGCAATTCTTTGCCTTGCAAATCTCTACGGCGCTAATCTGGCGCGTGCCAACCTTACCGGAGCAGACTTAGGGCAGTGCCGGATGGCGACGGCGTCGCTGGCAGAGGCCAGGTTGGATCGCGCCAACTTATGGCGCTGCGTGCTGCGCGATGCGGACTTGCATCAGGCGGTGCTGCGCAAGGCAGCGCTCCGGCAGGCAGACCTGAGCGGTGCCAACCTTTCCGGCTGCGACCTCTCCGAGGCGAACTTGCAGCAAACGGACTTGCAAGGCGCAAATCTAACCGGCGCGCTGCTGTCCCATTGCAATCTACAGCATGCGGACATGCGCACTGCGCAGCTCGCGCAGGCGGATCTAAGATTTGTGGATTTCAGCGGCGCACAGTTACTAGATGCTGATCTCGATGGCGCCAACTTGACGGGTGCCAGAATTTCCGAAGCGCAGCTGGCTGTGGTGAAGAACCGCTACAGCATTGTGATGCTTGAAACCGCGGATGGTGATGACGCAGTGACGCATGTCTATGGTGAGTACCACGAACCATTTAGCGGGCACGCTGCGGGTAGCCGGGACGAGTCAGCTTCAGGAGTAGATGCGGATGCCCACACCGCGGCTGCGGGGTCAGCTGCGGCACAAACCGAAATTGAATCAGATGCCGAACCGTTAGCTCCGTACCAACCCGCAGCGCAGGCGGAAGAACTTGCGAACGAGCCCGCGGCTGAAGACACGGAGCCTGAACCGGAAATCTCTTGATCCCCTCCTCCGGCGCCGAGCGCGCAGGTTACGTGCAGGCCATGTTTGGCCGCATCGCTCCGCGCTACGACCTGATGAACCGCCTGATGACATTCGGGCAGGACCTGCACTGGCGCCGACTGCTCCTGCAAAAAATTTTGCTTGAGCAAAATGAGCGCATGCTTGATCTCGGTACCGGCACGGGTGATATCGCCGGTGCGGCGCTGGCAGATGGAAAAGTTTCGCTGTGTGTCGGCGCGGATTTTGCGCTGGAGATGATGCAGGTGGGGCGCTTGCGGCCGGCCATGCGCCAAGTGCGTTGGGCGGGCACGGACGCGCTGCACCTGCCGTTTTCGGGCGGGTCTTTTGATGCCGTTACCTCCGGATTTCTGATGCGCAATGTGATTGATATCGATGCAGCGCTGGCCGAGCAGTACCGTGTGCTGCGGGTTGGCGGACGGGTGGCTTGCCTGGACACAACGCCACCGTTGGACAATTGGCTGCGGCCGCTGATTTTGATGCACTTCCGCTTTATCATGCCGCTGCTAGGCCGGCTGGTAGCCGGGCAGGCTGAAGCTTATGCTTATCTTCCAAGCACCACTGAAAAATTTTTAGCGCCCGAGGCGCTGCAGCAGAAGTTTGTGCAAGCCGGCTTCCGAAATGTTCGCTTTCAGAGATTGATGCTGGGCACGATTGCATTGCACTGGGCGGAGAGATGAGCGCGCCGGCCCCGCGCGCAATGCTGCGCGGTGAACCGTCTTATGTCTGGCGGGCCGGCCAGCAGCGTCGGCTGCAGCTAATGCTGGCACACACGCCGGCGTTGCGCGGCCGCACGGTGCTGGTGGACGGCTGCGGTTTGGGCACGTATGTGCAAAAGCTGCGCGAGCAGGGCGCAACAGTGCACGGCCTAGACATTGAGTTAGAGCGCGTACTGCATCCCGTTGCAGCGCTCCCTTCCTTGGTGTGCGGCGCGTGCGAGGCGCTGCCTTATCCGTCCGGCAGTTTTGATGCAGTGCTATCGCATGAAGTGCTTGAGCATGTGCGGGATGACCGCCAGGCCATGTGTGAGCTGGTGCGCGTGCTGCGCCCGCGCGGGCGCGCTGTGATCTTTGCGCCAAACCGCTGGTATCCATTTGAGACCCACGGCGTGCAGTGGGGCGGCCGCTACCACTTTGGCAATGCTGCGCTTGTAAACTACCTGCCGGACGTATTGCGCAACAAACTTGCGGGGCACGTGCGCGCCTACACCGCGCGCGCGCTGCGGGCGCTGCTGCATGAGCTGCCGGTAACAATTGTGACGCACACTGTTATCTTTGGCGGCTACGATAATCTGGTCGCGCGCTGGGGCACTGCGGGTGCCGCACTGCGCTCGGTGCTGCAGTCACTGGAGCACACGCCACTGCGCGCCATTGGCCTCTCCCATTTTATGGTGCTGGAAAAAAACTAATTCGGCTGCTCCGCAATGCTGCGCAGGAACTGCGCTGCGGCTTCCGAGGCGCTGATCCGTTCGGCCAATACATCTGCTTCGAAGCGCGTCACCCACGCCGGCCACAAGGACCGTGCCAGGCGCCACTCTGTATGCAGCACGGAAGTTAGCGCGCCGGATTCATGCAGGTACCCCGAGCTTTCAAAATCTTTTTGTGTTTGCGCGCGGTCGTAGGGTACGCGCACAATTTGCGCCCGCCAACCTCCGCCGCTGGCAAACGGCTGGCGCCAGGTTAGCTGCGCATACGCCGCGCGCTTATCGCCGTCAAATGGTGTGCCCACGGACCCGGAATTGACGATCAACGTTCCGTTGAGCGTGCGCATCCACGCCCAGTGGGTGTGCGCGGTGCAAAACACGCTCGGCAGCGGCTCAACTTGTTTGCAGATTGTGGGGTTAGAAGCTGAGCGATGCAAGCCGTCTCGGTTGCCAGCCATCGAGGCGTGCACAAAACGCAGTGCGCCGCCCTGCGCATCCTGCAAGTGCACGGATGCAGGCAGGGCTTGCAGGGCCGCAATCTGGCCATTCAAACGCTTGCTGGTCCAGAGCGCGGAAAGTTGCAGCTCCAGTTGTGGCCCGGATTGCGGCGCGTCCGGCAGAGTCATGTTTATGACAAAATCCTCATGGTTTCCGCGCAGCAACTGCCATCCGTTTGTGCGCTGCCGTTCCGCCAGCAGTTGCCAGCACGCGAGCGGGCTGGGTCCGCGGTTCACCATGTCGCCATTTACCACCACGGCATCGGGCCGCCATGCGTCTATATCCGCCAGCACGCTTTGCAAGGCCGGCAGCACACCATGAATATCAGACAGCACCGCGATTTTCATTCTGCTGATTATAGGTGGGGCTCATGTTAAGATTTGCGGTATGAGCAGTGTGATTGGGCTGGTACGCAAGCGCAGTGCGCACCGCATGGCAGCGCACTCGGGTGTGCGGCGCAGCGTGCGCGTTGCATTTGCCGCATTGCTGGCTGCACTGGCAAGCCTGGTCATCACTGTGCTGGCTGCGGCAATTATTGTTTTGCAGCTGTATGTCAGTTACGCGCAGGAACTGCCCAGCGCTGCAAAACTCAGCAGCGCCTTTCAATCCTCAAATAACGAATTCTTTCTGACCACCCAGCTGTACGACCGCACCGGAAAACACCTGCTCTACAAAGTGATTGACCCGCGGGCCGGCGATCGGCAGTGGCTCAACATTGAATGGATCCCGCCGGCAATGCAGCAAGCCACGATTGCAATCGAAGACCGCACCTTTTTGGAAAATCCGGGCTACGATATTTTTGGAATCTTGCGTGCGCTGCTCGGCAATTTGCGCCGTCCGCAGTGCATTTTGGAGCCGGAAAATTGCGCCGGGTTTATCCAGGGTGGCAGCACGATCACGCAGCAGTTGGTGAAGAACGTAATTCTTTCGCCGAACACGCTGGCGGAGTCCACATACAAGCGCAAGTTTCGCGAGGTGCTTATTGCAGCAGAGGCTGCCAATCGTTTTAGCAAGCCGCAAATTTTGGAGTGGTACCTCAACACAAACTTTTACGGCAATCTGGCGTACGGCGTGGATGCAGCGGCACGCGTGTACTTTGGTAAATCCGCAGTGGCGCTAAACCTTGCAGAGAGTGCGCTGCTGGCTGCGATCCCACAATACCCCGGTCTCAATCCCATCGACGCGCCGGTGGATGCCAAGCGGCGCCAGGAGCTGGTTCTGAATGCAATGGTGGCGCAGGGAAATATTTCTGCGGCTGATGCCGAGCAGGCTGCCGCGGAGGATGTGCTTGCCAGGGTGCATTCCACCGAGCGCCGCACCAGCCTGATCGCGCCGCACTACGTGCTGTTCGCGCTCACCCAACTCACAGAGCAGCTGGGGCAGGCTGCTGTCTATCGTGGCGGCCTCAAAGTGCGCACGGCGTTGGATCTGGATTTACAGGATCAGGTGGAGTGCGCGGCGCGGACGCAATTGGACCGGCTGAACGGCGGGGATGCAATGGGTGTGCATGCGTCCCGCACTGGCGCTTGCGATGCGGCCGCGCTGCTGCCGCCACTGCGTGCAGCCGAGGTTGGAATTGACCACAAGGTGACCAACACTGCTGTGACTGTGCTTGACCCGCGCAACGGCCAATTGCTGGCCATGGTTGGCTCCTATGACTACTGGCAGGATGAAATTGACGGGCGCTTTAACGTGGCCGTCGATGGCTTGCGGCAGCCCGGCTCAGCCTTCAAGCCGTTCACGTACCTCACGGCATTCTCGCAGGGCTACACCCCGGCCACCATGGTGCTGGATGTGCGCACGGCCTTTGACACCGGCGGAGTGCCCTATGTGCCGGACAACTATGACCGCAAGTTTCACGGCCCGCAAAATCTGCGCTCTGCGCTTGCCAACTCTTACAACATTCCCGCCGTGCAGGTGATGAGCTGGGTGGGCGTGCAAAATGTGGTGCGCGCTGCGCATCTGCTGGGCATCAACACACTGCAGGATGAGCAGGCTGGTGCCGGCCTCGCACTCACGCTCGGCGGCGGTGAAGTGTCGCTGCTGGATTTGACTTATGCGTATGGTGTGCTCGCCAACGGTGGCACAATGGCGGGCTACCGCATTCCGCCTGCGCAGCAGCGCGCCGGCTTTCGCACCCTTGACCCGGTCACCATTCTGCGCGTCGAGGATCGCCTGGGCAACCTTGTGCAGGCGTGTGGCGCGGACGGTGCGTCCGCCTGCGACTTCACGCAGCCGCAACAAAGCCCGGTGGTAAGCCCAGAGCTCGCCTACCTCATCACGGATGTGCTTTCTGACGAGCAGGCGCGTGTGCCTGCGTTCGGCACCGACAACGCATTGGAGATTGGGCGCCCCGCAGCTGCCAAGACGGGCACCACCAATAATTACGTGGATGGATGGACCATCGGTTATACGCCACAGCTTGCGGTGGGCGTATGGGTTGGCAACTCAGACAATTCCCCAATGGACAAAACTTCCGGCCTGATGGGCGCCGCTGCCATCTGGAATGCAGTCATGCGCCATGCCGTGCGCGCGCTGCAGTTGCAGCCGATTGGCTGGGACTCGCCGCCCGGCATCGTGCCGCTGCGCGTGTGCTTCCCGTCCGGCTTGCTGCCCACTGAAGACTGCGAGAAGATTGTGAGCGAAATTTTTGTGCAAGGCACCGAGCCCACCACGCCAGACAACGTTTGGCAGAAGTTCCGGCTGAACCGCGATTCGGGGCGGCTGGCCACCGTGCAAACGCCGCCTGAGCTGGTCGAGGAGCGCGTCTTCCAAATTCTGCCCGCCGAAGCAGCGGACTGGATTGAGAGCATGGCGATTGCACAGCCGCCACGGGAGTTCGACACACTTCCTGCCGCACCAGAAGAAGCCGCCAAAGTGCAGCTAACTACACCCGCTGCTTTCACTTATGTGCGCAGCATTGTGCCGCTGATAGGCACCACTCAAATTGATGGCATGCAGCTTTGGCGCGTTCAATTTGGCGCCGGGCTGAACCCGGAGACATGGTCCACAGTGGGCGGGGACCGCACAGACCCGGTGCAACTGGGCGAGCTGGAGCGCTGGGATACCGCCGGGCTAAGCGGCCTTTACACTTTGCAGCTGATGGTGGTGCGCGGCGACCAGCAGTTTGAAACCTCCACCGTGCAAGTGACGGTTGATAACCAGCCGCCGGAAGCCAGCCTCGCAAACCCGGCCCCGGGCGAGGCTTTCAGCCTCAACGATGAGTCAATCATCATTGAGCCGCGCGTCCGCGATGACTTGTCGCTGGCGTTTGTTGAAATCCTTGTTGATGGAAAGAGCTTTGAGAGGCTTACTGTTGCGCCGTACACCACGCGCTGGCGGATGCGCGGAACTGGCGCGCATACCATCGCAGTGCGCGCGGTGGATGCAGCCGGCAATGAAACCGTCAGCTCACCCCTGACCGTAACCGTGCGTTAGGCCGGCAAAGCTGTCGATGCAGGTCGCGTTTCTTCAACCGGCTGGTAGAGCGCTTGGGCCGGGCAGCCCGCCGGGCGGTTGGCGCAGCCAAGAAGAGGGACTCGGCCTGTGATTTGGCGCGGGTCGCCTGCGAATAATATCTTAGATGGACGCCCATCATTTCACCGACCTGCTACGGCGGCACGCCGGGTTGATCCACAAGATCGCCTACGCCTACTGCCGAGACACAACGGACCGCGAGGACCTGATCCAGGAGGTCGCGCTCCAGCTGTGGCGCTCCCACGACCGGTACGACGAGCGCTACAAGGAGACAACGTGGATCTACCGCATCGCGGTCAACATGGCAATCTCGTTCCACCGACGTGTGCGCCGGCATCGGGTGGGACGCCTGTCGATCGATGATCCTGCAATCACGATCGTGGAGCCGTTGGTCGAGCCCAGCGAAGACATCCAACTGCTCCTGCGGTGCATCGACGATCTGGGCGTGCTCGACAAGGCGCTCGTGCTGCTCTACCTCGATGGGCATGACCACGCGTCAATCGCGGGCGTGCTCGGGATTTCCGTGTCCAACGTGGGCACGAAACTGCTACGCATCAAGAACAAGCTGCGCGTCGGATTCGACCAGCGCGCGGCCACACACACGGAGACATTACATGCAAATCGATGATTTGAAGCACCTGTGGGCCGCGCACGGTGCGAAGCTAGAGCGGAGCCTGGCGATCAACGAACGCCTTTTGCAGGAGACGCTGTTCCGCAAGGTCCGCGCCGCCTTGGCACCCTTCACTATGTGGAGGGCGCTGGAGGTGGCGATCGGCATCGCGATGATCGTGGCCGTGATGCCGGTCCTCGCCGCCCATGTCGCCGTGCCCCGCTACGCCATCGTGGCAGGCGGGTTGGCCGTACTCACCGCCTGGGTCACGGCATTGTGCGCGTACGTCTTGGTTCAAAGCATCACGCTCGACTATGGAGACCCGGTCACAACACTCCAGCGCAACGTCGAGCGCATCCGGCTTGCGGAGTACCGTGCGCTCAAGTGGGCGGTGCTCGGAGGCGTCGTCGCTTGGCTCCCCGCCGCATTGGTTCTGTTCGAGGCGCTGACCGGCATCGATGCGCTCGCCCGCGTCGGGCTTGGGTGGCTCATCGCAAACCTGGTCTTCGGGTTGGTGTGCCTTGCGCTCGGGCACGCACTTTCTCGCCGTTACGTCGAACGCTCTGACCTCGGGCCGCGTGCGCAGCGACTGCTGGAGGCTCTGTCGGGTCGGGGAGTGCGATCTGCGGCAGAGCACCTAGCCGACCTCGCCAGGTTTGAGCGCAAGGAGCCGGCAGAGCCGGCGACGGCCTAACAACCGATTGCAGCGGACGGTACGCTGCGCGGCCCGCCGCTGAACCGGAGCGTTAG
>Ga0233424_10000096_pt1 | contig 119445 bp, 137 predicted proteins | sample Watercolumn_Towu_FD_181011 | JGI IMG/M metagenome (GOLD analysis project Ga0233424, IMG submission 181011) | Freshwater microbial communities from Lake Towuti, South Sulawesi, Indonesia - Watercolumn_Towuti2014_125_MG | ecosystem: Environmental > Aquatic > Freshwater > Lake | place...
TTATGGTGTCTGTAATTCCCAGTCTTTCTGAGAGGGATTTGGTTGGGGTATTAGCTAGATTGTCTTGCAATCCTAGTCTTTCTGAGAGTGATACTGTTGTAGTCTTGGTTATGGTGTCTGTAATTCCTAGTCTGTCTGAGAGTACTTTGGTGGTGGTCTTTGTTATGGTGTCTGTAATTCCCAGTCTTTCTGAGAGGGATTTGGTTGGGGTATTAGCTAGATTGTCTTGCAATCCTAGTCTTTCTGAGAGTGATACTGTTGTAGTCTTGGTTATGGTGTCTGTAATTCCCAGTCTGTCTGAGAGTAGCTTGGTGGTGGTCTTTGTTATGGTGTCTGTAATTCCTAGATTATTAGTGGATGATTGTGATTTGGTTTTCTGTATTGCATCTCTGATTCCTAGTTTTTCTGAGAGGGATTTGCTGCTTGACTTTGCGGGTGTATCTTTAACGCCTAGTCTTTCTGTTAGAACCTTTGTTGTTGTCTTTGTTATGGTGTCTTTGATTCCTAGACTCTCAGATAGAGCTGCTTTCTTTCCTACTCCAGATGGTCTAAAGTCCAGTGAAAATACTTCCATGTTAAGAGTCTGTGTATCTGCAGTAAGCGCGGCATCACCATAGTTTGTTAAAGTGGTTGTAGTGATTCTAAATGAACCAATGTCTTGGTTAAAGTTCAGTCTTAGGCCCAAAATATTAACAGTATCAACAGATCGTGGATTTGTGTACAATGCAAGCCATTCTCCTCTTGTCGCATATGTTATGGATGAAGTATCAGTTGCACTGGTACATTGTGGAGTACAGCTTCTTTTTGAAAGTGTAGAGCCCGCGGCATCATCGGTATCCCACACTAGTATGCCGTTACCTCCGCTTGGAAGCCATGCAAAGTCAGCTGTCCTAGTATCTCCGGTTGAAGAAGAATCTAGTGCAGTATCTATGTTACTGGTTACTTGCCAAGTGCTACCATCCCAATAAGCAGTTCCGAGGTCATTTGTATTGTCTACTAGTACTGCTTGAAGACGACGATTAGTGACTGGATCCGCTTTTAGTGTAATCCATTGAAGATCAGCTCCATCACCAGTATCAACGTCGAACCTTGTACCATTTGTCCATGATCCATTCCATCTATAGTGTTTTACAGAACCATCTGTTGTATCACCAGCTACAACAAATGCAAAAGTAGAGTTTGCATATGCGACTGCAAATGCCTTCTTGCCTGCATAAGAGTTCGCATTTAGTACCACGTCTTGCAAGTTTCCAAAAGAGCTTCCATTCCATACGTATGCAGTAACATCAGTCTGGTTTGTGTTAAATCCAGCGAGAACTAGTTCTTGGCTTGTAGATCCTGGGTTTCTTGCAAGATCAAGCCAAGAATAAATTGTGTTTCCTGCACTACTAGTATCGTCTATGTATTGCTCTGAGCCCCAAACTGCGGAATTTGCTGATAAGACTCTGTAGGCAATGTCTTCCGTAGAGGAAGCCGAGTTCACAGAATACACCAGTATGGCATTGCCTGTAGAGGTTTCAAAGTCAACATCAAATTGTTGTGCTGGCAGTCCAGCACGAACAATACCAATGTTATTTGTTACACTCCAATTACTGGATACAGTACAGTTGCCATCACAAACATAGGCATCAATTCTTGCGTCAGAGCTCTGCGTGACAAGTATGATTCTATTGGACACTGGCGAGTACTTTATTGTCATGTTTGTAATTGGCGATCCAGCAGTTGCAAGCTCTACCTCACTCTTCCATGTTCCAGTTCCAGAAGAGTCCCAGACTCTGATCTTTGGGAAATTAATACCACTTAGTGTACTGGAGCGATATGCAGCAATTGCACTTTCCTGAGATATTACTGGTGGATCAGCTGCCACATACCAGTTTCTCGCCTCAGTGAATGTATGATTGTTTTGTGAGATTTCTGCTTTGCCTAGTGCATACAGTCTTGGGAATTCCAGCGGGATGGAATATGAATATGAGACACTTGTTTTGTTTTCTACTAGGTCTTGTGTCCACGTGATTGTTTTTGTGCCGTTTGCTTCCTCTACGATACCACTAGTTGTTACATTAAACACGGATGGGACAAATTCCTTTATCGTGATTTGTCCTGCTCCAACAAACGACTCTATGTTGATTGTAACATCAAAGAGGTTGGGGTTTGTTATAGGATCTAGTTTGCTTTGTGCTATTCTTGTAATGTCATAGTCAAACTCTGATCTAACCTCAAAGTTTGTAGCAAACTTGGTAATTCCGTTTGGTGTCTGTGCCTGTACAGATATGGTATGGTTGCCTTCCGCTCCTGTTTGATATGAGACATCATACAGACCACATTCTGGGTTTTGTGTGATTCCATTTCCAGATGTTAGTGTAGTGTTTTGTAGATTTGGATCAGTTACAGTCAAGGAGATATTAGAGTCACAGACAGGATGTCCACCATTATCTAAGACCACAATTACAAAGTCAGCAGTCTGGTTTGGCTTGTAGATGCTCTTTTTGGTGTTAACTGATACTAGGCCCCACGCAAACTCGCTGTCTAGAACATATTCAGTTCCATCAAGTGTCATTGTTGTTTTGATGTGATAAACACCAGGAGTCATGATACGAGACTGGAGTAGTTTAATGCTGAATTTTCCTTCTCTTAGTTTTTCGAACTTTGTGTCTATGCTGAGCAGGTTTCCTACTGGATCATAGAGTTGAGTTGTAATTGTTTGGTTTGTGTCTATCCACTGTGAATACTGCACCTTTGTCTCATTTTCTCCAGCTAGCTGCTCAAAGCTATCTGCAAGATTATCTACTGCGGATAGATCAACTTGTTTTTGTTTGATGCTCTTTGTTACGTTTCTTAACTGCTCAGTTACCAAGATTATTTCGTCTTTGAGTTCTGCTATAGTAGATTCGTCTATTGTTTGGTAGCTTGTCTTGTCTAGCTTCTCTCTGAGTTGTTTTATCTTTTCTTTGGCTTTGGCAATTTCCTTTAATGATTCAAAGTCAGATTCATCAAAGGCAAATGCAGGAGGAATGAATGAGTTTACTTGTAGTGTAGAGTCTTGTTCGGTACTGTTTGTCTCATTGACAATTTCAATTTCGGCTTCAGCTAATTCTTGTTCTGTTTGTGTTGCAAGTGTATCGACTTGGCCTTCAATGTCTTGTAGTTCTGCAATCAAGGCATCAATTTCATCAAAGTATTCTAATTCAAGCTCGACATCTTCGTTGATTAGATAGCTTTGTTTTGTTGTGTTTATAGTTGGGTCTGCCACAATCTCAATTGCAGTCTTGTTCTCTGCATGAGCTGTTCCATTACTCATCATATCAATAAATTCTAATGTTTCAACTAGCAAAAGATCATAATCTGTTACAGTAGAGTTTGATGCAACATCGACTAGTCCTACTAGTTCTGCCAAAGAAATGTCCAGTTTTACACCAGTTTTTGCAAGATAGAGTTGCTTGATCTCTTCATCAGATAATGCTCTAGGATAGATTAGCGGTTCTTCAATTATTCCTGAAAAGTGATTTGAGAGATTTGGCTCTGATCTTAGTGTGGACTGGTATGCTCCAACAATGATTTCGGATTCAGAGTTTGCCACCTCTGCAGGTGTAAGTACTAATGCACCATCCGAAATTACGATAGAGTCTGGAATTTCTGTAGACGCATGTAATGTTCCGTTGATGTACAGTGAGATCTTGGTATTGTTGATTACTGCTGTGACTAGAGTTAGCTCGTTTACTTTGTTTTTACCAAATAGATCAGTCCATCTTATTCCATCAAAGACTGCAAACTTTGCTGTATGCTGAGGATCAAGTGCATTGTTGATGGAAAGAACAAATGAGTTTTCTTTTGAGATTATGGTAAGCTCGTCTGATGCTTTTTGATATTGAGGAATTATCCATGCAGAGACTGTCATTTGCTTTGTTTGATTTACTAATTGAGGAGGAACCACAATAATTTCGGTGGCGTTTGTGTTTAGAGTTCCGTTGATGTTTGTATTGTTTAGCAAGTTTATTGGCGGCAATATTTCTGGTATTGTTTGATTTACAATTGATTTAGCTAGGATCAATGGAAGTGTTTGGTTATAGATTTGCATTATTTGCTCTGCAGTTAGATATTCATCATAGATTTGGATTTGATCCAAGCTTCCAGAGAAGGCCTTTTCTGCGGTATCTACTGTTCTTGTATCAAGTGTAGCACCAATTACCACATCGGATTCAGAGTTTGATATTTCTGGAGTTACTTGTTGGATTACTCCTGCATTGTTTAGTGATATTGTGCTTGTAGTTTTTACAGTATTTGATACAGTGCCATTTGTGTATATTGTAATGTCTGTTCCATTGAATGTTGCTGCAAGATGAGACCAGCCATCACCTATTTGGGCAATGGTTTGAACCTCATGCCATTTTATTCCATCAAATACTGAAAAGATGGCAGTTCTCGCTGGGAACAGATTGTTGTTTAGTGTAAGCTCAAATGCATTTTCTTTTGATATTATGGTCATAGAAGATGCAGCATGAGTGTAATCTGGGTTTATCCAGACTGTAATAGACAGACCGGTCACATTTGCGGTCTGGGTTCCGTTTGATCGGATAAAACCACCATCTAATGTTATTCCAGTTTGGTTTAGCTGGACATCGCCTACAAACTGTGATCCATTTACAATGTTGTTAAAGCTCCATGACTGGATTGGTATCTGGATTGTAGAATTGGTGATGGTTTGGGTGGCGTTGGCAGGTACTGTAATGGTAGAATTGGTGATGGTTTGGGTGATACTTTCTGGTTCAGGCTCACTGGTCTCAATTACGGATTGGCTTGACCCAGATGTCTGTGTAGCATTCACAGATGTATATTCATCCGATGGGCTGGGTCCGTATGCGGTTGGATTATTGACAGACTCGGCGTGAGCATAATACGAATCCGATATTGATATCGGAGTGATAACTGCGGATGAAATCAACAATATCATGAAAACAGACGATAAAAACTTTCTATAATTATGGATTTTGAATCTTGGATCTTCTGATCTAGCAATAACAAGAAATGCCGCAAAGGCGAATAAAACAAGCAATGACCCAGACGGGTGAAGAGCTGTACCAGTGGCAGATACAATGGTATTCCTTATATCATATAATGCATTAAGATCAGAGTTTGGTGATATTTGATTGATTACTAACGGTAGAACCAAAAACTGATCAAGGATTTTTTGTTCCGGATTAAATAGAATAATATCATTTAATGGATCAGATAGGTAAGCACCTATACTACTATATTCCTGATCAACTGCATTATCATATAGGGGAAGACCAACACTATCATCTAATAGATATTTTCGATCATTAAAGATTCTTTGTAGGATGGCTTGTGCAAAGTCATGTTTTAACAAAACAATAGAAGTACCATCGTCTTTTGTATTAGAAAAGATCATTCCTTCTTTCAAAATTAAATTGCGAGCTACTGTTGGTACTTTATGCAAAACAACAGTGACCTCTTGATTTTTAATTTTTGTTGAAGATTCATCAAGACTCACTACAGTGTTAAGTGATGGTTTTGATAGTTCGGTTTTTTGGATTGTTGATGGTTCAGTTATTTCTTGGTTTTCTAATTTTTCAATAATTCCATTTGAAGTTGAAAATGATGAAGCGAGTAAAACTAGAACTAGTGCTGCTGAAATTAATTTTAGATTATTCAAGATCTCACTCCAAATTTCCCGAAAATACTCCAGATGTTTTTTGTAAATTTGATCCAGTTAACACTAGAAAATTACCAAAATTCATCACAAATTGATCTGACATTTACAGAGAATTTTTATCAAAAAATTGTGATAAGCAATGAGGAACTTTACGAAAAAAGATAGTTCCAACATGGCAAAACTCTTTCTACACAATACCAAATCGGATTTTTTGAAATTTTCGTGCAGATCTAAAAAATTGCAGGTTTTTTCTGATTAAATTTGGAACAAAAAAATTTCTGTTAAAATTCCAAATGTTGAACAGTATTTTTGATTTTTAATTTTGATAAGTGATTTTGTAATTGTGTAGTATTACTAGAGCTAAAAATTTTCAGAGAATTTTTTTGTGATGGAGAAAAATTTCTCATTTTTGTTATTTGTTTTGCCACATCGAGTGCGGGATCCAAAAATGATATTGTCGGAAACATTTCTGTTAGTATTGAATTTAGAAACGATAGATGAGTACTCGATAGTGTTACAACATCAATGTTTTTTGATGAAAATTCATTGCAAAGATATTTTGGAATTTTATTTTTACAATAAGATACATCGTTTAGAAATTTTCCAGTTTCTACCAGATCTATTAGTTTAGTTGCATCAATTTTTATGACGGAGATATTTGTTGGCACATTATTAGCGATAAAACGATCCAATTGGCTGCTGTTAATTGTTGTTGATGTTGCTAAAATTGCGATTGATTTTGTTTTAGTTATTTTAATTGCTTTAGATAGGGGGGGAGACACTCCTATGATGGCCTTATCCATAAACAAATCTTCAAACAGTATTGTTGGTGTATTTGAGCCTACAACAATTACATCAGGATTAAATTTTTTCTTTAATAGTTTTATGCTTGATTCAATTATTTGTCTAAGTTGTGATGAGCTTTTTTTCCCGTATGGATAATGTTTTTGATCAGCAAAATAGATAATTTCCGCTTTTGTCACTTTTCTAATTGCCATAATAATTGAAAGAGAGCCAAGACCAGAATCAAATACTGCAACCCGTCCCATGATCACCCAGCTACCTGTATAGGATTTACACTTTGTTAGCTAAATTTACTCTATAGTTGATTATTCTGCACTACCCCAATTAAGAATTAAATCCTAAACGGTTTCGCATGACCGGCTTCGAGAAAAATTGGGCACGTCAGGACACTGCAAGTGTGGCAGACAGACTTCGAGACTCTGTTAAACCACAAGGCGCATTGAAACCAAGAATTCAAACCGCAGTCAACAAACTGCAATTGCAAATCTCAAAAATGGACTCAATGCTAAACAAATTGCACGAACGTGACGCTCAACTATTCAAACGAATCGTAGCTGCAATGCAACAACATGACACCAGCGCAAGTCGTGTCTTATCAAATGAACTAGCTGAAATTCGCAAAGTCACAAAGATGCTAGGCAATGCAAGAATGGCACTAGAGCAAGTGCAGTTGCGCCTGACCACCATCCATGACCTGGGTGATGCCATGGTAGCAATAGGTCCAGCAATGTCGACAATGAAGGGCCTCAAGTCCTCACTAGGACGCTTTATGCCAGAAGCAGACGCAGAGCTAAACTCTATGACACAAACACTCAGCGGTTTGATGATGGACTCACTAGCAGGTGATGCATTCAATGTCGGATCTGATGTTTCAAGCGAAGAAACAGAAAAGATCCTCCAAGAGGCATCAGCAGTTGCAGAACAGCAAATTGGCGACAGATTCCCATCTGTTCCTTCACCATCAGGACTTTCGTCCCAATCAAGCTCATCTACTTACGAGTAGAGACTGATCGGCGAAAATTCTTTTTGTTTTCTTATTTACGCATGATTTATGCTAAGCTTTTTTGCCAAAACAAAGATAGAATCCCACTGATCCCACTGTAGCCTACCTGTCTGGGTATTTTGTCTGCTAGGATGATAACTACACATAACAGTAAAATTTTCTAATTTTATGACATTTCCGTGGGCAAATTTTGCCTTTTTTATGCCTAAAATCTTACATGTTGCATCAAATGCAATCCTACCAAGACATACAATAACTCGTATGTTTTGCAGATACCGAATCTCTTTTTCCAAATAAACAGAGCAGTTTTGCATTTCTTCTTTTGTAGGCTTGTTATCTGGAGGCGCGCATCGAACCGCCGCCGTAATATAGCAATCAATCAGAGAAAAACCATCATCAATGCTCAAACTGGTGGGTTTTGTTGCCAATTTGTTGTCATATAGTACCTTTGCTACCCAGTCGCCAGAGCTATCCCCGGTAAACATCCTACCAGTTCTGTTACCTCCGTGTGCAGCTGGAGCAAGTCCTATAATCAAAATTTGCGCGTTAGGATCACCGAAGCTTGACAAAGGCTTTCCCCAGTATTTGTAGTCAGAAAAGCGCTTTACTTTATTCCGTGAAACTTGTGTAATATATGAATAAAGTCGTGGACATTTTTTGCAGCTAACAACCTGTTTGTTAAGTGATTGAATTTGTTTGTTTAACATTTGCTATTTGAGTTTGTAAGTACGATTTCTTGTCAATACAATAACTAAACCAAGTACCGGCAATAGTATCAACAACGGAAGATCAAACTCTGGTAATGATTTATCTGGTGAGTAAATCTCTCCCCATCCAGCAGGAGTCTGCATTAGTGATGTTTGGTTTTGTGGATATGTGTATAGTTTTTTTGTATTACCGTCATATACTTCAAAATAAAAACCATAAACAGATTCCCTTCCAATTAGATCTGTAGGTATTCTAAATTCATATCCAGGATGCGGTATGCCTGAATACCTATCATTACTATCAGAAATGCTACTTAATCCTACAAAGTCAGGATGATTCTCAATTTGTTTAAAACTAGTAGAATTTCCTTGATAGGTGTGTCCCATTCCAGATTCTAGAACGGCCTCAAAACAATAATCATTTTCATTAGGCGTTGTATTTTTTTCATTTCCACCATCAAAACATATAGTTGCTTTATCAGTTCCCCTATCTATTACTTCATCGTTAATCATATCAATAAAGACATAAACATAATTTTCCTGATGAGCTGTCCTCAAGATAACTAGTACGTTTCTATCATCATAATAGTTATCATTCAGACTGCTTTGCTTCCACTCTGTATCAAATGACCACTTGCCATCAAATTGTACTTGATCCATTTTACCAGAAAATGTGATGGGTATTTGCTCATATGCTAAAGCAAATGAAAATCCAAACAGCAAAAAAGACATAATGACTACAAGTATGCCTAACATGTTTTTGCTCTGCATTTACCAAGATAAAAAATCAGCCATGCCTAAGACAACACAATCTACTATGCAAGGCAAATTAGGCATGGATGAAACAAAATCACTATAAAAGTGCCACTTTGGAGCTATTTGTCAAAAAAAATTCCATCAGTTCTATATACCTAATACAGGTCTTAAGATCAATGAAAAACAATACAAGTATCGCGATACTTGGAATCGCCCTAGCCATAGTAGGCGGCATGTTTGCAGCAAATGCATCTGGCTTGATTGGATTCAAATCAACAGATAACAAAGCGCAAGCTGGTGCCTATATGACTGGACACGTTGAAACAATTCTAAGAGACGCAGATGGAAACATCAAAGAATATAGACAGTCTGACAACCTAATTTCAAACACTGGTGAAAACTGTACACTCAGATTACTGTTTGGAACTACACAAGGTTCAGGAACTGGTACTAATGTTTGTACTGGTGCACTAACATCACCATGGCACGTTATTGCCCTAGGTACTGGTGGTGCAACAGCAGTTAACGGTACACAAGTAGGTCTTACTACTGAAACAGCAGTATCAGGACTTGGAAGATCAATAGCTACAACAAAAACTTGGACAAATTCCACAGCATCTGCATCCACAGGCAGTGCACAGATTGTAATGGCAAAAACATTCACTAACGGTAGTGGTGGTACAGTTACAGTTTCGGAATCTGGTCTGTTCAACAGCACTAGTATTGCAGGAAGTGGAATGTTTGCAAGACAAACATTTAGCGGAATTGCAGTCAACAATGGTGACTCATTAACAGTACAATGGACTGTTAATGTAGGCGGTACAAGCTACACACTACAACAATTCAGTTAGTCAAATACGACTATACTTTTTTCTTTTTATTTTTAGAAATAATTAGGATCTTTTAGCTTTCCTGTATCCATGGCTGAATGTCTTGTCATACAGTTTGGAATATTCATATGACTTTGGTTGTATTACATCACCAATTATTACAATCGCAGTACGTGTAATTTTTTGTGTCCAGACTTTTTTGGTAATGTCTTCTAATGTTCCGGTTATGATTTTCTGGTCTGGCCAGCTTGCCCTGTATACTACGGCCGCTGGCGTGGTTTTTGGATATCCACCCTTGATCGCCTCTTTTACTATGTCAGAAAGTAAGTGCACGCTCAGATAAAAGATCATGGTTGATTTGTGCTTGGCTAGCTCAGAGATTTGCTCTTCTTTTGGTACTTTGGTTCGCTTTTCCGCACGGGTTATGATCATAGTCTGTGTAACACCAGGTAATGTCAGTTGCAAGCCCAAGGCAGCAGATGAGGCCAAAAATGAGGTAACACCAGGTATTACCACACATTCGATTCCTTCTTTTTGCAAATTGTCTGTCTGTTCTCGTATTGCGCCATAAATTGCAGGATCGCCATCATGTAGTCGTATTGTTAGTTTTCCTTGTATGGCGCCATCTTTTAGAATCTCAAAGATTTCTTCTCGTACTAGGCCTGCAGCATCATACATCTTTGCCTTTTTGCATATTTTGAGAATTCGATCTGGAATCAATGAACCAGAGTATACCACAACATTTGCCTTTTGCAGTAGTTTTTTTGCCTTGACTGTTATGAGATCCGGATCGCCAGGCCCACACCCAACAAAGTAAACTCTAGACACGCTTGACCACCATTATGGAAAAATATTTTGTCGTCATGGTAGACTCATTTACCTCGCCTAGTGTCATTTTTCGTACGATTTCGTTTGGCGTTCCCAAGTCCTGGCCTATTGCAAATATAGAATCATCAGAGAATCCCACTTCTTTTAGCAATCTGATTACTTGATCAAAATATCTGCCGTCTTTGAGAAAGATCATTGTGTCACAGTTTCGTGCAGTTTCCTTGACACGCGACAGATCATAGCATGATGGTATAACTGCCATTGTTTCTGCTCCTTCTGCCAGACTGATTCCTGCCTTTGATGCAAATGTAAACATGGACACTATACCTGGTATGACATTGATTTTGATCTGCGGATATTTTGTCTGTAATTCTCGATGCAGGTAAATCCAAGTGCTGTACAGATATGGGTCGCCCACTGTCAGATAGACTACTTTTTTTCCTTCCAAGACTTTTCCTGCCAGAATTTTCGTATTTTTCTCCCAAGAAGATTCTAGTGTGTCCTTGTCCTTTACCATTGGAAAAACCAGATTCACAATCTCTGGCATTTTTGATTTGTCCAGTAATGATTCTACCACAGAAAGCGCGATGCTTGGCTTGTCTTCTTTGGCAGTAGGACATGCAATGATTTCTGCCTCTTGGATTGCCTTGACGCCTTTTACTGTGAGCAGTTCTGGATCGCCAGGCCCACACCCAACACAAATCAGATCATGCATGATATGACCACAAAAATTCCTAGTTAAAAGCGAATCTAGGTCTTTGTTGCAGAAATTATTGTAACGGGATTTCTTGCAAGCATCATAGTGCCGGTGCTTGTCTTTTTGCTTTTTGATATGGTAACTTGGGTAATGTCAATATCAGAAAATCCCAGTTTGTATATTACATCCAATACTGCATAAAGTGTTTCAATTAGTATGACACCAATTACAATTCGCGCACCAGGCTTTAGCTTGGAATTGCACAAAGTGACAATATCTTTAGTGTCTCCACCTGTTCCACCTACAAAAATGGCATTAGCTGGAGGCAGTTCCGGGATTTTTTGCTTGGCATCAGATAATACCAACTCGACATTTGTGATTCCAAATTTGTCTAGGTTTTTTTTGGTAAGATCTATTGCGTTTTTATCAAAATCAACAGCATAAATTTTGCCAGACTTGCCAATCTGAATTCCAGCTTCTACGGTTATTGAGCCACTACCACAACCAATATCATATATGATATCCCCTTCAGAGAGTCGTGCTTTGCTGATTTGGATAACACGGATTTCTTCTTTTGTTATTGGAACATCTTCTGTTCTTTCAAATTCCTCATCAGGTATGCCGGGGGTCTTGTGATTCCACATGTTAAATTGGACTTTGTGGAACTGCGCCGGTTGCTGGCAGGTGTACTAGTGTGTACGATAAAATCCACATGAATAGATACAAAAACACGTACGTTCCCATGCCAGTAGTTACAAGTTTCTTTCTATCAGAGGACGGCAGGCCTATCTTCATGCTCTTTCCAATTATTGCAGATGCAATAAAGACTGCAATCATAAATGCTATAGATGCCCAGCGTCTTTCCTCTCCTTCAATTGGCTCAAAGAGAAATGTTGCAATCACACCACCAATTGCTGCCATGCCTATTCTTATCCAGAACAGTTTGTCAAGCAGTTTTTTGCGTCGGTCCAGCTCGTCCTGGCTGTCGCTTGGCTGTGCAACTTCTGGTGTCTTGTCATCGGTAGGATCAGTTGGTGATTTCTTTTTTGGATGTTTCAATGAAATTTCTAAGGGTGACTCGAGCGTGTCGGGTTTAAAATGTTTGGTCGCACTCAGTTCATTAGTGAGAGTATGTTTGTGAGATACCATGGGATTAGCTGGAATAGAGCTTGCATTTTTGGTCAAAGAAATATCAGAGAAAACTCGCGATTATTACGTCAATAACATCTATTCCATAAACCAAAACAGTATTCTACTCAAGCTGCACCATCCAGAAAAGCCAGATCTGTTCTTGGTAATATCGTCAATTGGGATGTGGTTTACTGGAATCAAAATTGACGCACTAGAGGAAAACAAGCTAGTAAAAAGACTACGAGATGATCTTTTGCGACTAAAGCTAGTCAAAATAGAACAAATCGGAGTTGAGCGAATTGCATATCTGACATTTTCCGGCTTTGATAAGGAATTTGTTTTGATTTGCGAGTTTTTCGGAGATGGAAACATTTTGCTGTGCAATAAAGACCTCAAGGTACTGGCATTGTTACACTCAATTCAGGTGAGACACAGAGAACTACATGTAGGCACCATCTATGCACCACCTCCACAAAAAGGATTGAACATTTTTGATATTACACCAGATAATTTTGCCGAGCTAAAATCCATCACTACACCAATTGCAAAATGGTTTGGCAGAACTTTTGGTTTGCCTACAAAATACGCAGAAGAGATATTGCGCATCGCAAATGTCGGCTCTGATCTTGCAGGAAATGCAATCACAGAAGAAAACATCAAGGACATAGTGTCTGCTGCCAAGACTCTAACTCACAATATTATTTCCGGAAACCATACACCTACAATGGTAAAGACAGAAGATAGCTTTGATGTGTATCCGGTTTTGGTTTCAATTCCAGGATCAGAGCAGGAACCAATTCCAAGTTTTATGGAAGGCCTAGACAAAACATTCTCAAAGATAATTCTAGAAAAAGGCAAGGAAACCAAGTCAGGCTCGCTAGATAAAAAAATTGCAGACCTCCAATCCACAGTAGATGAGCAAAACAAGGCAATCTCACTAGTAAAGGAAAAGTCAGAAAAAATATCCAGTGTGGCAAAGTCACTGTACACGTTTTCTGCTCATGGCATCACAAATATCACAGATCCTGCAGCATCCGAGATTTTAAAATCACAAAATGCCGAGCTGGTCAAAGACAGGGGCATATTATATCTGAAAATAGATACTGAAAAAATCCAGATAAAGTCAGACTCGTCGTTTCCTGCCCTTGCATCCACATTATACAATGAGGCAAAAAGACAATCATCCGCAATAGAATCAATCGAGTCACTGAAAAGAAAAAACCAAAAGGAAATTGACAAGCTAAAGTCAAAATCCCAAGAAACCAAAAAGGCAGTTTTCTATACAGAATTTAAGAAAAAGGAATGGTTTGAGAGATACAGGTGGTTTTACACCTCTGATGGCTTGCTTGCAATAGGCGGCAGGGACTCGTCATCAAATTCCGCCATAATACGAAAACAGCTTACAAAAAATGACAAGGTCTTTCATGCGGAGATCTTTGGCTCGCCGTTTTTTGTCCTAAAGGACGTTCCAGAGTCATTGCCGTTTGATTCACTAAATGAGGTAGCTCAGGCAACTGTCTGCTTTAGCAGAGCATGGCGAGAGGCAATGTATGGTATGAGTGCATATTGGATAAATCCAGATCAAGTAAAAAAGGCAGCACCAAGCGGACAGTTTCTCTCTAGAGGATCATTTGTCTTGGAAGGACATAAAAATTTCATCAAGGCTCCAAATCTCAAACTAGCAGTTGGAATTTTGTATCATGATGAACGATACATAATAATGTGTGGCCCACCAGAGCCGATCAAAAAAATTTGTATCTGCTATGCAGTAATAGAGCCAGGAGGAGACGAGATGACAGAATGTGCAAGAAGGATGAGAATAGAATTCATCAAACTACAAGAAGACATTGCAAAACAATTCAACATTGATGATTTTGTGCGTGCCTTGCCTGCAGGAGAAAGCCACATCACAGAGTCAGGCAATACCAAAATTGAATCGCCCTAGCTTTGTCGCAGATGCAATGCTTGGAACAATAGCAAAAAAGCTTCGAATGCTTGGCTTTGACTGCACATACTATAATACAATACCAGACGATGATCTGGTACTAGCCGCAAAAAAACAAAACCGGATCATAATAACCAAAGACGACAAGCTAGCAACAAACGCCATTCAACACGATATAATCACAATAAAACTGCAAGCCCATACAGAAAAAGAACAACTAATAGAGATTGCCCATAAGATAAACTGGAAAAGCTTTGATCTGGATTATTCCAGATGTTCCTTGTGCAATGACATGTTAGAACAAGTAGAAAAAAGCACCATACTAGAAAAGATTCCTCCAAAGATTGCCGAGTCCGTGGAAAAATTCTGGCAATGCAGAGAATGCAGTCACATCTATTGGGTGGGAACTCATATTAGAAACTTGGAAAAATTAATTGCAGAAATAAATGCCGCAATTTAGCATAATAGATTCTGATGGCCAGCTGCTAGTCTCTACTGCAAGAAAAATTGTAACAGAATTTGTCAATACTGGCAACAAATTATCGCTTGGCAAGGACATTGAGTCAAAGTTGTCATTTGATGCAGGACTCTTTGTTACATTAAATTCCAAAGATGATTTGCGAGGATGCATTGGATTTCCCCTGCCAAGAAAAATCTCCCAAGCATTACCAGAGGCAGCAATTGCAGCAGCTACAGAAGATCCAAGATTTTCTCCTGTAGAAAAATCCGAGCTTGACAATATCACATTTGAGGTTACAATTCTTACTCCTCCAGATGAGATACATGTAGATGATCCTACCACACTGCCAGAAAAGATCAAAGTTGGGCGAGACGGCCTAATCATAAAGCAAGGACACAACTCTGGCCTTTTGCTACCACAGGTTCCAGTAGAATATGGTTGGACAGAAACACAATTCTTGGATCATACATGCCAAAAGGCCGGACTGCCCTCAAAATGCTGGCTGCAAAAGCAGACCAGAATATTTTCATTTGAAGGAATAATCTTCAAAGAACAAAAACCAAACGGCAAAATTATTCGAGCAGAATTATAGAGTAGAAGTATCCAGTGTTATACTGGTTCCATTTTGTAATTTGTCATATTCCTGCTCTGATGCTATGACTAGTGGAATGTTTGCCAATGCACACCCAGAAGCAACAGTGAGATCAACTTTTTTGCAAATCATAGCTGCTGGTGCAGAATCATTTGATTTTATCGAATAAATGGTATATGCCCCAACACTGCTTCCCACTCCATTTGGAAAGACAAGAATAGAGTCCTTCATCGGTATGTTAAACAAATCATGTTTTGAGTCATGAATGATTCCGGTTTTTTTATCAACTGTTCCCAGAAAATTAATTGGTGTGTTTGTCTTGAGGATTTTTCCCTGGGCCTTTCCTGCAACTATGACTTTCATCTTGTCTCATCAGATATGATCTGTGATAATGACTTGAGATTCACGCCAACTCTGTTGGAATTGTTCAGATAGTATGCTCCTTTGATGCTATTTGTTGTGACAGAGTCGATTTCGTTTTTGTCCACCAGTGGAGAAAGACACGTACAACAATCAGAGAGAATCTCACATCCTGCTCGCTCTATTTCGTTTGTGTATCCTAGTTTTCTTGCCTGTTCTTGGACAGATCTTGGACAAAAAACCATGCAGCGTTTTGTAAATTCCCTTCCCTTTAGCATCAATGAGAGATCTGAAATCTCCTGCAGGCCAAGCTGCGGGCTGCCCAAAGTTATAATGTCTCCTTTGTCTGCTGTGTTTAGCTCATCGCAGATTTTTTGCATTTCTTTTTTGTCAAAGTCGATTTTTTCCGAGTTTGGTGTTTCCTGGTCCAAGACAAACTTGCCGCACCTGCCAGATGTGCCCATTCCTCCGCAGAGTGCCTTGCATTTGCGCCTGTCCATTCCTGAAACACCAGACAAATTTACCGCATTATCAGCTACTTTGCCTGCAAAATAGCCAAGCATTCCAAATGCAAGCTCATCTGGACTGTCTATTTTCATACGAATGGTAAGATTTGGAGTATCATCAATTCTCAGATCAGAATATGGGGATTTTCCAGTAAGCGCGCTTGCAAGTGCAGAAAATGCGCTTTCCTTGTTTGTTTTGAGATTCCCAATTGAATTTGCATAAATTGCCGCATTGCTTTCTGCAAAAGAGACCTGTGTTCCTTTTTCCGGCAAATCAAATATTTCATATGGAATGCACGAAAAAGATGGAATGACTCCCATCTTTTTGTATGATTCTGCAATGCTCTTTTGTTTTTGTATGAATTCGTCTGATAAATTATACTGAGATACAGAATCAAAATCAAATCCCATTGGGTTTACCGTAGTCATTACCTTGACTTTTGCGTCTTGCGATAGTTTGGATAAGAATTCCTCCCCAGCATCACCAATTGTGTTATAGTTTACTCCAGAAAGGTGCGCCCACTGGATAGGGATTAGCTTTTGCGCATTTGTTGCCTCGCCTGTTGCAACCAAAATTCTGTATGCAGTTTCTAGTGTTTCTCCAAATTCACCCTTTAGTGCAAGCTCTTCTTCTCTGGTTAGCTCCATGGTATGAATTGTTGTTTTGGTGTTATAATACTTGCAGGTTTATTATTGGATTTGCACAAAAAAAATCATGCAAAAGATTCTCACCGGCATGATTGACACTATGAATGCAGTAAAGCCCCCAAGAATGACTGCACTGAGAGAATTACGCGAATCAGAACAAGGAGATCCGTTTGCCATACTGATTGGAACAATACTATCAGCCAGAACAAAGGACGAAAACACAGCAAAGGTGGTAAAATCACTGTTTTTGCGCTACAAAAACGCAAAGGAGTTGGCAGGCGCCAAAATAAAAGATGTTGAAAAAATCATCCATTCCATTGGGTTCTATCACGTCAAGGCAAAGCGAATAATCGAGGTAGCAAAAATAATTCACACTCAATACAAAGGCAAAGTACCAGAAAACATGGATACGCTGGTAGGCCTGCCAGGTGTGGGACGCAAAACAGCAAACTGTGTACTAGTGTATGCATTTGAGCAACCAGCCATACCAGTTGATATTCATGTTCATAGGATATCAAACAGACTGGGACTAGTCAAGACCAAGACTCCCGAGCAGACAGAACAAGAATTAATGGCAAAAATTCCAAAAAAATTCTGGCTTCAAATCAATGACACCTTTGTCATGTATGGCCAAAACATTTGCAAGCCGGTTTCTCCAATGTGCAATGTCTGCAAGATAAAAAAACTCTGCAAGTATTATTCTACGAAGAGCGACGCTTAGTTAGTAACAGCACACCAATTAGTGCACCGACTCCGCCTGCCACAAAGAACGGATAATAGTGAAGCGGATTCTTTGATGCATCACCAGATAATACATCAACTGTGAATGTTCCTGAGTTTATTGCTGGAGGATCTGTCGGTTCGTTCATCCCATAAACCGAATATCCGCCAACTACGAAATTTTTCAGCTCAATTCCGCTGACTACGACTCTTTGGCCGTTGTTTACCGTGATTCCCTGTGAGTCGCTGTATCCGGCAATCACGTTTGCGCCGTCAAACCAGCCATTTTTGTCCAACCTTGTTGCAGGAAGATATCCTTCTTCTGGAAAGTTTAGCGCTACCCAAAATTTGCGCTCAGGTGGGCTTCCCATGCCTATTTCGATGAACTTGTTTTCTATATTTGCGTCATAAATGCGAAGTATGGCGTTTCCGTTTGGATTTGAATAAAGCAGATCATTTTTGATCGTTATTTGCCAAGAGACAGGATGATGATGTTTCAGCGGTATGATGGTTGCATCCTCTCTAATTTTGTTAAAGTCATTTGGTGGAACGCTTATGGTTTCTATTTGTAGGGTTGGGTTGCTGTGCTCTTGTGCATATACTGGTATGACTAGAGATATCGCAAGTAAAAATAGAATCAGAGATTTCATTCTACAAACGGCTTTTTGAAGGACTGGATTACCTTGACTACTTCGGGTCTCATAATATACTCAGATGGAGATTTTCCTTCATCGATGATTTGTCGAAGTTTGGTTCCGCTGATTTGCTCATGAAAGTCTGGTGAGTGAGGACATGCTCGCTCGTTTGTAAATGCAAGACATTTTTTGCAATAGTAAAATGCCGGGAAAAACAACGGCTTGATGTCTAGATCTGGATAGTCTGAGAAGATTTCTTGCGCTGCAAAGGGTGAATAGTATTTGCCAACTCCTGCATGGTCTCTGCCAATTATAATATTGGTACAACCATAGTTTTGTCTCATTATCGCGTGGTGGATTGCCTCTTTTGGTCCTGCATATCGCATTTCTGTGTGCAGTGTCGCAAGTGTGCATCTGTTTTTTGGATAATAGCTTTCAATCATGGCAATGTATGATTCCAATATGACTTCGTCTATGAAGTCGCCGGACTTTTTTTTGCCAATCAGCGGATTGACAAAGACGCCGTCACAGGAAAGAAATGACTCTTTTTGAAGCATCTCATGCGCCACATGTGGAGGATTTCTTGTCTGAAATGCCGCAATTGTCTTCCAGCCTGCATCAGAAAATGCCTTTCTGGTATCAGTTGGAGTTAGTCTATACTTGCGAATTGGGTCGGCGCCAGGTCTTTTGGTGTATTCGATTTTGCCTCCTAGCAGATAGTCATTCATGGACATGGTCTTTGCCACGCCTGGATGGTTCACATCTGTAGTTCCATAGACTGCCTGTGATGTTTTGGTTTTATCAAAGGTGTAAGATTCTTCCACATGTAGTATTGCAAATTCGCCGTGTGTTGTCTTTAGTGCAACATCGCCTGCGTCTTTTGCCTTTTGTGCGGTTTCCTTGTCCACATCTAGGACTATGGGTACTGTCCATGCAAGATCGTTTGCTAGTCTTCCCTTGGATACTACACCATCAAAGTCAGATTTTACCAGGAATCCTTCCAATGGACTGAAAATGCCGTCTGCAATGTTTTCAACATCATTTGCTAAATCCTCCGATACAGAAATGGAAAACATTCCTGCAGAGCTTTTTTGCGAAATTTGGCTTACCAGTCTTCCGCCGTGTGGTCGTATTGCGTCCATATCTAGTGTTTCATGTGCAGGCCACACTCTTTATGTGTATCAGACTCCCACCACCATCTTCCTGCTCGAAGGTCTTCGCCTGGCTTGATCGCCCTAGTGCATGGCTCACAGCCAATGCTGGTATAACCTTGGTCTAGGAGTTTGTTATATGGTAAATTGCACTCTTTGATATATGATAATACTTGGTCCCAGCTCCACTCTATGATTGGGTTTATCTTCACTATTCCACCATGAAGGTGGTCTATCTCTACCATTGCTGATTTGGATCGGTTTTCGTTTTGGTCTCGTCGCAGTCCCGTGACCCACGCATCCAATGTTGAGAGAATTTTGTTTAATGGTCGAACCTTTCTTATTTCACAGCAAAGCTTTCTGTTTTCTACTGAATCATAAAATAAGTTGATTCCCTTTGTGCGAACCATTTGCTCTACTGCTTGGGTCTCTGGAAACATTACCTCGAAATTAATATTGTATTTTTTTGCAATGGCATCCATTACATCATAGGTCTCTTGGTTTAGTCTGCCTGTATCCAGTGTGAAGAACCGTGCCTTTGGATTTACCTTTATGATCATATCAGTGACTACACTGTCTTCTGGGCCAAAGCTTGATGCTTTTGCGATTTTGTTGCCAAATGTTTCATATGCCCACTTTAGTGCATCTTCTGGTGTTTTGAGTCCGACATTTACCTTGTCGATTTCTTCCTGTGTGTACAAGCATATTTGATGGCCGAAATTTGTCTTATAATTATTTGGAGGTAGCACCCAGAATTATAAGCCGGCTTTGAGCAACACAAAAAATGAACGAGCCTGCATTTGTCGTTGTTTTTCCTTCTGTTTTTGCCAAAAACAAGCAGAATTTGCTAAGATCAAATATCAAAAAAATCCTCAAAATCCAAAATCTACAATTTGGCACCATTACAACAGATGATGATCTCATCATAATAGATGCAAATGATCCGGTGTTTGCGTCATCTGCAATAAACCAGCTTTTTGGAGTAGAGCAGGTCTCCATTGCAAGACGCGTAGAGAACAAGTTCAATGTTGTAGTATCTGCAATCGCAAAAATTGGATCCAATCTGTTGTTGCGTGGAGAAGTATTTTTTGTCAAAGTTGATGGCCATCCAACGGGGTATTTGCCTAAAGACATGGAAATTGCTGCCACATCCGCACTAATCGATAAGGCAGTTGACATGGACTGCAAGCCAGGAACTGAAGCAAAATACGACAAGCTCATCCATTGTCATTTGACTGGTAAAAACGCATACGTTTCAATATTTTTGGAAAAAGGGCATGGTGGAATACCATACAATGCACAGGGACAACAAATCTTGTGTTGTGTATTTGATGAGTTATCGGCAATCTCTTGTCTTGAGGCAATAAAGCAGGGATTTGATGTCAGAATTTTGATCTGTTATACCACGGATGCAAATCTAATGGAGTTAGTCAAGATCACAAATAGAATCATTCCGAGACTGCTCAGTTCGTCAGTAACGCTGGACTTTTGTCAGATTCCAATAAAACAAGACTCTGCAAAGACGCTACAGCAAAAAATTCTCACAGTTACTGGAGTTTTGTGCCAGCTTGCAAAAAAGCACAAAATCCAGCGAGTCTGCCTTTCTCTGTCGCCTCTTGTGTTCCCAATGTGGCTAATTGAGCAAAACTTGGATGTTGCGACAAAAAGTAAGATAATTCCGTGGATTTCGCTTGCAGGAATGGATCAGGCCCTAATAGACACTGCAAAGGAAATAGGCCTTGGCAAATATCTCTCCAAAATAGACAGACTTGGCTCGCTCAAGTTTGCCCAAAGCAAAGACAATATCTCAGGCATGGTACAAAAGGCGCTCAAGTCACACCAGTCAGTCACAGTCAAGATTGGCCCAAACAACACTCATGACATTTTGGATTCAATCAAGCACTGAAAATTTATTGTGCAAATTTTGAGAGGCTACAATGAAAAAGATAGGCCAGTTCATCTATTCGTGGGGAAACGGTCACTATTCTCGCATGATGTCCCTAAATGAAGAGCTGCCCAACTTTATTGCACAGTATGAGGCTCATTTTGCAAGCAAAGACGAGATTTACCAAAAATTATTGCAAAAGTTCCCCAAAGAAAATGTCCATGAGGCACTTGCCCCAACACCAATTGACGGAAAATATGGGCCTGATGTGTTTTTGTCGATGCTCAATGGATTATTGCCAATACGCGGCAATCCGCCAGTTGTAAAACAAGTGATAGGGTATCTTCGAAAAGAACGCATACTATTTGATTCTCAGAAATTTGATCTGGTCATAAACGATGGTGATATGGGACCAAACGTTTTGGCAAAAAACAGAAACATTCCATCCATATTCATCACAAACCAGTTCAGGCCAAGGCTCTGGAAGTCCAGATTTTACTTTTATCCAGGAGTATTGTACATATCAAAACAGATCGCCAAGGCAACAAAAATTGCAGTTGCCGACTCACCCCCTCCATATACCATATGTGAGTATAATCTCAATTTTCCAAAGAATCTGTTACAAAAGGTAGTGTATGTAGGCCATTTTGCATCAGACAAAAAGAAAAAATCCTATACAAAATTAGACTTGGAGCAACTCATCGAAGGCCACAAGTTTGGCTATTGGATGCGAACTGGAAACAAGTCCACAAACGACGTTACTGGGAAAAAATACGGAGAGGTGTTCTCCCAGATGAAAAACGAAAAGAGAATAATATCGCATGCAAGGGCAGACCCATCAATTGATACGGTAAAGGACGCTAGCGGTAAGACATATTCCATATCAGAGGCGCTGGAAAAAAAAATCGACTGGATACAAATAGACATTGGATTTTTGTCAGAATCGCAAAAGGAAACAGTTCTGGAGAAATGTGATTACGCAGTAATCAATGGCTCGCACACAGTTATGGGCGAAATTATCGGAATCAAGGGCAAGCCAATAGTTGGCATTCCAGTATATGATGAGCAGACAAACCAGATCCAGTGGGCACAGGAACACAAGTTGGGCATTTTGGCAAACAATACAAAGCAGCTAATCTCCGGCATTGCACGTCTTGAGGAAAATTATGACGCCTTTGTGGATTCAGTCAAGCAATACCAGAAGAACTTTGTGGCAAATGGTGCCAGAACTACTGCCAAGCTAGCTGCAGAAATGCTAGAGTCACGATAAGAGATAATAGCTTTTTTGATCGCAATAAAATGGTCTGGTACGCGGTATTTCGATGGGCGAAATGACCGAAAGGGATGATGATAATTATCCGCGTACCAGATTGTATGATTCCAGTGGGAACGCTTTTATGGAAAAATTTTCTGGCAGAGTCATTGGTTAATTGCCCAGAATGTGTAGCAAGAGAACGCAAGGCAGTAATTGAGCGAGAAGCTGCCAGTGGAAGCCAAGATGGAGTACAAAAGCTCCTAGAGCAAATAGAAATCCCCATGAAGTTTGATCCAGTAACAAAGCACTACATCTGCAAAAGATGTGGTCTGTATGCCACACGAGAACAGGTAGGTGACATTAGAGAAAAAGTAAACAGACGAGATCCAACAAAAGAAGACAAGCATTATGACTACTTGGATTGGTGGCAGAAAAGCAAAAAAGACAAGCTATAGGATTTGATGTTTCTTGGTAAAAAAGAAGGACGAGCTCCCAGACTGGGTTTTAGATGACATAAAGGGCGCAAAATTTGCAAAACCAGAGCCATTGACTAGAATGGGCTACATTCTTGAGGTATACGAAGCTGACAAAAAAATCGACGCGCAGTTATACGAAGCAGTAGAGGATGGACGCCACATAGTAACACTAGGCCTGCCAAAGAATGTCAAGGCGTCCGAGTGCCAGACAGGAGTTGTGTATGAATTTGCAATAAACATGCTCAAGGCGCCGCTTGCAAAAAAGACAGTCGAGTTTCTCAAAAAGGAAAAGGAAATTGAAATGTCTGCAATATACCAGTTTGAGCTGCAAAAGCTGACGCTGATGGATGTTGCATCGGATGATTCCGGATCTGAAGAATCAGAAGAATAGAATTATTTTTGCAGTTTTCTAAATGCTGCACCCATTATAGGATTTATCACAAATGGCATGGTGTGCTTTAGCCAAACCCCAACTCTCACTATACCAGGCACAATGATTTCTAGTCTTGAGGATTCTGATGCGGACAAAATTGCCTTTGCTACTGTTTTTGGGTCTAGTGAGGTTGGTGAATATTTTGGCATTTTTGCAAAAGACTCGTGATCAAAGAAATTTGTTCGAACCATAATTGGGCTGACTATTGTTATTCCAATGTTTGTCCCCCTTAGCTCATGCTTTAGTCCCTCGGAAAAGCCAAGCATTGCAAACTTGGATGCGCAGTATGACGCAATTCCTGGCAGGCCGAACGAGGCGGCAACAGATGCCACATTTACAATGTGGCCGGAATTTTGCTTTTGGAATATAGGAAGAAAGTTCTTTGTGCAATAAACCATACCCAGATAGTTTGTTCTCATCTGAGATTCTATTTCCTCTATTGAAAGATCAGATACTGTTCCATAGATGGCAAATCCGGCATTATTTACCAAAATGTCGATTTTGCTAAATTTGTTCAGAACTTGGGCTGTCATGGATTCGACTTGAGATTTGTCAGATACATCACACTGGCATACTAGTACTTCGGTAGATTTTGATAGTGATTTTGCTAGCTCGTCTAGCTTTTCTTTTCTTCTTGCTACTAGGACTAGTTTAGCGCCCTTGTTTGCAAACTCAATTGCAGCTGATCTGCCAATTCCGCTTGATGCTCCAGTAATTACTATAATTTTGTCTTTGAAGGACACATTTTGTAAAATTAGCCAATAATGATATGTTGGTTTCTATTCAGCTGGTTTTTGGTATTTTCTCAATGCCATTTTCATTAACAAAAACCATGCAATCGGAATTGGTAATTGGTATGTCGCAATTCTCCAAGCAATTATGGCATCCCACTCTACGCTATCTTTTGGTAGCTCTAGTTTGAACTCATCTAAATGTGACAGATACGCCCATGTACCAAATTCCGCAAGACCTGAACCGCCTACGGTAATAGGCATGTTTCCAATTGCGTTGCCTGCCATGACTGCCAAGATTGAATCTATTGCGTTTACAGTTTGCTCTGTTCCAAATGAGATGAACATGAACGAAATTCCAAAGATAAACCATGATGCAAGTGAGATCAAAAACGATATCACAAACGCCTTTTTTGCGTGTGGTGCCTTGATGTTTTGTCGCGTCATGGTACAAACATCTGCCATCCATTGATTGGTCTTATCCAGATACTCTTGGCCCTTTTCTTTGCGGAATTTTAACACCATACCAACAAAGATCTTCGGCACTTGAAAGTCTCGCTTGGCAGTCAAAAAGAACAAGCCTGTCCACAGACCAACTACCGGAATTGTAGTGCCTAATACGATTATTCCAATTATAACATGGCCTGCTGCAATGGCAACCACACCTGCAATCAATGCCAAGATGCCTGCGGCCAAGACCTCTGTTACAATCTCAAATATTCCAAGCCAAGATGCCTTGGATGTTGGCATGCCTCTTTTGTTCATCCAGTAAATTCTGACTACCTCTCCACCTACAAACATCGGTGTAGTCATTGTCACAAATTCAGAGCCAATTCTGACAAAGATGGTTCGCCAAAGTGACTCTATCTTACCATGAAACACGCCAATGATATAGTGAAATTTTATTCCCTGCAAGAACAGCTTACCCATCATAGCAGCAAAGGCCGCAAGAAAGTTCACAATTCCTACTGCAAAGACATCCTCTGGTTTGACATCAAAGGATATGGCGATTATCAAAAACGGGACAAGGCTAGCTGCAAATGCAACAATTCGCCATTTCATTTTAGCAGGTTTCTAATTGAATCAAATATAAGCCAACAACTCTGACATTTACAAATTGAAAGCAATTTTTGTTGCAGGAACTGCTGGTTCTGGAAAATCACTGCTCACATCAAAGATTCATGAATATTACACTAGGAATGGTGCGTTTACTGCAATTTTGAATTTGGATCCAGGTGTGATATCACTACCATACACACCAGACATTGACATTAGAGATTCTGTAGATATTATATCCATAATGAAGCAATATGATTTGGGCCCAAACGGCGCATTGATGATGGCAAACGATCTGATTGCATCCAAGCTTGACGAACTACAAGAAGAAGCAGACAAGATAAACCCAGATTATTTGATCGTGGACACGCCAGGACAAATAGAATTATTCGCGTACAGAACCAGTGGCCCGTATTTTGTGAATAATTTTATGGCGGACCAGAAATCCGCTCTGTTTTTGTACGATGGTGTTTTGGTTACGACTGCAGTCAACTTTGTATCCATGGCGCTTCTTGCCACATCTATTAGACTACGAATGGGAATGCCGACAATTAATGTTCTAACCAAGACCGATTTGATTGCAGATAAAATATCAGAGATACTTCGATGGACTACAAATCTCAAAACACTAGAAAATGCCATTTCTGCAGAGGCAGACGGCGAGACATATGTCCTTGTAACAAACATTTTGCGCAGCCTGAATCTGTCTGGCTTTGCGCAAGGATTGATTCCAGTGTCTAATGCCACTGGAGAAGGAATGGTAAATCTGGAAGGCTCACTGAGCAGAATTCTTAACCAAGGAGAAGAAACTGAAGACTGATGAATACAGTTACCGCAAAAGCACCATCATCTACTGCTAATTTGGGTCCGGGCTTTGATGTGTTTGGTCTAGCGTTGGATGCATTCTATGATACAGTTACTTTGAGCAAGCAAAAAAAAGGCATTACAATAATCACGGATGATTCCATTCCAGTTTCTCCAAGCAAGAACACTGCTGGTTTAGTAGTCCAATACATGCAAAAAAAATTCAAGACAAGAGGCGGAGTCCAAATACGAATCAAAAAAGGAGTGCCTGCTGGATTTGGGATGGGAAGTAGTGCAGCCTCGGCGGCAGCCACTGTAATAGCATTTGATAGATTGTTTGGCCTAAAACTAGATGGAAATACCTTGGTGGAATGCGCAGGTGTTGGTGAGCGGGCAAGTGCAGGCTCTATTCACTATGATAATGTCTCTGCATCAGTACTTGGCGGATTTGTTATTGTTAGGACTAAACCACTTGATGTGCTCAAGATTGGACCACCAGCTGATCTAAGACTAGTTGTTGCTGTGCCAAAAATTGCAGTTCCTGCAAAAAAGACCGAGGTCTCTAGAAGCGTTGTTCCAAAACAAATAGCACTGTCTGATTCCGTGGCTAATCTCTCAAATGCAGCTGTAATTGTTGCAGGCTTTGTGCAAAAAGACTCTGATCTTATTGGAAGATCCATTCAAGACATCATAGTAGAACCAGCACGAGCACACCTCATACCAGGATTTAATTCAGTCAAGAAAAACGCACTAAAGGCAGGAGCACTAGGTGTTACAATTTCTGGTGCAGGACCTTCTGTGATTTCATTTGCCACAAAAAAGAGCAACCTCTCCAAAATAGCAAGCGCAATGAAAAAGGGATTTGCCTCTGCAAAGACAGACTGTACTGTTGTAATTTGCAAGCCAAGCGGTGGCGCAAAGACGATCTAAATTGAAAAAAGCCGTAGTTGTTCTTAGTGGTGGACTGGACTCGTTGTGTCTTGGCGCTTACTTGTCCAAAAAATATGATTTGTATGGAATTACATTCTCGTATGGACAGCGAGCATCAAAGGAGCTAGAAGCAGCAAAAAAAGTAGGTAAAATTCTGCACCTCAAAGAACACAAGATAATTCCGCTTGATTTTATGAAGTCATTGTATGGCGCAAGCAATGTTTTGACTAGCACCAAAAAATCTCTACCATCAAAATTTGACTATTCCATTGTGGTGCCAATCAGAAACGCAATCTTTGTGACAATTGCAACTGCGTGGGCTTTTTCACTAAAGGCATCTCTTGTTGCATATGGTGCTCACACTAATGACATCAAATATCCGGACTGTCGCCCAGTATTTGCAAAAAAACTCGAGTCCGCCCTAAACCAAGGCGAAATTGACGGAATTAGACTAGGGGTCAGAAATAAAATCAAAGTCTGGTCTCCATATTCCGCAAACATATCAAAGAGCTCTCTGATAAAATTAGGATACAATACGTTTGGTGATAAAATATTTCAGACGTGGAGCTGTTATGCAAACTCTAGACATCATTGTGGAAAATGTGAGTCCTGCAATAACAGAAAGGCCGCATTCATACAAGCAAAGATCAAAGACAAGACCAAATATCTAGCCTAGTATCGGGTTTCTAGGACTTTTTTGCGCAGGATTCCGTGTCGGATTCCCATGTACCATCCAAGAACAATTGCTGCAATTATTCCAAAAAAGTACCAGTTTTGCATTGCCGGCACTGCGTCTTTTGCAACAATATTGACTAGTTCGCGAGAGCTCAGGGCAGCTATTGCCAGTACAACAAAGAATTCTATTGCAAGCCATGTAAAGTGAGGCCAAGATTCTCCTGGAATGTGTACGTTGTTGTGTGCTCCCACGAAAACCTAACCTCTCTGTTGATTATTTATCTTTTTCAAAGAATTGACGATTTAGAGTTGCGAATCATGGCAACTACGTCTTCGCGGTTTTCCTTTCTTTCGTAAAATCCGCGGTATGCAACAGAAGTCATTGTTGCATCGTTTTTGACGCCCCTCATTTTCATGCAAAAGTGTTCTGCATCAGATAATACCATTACCCCTTTGACTCCTTGTGCGTATAGCTCGTCTGCAATGTTTTTTGTCATTCTCTCTTGGATTTGGAGGCGTTTTGCGTATTTTTCTACCAGTCTTACTAGCTTTGATACTCCAAAAACTCGGCCGTTTGGAAGATATGCGATGCTTATTTTGCCAAAGAATGGAAGTATGTGATGTTCGCACATTGAATAAAACTTGATGTCTTTTACCACAACTGCGTCAGAGTCTTCTGAGAACTGGACTGATAATTCTGAATCAGAGTCATATCCGGAAAATATTTCCTCGTACATCTCTGCAATTCTCTCTGATGTTCCTCGCAGTCCTTCGCGTGTTGGGTCTTCACCTAGCTCGATGATTAATTCTCTGACTAGCTTGCGTACTCGTTCTTTGTTCATGGGGCACCTATCAGCTTGTGTAGTTGCGGAACTACACGGACCTCATCATAATAAGAATAAACTGCATCGTAAAAGCTCAAGAGTTTCTGCAATGTTGGTTCTGCTATGCCGTAGGTCGGTTGTATTATAAAACCCTTAAGATCCCTAGTGCCAACGGTTTCGAAAATTTTCTGCACAAGATCTGAAAATTCATCCAGCTCTGTTTTTGATGATACTACAATTTTGATGTAGGTTGGTTTTTTTGCAGCAACCGATTGTTTTAGGCAGTCCAGTGTATTTTTTATAAGCGTGGAATAATGTTTTGCGTCGACAAATTCCGAGTCTTTGGTTTTGAGCTCAATTTTGATGTAATCAATAAACGGCAAGACCTTGACAAATTTTTTAGAGTCAAAGCAGGAGGATTCCAAATACGTTGGAATTTTTTTTGATTGGACGAATTTTGCCATTTCGGATACGGCTTCTGCTTGGACTAGTGGGTCGCCACCTGTGAAATTTACCTTGTAGGTGTTTTGTGCTAGATTTTTTTCAATTAGCGAGCAGGCATCTGCAATCTCATATTCCTGTCCTGAATCCATTGGGAGTGATTCTTTGGTGTCGCAGTAAAAACAGGTAAAGGGACATCCTGCCAGCCTTACAAAAAGCGTCTTTGTTCCATAAAGAATGCCTTCCCCTTCAAGCGAAGTGAATATCTCAAATAGCCTTACTTTCAAGTAGACGATCTAACTGCAGTCATTATTTAATTCAGACTAGGTAAGAACAGGCTGTTTTGTGTACATGAGGCCTGCCACAAAAAAGATCACACCCAAAATTCCGATCAGGCCGCCGACAAACTCGATTGTCTCGATCCACTCCAGATTGGTTGGTGCCCACAAAAATGCCATCAATGCGCCTACTACTATCATAGGTATGCCGACGCCAACAGAGATTTGCTTTGATGCCATGCAAATTTGCTGGTCTTCAAAATCTATATGAAGTTTTGTTAGGATCTATCAGAATTTTCGGAATCATTAGACTCGAGGGATTCGACAATTTCATCAATTATTGCATTGATTACACGGATTGTCTTTTTTGGCTCTGCGCCAGTTTCCTTTAGTTTGGTAAGCATTGATTTTGCGGATTCGAACTTTGATTTGGTGGAATCGTCAATGTGAGGCTCTAGTTCTGCTAGCTTTGCCTCAAGTCTGGCTATTTCAGCTGAATTTTTGTGTGGTTTTTGGTCCTTATTTTTCCGTTCTTGTTTTAGGGCCTTGTCTTGCTGTTTTGCGTCTGCCTTTAGTGTCTCTGGCTCTGATTTTGGTGCCTCTGACAATTGGAATGATTCTTGTTTTGGTGCCTCTTTTGGAGCATCGACTTGTTCTGGCGCTTTTTGTTCTGTTGTGGTGCTTGCAGTTTGTGATAGGAAATAAGACTCGATTGTTTTGATTGTAGAGTCTAGCGCTCTGAGTAGTTTGATTGAGTCATCAGTGGATGTTGGGTCTTTGAGTACTGCTAGGAGTGATTTTGCCTCATCGAATTTTGGTCTGATAGTATCGTCAATCTTTGGCTCTAATAGCAATAATCTGCTTTCTAGTCTAGATATTTCTGAGAGAATCTTTTGGTTCTTGGCATCAAGTAGGTCCAAGTTGATTTGGTAGACTCGTTTTATTTTGATGACTATTTGACCTGGGTCGCTGCCACTTGATGCTAATTCTTCTTTTGCCTTTTGGAGTTTTGCAATTTGTTCTTCTGATAGGTTTAGCTCCTTTGCTTGTGCTAGGACTGCGTCAATTTTGGTAATGTACTTGTTTGCAAAGGAAACTGCTCTTGTGTCAGAGCGCTCTTTGACCATGTTTTTGATGGTTACTTGGAGTTCAGATCCTGCTGTTTTTAGATCTAGAAATGTTTTTTCCAGTGTTGCCATATCACCGCTTTCTAGGTTTGATTTTGCGGTTTGGAGTAGACCGTCTATTCTGCCAAAGTCAATTTGGAGATTATTCTTGTTGGCTACTGATTTGAGGATGTTTATGTTGGCCTCAAATCTTTTGAGTGCATTGCCATAATCAAATTCTGGTACAGGTGCTGCTTGTGGTGGCGGAGCTACCATTGTAGCAACCGGAGCTGGTTCTGAGAAGGCTTGGGTTACTTGTCTGAATGCCTTCATTGCTGCCAAAAAGTGCTTTTTTGCCTCTACGGCATCGCCTTTCTTTACAGCTGTAATTAGTAATTCGGTTTCAGAATTGCCTTGTGCATACAAATACTTGACTTCTTGTGGTGCAGAAGGCATCTTGTCTAATTGTAATTTTACTTGGTCTCTTGCCTTGGTTGCAAGGCCAACAAAAGAATCTAGTTTAGAGTCTGCAAATGCCGGTGCTACCATCATGCTAGCAACTAGTGCAAATAATGCAAGTGTCAGTACGGTTTTCATGCAGATTCCTCCTTTTTCTTTAGGCGCACCAAATTCTGAAAGTCTTTTTTCTCTATCTCTATAACACCTTGTCGCTCAAGTCGTTTTACTGCGCGCCACATTGTGGTTCTAGGCAAGAGGAACTTCTTTCTCAAGTCACGCTCAAAAGCTTGGCCGCCATTTTTCTCCAAATATGATACTAGTTGTTTGTCGTCTTCTCTCATTTCCTGTGTTACTAACTCGTCCGCATCTACTTCTAGCTCTGGCTCGGAATCCTCGTCTTTGTTGTTCAGCAAGGGCTTGATTGTTTTTTGGACTGCTCCTTTGGTCTTTTTGAGCAATATTGTGATGGCTGAGACCGCACCGCCGATTGCTACAATCGAGGTTGCAATTCCCACAATGTTGTCCTTGAACCAGTCAACGGGGTTTGTTTGTGAGTTTTGGTTATTCTCAAACTCGTCGATTTTCTGCTGGATCAAGGCATTTGCTTCTAATGCCAAATCCTCAGCATCTGTGTATTTTTTATTGTCATATGCAAAGACTGCCAAGTCTAGCTTTTCTTGGGCTATGGTCACATCGATGTTTTTGATAGATGCATCTGAGATCAGTGCCTTTGCGTCATTGATTGCGTTTAGCGCAGAAAGTGCTGGACCTGAAGTGCTAAAGAAATACTCTATCTGGTTTTTGCCCTTTAGTAGTGAGATTCGTTTTTCATCTATTGTATCGATATAGTCAGGATTTGCAATGTCCACTACAGTTGCCTCATCTGGCATTGTAATGGTATAGTCAACTGGAGAGTCAATTACAAAAGTCCAGATCTTACCTTTCTTTGATACTAGGTCATAGCTGTCATATTCAATAGAAACGGATGATGCACCAAAGGTCTGGATTGTGGCGCCCTTGCTATCAATTTCAAACGATAATAGTAAACCGTCCTCATCTTGGACTACAAAATTATCAATGGATTTGCCAAAAAGTGGGACCTTTAGTTCTGGTTCGGTTGGGTCTGCTGTTGATTGTTGAGAAACATGAGTAGTGCCATCTGGATAAATTGTGAAGTCAACGGAACGAAGTATACCAAAAGATTGTACAGGCAGTACTACTGTAAGAAGAAGTCCTATCGCTAGAATTGGCGCTTTTACCATTCTAATGAGGATATCTGTAATCCTTACAAAAAGCATTCCTTCTAGATTAGGAACGATTTCCTCCCGATTACAGAGTACTGCCTCTTGGTTATTCATGGTTAATACCTCAAGTTCAGCGTGTCTAGGATAGACTGGAACTTTCGGAACTCTTGGACGAACTCGATGCCTTTTTCGGTGATTGTATATAGTCGGTTTTTGTCGGTTTTGACGGTTTGGACCAAGCCTGCAGTAGAGAGCTTTTCACACTTGTCAATTACGGCATAGTGCGAAAGGTTTGCCCTTCTAGATATTGCAGAGACGATAGTTCCTTGTCTGCCCCCATCCATGGTGACATTGAGGATATCTCCCATTATGCCCATTTCGGACCTGTATTGTTGTTTTGACATGCTATAGTAATAGTGAGCACTGTAGATTAGGGACATTTTGAAACTCTACAGCGGAACGCATAGCGGAATGGGTGTTTCGGGGCTCTGAAACGGGTGTTTTTTGTTGCGGGGGAGAAAAAATGACCAAAAATCGGGTTTGGAAATTTTTGTTAGTGGTGGGATTTTGTCTCACTTTATCTTTATTAGGCATAAAATGGCATTATCCATCATAGTCGATACAAGATGTTTGAAAAATTTAAGAAGACCGAGGAATTCCAAGGAAGTACTGGCATGCTAGAGCAAGAAAAACCCAAAGTTGAAGCGGAACGCATAGCGGAACAGGCTCCATCTGGTTCTGAGATAGGTATTGCTGACCTGATGAACAAGCGCGCCAAGTTAGAAGAGGCAATTGATTATGTAGGATTAATGATAAAGAACCTAAAGGACAAGCGAACCAGACTAGTCAAGGAAATAGAGGATGAATCTGTCGATATTCAGAATTTAAAGGAAAAACTAGTCAAAGTTGGCGAATACATAGAAGAAGAAGGTCGCGGAATACGGGATCTGTCCAACAAGCGCGCCCAGGTTGAAAAGCAGGCAGACGAGGTAGGCGCCCTAATTGGCAACCTACGAAGCAAACTTGCCAGCATCGACAGCGTAGTCGAAGGCGAGGAAAACAAGGTCAAATCCATTAAGGAATCCAGGCAAAACCTATAGTTTCGCAGCGGAACGCATAGCGGAACAGGCTATTTTTGGTACAAGATAGGCAGTTTTTGGCATCCATAACTAGACAGGTTTTGAATAATAAAAGAAGGGAAAGAGATACTTTAGAGGTATCTAGTTGAGGTTGCTGTCTTGGCGCTTACTGGTGTAGATGGGAATTTATCGCCCACGGACGCTTCGGCTACGGCTGCAGCTTCCTCTAGAATCCTTTCGGACTCTTCATTTGTGGTTTGATCCATGCCAAACGCTCCCTCGCCTGAGAAGGACTCTGCCATTAGTCCGTTTAGCATCTCTGTCATCATGCCTAGCTCGTGGTCTGCCTCTGGCATGAATTTGCCGAGTGAAGACTTGAGGCTTCTCATTAGGCCAATTGTTGGTGCTATTGTGACTACGGTGTCTCCTAGGTCGTGGAATGTGGTTAGTCTTAGTTCGATTTGTTCTAGCGCCATTCTGCAGTTACCTAGCATCTTAGTGACCTTTCGGACTTCGGCTAGTTCATTGGCTAAAACTTTGCTAGTGTGAGTATCGTGTTTTTGGGTTGCTTGGACTACTCTTTGGAATAGTTTTTCCTCTCTTTGCTTTAGTTTGGTCAGCATTCCGTCAAGTTTTGAGATTTGGTTTTGTAGGCTTCTTGTTGCCTGCTCAATTCTTGGCTTCAATGCGCCCTTTGGCTTGAGGACATCGCCCAACTTTTCAGATACGCTTGGTGTTGTTGGTTTGGACCAGGAATTCTGGAAGTTTGTCATGGCTGACTTTTAGTAGTTTATTGAAATTGAAAGGTGTGAAATCTATTTTACCAAAAGATCTAATGGGCAACTTTTGAGGCTGGAATTTGTGCCTATAGCCGAGGCTAGGAGACGAGAGAAAATAAAAAACAATTCGCCTAGTTTACTGGGCTAGAATGCTTTGTGGGTGCATCTTTTTGATGTGGGAGTGCACTCCGTGGTTTGATGTGACTGCTTCGCCACACAATGGACATGTTTCCATTTTTATAGTAGTCCGTTCTATATATAGTATTTAAGGTTTACGTTTTTCGGATCTTTCAAGCTCTAAAATAGAGATCAGGATTTTGATCCGTAAACAAAAACAGTTTCTAAAAAAATCCAGCTAACAAAAAAGATCAGGAGAAAAAATACTGCCAAGATTTACAAAGAAAAATTTGCAAATCTAGTTTTTGTTTTTGCAAGAAAATTTTTCTGCTAGAAAAGTACGACCTTCATTCTATACTACGTCAGATTAGTGCAATTTTGAACCAATGTTTCCATTCCAGACGTCATGTACCCTAGAAATCGATTTTCGAAAGGCTGTTCATAGATAAATCTTGTGTAATCTTTATATGTAGAGTGTAAAAATGGATTGCACCTTATGACACAAACAGCACGAAATACCGACCGTTGCCCCCGTTGCGCAAAAGGTGCAATGCTAACCGATGGTAGTACAGGCGAGATGTTTTGTAACACGTGCGGATTTGTTGCAACAGAGCGAGTTGAAGAAGAAGGGCCAGAGTGGCGTTCCTTTTCAAAAGAAGAAGGGGAAAACCGAACTCGAACAGGTACACCAACTTCACTTGCGATGCACGACATGGGTCTTGCAACAATTATCGGCCAAGCCGACAAGGACGCATCTGGAAAACCACTGACATCTTCGATGAAAAGCACCATTGAGAGACTCAGAACTTGGGACTCGCGAAGCCAAGTCCATGAACCAGTGGATAGGAATTTTAGACAAGCGTTTTCGGAGCTTGACAGACTTAAGGACAAGCTAGCACTTTCTGATGCAGTAATTGAAAAGACTGCCTACATTTACAGAAAGGCGCTAGACAAAGGGCTTGTTAGAGGACGCTCAATTCCGGGACTGGTAGCAGCTGCTTTGTATGCGGCATGCAGAAACACCGAAACCCCAAGAACCCTGACTGATGTGGCAAACGGTATCAACATCAAGCGAAAAGACGTCGCTAGATGCTATAGGTTGCTCCTTCGAGAACTAGACCTCAAAATGCCAGTAGTCGATCCAATCAAGGGAGTAGCAAGAATTGCAAGCATTGCTGACTTGTCTGAGAAGACAAAGAGAAAGGCACTTGAATTCCTAAAGGAGGCAAGCCGAATTGAAGTCTCTGCTGGAAAGGACCCAATGGGACTGGCGGCAGCTGCTTTGTATTTGGCATGTGTGATGCTTGGCGAGAACAAGACACAAAAGGACATTGCTCAGGCAGCAGGCGTAACAGAAGTTACCATCCGAAACAGGTACAAGGGCCTCAAAGAAGCATTAAAGCTCTAAAACCTATCTTTTTGTTGTTTTTTGCAAATTTTAATAGGAATTATACTAGCTGAGCATTTGTGAAAAAGAAAAAGCTCATTGGCTTGATTTTAACGGTGGCCCCATTGGTTTTTGTGTTTGGCTTGATTCTGACTGCACCATCTGAGAATGTTGGGCGCGAGCAGATCTATCACGCAAGACTTGCTGAATCAAAGCAATACACCGATGGAATTTTTGTAGATACATTTCCAATCAAAAAGGGAGAATATGAGTTTCGCTTTGTCCTAAATGGGGACAGCCCGCAAACACTTGGGGTGTCATTGGTTGGCTCGACATTTTCTTTTTCAGAGCAATTTGAGCTCAAGGGAACGGAACATGGGGATTTTGGCAAATACTACACCTGGGAATATTTAGGCCAAAACAAAATTGAGATCCCAGAGGACCAAGAACTGCAAATAACGCTAGACCCACACGGAAACGTATTGGGCCCCTTTTCGATTTATCTGATAAAATAGGACTGGCGTGACCCCAAGCGTAGAACCATGAGAGAACACCTCTCTTATCCATAGCGCCAATGCGCTCACGGGACACAAATCAGTTCTACTGGGTCACGCGCCCATTAGTCGATAGGATTTATGTCCTTTCGCATCATTCTGTGTAGGAATTTATCTTATTTAAGATTTAGCGTGAATTTTTACATCAAAGATCTACATATAATGAAATAATTTTTGCCCTTGTTTTCAAACACCAATATTGCCCAAAGAATTTCACACAGCAAATGAAGCTTTCAGGTAAAGTCGCAATCATAACTGGTGCAAGTCGTGGAATTGGAAAGGCAATTGCAAAAGAGTTTGTAGGTAATGGAGCCAGTGTTGTGATTTGTGGAAAAGACAAAACAAAGCTGGACCAGACAGCAAAGGAGCTTGGTGCATTTGCCATATCGGCTGATATTACAAAAGAATCTGATGTCCAGAACCTCATAAATAAAACAGCAGAGAAATTTGGTAGATTGGACATTTTGGTAAACAATGCCGGAATATTTCCCAAGATCAAATTGCTCCATGAAATTTCAGATTCGGAATGGAGAGATGTTTTGGATGTGAATCTCAATGGGCCGTTCTATGCAACAAAATACTCTATACCGCATTTGCAAAAAAACGGCGGTGCAATTATCAATATCGCATCATCTGCCGGGCTAAAGGCATACGAGAATTTCAATGCGGATGCATATTCTGCGTCAAAGGGTGCACTTGTTTTATTGACCAAGTGCTGGGCTTTGGAATATGCAAAAAACAAGATTCGCGTCAACTGCATCTGTCCTGGGGTGGTGGAAACAGACATGACGTCTGAATTTCTCTCAACTCCTGCCACACGAGAAATGATGAATTTCGCCTATCCAATTGGCAGATTTGGAACAGTAGAGGATGTTGCAAAGGCTGCCCTGTATTTTGCATCAGATGAGGACTCGCCTTGGGTCACAGGCGCCGTTTTGGCACTGGATGGCGGCGAATCCCTAAAGTAAATCAATTTAATACCAAACTGATAGGACCAAAGATATTGGAATCATTAAAGAAAAGACGCGCAAAGACTTTGATTTTGCTTGCTGTGATATGGTTTGCAGTAGCCATACCAATGCCATTTCTGTTTAATGTGCCAGGAGAGGCAACTCGGCAATTTTACACGCTGATCCAGATTCTGGGCTTCATTTCGATTCCGTTTGTGGCACTAGGAATTGCCTGGACATTAAAACCAGAGTTAGCGCAGTAACATGTCTCATAGCTTACCATTTTCAAATCCACTTAGCGAAGCCCAGCTTGCGCTGGATGCTGCAAAAAAGGCAAGCTTAGCAGTGATGAGTGTGTATGGCGAGGAATTTACGTCTGAGCTAAAGGACGATGATTCCCCAATTACAAAGGCAGACCTGCAAAGCAACGAGATAATCAAGCAGGCATTAGCGTCATCTGGGTATCACATTCTATCAGAAGAAGATGCAGATGATACATCCAGACTGAATCAGGAGAAAATTTGGATTGTGGATCCGCTTGATGGCACAAGTGACTTTGTGAACAGAACTGGCGAGTTTACCATAATGATTGCACTAGTCCAAAACAAGGTTCCAGTTTTGGGCGTGATTAGTAGGCCTACAACAGATACAATATTTTTGGCGCAAAAGAGATCAGGAGCATTCAAGCTTGAAAACAACAAATGGTCAAGACTACAGGTAAGCAAAACAAAAGACCTCACACAATGCAAGGCAGTTGGCAGCAGATTTCACCTAACAGAACAAGAAAAAGAGTTTTTCAAAAAACTTGGAGTTGCTAGCTTTGAGAGCAGAGGTAGCTCACTAAAAGTGGCAGAGATTTGCCAAGGACTGGCAGACCTGTATCTTACTACATCAAATAAAATAAAACAGTGGGATACGTGTGCCTCACACTGCCTAATTACAGAGTCTGGTGGGAAAATCACTGACATGTCTGGCAATCCAGTCTTGTATAATACTGAGAAGCTAAACCACGAAAACGGCCTAATTGTGACAAATGGTTTAGTTCACAAAGAGATTATCCAAAGATATAGTACCTAGGCTACATTTTTTGATTTTAGGAAATTGAGCAGTTTTTGCACGGATTCGTCTAGTGTTTCCTTGTCGGTTTCTACTACAAAGTCTGGATTTGTTGGAATGTCGTATGGGTCAGATATACCCGTGAATTGCTTGATTTCGTTTGCTCGTGCCTTTTTGTACATTCCTTTGACGTCTCGTGTTTCGCATTCGTCTAGTGAGCACTTGACATAGACCTCAAAGAACTTGGAGTCATCTCCAACAATTTTTCTTGCGTCTGCTCTATTCTCAAAGAATGGGCTTACTAGTGATACGCCGACTGGGACATTGTGCTTTAGCAATAGTTTGGCTAGGTGAGCAACTTTTTTGTTGTGCTCTACTCGTCCTTCCTTGGAAAAGTCTTTTGGTGATAGCCACTCTCTTAGCTCATCTCCATCTAGAATAGCTAGATTTGGGACAATTTTTTGCATCGCTCGAACTATGGTTGTTTTTCCAGAGCAGGGAAGTCCTGTCATCCATACTACAAATGCCATTTTCAGATTGCCTGCCTTTTGTAGCTCTTAAAGACTTTACGACGTAAACCAGTACTGTTTTTCTAAATAATCAAGTTGCTGCAGAATGGTTTGCATTTTTGTGCTAACTGCCATAACAGACTGGAACTGCTCGTACATTGCCTGCTCTTCTTCTTTGGATAGGATTTGAGCTTCGGCCTTATCAAAGAATTCATCTTCTTTTTTTAGATGATCCTCTAGGTAAATCGAGTATGTTCTAAGAAATCTTGCTACTGGCTCGCGTGAGTCATTTCCTTGCTTCCATTCTTGTAGATGTTTGTTGATGTTTTTTGCAATTCGGCGGGAAAACTCGTGCTCTATCATGAACTTTCGAATTTCGTCTTTGAGGGAGTCATAGCTTGCCACACATGCAAAATACGAGTCTTCCTCTCGAGAATAATGAATAGAATCTAAAAACTCTGCAATTACAAAATTGATTTTTTCAATATCGGACAGAGGGATGTTTTTCCCTGCGTATAGTTTTTGATAACATCTTACAACAATTTTTTCTAATCTCCTTATTTTGAGATGGTCTTGTCGCAGAATGTCTGTTGCGCTCATACTATAAAATTCGAATTTGCGCCATCAAACGTTATAGTCACACCAGAAAGATACTTGATTTTATTTTCAACTATTCCTTTTACAAAATCCCCAATTTCTCTTGGCTCACCAAGCCTTTTCATTGGAATATTTTTTGCCATGTCTGCTGCATTGCCAAGATCGCGCACCCTATCGGTGTTGATCAGACCTGGCGCAATGTTGACACAGTTTACTTTTCTTGCTGCAAGCTCTTTGCTTGCGAGCTTGAATACAGCAGTAAATGCCAGTCTGTACGCACTAGAGATTACTAGTCTTGGGTTTGGCTCTTTGATTACACCAGACGTTATGACAAAGATGTAGCCTCCGTCTCGGACCTTTAGCTTTTGTAACAAAAGGCAGAATCCCAGAAATAGCTGGTTGTGGTATTTTTGCCACTCTTTTTCGGTTACTTCAGAGAACTGTTTTGGCGGTGGGCCGCCTGTGTTTAGGATCAAAATGTCTGTCTGTTTTTGTTTTTGTATGAATCGCTTGACACTAGCTAGATTTGCAGTGTCGATTTCTTTGCGAGATGTTGCTATTACATCACAGCCAATAGAACCAAGAGAATTTGCAATTGCTTTTCCAATTCCCTTAGAGCCGCCAAGAACAATTGCCTTCATTGTATGAAAGTATAACCATAATTGATTTTAATCTAGTGCTATTCCAGCTCAAAGAGCACTACTTTTTTTGGATCATCTTGTATGATGCCAAAGTGAGGTCTGGCAAAGCCGCCTCCATAGTATCCCTGAGGTCCGCCAAGGCCTACCCTGATAAGATAGTTTGAGTTCTTTTCAATTGGAATTTGGCGTTTTCGCAGAGTATGCTGTGAGATCTTTTCTGTCTCATACCTAAATGGCAAAATATTTGTGATCTCGTCTTTGTTTTGTCTAATTGCTGCCTCCATGTGCTGGTGGCCGCACAAAATTATGAAATCATCTAGTTCTGTTTTTGCCTCACCAAACGCGGACTCTGCCTTGTAGTGATATCCAGAATAGCTGAAAAACTCAAAGTCTTCTTCGGACAGTCTCTGCCAGGTTCTCTGGTATAGCCATGGATCATTGTTTTTCTTTGCAATTTTTTCTGGGTTTAGCGGCCCGCCATGGACGCAAAAAAGCCTGTCCTTTCTGTCTATTACAAACTGATTGCCAAATGTGCCGTTCTTGTTTTGCTCAAAAAACTCCAAGTCTTGTTCTGATAACAATTCGTGTTCTTTGATGCTTGCATAAGAGCTGCCAGAGAGGAATTTTTTGTACAAGACGCCCTCGTCGTGGTTTCCCATGACTGAGATCATTGGATAGGATTTTGTAAGCTCGGCCATTTTTTGCAGTACTTGCTTTGGGCTTGTACCTCGCTCCAGCAGATCCCCAAGATTGATTATTTTGGAGACTTTTCCATATCGGCTTTCAAATTCAGAAGAAAATGCAACAGCTAGCATCTCCTCTAATCCTTCAATGTCTGCATGAATATCAGAAAATACTAGATCCATTGATGTGGATTTTAGTTAGCTATGTTTATTCCGTTTTCTTTGGCTTCTTGCTTTATCTCTACTATCTGATTGTTAATTTCCTCAATTTCAGCTACTAGTTCTGCACGTCTATCAACTAGTGTTCTGAGCATTGCGCTGTACAGATTTGTTAATGTTTGACTCATTTTTTCACCGATTCTCCTTTACAATTTTAGTCTTAAACCCTTACTAATAATTTGTACTAGTGTATTTGTCAACAATCAGCTCACTCTGATAATATCACATAATTTTCCACATTGGAATGGTAGGAAATTACTCTGTGCCAAAACGGTACATGTTGGTTAATAAACCAAGTACGTACAGGTTAAAGACTAAGCTGCATCGTCCTCGCTCAGAATGTTCGAGGATGTAGTAAAGGAGGCAATCAGGGGACAAACAGAGGCAGGTGCTGGCGCTATCATGCAGGAAAGTGTACCTGCAGAAATTCATGGATTCATTCCTGATTTGGTCTCGCAGCTGGACCAAGGAGTAGACTCTAGTGTTGTAGCAGACCAGGCACTAAACAAGACATTTGATATTGTAGAAAGCGTTGTTCTTACTGACGCAACAACTCATGTGCTCGATAAATTCTCTGATAGGATTGTGGATCTGTTGTTTGGTCAGGCATTCTTAAACGTGCTGTCGCAGGCAGCAACTCTGATTACAAATAGCACATCACCAATCTAGGTAAAACCAGTACAGTGACAACCCTTTACTAGGCATTTGCCTGGGCCATCATGTAGTTTAGAATCATGAAAACAGCCTGCATGGAGGTTTTTGCAGTTCATGTGTTGATTTGGGCATTGCCCACTAATTCGTTTTGCTGTTCTATGCTACAGCTATGCGGATTTGGCGTGATTGGTGGTTGCAAATGTTTTGGTGCAGATCTGCTAATGATTCCTCTTTGAATGTCAGATCGCATCGGTAACATTTCCATGCAGTTGTTGTCATGATATCATAGATGGGAATTTTGTATTTAACGCGCGCGTAGAATTTGTATGGATAATTTCTACTAGTCTAAAATTGGATTTTTAGATCACACCGGTGCTTTTGGCAAGGTCTAGTGCCTTTTTTTCTGTCATCTTGACCTGCTTTAGAATCGTATAGCGCTCAGGTCGCAATGATTGGGCTATTACTAGTGCTTGTGCTAGTGTTTCTTTTTTGAGGCCAATCTGCTTTGCAGTGGTTGGTGCACCAATGTTTTTGAGTGTGTTTGTGATTTTTTTCCAGTCTTGGCCTTGTAGTTTTGCCATCAGTATTGCGCCAATTCCGCATTTTTCCCCATGAAGTCCAACACTTGGCGCTAGCTTATCCAGTGCATGAGAAAACAAGTGCTCTGAACCAGAACAAGGTCTTGAGCTTCCCGCAATGCATGATGCAACACCTGCGCTGATTAGAGCTTCTACAATTTCTCTGACGTCTGGTTGCTTTTTTTTCTCTGTTGCCTCTAGCAAAATTTTGGCACTCATTGACGCCAGATTTGAAGAATATCGTCCATAATATTCGCCGGTATTGTCTCGCCCTAGCTGCCAGTCCTTTACTGCCGTAATTTTGGCAACCAGATCACCACATCCAGCGGCCAAAAGCTTCTTTGGCGCTCTTTTTATCACGTCAATGTCAACAAACACTCCAAGCGGTGCAGTTGCAACCAGCGAATGTGGCTTTTCTCCTTTAATTGATACAAAGGGGCTTGCTATGCCATCGTGTGAAGCAGCAGTTGGAACACTAACAAATGGTTTTCCCAAATTATACGAGATCATCTTGGCAATGTCAACTGATCTGCCACCGCCAATTCCAACTATGAGATCTGATCTGTCCTTTCTTACTTGGGATTCAACGGACTTTATTGATTTTTCATCGTTTGTAGTCGGGACATGCCAGAATGATTTAATTTTTGAATTGGATAATGATTTTGTAATTTTTGTTTTGACTATTTTTTGAACATGATTACCAGCTATAATGGAGACTTTTTTTGTTGGGCCCAAGTTCTGCAAAAAGGCGCCAAAGTCACCGATGTTTTTTTCTCCTACAACAATTAGGCGTGGAAGCTCCATTGTGTGAGATGGAGAGTTACGCATTACGTCATTGACTGAGCCTACCACTTATCAAGTTGACCCCCCAAAGTTATTTAAAAGGGTCCAAGTCTTTTCTGATCATCTAGGAGTATTTTCTGTGTCAGCTAATAGCGTAGAAGACAAAATTCTACATGGAACAACCACGGTAGGTATCAAGGCAAAGGATGGTGTCGTATTGTGCGCAGACATGCGTGCAAGTGCAGGCTATTTCATTGCAAACAATAACACAATGAAAGTACAGCAGCTAGCAAAACACGCCGGAATGACAATGGCAGGAGGAGTTGCAGATGCACAAAACATCACAGATGTTCTGAGATATCACGCAAACATTCACCTAGTTCAAAAAAATGAAAACATTCCAATCAGATCCTTGGCAAGACTGTGCTCGCTGATGTTTCACCAAAACAGAGGTTATCCGTTCATTGCAGACATTCTCATTGGCGGATACGATAAGCAAGGACCACAACTAGTAAACGTAGATGTGTTTGGCTCTGTTGAAGAGAAAAAATACGTCACAACCGGTAGTGGATCTCCAGTTGCATATGGTACCCTAGAAGACGAATACCGAGACAGCCTCACAGTAGAGGAGGCAAAGGTAATCGCATTGCGTGCTGTAAAGGCAGCAATAGTTAGAAACATTGGAACCGGCGACGGAATCAATGTTGCAATTATCGATAAAGATGGCTATCGTCTTTTGACCAAAGAGCAAAAGAAAGCCATCATTGCTTTGTAGTGATTTAATGCAAAAAAGACAACAGGAAAAGGATTCATCTACAGCCCAAAGTGTAATGGCGACAATACTGCAAAGTATTCCAAAAGAGGCTCAGGTAAGCAAAATTGACTATGAGGGCCCACGAATTGCTCTGTACACAAAATCACCATCATTTCTAATGGAAAACAACCAAATCGTATCTGATCTGGTAAATGTAATCAAAAAAAGAATTGTAGTTAGAACCGAGGAATCTATTCGCAAAAACGAAGAAGATGCCCGCAAGGTAATTGCAGAGGCATTGCCTAAAGAGGCAGAACTAGGAGGTACGTTCTTTGATACCGCAACGGGTGAGGTCTCTGTAGAAGTTAGAAGACCATGGCTACTTCAGAACAATCCCGAGTTCAATGCAGCCAAACTAACCGAACAAATGGGTTGGAGAATTCGAGTCCGAAAGGCAACTACCATCCAATCAAGCACCATCCAGCAAATCAATTACAATCTAAAACTAACATCATCTGAGCGTGCCAAACACCTCAAGCAAATTGGCGAGAGCATTTTCAGGCCAAGACTTGCCCAGAGATCCGAAGTGTCTCTGATGACATTAGGAGGATTTGGTCAAGTAGGAAGATCAAGTATGATACTTACCACGCCAGAAAGCAAAATCCTCATTGATTGTGGTGTAAACCCAGGTGCAAGATCTGCAGCTGAGGCATTTCCAAGACTAGACTGGGCAAACATAACACTAGATGAGCTGGATGCAATTGTAATTGGCCATGCACACTTGGATCACACTGGATTTTTGCCAGTATTATGCAAGTATGGCTACAAGGGCCCAATCTATTGCACTGAACCCACACTACCAATGATGAATCTAATTCAGCTTGATGCGATTAGAGTTGCATCTGCACAAGGAAGAGCTCCAATATACGCAGAGCGCGACGTAAAGCAAATCATGCGACAAACCATCACCATACCATATGGAACAGTAACTGACATTGCGCCAGACATCAAGCTGGTATTTTCAAATGCAGGCCATATCTTGGGCTCTGCTACATGTCACTTTCACATTGGTAATGGCGATCACAATTTCGTATACACTGGCGATATCAAATTTGGCAAAAGTATTCTATTTGATAGTGCATCATGGAACTATCCTAGAGTAGAGACATTACTCATAGAAAGCACGTATGGCGCTCGAGAAGACATCCAGCCAACAAGACAAGAAGTCGAGTCTGCATTCATCAATGCCGTAAACAACACACTAGTTGATGGCGGAAAGGTCTTAATTCCAATTCCAGCAGTAGGTCGTGCACAGGAAATCCTAATGGTAATTGATCACTACATGAAGGCAGGCCAAATGGTCGAAGCACCAGTATTCACAGAAGGCATGATCTCAGAGGCCACTGCCATACATGAGGCATATCCAGAATATTTGGCTCGCGAGCTGCGACAAAAAATCCTGGAAACTGATGATAATCCATTTGATTCTGAATATTTCACAAACATTGAGCATTCAGATGCACGAGAAGAGCCATTACGAGACAACACACCATGTATCATTTTAGCAACCTCTGGCATGTTAGAGGGCGGCCCAGTCCTAGAATATTTCAGAAATATAGCTCCATCAAATAAAAATAAGATCATCTTTGTCTCATATCAGGTCAACGGTACACTTGGCAGAAGAGTCCTTGATGGCTCCAAGCAAGTCTCACTTATGGGCAAGGAAGGTAAAGTCGAAGTAGTAAACGTAAACTGCTCTATGATAAAGCTGGATGGATTTTCCGGTCACAGTGATTTTAATCAACTAATGTCATTTGTGCACAAGCTAAGACCAAAGCTTAGACGTGTACTGGTAAACCACGGCGAGCGAAGAAAGTGCGAGAGCCTAGCAATGAACATTCGAAGGCAATTCCGAGTTCCGGCTCACTATCCCCAAGTACAAGAAGCAATCAGACTGTTCTAGATATCAAATAATTTTGGAATTACTTAGTCATGCTTTTAACCGTGATTTACTAAATTTGTCCGTGAAAGAGGAAAAGAAGACTCAGACTAACACCTTTCGTCTTACAACATACCTAGTAGAGAGATGAAAAAAGAGGCCAAGCTAGAAAAAATAAACCTCAATGCACTTGTGATAAAGATTCTCTCAAATCATGTCCTTTGGGAAAAATACGAGGAGAGTCATGCAGAAAGTGTGGTGGAAGTTTGATTTCAGTAAGAAACTGTCCAGAGTGCAGGTAGTCCATTCAAGAGACATGTAAGAGTTGTTTGACGATAACGGAAGAGCAGGTCCATATGCGTTGTGTCGGTAAATTAATGTAAATTTTTTACAAAATATTATTGTGTCTCTGCCAACTTTTTCATTGCAAGTACTGCGTTTTGTAATATTGGTAAAAATTGTGAGTCAAGGTTTTGCGTTTGAGGATTTTTTGATTTCCAGTCTTGAACGTATGTAAGAATTAGGTCGTCACCTTTGTTTTCTAGTTTGTTTAGGAAATAACCGTCAAAGTTTTCATTATCAACTAGAACAAATTTGATTTGCTGAGATTTTTCATCGATAATTATTTTCTCTTTGATGTTCAGTCCAACTGCCGTCATTTCTCGCAAAAACCCATCAGGGTATTTTTGTAAGATTTTGGATTCTGTGACTTGTTTTATGGTTTTTTCTGGATGTTCTGCCTTGTCTAAAAGTAAAGACCATAGTTTTTGCTCAGAACAATTGATCTTCTCAGAATGTGATATTACCACATATCAGCTAGTCGGATTTTCTATTTATGGTTAAATCTGCATAATCTTGTTTTTTATCAGATAACTTAGATTATTGACATATTCAGAGTCTGAGATTTTGCCCTCAGTCCACCATTTTACTGGGTCTTTTACCCAAGATGGAATCTTCATTCCCTCATATTGTATTTCTATTTCCTCAGAAAATGCATTGGTGTCTGTTAGTTCTGCGCTCCACTGAGTCTTTTTGATTCGGTCTTGGAATTTGGCAAAAAGAACAATACCGGTCTGTTTGTCAATTACTTCTTGGTATTGCTTGGTTTTGTCCCAGGCAATTACAGCGTCTCTTTGTTGGTTTTTGTACGGAAAGATCACCTCGCCAGATGTGGTTAGCTCGTGTATAGATCTGATTTTTGTGCCTAGTTGTATTGGTATTGAGTGCACAAATCCATAGTACTGCCTTGTGTGGTCAACCATACCCTGCGAGTCAATGTGGAAATTGTCTTGCTTTTTTTCGTTCTTTGTTATTTCTATAGAGGCAATAGCTATTGTGTCACCAGGCGTGCCAAAGGTGTGTGTCAGATTTGTAACGTCAGATTTTTGATCGTCTTTGATGGAATATCGAATATAGTTATTTTTGATTACACAGATCTGATCTGCAATACACTTTGGCTGATCGGATGTGCTGATCGGAGCATCGATCATTTTGGAATTTATCAGAAAGCGAATTCCATATGAGAAAATATTGTCGCGCTCTTTTCCATGATGCCAGCGCGTTGCATCATCTTTGATCCATTGTGGTATGGCGTCGGTGCGATCAAAACGATCGCGAACTGTCTTTTTTATGATCGGCTCGCCCAACAATGCGATCAGCCGATCCATGCGATCCTCATCATCAGAAAACCAAGAAATGTCATTGTATAATGTAAGGCAACTTCTAATGTTTGGATGGTGCATGTATCGCTCCAGAAATTTTGCCTTGCCCAACGTTTCTAGTTCGGGATAAAGTGTTTCGCATTCTTGGATGGTTTTTTCCGAGTCTGCAAATGCTAATGGCATTGCAAATGCCATAACTATGATTCCTGCAAGCAATAATTTGTACAATTTGCAAATTTTGGAAATTGAGTCGATATTAAGTGGACGTAGAATTTGTCCGTGAAATTTTAATATTATTTCAGATCGTATTCCGGCTTCCAGATCTTGACGCCTGGTGGTGTTACAATGATTCGCTCTTCGCCCAGTCTTGCAATGTCTGCGTTAAAGTTTTTTGCCTGTGCATACAATTCTTCTACTAGCTTGCGAAGCTGCTCAACGTCTTTTTGTGCCAATGGTGTTACTCGCAAAATCAGAATCATGTTTTTTTTCATATCATCTTTGATAGAGTGAATGTCGCTCTGATCACGAATTGTTATTGCCTTCAGATAAGTTGGACTTTCTGTCTTTTGCATTATACAGTACTGCTAGACAATCCCTCAAAAAGCTTTTCGCAAAAAATTACGCACAAATGTTAGGTTTTGTTCCTAGACCCTAAATTGGATATAATCAGACTCGACTGCGCTTTTTGCAGAGACTTCTGATGTGAGCTCACCTTGTTGTATGGTTACAACATTTTCAGATTCTTTTGGTGCATCAGAGTATCGTAGTGTCACTGCAGCACAAAGTGATTTGTGAGCTTCTAGATTCTCTCCTCTTAGTATGGAGACTGGGCCCATATGATCACGAGATACAAACAAAACATCGTTTGGAAGTGCGAGTGCTTTGATGACATCGTTTTCGTCCTTGTTTCTTCCAACAATTAATTTTGTTTTATCATCTAGTCTGAAATGCCTTCCGATCTTTAGTAGGTCAATGTCATTAACTGTTGGATTTTCTACATGTGAGAAAAGATCCTTTGCTCTCAATCCAAATGCAGGATCGGTTAGCAGGCATCCACCGCCTGCGTTTGGCGGATTTTCAATTCCAAATTCTTTTGCCATATCAAGTTGGGTTCTTCGGGTTCTTCCGCGAATTCTGCCCATGTCTTCTCGCTTGATGAGTCCCTTTTCTTCTGGAATGGTTTTGCCCAAGAGTCCTGCTGATAATGGTCTAACGATCAAGCCATCTAGGCCGGATTCTTTTTCTATTGTTTTTAGTGCAGGTCCGTGCTGACTCATTGGTCTTTGGCCTAGGACTTCACCAGAGATGATAAACTCGGCGCCGATTTCCTCCATGTGTTTTTTTGCTGCCTTGAACATCATTGATCGGCAGTCAATGCATGGATTCATTCCTGCACCAAATCCATATTTTGGATTTTTTAGCATCTCGATGTATTCATCGCCAAGATAAACCGTCTTTAGTTTTACATTCAGTGCGTCTGCTCGCTCTCTTATTTCAAATCCACAGCCTCTACCACAATCAAAATCACAAAACGGAGTCTTGATTGCAACTGCAGATACATCAAAGCCCTGCTTTTGCATCATTCTAACAGCCAGCTGAGAGTCCAGTCCGCCGGAAAGCAATGCAACTACTTTTTTCTTTTCTTCCAACGAGAAAAAACTCGTTTTCCAGTATACAAATGTTCCAACAAAGATTAATTCATCATCCTACGTCAAAACACGCATGAAAGTGCGCCGAAAAACGCTTTTGCGCCATGCTCAAAAAATTGGCTGCGATACTTTGGTTTGCTTTGAGCCAGAGAATTTGTTTTATTTGACTGGGTTTTGGGGTGAGGCAATTGGCGTTTTGGAAAAAAATGGCCACACTACAATAATTGCTCCAGAGCTAGAGGTAGGCCGCGCAAAAGACGATGCCATTGATTGTGATGTAATAACATCAGAGCGAGGAGCCGGCTTGTTGTCTAGTTTACTCAAAAAAATAAATGGCAAAAAAGTCTGCACAGACTGCCAAAGCTATGACACCATGGAACTGCTCAAAAAATCCATGCCAAGGATAAAACATTCCACTGATCCTTTCTATAGAGCACGCGAGGTAAAAGACGAATCCGAAATCATCATACTAAAAAAAGCATCCAAAATCCTAGACGACATGTATGAGTTTTGCACCAAGAAAATAACCAAGGGAGTGCGGGAATCGGAACTGCAGGCAAAACTAATGGCGTTTGCAATGGAGCAAGACATGTTTGCTACAGGCTATCGCTCTACTCTAAATCCACTAATCATTGCTGGCGGGCCAAACGGTGCATTGCCACACGCCCAAGTTACAAACAGAAAATTTGCCAATGGGGATTTGATAGTAGTTGATCTTACTCTACGATACAAGGGATATGTCAGTGATGCGACAAGAACTTTTGGTCTGGGAAAAATCTCAGAGTGGGAAAAACAAGTATACGACATAGTAAAAGAATCACAAGAGCTTGGCCTCAGATCAGTAAAGCCAAACATTACATGCAAAAGTGTAGATGATGCATGCAGAGACTACATCAATGAGAAAAACTATGGAAAATATTTCATTCACTCTACTGGCCACGGAATAGGCCTTGAAGTCCACGAGTTTCCCACAATATCACAAAAGAACACAACAATTCTACAAAAAAACATGGCAATCACAGTAGAGCCAGGAATTTACATTCCAGGCAAGTTTGGCGTGCGAATAGAGGATTCTGTAATCGTTCAGCAAAAACCAATTAATATGCACAAATTCACAAAAGAACTCGTTATTCTATAAGATCTAGATACGAATCCAATCATGTGTGAAATGTTCACTTTGCACACACATGCACCTAACTATGATACTACCTTAGTATGATTACGTGGAGTCATTTTGTTGGGGTATGTGCTTCCAATAAAAAATTTGGAAAACCACCCAACAATTTTTGTTACTAGTTTTTTGCCGATAAAACCAAGACTTTCCAAGGAAATCTGATTATTCCGTTTTTGGTGTATGGTGTGGTTTTTTGGTGTATGGTTTTTTTCAGTTCTGTCATTTGTTTTGGTGTTAGCTTGTCCAGTTTTTTTCGAAGCGGTTTTGCCAGATATTTACGATAGTCAGACCAGTATTTTGAAAACGACCCAGGAGAGTACCAGAATGTGTGCTCGCGTATTGCAATATGTCCAAAGCCAGCTTGTGCTATTGTCTTTTTGAGATTTGAGCTTGTCCCGAATCTATCAAAGTCTGGTGCACCAGGCGGCAAATAATCTGGGATAAATTTTTGAATGGAATCTAAAATACTTGAAAAATACGGGGTCGTATCTCCTGCTCCGTGCACTGCCAATGCCAGTATGCCGTTTTTTTTCAAGGCTTTTCGAATGTTTGCTAGTGCCCTTTTTGCATTTGGAAAAAAGAACAATGCATACTGGCATGTTATGACATCGAATTTCTGAGCAAACTCAAAGTTTTCTGCATCAAATATAGCAAAATCCACGTTTTTGCTTTTGACTGAGCTTTTTGCTATATCCAGTGCTGTTTGCGAGCTATCCACGGCTACGACATGCCCAGATTTGCCTATTTTTGGTATGATTTGCCTAGTTACTGCGCCTGTCCCACACGCCAAATCAAGCACCAAATCGCCACGGTGAAGCTTTGCCACAGAGATTAGTTTTTGTGTGCTTTGGAATGGTCCTATTCCTTTGCCGGCCCATCTCTTATGGTAACGAGGTGCGATTTCATTCCAAGTTTTGATCATTCTCTTTTTGTATTCTATGTGGGTAGAGTTTACCAATTCTTCAAGAGTAATTTAGTAGAGCCTTTTATTATACAGTCATCGGGCCGAAGACAATGGAAGCTAACATCAGGGAAGGAAAGCTAAACGACATAACTCACCTAGGTATCCGACTAACAGTTGGCGTAATCTTTCTGATACATGGAATAGGCAAGACTGCAAATCCAGGCTTTGGAGGATTCTTGGGCAGCCTTGGTCTTCCTGCAGAAATGGTAATACCAATTGCACTAGCTGAAATAGTTCCGGGAATTCTGCTAATCATAGGCGTTTTGAGTAGAATTTCTTCGGCGTTACTGTCTATCATAATGCTGGGCGCAATATTCCACGTCAAAAAGGCAGAAAACTTTACAGGCCAAGGTGCGTATGAGTTTGATGTGATTTTGCTTGCTACAAATCTGGCCATCATAACGATGGGTCCGGGAAGAATATCTATTGCTCATATAGCAAAAAAGATTCCGAGATTTTTGCACTAGCTACAAAATCTATTTTTTATTTTCACAATAATTATGGCAGGTATGACAAAGTACATGCCAATGTTAAGCAGTATTATTCCAATTCCATATCCCAGCATTTGCTGCTCAGAGTCAATGTCGACAAATTGTAGAATCGATAGTGTGGATAACATTGGTGTTATGATAGCTTTTACCATTTCTCTGAAAATCGGGCTTTGTCTTTCTAGGTCTGCTACTACAGGACTAAATGAATAATAGAATTCGTTGAATCCAGCCATGAATGTCGTGCCTGAGCCAGTATTAAACAGAACATTTTGCCTGATTTCTCGCAGAGTTTGGACTTGTGGGGCAAGCTCGGTTCCATATGCGGCAGTTGCAATTGCACATTCGCCTATTGATTTTGGCTCGTCTGGTTTTGGGCTATTATCAGCAGGCAGTGCAGATGTTGAGAATGATTCTAATGCTGCATTAAATTTCGGCATTGTGGAATCAAAATTATTTTCACTATTAGTATAGGTTAGAATGTAAAATTTGTCGCCAGACTTTATGAGAACTTCTTTGAATTTGACTTTGGTTTGTCCTGCTGTTGTGTTGAATTTGCCAAGTGCTTCTCTGATGTAGCCTTCATTTCCTTTGATGGTTGTTTTTTCTTCGCTGATTATGGTTAGAACGCCTGATTTGATTGCAGGTTCTAGTGTACTTGTGATTTTTTCAGTGTATTCATCTAGCGATGTACCATTTGTTGATTTGACTGAAACAGAAATCGCTGGTGTGAATCCACCGATTCTATCTCCTACTGCCACAACGTCTGGTGTTTCGGCGTTTTGTTTCTGCGGTTCTTGTGTAAACCAGCCTGCCGGTGGTACAAATGAGAATCCTAGCTTTTCATTGGAATATGGAACCTGTTCTGTAGTTTTTGGTGCGACTCGCTCTGGTTCGCCCTGCTTTAGTAAATCTGCAATATCTGATCTGTTTTTGACTTCGGCCTTTAGAATTTCTCCTTTGCCCCAGTCAAACGGAATGTCGTTTGTGCCGTCTTCGCCTGTCTCTAGATTTGCAATTTTATCCAAGGTTCCATAGCTTGCCTGTGTTGCTATTCTACCAAATGCAGCATAGTTTTGATCCAGTGATGGAGTATCTGCATGAACGATAAAGAATTGCGAGCTGCCACTATCTGGGTCTCCTCCACGAGCCATGGAAACGATTCCTCGCTTGTGCATGATTGTGTTGAATTCGCCAGGTATGGTATATCCCGCATCTCCTGTTCCCCATTCTGTGAGTTTTTGGTATCCACCAGGCCTTGTCTTTGGATCGCCGCCTTGTATCATGAAATCCTTGATTACCCTATGAAAGACAGTTCTATCATAAAATTTCTCTTCTATAAGCTTTAGAAAATTCTCTACTGTTTTTGGCGCATCTGCTGGAAACAGCTCAATTACTATTTCTCCAGATTGGGTAGTCAAAACTACGACCTTATCGGAGATCTCTGTTTCCGCAAAGACTGGAACTAGCCCTACAATTAGCAAGCCAATTACAGAAATTACAAACAATTGTTGCAACAACCAAAGGTCTTGCATTCTCAAATAAAAGCTAATGGCATTAGTTTTTAACAACGGCCAGAATTGGATTTGTCATGGACTCTGATGAGAAGATAAAGACTCATCTGTTATCAGTATGGCTTGAAGAAAAAAGATTATTTGCTCGAGGCAAAGAGTGCATGTTTTTTGTCACAGACAAGGGCTTGTATTTTGTATCAAAGACAGTGGCAAAGCCACAGTGGTGGAAATCAACCGTACAGCGACAAACTCTGATGTTGCTCAAAGACCCAGAAAACACTATTTGGGTTCATGATGGGTATGGCGAGAAAAATCTGGAAGAAGACTTGGAAAACGAGAAAAACCCTAGATATCGCATGTCCGATGTCATAAGCGTAGACACTGAGGAAAAGGCATGGGGCACCATCTTGGTTTTAAAATTACGAGACAGTGAAAAAGAGAAAAAATTCCACTTGTCCATAGTTCGTGACTGGGTCAGCTATCCAGCAAAGGCGCCAATGAATTTTCTAAAGATAAACTGGATGCCAATAGTGGAATACATCAAGTCGAGGATGGATGCATGACAGTATTTGCAGTAGGCGTAGGTCCAGGCTCACCAAAATATGTCACAGAGCTAGTCAAGCAAATTGTTCTGGACTGCGATATTGTGATTGGCTACAAGTACACTTTGCAGACAATAGAGACATTTCTGAAAGGAAAAGAAATCCATGAAATAACAATGAAAAACCAAGAAGAGGCCTACCAAAAAGTCGTAAAAAGTCTGGGCCAAAAAAATCTGGTCGTGCCATTTACTGGCGATGTGAATTTTTCAGAATCCGAAGTAGTTGACAGGCTAATAGAGATCTTTGGTAAAATTACAATAATTCCCGGAATTTCGGCAACACAGGTAGCAGCATCCAAGGCTCAAGTCCCACTGGACCGCTCAAAGGTCATTACAATGCATATCACCACACCAATTGAGGAAAAAAAGCTGGAACTCCAAAAAGCCATACTGGATGGATTCTCTGTTGTTTTGGTGCCAAGGCCATGGCCGCGGGACCCATCCAAGCACTTTATGCAATCAGAGATTGCCAAATACCTAAGAAAAAATGGCTTTGATACCAAAAAGCTGCGTGTGCATGTCTATGAATTTCTGACTACAGATAGGGAAACCGAATTTGTAGGAGTAATGTCAGACTTGGAAGGAAAAGAGTTCTCTGATCTGTCGATTATGGTAATCAACCAGCACAAGTTGGAATCTTATATCAATTTCTAGTTACGTGGCTTGTCTTGGCCAAATTTTACTATTTTTGATTCATCAAAGACAAATATTGTAATGTTGATTTTTTGATATTTTTCATCATACAGCCTGAAAAAGCCCGTCTCATCAAAAGTCACACTCCAAGATTTTCCTGGTGCAATGTCACCACTTGAGATTTTTCCGTCTGGAATGTATGATTTTTTACTGCTCTGTTTGCTGTTGTTATCAAATATACCACTCTTAAGAGAATGCGCCACATCATCTTCGTTTACAAATGTTATAGTTCCGCCTGGAGCAATTGTGATTCGATCTTCAGAGATAAAATTGAACCTAAATCCTGCAGTTTGTGTCTTGTAGGTTTGAGCCTCTGGATTTGCAGCTCCCTTTAGGATTTTGATGGTAACATCGGACTTTGAAGTCTTGTCTATTGGTTTGACTGAAAATTCAGAGACCTTGCTGGTATAGACTAGCTTTGTTTTTTGTTTTGTTGCATCGGTTATGGTCCCACTAAAGGTATAGATTGATTCGGTCGCTGTCTTGTCTATTAGTTTGGCAACGCCGGTAATGGTTGCCTCTTTTCCTTGTGGATCTGTTGCTTTTGCACTAAATTTGAAAAGCTTGCCGTTTTGCAAAATAGAGCCGGAAAAATCTGATAAATCCCAGTCTTTTTGGTTGATCATAATTACGCCGTCCTGCAATGTAAACTCTGGTTTGGTTTTTGTCTGGGTTATGGAAAATGTCATGTCTGTAGTAGAGTCAGAAATAGACGTTCCAGACATTGCAAATCCACTTCCAGAAAACGTAAATGCCTTGTTGCCGGTAAGTTGTGCCTCGGCATTATTCATGGATATGGTAAAGACTACGCCTAAAACCAGGGCTAGAATGGCTAAATACTTCACAGTATAGTCTTGTCCTGATTTTGTTTATAATTTACTACTGAATTATTTTTGGCAAAGCCACAAAAATTAGTCAATTCTTGAGCTCTTCGAGCTTTGGCATTAGATCCTCTCCGCCAAAGTTCTCTATCATGTATGCCTCAATGATTCCGCCTGCTAGCAACAATCCAATTACGATTCCAATTTCTATTACAAGTGGCTTCCATTGTTGTTTTAGTGATGTTTTTTTGAATAGCGCCACAATCAGAATAAAGCTTCGAGACGTCGCAAGTGAATATGCTGCAAGCTCCATCAGACCAAACGGCGTGGCAAAGATAAGTGCAAGTGGTGGGATCTCGCCTAGTAATGGAGTTGTTGTGGTCAGCGCGGCAAACGCAAATCCAGTAGAGAATGCCGAGAAAATTCCCCATCCAATTCCAAATCCAGGAATGAACATTGCAAGTGCAATTTCGGCATTGTGTAAAAATATCTCAAACCCAAAGTTCTCACCCTTTAGAGCATCCAAAAGCTTGTTGAATTCATCTAAGAAAACTTTGGCTTCTTCTTCTGATACTTTCGTTTCTGCGCCCAGAGAAAATGCCGCAGAAAACACGCCCAAAAACACAAAGAACAGCAGTATTCGTTTTTTCAATTATGATTCCAGTTTTAGAATGGTGAATAAGAGTTTGTTGATCTGAAGCAGAGTTAATTAAAACGTGATTTGATGCTATGATGTTTATGATAACTGATGTTGGTGCTGCATTAAATTTTGTAATCAATAAAGGCTTCCAAATTCATCCAGACGCGCTAAAAATTCTAGAGCAAATTGATGTCAAAGAACTGGAGAGAATCATAAAGCAAATTGTAAAGGAAAAAGAGCGCCAGCAACTATACCTAATTTCGCAAAAAGACCTCGAGTCGTTTCTAGGCATAAAAGAGGACGAATCCATAGAGGACAGCCATGAAATTCTCTATGATCCTACGCCAAATCTGGCTTCGGCCGAAGGAGTCCAAGGCTTTACTGCTCTGTTTTCAAGCAGATATACCAAGCTAAAAAGAATCATGTCCAATAGGCCAGAGGCAAAGCTGATCAAGACCATCTCTGCAGTTATTGCCTCAAAATCCAAGGATGAGGTCTATGTGTGTGGTTTGGTAACAGACCGGCGAACCGACAGAAATGTCACCAAAATAACACTGGATGATCAAAGTGGTATAATGGAAACCATAGTAGTTGATGAGGAGCTCCAAAAGGTCGCCTCGGGTCTTTTAATGGACCAGTTTGTGATGGAGAAAATTGTCACAAGTAAAAACGGCGGCTTTATTGTAAAAGATATCATTTTGCCTGACATTCCAGACCATGCCACAAATCGCTCAAAGACAGAGGCTTATGCCGTGTTTGTCTCGGATTTGCATGTTGGCTCCAAATACTTCATGGAAAAGGAGTTTTTGGACTTGGTTGCGTGGCTTTCAAGCCCAGATCCAATTGCAAAAAAGGTGCGATTTTTCATCCTAGGCGGTGACGTAGTAGATGGAATTGGAATCTATCCAAATCAGGACAAGGAGCTAGTCGCGCTAAACGCCCAAGACCAACTAAAGCTACTCTATAATCTTTTGGATAAAATACCAAAACACATCAAGGTCTTCATCGCACCTGGCAACCACGACCCAGGAAGAAGAGCGCTTCCCCAGCCAGCAATTCCTGCCAAATACAATCCGGAGTTGTGGGGCAGAAAGAACTTTTTCATGATTGGCAATCCTGCCATAATATCACTCAATGGCGTCAAGGTCTTGATATTTCACGGACAGTCAGTTGACGACATTGTAAAGACTACGCCTGGCCTAAGCTATGACAAGCCAGCCAAGGTAATGCAGTATTTGCTCAAGGCAAGGCATCTGAGCCCAATTTATGGCGCCCAGACCCCGCTTGCGCCAGAGATAGAAGATTACATGGTAATTGATGAGGTGCCAGACATTTTCCATGCAGGACATGTCCATGTCATAGATCTGGACTTGTATAAAAACATCCTAATTCTGAATTCCGGCGCCTGGCAATCACAAACCCCGTTCCAGTCCGGTGTGGGAATTACACCAACTCCGGGAGTTGCAGTCTTGGTGAATCTAAAGACTTTCAAAGTCTACACCAAGGACTTTTCTAAATAATATCTTCCAGAGTAGCCTCGTCTTTGAATGTCTCTTTGACAGTATCTGGTGATATTGTCAGTGTGAATTTCTTTGTCCTTCCATGGATTCCCTGATGGACTATTTTGCCAGAAATTATACCAGACATTTCAATTTCAGACAACATCTGAGTTACCCTTCTCTGTGTTAGCTCTTTTTGGCGGATTGCCCTGCAAAGGGTCTTGTAGGCTGCATAGATCTCGCCAGTGGAAAGGCCTGATGCCTTCATCACTGCTATGATGAGGAGTTTTTCGTGTAATGGATATGATTGGAGTGCCGTTGTTTCCTTGTCTTCTTCTATTTTGGTAGAGGCTACTCGGATGTGCTCTTCGGTGACTTTGTTTGCCTGGGTTCTCTCTGCCATTTCCCCTGCCACGCGAAGCAAGTCGATTGCCCGTCTTGCGTCGCCGTGCTCGCGTCCTGCCATTGCTGCACAAAGATTTAGCGCCGAGTCCTCGACTACGCCCTCAATAAAGGCGTCCTTGATTCTCTCTCTTAGTATTTCTTTTAGCTGATCCACTGAATAATTGGTAAAGACAATCTCTTCTTCAGATAGTGAGCTGAGCACGCGTGGGTCTAGCCTTTCTTTGAAGGTAAGGTCGTTTGATATGCCTACTAGGGTGAGTGAGCCTGATTTGAGGCGCTCATTTGCCCTAGTTAATTGGTACATGACGTCCTTACCTGTCTTTGAAATCAGGTGGGCTAGATAGTCGATTTCATCAATTACAAAGACAATGTTGTATTGGTTTTTTTCTATTGATTTTAGCAGTCGTTTGAATATTTCAGAAATGGATAATCCGGTTGCCGGAATCTCTTTTTCATCCAAGTCCAGCTGCCTGCCAATGCTTACAAACAAACTATACAAAGTAGCCTCGTCTTTGGCGTTAGAATAAATCAGTTTAATTGGGAATTTGGACTTTTCAACTCTTTGTTGGATTTTGCCTAGAATCTTCTTTACTACCAGGGTTTTGCCGGTTCCTGGCTTACCATAGACTATTAGGTTTGATGGCCTGGATTGTTTTAGAATGGGTGATAATGATTGGGTGACCTTTTCTAGCTCCTCATTTCTATGTAGGATCAAATCTGGTAAATAGGAAAAATGTAAGACTTTGCGATTTTTAATAATGGATTTGCCGCTTTCAACCCCATCCAATAATCTATCCACTGGATCTTCTGTCAACTCTCACACCTCAATTTCCAGTCCATTACAAATTACTAATTATGAAGTGTTTAGAATGAATATGATAGTTTGAGTTTAGTTGGTAATTAATTATTTTTAATTTGATTTTCATAAAAAAATTTTGAAAAGAAAAAGAGTGGAAATGAAGGTGTGTGGGAAATTCACAAAAAGTTAACTTGGTGTTAAGAAAAGGCCCAAAAAAGGCAATTTTGACCCCATTATTTCGAGTCCAGGCGTGAAGGTTGCCATTAACACTGTTAACGAGCCAGAACAGACCCCTTTATTTCCACTCCAGGCGTAAAAATTGGGGGTTTGGGGGTCATTTAAGGGGGCTAGCCTGTTAACATGTGAATTTGGGCTAGGCACGGGCTACGCAGTCAACGTTAACAACGCTGGGAGTTAACAAAGCTGGCCGGATCCGTTCATTTGTTAACCGGTTAACACGATCGATCACGAAAATGGCAAAGAAAAGGATACGAATAGACCTCGAAGACTCGGATGGAGCCAAATACAACTTTAACATCGAGGGCAACATAACCCGGGATAAGGTCATCAAAATATTTGAATTGATGAACCTCATGAATATAGAGGACCAAGACGAGGCACCCCAATTAGATTCGGTGGGGGCTAAAATCTGGCATATTGTGGACCAGCACTTTCCAATGGGCAACTTTACCTCAAATGAAATACTGGAAAAATACGAGGATGAATACAACGAACCCATCAAACTAAGTATAATTTCGACCTATTTGGCTAGATTTAACGCTAAAGGAAGGATTAACCGCCTCCGTCAGGGCAAGGCCTGGGTTTACCAAATAACCAAGATCCCACAAAAGACCGACTAGGAGATATTTACGCGCTTGAGTACAAGTGTATCTCCCTGAAGGCTGACTTTGACATAGTCGCCCTTTTGAATTCCTAAATATTTGCGGAATTGTTTAGGTATGGAGATGGTTCCTACAGCCGTGATCTTGACTAGTTCATCGTTTTCCGTAAGCAACATATTAGATTATTAAATTAAGATATTTAAAACTTCTTGAATTACTAAATTATATAAAAAATTATGTTTAAAATGACCGATCTATTGTTTTTGGTATTTTTATTAGCTCACACTAATGAAAATATCAAACAAAATAGAATTTTTGACGGTTCTGAAAACTAGGCCGTAATGGGTTGCTCTTGGTTGCCAAGTTTGACTTTTCCCTTTTCTGTTATCTGGTAGGTAAACGGTCTAACCTTGTTGTTTCTTTGGACATAACCTTCTTCGAAAAGCCTCTTCATCAATCTGGAGGTGTGTTCCCGACTGCGTCCTATTGTGATTTGGATGTCACGTGACGTCATTTCCTTGGCTGTGATTAATCCTAATACATGCTCAGCCACGCCTTCAAAGCCCATATTGGGCATTCTTGGTTTTGGAGTGGGCTTGGGAGGCTCTATTTTGACCTCTTCTGGCTCTTTTGAGGCTGGAATTTGGGTCTTTTTCTCCAAAACAGGCTCAACTTTGTCTAATTCTGGAGTCTCGATCACTTTATCCTCCAGATCTATGGCATCTAGGCGTATTTTCATATCAATTAACTGTCTTTCATAGTACTCCAGGCGTGATAAATAGGCAGGATCCTGGGTCTTTTGGGCAGAAAGTGCCTTGATTTTACCATAAATTATCATTCCAAGGACTCCGACTACGAATGCAAGTATCACTGCGCCTATCACCTGAGGGTCGGGAATCTCTATTATCATCACTATTTTGTCAAGATCTATGTGATTTATTGTGATTGGCCAACATAATTTCACACTTTGTGTCAACTAGCACATCATACACAATCACAACATTACAAAATGATAGGAGAATCTAGTTGTGATTCATCACATTCCACACGCTTGGCGAACCAATTTGTCTATGACATTTGTGACTTGTTCCTCTCTTTCTGGGAAAACATCACTGTCTTTTATCACAGAAACCTGTTCTGCGAGCCTAGATATCACATCAATGTCATCTGGAAGCAGTATGCCTAAACCACGAAGCAGAATTATCGAATAAAATAGACCCATTAATTTCTCCCTAGATTGGGCTACTTGACGGAAATATGCGCCTTTACTGATGCCAAACTCGAACTCGGAGAGGCTTTTCCGATTTAAAATAATTTGAATTTGTCTCTCTGTAAACAGTGATTTTTTGATAATTTGCTTGATAATATTGTTAAAATTAGATTTATCAATATCTGCCATAGCTATACAGAGTTGTATACCTCATTTTAATTAAACTTTAAAACAATTGATTCAAACCAAACTCCATGGGTAAAGTAGAGCAATACCTGCAAGCCACGCGCAAGAAAAAGGGCGCATTACTGTTTGTACTAATTGATTCCGAAGTATCAAAGCTAAAAGAATCTGCCAAACTAGCCAAAGAAGTAGAAAAGATTGGCGCAGGCGCCATACTAGTGGGTGGGTCTTCGGCAATTGACCAGCTAGAAATGGCCGAGGTGGTAAAAAATCTCAAAAAATCAGTCAAAATTCCAATTATTTTGTTTCCAGGAAACGTTACCGGTGTTGTTCCATCAGCAGACGCCATCTTGTTTAGTTCCCTGATGAACTCAGAGAACCCATACTATATCACACAGGCACAGGCATTAGGTGCCCCAAGTGTACTCAAGTTCGGCCTAGAGCCATTGCCCACTGCTTACATCATCATAGGTGAAGGCACAACAGCATGGTTTGTTGGGGCGGCAAAGGGAATTCCATTTGATAAGGCAAACATTGCAGCTGCCTATTGTTTGGCAGCCCAGTTTTTGGGCATGAGATTTGTGTATTTGGAGGCAGGATCGGGTGCCAAGGAAAGCGTCCGACCCCAAATGGTTGCGGCTGTTCGCAAGCTCTTCAAGGGCTTTTTGATTGTGGGTGGGGGCATCAGAGACGCCAAAACCGCCACAGAACTGGTAAAAGCTGGAGCCGACGCCCTAGTCATAGGAACAATGCTGGAAAAGGAAAAGGACAGCCTCCAAAAGCTAGCCGAAATAGCAAATAGTATCAAGAATCTAGACTAGACATGTCAGAGAATGCAGCGATCTCCCGAATTCAGGGAATCCCAATGCCTAATGGTTACCTTGATTATTACTCTAAAATCTCAGAGCAGGTCTACCAAATCTTTGAGCGAGCTGCCGAGGCAAAATCGACCCTAGTTGACTCCTCAGGAATTGTAGAGCCAAAGATAGCCTTTGATCTGGCAGACCGGGTCGCAAAAATGCACGACATTGACATTGCTGAGCCCTTACGGGAACTACTAAAAGTCAAGGGAAAGGAGCTTGCCGCACTAGAACTATCCAAAAGCATTGCCTTGGGGCAATACCTCCCAGAAGACACCACACTAGAGCAAAGACTAGACAATGCCGTGCGTGTAGGCCTAGCCATAGTCACAGAAGGCGTCACAATTGCACCCTTGCAGGGAATTTCAAGCGTTACTATCAAAAAGAACAAGGATGGAACTGACTATCTCTCAGTATCCATTGCAGGCCCAATGCGTTCTGCAGGCGGAACGGAATCTGCCGTTACAATGTTGATTGCTGACCATGTAAGGCAGACAGTAGGCCTGGCAAAATACCAGGCAAATGCCTTTGATGACGAAACAGGCAGATTTGTAGAAGAACTACGGGTCTATGAGAGAGATGTTGGAAGCTTTCAATATCATGTCCAAGATGAAGACATTATCAAAGTAATTGCCAATTTGCCAGTGGAACTGGACGGTGTAGATACCGATCCAAACGAAGTGGTAAACCACAAAAACATGGCTCGAATCAAAACCGACCGGGTTCGCGGTGGTGCCTTGCGTGTCCTAAATGACGGTTTGATTGGGCGTGCAAAAAAACTCCTCAAACGAATTGAACTCTACAAGCTAGATGGATGGGATTGGCTAGGTGACCTAAAGGGAGCAGTCCAAAAGGGAGAGGAAGGTGATTCTGCAGCAAAAAGGCTCAAGGAGGTAATTGCCGGAAGATCAGTTTTGTCCATGCCAAACAAGATTGGCGGATTCCGGCTCAGATATGGTAGGGCTTGCAACACAGGCTTTGCAGCAGTCGGCATTCACCCTATTGTCGCTGAGATACTAAATCACACCATAGCGGTTGGCACGCAAATAAAACTAGATGTTCCTGGCAAGGGAGCAACGGTTGCCTTTGTGGATTCCATTGATACTCCTATAGTGCGGCTCAAAAACGGCAATGTTGTAAAAATCCAAAACGTGGAGCAGGGAATCAAAATCAAGGACGATATTGAGCGAATTTTGTACTTGGGTGACATTTTGATCTCATTTGGAGACTTTTTGGAAAACAACGCGCAGCTCATACCTTCTGGCTATGTGGAAGAGTTTTGGCTAGAGGAGCTGGCGCAAAAACTCCAAAAATATGAGGCAAAAACTGAGCTTCAGGAATTTTTGGTAAAAACGCCTAGTCTAGAAGAGGCACTGGAAATATCACTAAACTTTCAGATTCCACTGCATCCAAAATACTTGTTCTATTGGGAGCAGATCTCGCCAGCAGAACTCGAAGTGTTACTAAAGCCAACAAAAATCGAGGATGAACAAATCATCTATTCCAAAGAGGCAAAGCCAATCCTAGAAAAAATCGGCGTGCCGCACACCATACTGGATGATTCTGCGGTATTATCAGAATTAGAAGCAGACGTCTTTTACCAAATTTTATTTTCAAATCCAATCCAAGTGGATAATACGGATTCTGTTCCGCAAATTCTCTCCAAATCAACTGGAATCAAAATCAGACCGAAATTTTCTGCCTCCATTGGAGTCAGAATTGGCAGGCCAGAAAAGGCAGCAGCTCGACTAATGAAGCCGCCAGTGCATACTTTGTTCCCAATTGGCGACAAGGGTGGAAGCACGCGAGACTTACTCAAGGCAACTAATGGCTCGGAATTTTACTGCAACATCTACAACCGAACCTGCAAGAACTGTAATATTCCATCAATTAGCATAAACTGCCCAAGATGTGGAAACCGCACCACAATAGAGCACACATGCCCTCTTTGCAGATCCGTACTGGATACTACGTTTTGCCAAAAATGCAAGAAAAAAGTACCGACTCATTCCTTCAAGCCTTTTCCACTAAAAGAGAGAATCATTGCAGCCCAGGAAAAAATCGGAGTCCGGGTACAAGAGCCATTCAAGGGTGTAATGGAGCTAATCAATCAGGACAGAATTGCAGAGCCTCTAGAAAAAGGCCTAATCCGACAAAGCCTAGACCTTACAGTATTCAAAGACGGCACCGTGCGATTTGATGCCACAAACTCACCGCTAACTCACTTCAAACCCACATGGATTGGCACTTCCATACAAAGACTAAACGAGCTTGGCTATGATACTGATATTGATGGAAAACCACTGACCAGCCCAGACCAAACAATAGAAATCAAAATGCAGGACATTATCATTCCACATGAGAGCGGAAAATACTTGGTCCAGACCTGCAAATACATCGATACTGAACTTGCAAAATTCTACGGCAAGACTGGATTTTACAATGTCAAAAACACGGATGAGCTGATTGGCCATCTAGTGATTGGCCTTGCACCACACACCTCTGTAGGAATTGTGGGCAGAATCATTGGCTATACAGAAACCCATGTCTGCTTTGGCACACCAAACTGGCATTCCGCAAAAAGGCGTGATGCGGACGGTGATGCAGATTCTATTATGCTTTTGATGGATGCACTCTTGAATTTCTCAAGGCAGTTTTTGTCTGATAAAATCGGTGGACTAATGGATGCACCACTTTTAGTCCAACCAGTGGTGTTGCCCCACGAGTCCCAACCACAGGCGCACAACTTTGAGGTGACAAAAAAATTACCACTGGAATTCTTTGAGGATACAATATCATCCAAAAAGGCATCCGAGGTCAAAAGCGTAGAAATCATCAAGTCAAGGCTGGAAACGGAAAGGCAATTCTATGATTATTATTTTACTCACACCACCACAACTCTTACTACATCACGATCCCGCAGCGCATATTCCACACTGGGCTCTATGCTTGACAAATTTGATATGCAAATTAGAAACGCCGAGCTCATTTCGGCAGTAGATACTACAGAGATTGTCACTAATGTTATCACAACACATCTTGTGCCGGATATCATTGGAAATCTTAGGGCCTATGGCAGGCAGAAATTCCGATGCACCTCTTGTGGCAGAAAATACCGACGAACCCCACTACTCCAACATTGTATCTGTGGGAATAATCTGATTCAGACCATTACACGGCCATCCATTGAGAAATATCTCAGACTCGCAAAGCGCCTAGTAGAAAAATACGATGTTGGGCCATATCTCAAAGGCAGAATAGGAACACTGGAAGATGAGATCAATTTGGTCTTTGGAAAACGAAGCGGCGACCAGCTGTTACTAACTGACTATAATTAACGGAGCTTTACGTATTCGTAGGCGCCCAGTTTGTTATCAAAGCAATAGTGCACCTTTTGGTAGTCCTTTCTAAATGATTTTACTTTGGCTGCTAGTTTCTTTGGGTCCTTTTTGTCAATTACTATATTTTTGATGAAGCCAGCAACTTCCTTCATTTCTGCTGGTTTCATGCCTAGCCTGGTTAGTTCTGATACGCCTAGTCTGATTCCGCCTGGGTGGAAATAGTTGCGTCCTGCCTTGATATCACCTGGAATGAGCTGTCGATTTACTATGATGTTTGCTTTTTCTAGATCTGCTTCCACTTTGCCGCCATCGGAATAATCCAGAACATTTACTGCAATTTGGTGTGATTTGGTATAGCCGCGTTTTTCACCCAACACTTTGAAGCCAGCAGCAGAGAGTGCATCAGCTAGTGCCTTTGCGTTTTTGATAACATCTTTTGCATAATTCTTGCCAAACTCTAGTGCCTCTGCAAATGCAATTGCTTTTGCCGCCATGTGATGGATGTGGTGACTTGATGTCAATCCAGGAAAGGTTGCTTTTTTGATTGCCTCGCCGTGTTGCTCTCCACCCAAGACCAGTCCTCCTTGTGGGCCAAACAAAGTCTTGTGAGTGCTCATTGTCATGGTATCAGCTCCCTCTCGCAGTGGATCTTGGAACTGGCCTCCGGCAATTAATCCTGCAACATGTGCTGCATCGTAATTAATGTGAATGTTGTATGATTTTAGAAAATCAGATAATTCCTTGACTGGATGTGGGAACAAAAACAATGAGCCGCCAAACATTGCCATTTTTGGCAAGCGGTTTGATTTCTTTAGCTCCTCTACTTTTTCCTTGGTCTTGTCCACATCTATAGTCATTTCCTCGGCATCAAATGGATAAAACTCGATATCCAGTCCATGAACCAGACCTGCAGTACCAGAGTGTTCCTTTTTGCCGTGCGAGATGTGACCGCCAGCTGGAATCGACGGCGCAATCATGACATCGCCTGGATTTGTAAATGCGGAATAAACTGCTAGATTAGCAACTACGCCAGAGATTGGTCTGACATCTGCGAATTTTGCCTTGTAGAGCTTTTTTGCTAGCTCCATGCACTGGACTTCGACCTTGTCAATATAGACACAGCCTGCGTAGACACGCTCGCCTGGCCAGCCCTCTGCATAACGATTTCCAAAATCAGACAGTAAGGCTTCCTTTACTGCAGGAGAAGGCACATTTTCGCTTGCAATTAGAGGTATGGAATTTTCAAACCACTTGTTGTGCTCTTGCAGATCCGAGAGAATTTTTTTGTACGAAGTCTTGTATGCAGACTTTGCCATGCTATTGACATTTTTTGTCCCAATTTAAAAACAGCGATTGGTTTTGGGATCAAAGACACCGATCGCATTCTGTGGTGAGATTTCACAAACAAGGTATAAAAAGGGAAAAATTGGAATGGTGATCGAATGAGCACCCAAATACCAAAAGGAAATTTACCCATAGTTTTACTAAAAGAAGGCTCGACTGAAAACAAAGGTCGCGAAGCCCAAAAAAATAATATCGCAGCTGCAAAAATCATTGCAGAAATTGTTCACTCTAGCCTAGGTCCAAGAGGAATGGACAAAATGCTAGTGGATTCCCTAGGTGATGTTACTATTACTAATGACGGCGCAACCATACTAAAGGAAATTGATGTCCAGCACCCAGCAGCAAAAATGCTAGTTGAAATCTCCAAGACAACTGACAATGAGGTAGGCGATGGCACAACTTCGGCAGTTATTTTAGCAGGCGCACTATTAGAAAACGCAGAATCTCTGATTAATCAAGACGTTCATCCAACCGTAATAGTTGATGGATACAGAAAGGCACAGAAAAAGGCAATACAATTTCTAAAAGAAATCGCAGAAGAAGTAACTGCAAACGACAAGTCAATTCTAATGAAAATAGCAAAGACCTCAATGCAGACAAAACTAGTCAAAAAGGAATCTGAACACTTGGCTGAACTAATAGTAAAGGCAGTGATCTCTGTAGCAGAAAAAGACACCAACACATTCACAGTAGATGAGGACGACGTCAAAGTAGAGAAAAAGGCAGGCGGCTCTATGAAGGACTCTATGATTGTAGAGGGAATCGTGCTGGACAAAGAAGTAGTTCACGGCGGAATGCCAAAGAAAATCGCAGACGCAAAAATCGCACTAATTAACACAGCACTTGAAATTGACAAGACCGAATTTGACGCAAAGATAAACATCTCAAATCCTCAACAAATGAAGACATTCTTAGATGAGGAAAACAGAATGATCAAAAACATGGTTGACAAAGTAATCGGCTCTGGAGCAAATGTATTGTTGTGTCAAAAAGGAATTGACGATATGGCCCAGCACTATTTGGCCCGTGCAGGAATCATTGCAGTAAGACGAGTAAAAGAATCTGATATGACAAAACTTGCAAAAGCAACTGGCGCTAGAATTGTTACAAATCTGGATGATCTGTTTGAAAAAGATCTTGGCTCTGCAAATCTAGTTGAAGAGCGCAAAATAGAAGAGGACAGATGGGTCTTTGTCGAAGGTTGCAAGAATCCAAAATCAGTCACACTGTTACTTCGAGGCGGCTCGCAGCGAGTAGTTGATGAAGTGGAAAGATCAGTTCACGACGCATTAATGGTTGTAAAAGATGTAATGGAGAATCCGTCCATAGTAGCAGGCGGAGGAGCACCAGAGACATTTGCAGCAACTCGACTACGAAACTGGGCAAAATCCCTAGAGGGAAGAGAACAGCTAGCAGTAGAAAAATTTGCAGACTCGCTAGAGGCAATTCCGCTAACACTATCAGAAAATGCAGGAATGGATCCAATTGACACACTAACCAACCTACGATCAAAGCAACTCAAGGGCGAAAAATGGACCGGAGTTGATGTAATGAAAGGCAAAGTTGGTAACATGAAATCAAGTGAAATCATAGAGCCACTAGCAGTCAAAAACCAAATTGTTTCTGCAGCAACCGAAGCAGCCTGCATGATACTACGAATCGATGATGTTATCTCTGTCGCAAAATCTGCCGGACCACCAGGAGGAGACATGGGTGGCATGGGCGGCATGCCTGGAATGGGTGGCATGGGAGGTATGGGTGGAATGCCTGGAATGGGTGGCATGGGCGACATGGGAATGGACATGTAATCCATCAAACGTTTATTTGCTAATTATTTTTACAAAAATCAATTGAGCGGCGCAACCAAGGTCTTAACATCCGTCAAATACGCTTACCTAATTGCATTCTTTGCCTTACTTTCCGGCATTTTCTATCCATTTATCCAGGGCGGAACACTTGACTATACCATTTATGGCGTCATAGTCTTGTTTGTCGGCCTTGCAGGAGGAATCATGATCTACAAAGCCGCAACATCGGACAAAAAGCGCGGATTTTACATTGGAATTGGATTTAGCCTAGTTGCTATTTCATTGTACTATATTTTGCAGCTTACTGGCAGACCGCTAGCCTAGACATCAAAGTACAGATAGAACTCGTGCGGGTGTGGACGAATTGAGATCTCTCTGTGGTCTCGTCTGCCCAACTCTATGATCTTATCAATTACATCGTTTGAGTAAATTGGATTGAGGAACTTTCTGTCGTTTTCTAATTCATCTAGTGCTTCGCCCAGATTTGCTGGCATTGTCTTGATTCCGCGTTTTGTTCTTTCCTCTTTTGTCATGTGGTAAATGTTTTCTAGAATTGGGTCGCCTGGGTCCATCTTTTTCTTGATGCCGTCTAGGCCTGCAGACAAAACAGCAGAAAATACCAAGTATGGGTTCGCTGATGGGTCTGGGGCGCGATACTCAAATCGCTTCAGATATGCGTATTTTTCTCCGCGGAAATGTTCTGGGACCCTAATTGCAGCTGATCTGTTACTTGGGCTCCAGGCAATGTACACCGGTGCCTCATAGCCTGGGACCAATCTGTGATACGAGTTCGTAGTTGGATTTGTAATGGCACAGAGTGCTCTTGCGTGATTTAGGATTCCTCCACAGAAATATCTGCCGACTTGGCTGATCTCGTCTTTAGAATCCTTGTCGTAAAATGCGTTTTTGCCGTCCTTCCACAAAGAAACATTTGTGTGCATTCCAGATCCTGCATCCATGGAAATTGGCTTGGGCATCATAGTAGCTACTTTGCCGTGCTTTTGCGCCAAATTCTTTACAACATACTTGTATGTTTGAGCGCCATCTGCGGCATTTGTCATGTAATCATATTTGATGTCTATTTCGCACTGGCCAGCAGTAGCTACCTCATGGTGGTGATTATCGCACAAAATTCCAAAGTGCTCATTTAGAACATCGACACATTCGTTTCTAAAGTCAGTTAGTGTATCTGATGGGGTGCTTGGATAGTAGCCTTCTTGTAGTCCCATTGGATAGCCGGTTCCTTCTTGGCTCCATGGAGCTTCCTTTGATTCTATGGAATATGATTGGCCCTTGTATGGAGTCAGGACATCCCAGTGGACTTTGTCAAATACAAAAAACTCTACTTCTGGGCCCCAATATGAAAAATCAAAGCCCTGTGTTTTGAGATATTCTTCTGCCTTTTGTGAGATTGATCTTGGGTCGCGCTCTAGTCTTCCGCGTCCTCTGCCCCAGTATACATCGCAAATCAGTCGAGCTGTTTTCTTTTCTGTAACCCATGGTATGATGGCAAATGTGCTTGGGTCCGGCTTTAGCACCAAATCCGAGTCATCAACGCTTGTGAATCCCACAATAGAAGAGCCGTCAAGCTTTGGCAGGCCGTCCTTCATTTGGTCTGGCGTAAATGTGTCTGCGGAAATTGTTGTGTGGTGGTATCTTCCGACAAGACTGGAAAATTGTAAATCGATGAATCGAATGTTTTCGTGTTTTATTTTTGCAAAAACTTCGTCAGGAGAATACTTGACTTGAGTTGTTTCGCCGTGAATTACTTTATATGGCAAGTTTGTTCCTTCAGATTTAAATCGGATAAGCCTTGGATTTAAGGCTTAAGGTAGCAAATGTCGGAAACAAAAAAAATTGATCTAAATTCTTTGTACTCTACTCTAGTTCGAGAAATCGAAAACGACACGGTTCAGGAAATTGACTCGCAGTTTTATCGCACACTGGCTGACTATCTTGGCAAGCTAAAAAGCGAATCATACGACGGAATTGAAAACAAGATCAAAACACGACTAGTAGAAATAATTACCAAAACCACGACACTACTTCTCAAGATTAGAATCAGCAAGGTAAGCCATGGGGGCCTAGACCTGACTAATCTGTTAGATGAGGAAAAATACATCATCGAATCTGCCCAAGACCAATTGGAGCGAAAAGAGATGATCTTATCTGCCACACTAAACGGCAGAACCAAGCTTTTGGAATCGGTCTCAAAAAAGCACAAGACCAAGCCGGTTTCGGTGCGATTCTTAAAGGACTTTGACCAGTTTGTGGGCGCTGACTTTACTAAATATGGTCCATACAAGGCAGAAGAGATTGCCACCATTCCAAATGAGAATGCCCAGTCTCTGATTGCCAAAAACATCACAGTCAAGCTAAGCGTGGACTAATGTCGCACATTCCTGGAATTGATGTAATTGACTTTGTATTGTTGACAATCTATCCGGTTGCTACACTATTTGTAATAGAAATGATATTTCGAGTAACTAAATTCAAGAACTGGATAAAGCTTGCATCGCAAGCAGTGATATCGGTTGGGTTTGGTATTACATATCTTACTTTGATTTCGGCTCACTGGCTAACTGCCCTTGTGCTGTTTGCGTTAGCAGCCGCTTTATTCTATCAGGCAAGGCTATCGAAGCTAAAGCCCGGAAAATCAGTCTACTAGCTATTTTCCAAATAATTTAGAGAAAAATCCCTTTTTTTCTCGAATTATCTTTTTTTGACCAAAGCGCTTTGCACGAATCGAGCTCAATTTGACACATCGATGCTCTTCTGGGAGTCGGTGTTCTGCGCAAAATTCATCCTTGCAGTAATTGCACTCAAATGGCAGATCCGTTTGGTTTCCACAATAAGCGCAATTTACCTTGTTCACAAAACTGGTATGAGACAGAACTTCTAATAAACTAAAAACATAAAACAATCATCACAAGGAATCATATCATGCTAACAGGCAAAGTCGCAATCATAACAGGTGCATCAAGTGGAATAGGCGAGGCAACTGCAATTGCACTGGCAAAGGCAGGCGCCAAAATAGCAATCGGGGCTAGAAGAATGGACAGACTACAAGCCGTCAAGGAAAAAATTGAAAAAATCGGCGGCGAAGTCTTTATGCAAAAACTAGATGTCACAAAAAAGTCTGAATGCGATTCCTTTGTCGGTGGCGTAGTAAAAAAATGGGGAACTGTAGATATTTTGGTAAACAATGCGGGTCTGATGCCACTAAGCTTTTTCAAAAACCTCAAAGTCTCTGAATGGGACCAAATGGTAGATGTAAACATCAAAGGTGTGTTGTATTGTACTGGCGCTGTGATTCCACACCTTGCAGCCAAAAAGTCTGGTCATATTGTTAATCTATCATCTGTTGCGGGAAGAATTGTCTTTCCTGCTGGCTCTGTTTATTGCGCAACAAAACATGCAGTTGCAGCATTCTCTGAAGGACTACGACAGGAATTCAGCGTACGATCAAACATTCGCGTTACCAGCATAGAGCCGGGAGTTGTTGCAACTGAGCTAAACGACACCATTACCGATGAATCACTTAAAGGATTTGTCGAGGCTGCCAAGAAAATGGTTGCACTACAGGCAGAAGACATTGCAAATGCCATACTGTTTGCAGTCGAATCACCACCACACATGAATGTCAACGAAATATTGATTCGACCCACCACGCAAGAACGATAAATGCAAAAAGTTTTGATTTTGGGTGGGGGATTTGGTGGGTTGGCAGCTGCCAATGAACTGCGAGCAAATCTGCCTGATTGTGCCATTACCGTCATAGACAAAAAAGACTATTTCATGATGGATTTGGTAAAGCTGTGGATCATAAAAGGAACAAGAAAATTTGAGACATCAAAAAAATCCCTACATGTTTTGCCAAAAAAGGGAATTGAATTTGTAAATGAGCAGGTAATGCAAATTGATCCCAGCAGAAAGCGGGTAAAGACGCAAAACCAGGAGTTCTCTTATGATTATCTTATAATATCACTTGGAGTCGAATTTGTGCCAGAAAAGATTCTGGGCCTGCCAGAAAATGGCTACATTCTGTATGACTTGGAGCATGGGCCAAAAATTAGAGAAAAAATCACACAAATGAAATCAGGACGACTTGGCTTTGTCATTACTGGCATGCCATACAAGTGCCCACCTGCGCCATTTGAGGCTGCATTAATTATTGATTCAATGCTAAAAGAACAAGGAGTCCGGGACAAAATTGAAATTGACTTTTACAGTCCTGCGCCAATAACATTGCCAGCGGCTGGGCCTGAAGTCAGCGCTCAGTTATTGCAAATGCTGCAAAAAGAAAATATTCGATTCCATGGAAATTGCAAGACTGTATCTGTTGAACGTGGCAAGCTAAAATTTGAAAACGGCGAGTCTGCTAGCTTTGATGTTTTAATTGCCATTCCTCCTCACAGGGCGCCAAAAATAGTGTACGAATGCGGCCTGGCAAAAGAAGACGCATACATTCCAGTAAAGAGAAACTGCAAGACTGGCTTTGATTCTGTTTATGCAATAGGTGATGTCACTACAATGATGGTAACAGATACAATTGCCGTGCCAAAGGCAGGAATCTTTGCAGAAGGCCAGGGTGTGGCAGTGGCACAAGACATCATATCGCAAATCAGGCGAGAGCAAAACAAGTCCATATTTGATGGCAAAGGCGGATGCTTTGTGGAAATGGGCAACACTGCAGGATATGTCTATGTGGACATGTTTGCACAGCCAAATCCTATCACAAGACTAGACAAACCAGCACCAGAACACATGGTAGAAAAGGAAAACTTTGAGCAAGAGCGACTAGCTAAGTGGCTATGATTCCTTGTTTTTTTCTCGGCTCATGTGGCCCATTAGTGCCTTGAGATCCGAGCTTACATTGTCTGCGTTTTTCATAAAGTCTAGCTTTTCTGTTATGCTTTTTTTAAAATCTTCTGCCTCTGTTTCTATTCGCAGCTTTTCCTGGCAGTGAATGTGGTCTTGATCTGTGCCGGAGATTTTGCGGCAAATAGAGCAGATCTTCATGGTATGGTGGTGTCGATCCCACGATTTAATTATTTCACGCTTGGGTTTTTTGTTGAGGGGCCGTAGTCCAGCTTGGTTAAGATGCTAGCCTGGGGTGCTAGAGATCGTGAGTTCAAATCTCACCGGCCCCATTTATTATTAGAATAATATGATGAAACTTAAACAAAAATTAGTTAATCTTTTGTAAAAATTTCAACATTCTACCCAGCGTGTCTAATTTGAACAGCATGTTAGATAATAGCTCGTCATTGTATAATCATAATAGGCGTTTGAGGTTGTCGCCAACGAACCGCCGTTGCTGGCCTTAAGCCTTGGATGCCTGTTTTAGTTTCTGCATTTACAGCTTGGCTCGCCGCAAAGACAGTACACTTGGAATGTAAAGACCTTGGTTTTCGATGAAACCCCATCAGTCACATCCACGTATACCAAAAATGTCTCAATGTCAGTATATTCCGTACTGATCTCATACGATACAAAATAATTTCCATCCGAGTCTGTTTCTCCCTTGAATTCTTTTAGGATATTTTCCCCATAATCTTCTACTCGCACAAATACAGTAGCACCTTGCACATTTCCCTCAAAATTCTCTACATGAATCTGCAAATCTTGTGTGGTGCCGCGCCGAACTGCTTTTTGGCCAGATACAGTAACATCAAGGCCGGGATCTACCTGGCTGGAATTAACCACTTCTAGTGCAAGAATTTTCTTATCAATCAGATACTGGATGCCGGATAAAAATTCAGAGTCTGAGATTTTGCCCTCAGACCACCATTTTGCAGATGACTTTAGCCATACTGGTATGATGGAATTTTTTTGCACATGAAAATAATACGGCATTAGCTCCTTTCCCGCATGATACGCAGACACCTCATATGTTCCAGATGTGGAATCATGGTGCAATGGTATACTAGTAGAATATGCACCGCTTTGCAAAACTGGTATGGTGTATTCTTGCCGTACACCCTCTGGATCAGTGACTATTAGAGTAACAGGACTGGTCTGGCCAAAATCTCCAGTTCGACCGGAAATTTTTACAAATGTCGTTTCACCATATTTTGGTAAATTATACGTGGTCTGAACCGCCTTTAGCTTTTCAAATTGTATGATATCGCGCTTGTTCAGCTCCACTAGTGAATCCACAAAACCGTCATTGTTTATTTTATCCAGCGCCCAAAGCTTGATCTTGCTTTTGATCCAGTTTGGAATCTCTTCTGCATTTGCTATTTGCACCTGTATCATAACAATCACAAATGCAACTAGCAGTATTTTGTACAACACACTATCAATATAATTTTTGATAAAAAATCATTCTATTACACATTAAAGCTGAGGTTTCGCCACAAATACCACGTAGCCACGCTTCGATACGGTCGCCATTTCTGTGCAATCTTTTCCATTTCTTCTTTTTCCGGTAATTCAGATAATGAATACAATCTTTGTATGCCTTTTTTGAGCCCTAAATCCCCAACAGGCAAAACATCCTGCCTGCCCAAAGAAAAAATCAAAAACATTTCCGCAGTCCAACGCCCAATTCCCTTTACTATGGTTAGCTGCTCAATTACCTCTTCGTCTGTTAGATTTTTCATATGGGATAGCCTGAGTTCTTTGGATTCTACTTTATTGGACAAATCCTTGATGTAAGATACTTTCATGTAGGATAATCCAGCCTTGCGCAGCTTACCATCAGAGGTTTTTAGAACATCGGCCGGCTTTGGAAACTTCCCATAAATATCGCGAAATCTTGCAGAAATGGAATCGGCTGCTTTGCCAGACAGTTGTTGTGTTATGATTGCCTCAACCAAAGATTCGTAAGGATTTTCTGTGATTGGGAGGTTATAGATGCCAACCTGATCAATTACTTTGGCAAGTTTTCTGTCTTTTTTTAGGTGTTTTATGGCAGCACTCAAACCAGCTTGAGCGCCTCTAGCACCTTGTCAAATCTATCTTTGGTTCTGTGTTCCTTGTATTCTCGTAAAACAGAAATGATTTTTTGCTTTGGTGGAAGCTTGTAGATTCTATTTACAATTTTTGCCAAGCCAGAGCCAATCAGAATTGCCTGAGATGCAGATGTCACATTTGATGCTCTGCGCTCCATACTGGCACTCTCAAAATCAATTAGAGTGATTTTTTTGCCGACAATTACATGTTTTGTTATGTTGCTCAGCTCGCCATGGTCCAGGCCAAGCTCATCCAGATTATGACAATCAGTGAGGACCTTTTTGATTAGACTTTTGAGCTTGCCTGCACTGCCTTTGCCCTTTAGCCCAGAAACCCAATCGTAAATTTTGATTCCATCCAGATATTCCATTGCAACAAAGTTTTTGCTGCTAGCTATTAGCTTTGGTCCTATCTTTGCCTTGTTTGCTGCCTGTAAGAGGGTGGTTTCAGCAGACATGTCTTTTCTTGGCGAATCAGTCCTGCGGATTTTTAGTGCTATTTTTTTTGTGCCCATCTTTGCCAGAACTACTATGCCAGCATAGCCCTTACCCAAAACGCAGATCTTGTTAATTGTCATTGGGCCCTCAAACCAGACTCCTTCCACTCCAAGTTTTTTGAGCTCCTTTGCTCGTGCCTGGAGTTGTGCTTTTGTGGCCTTTGGGTATCCAAGTATTGCAGAATATGGCTCTTTGACTAGATCATTTACTGGAAAAAATTGTCTCATCAGTAGAGACGAGTTCTCTGGCAGCCTCTTTAATGGATTTGCCTTTGGCTGCATCTGCAGTTGTGATCTTGAATTTTTTGATTTCTGATTTTAATCCTGCAGGAACTCCGGACTTTTCTATGTTATACTGAATGAGCAGTTTTAGGAATTTTTGCGCATCCACATTTTGCCTTTTTTGCAAAGAGCAGACCTTTCCATCTTTGTTTATCCACATTGCTAGGCTTTTTTTCTTGTTAGCGGCAATGAATTTTTCCACATGTTCTGATATGAAAAACTCTGGCCCAAGTCTTGTCTGTAGGTTGTCTAGCTTTTTTGATTGCAACAAGAACAACAACGATGCAACATTATCATCAGATATGGTAGCTGATATTTTCAATACTGAAAATCCAACCTGATTCATCTGGGTTGCAAGCGATGTTGCGGCTCGCTTTATTTGGCCCCAGATTATGTCAGGACTGCGTGGCTTGTATCTAAATGACAAAACCAGGACATTTTTTGTTCTAAGCTTGGCAGTCTTTTTCTTTGATGTAAAATATGAAATGGAAGGCTTTCTTAAAAATGCGCGTGCAGCCAAGACAAATCTGCCAATGTTTTCAGTAGATATTGCAGCTCCAAGATTTCTGTTCTCATCTATTGGATCTATTATGATTATTTTTGTATCAAATTGTTTTGTTGTCTTGCCAATTACTTGGCCTGCCTTCAGCTGGGAGATCTCCTTTAGGACATTCTCAAATGAGCCAAAATTCAAAATCAAAACCTCTGCTACATAGCCAGAGAATCCCCGCTTGGCAATTTCTGCTCCATAGATCTCATTTGCCTTCAAAAACGCCTTGAGCAGCCTTACCTCGTTTTTCATCGTACCAGTTAGCGATTTTATCATGAATTTTGTGTGAAACGGGGACCTATCTGCTGAGCTCTTCCAATTTCCTTCTTGTACGTCATAGCAGGGAACCACGTTTACCTTGGTGTCTGCAATTTGCGCTTCCACAAAGGGATGCTCGGCATATCTAACATAGGGCTTGAATTGTTTTAGTGCCGCAAACCCAATTTTTTTGCCAATCTCTACAAATTCCTTTTCTGGAGTATCGGAATGAAACTTTACAAAAACATCAATGTCTGCTCTTTTGGGCAGCCATGTTCCCTTTGCATACGAGCCGACAATTTCAATTCCAGTTACCTGGGAATGACTCGATGCTTCTTTTTGCACTAGTTTGATTGATTGTTCCACTATTGCGTCTTTTTGCTTTTGCAGCTTTTCAGACGGTACGACTAGCTTTTCTGCTTTTTTTAGAATCTGGTTCATTTTGCGTTTACGACTCCTATATCAGAATAGATTGGCCCACTAGGTGTAAGAACGCTTTGCTTGAATTTAATAGAAGTTACTCTTTGTGTGCCAAATTTTGTAGATGAATACTTGGAAATCACATCTGTAATGTCGCCTGACTTGTTTTTGATTCTAAATATGGTGGCATGCGGCTTGAATGGCTTGTCTGATTTGAATCCAAGCGGTGCTAGCTTTCCCTCTATTGTTTTGGCAAGCTCGACTAGCTTTTCTCCTCCTTGGTCCAGGCCAATCCAAATAACTCGCGGAAACTTTGGTTTTGGAAATGCGCCCACCCCGATAAATCCAATATCAAATGCGGAAAACTTGATTGTATCCAGATGGGCCTGGACTTTTTTTGCCAGCTCTTCAGATATTTCGCCCAAAAACATCAATGTAAAATGCATGTTGTGAATTTCAACTGGCTTTGCAGATATTTTGATCTCGGACTGGACTTTTTTGATTGAATCTAGAACCACACCATTTGTAATTTCTACTGCAACAAATGTTCGCATTTGTGAGAAATGCTTTTTCGTCTTTTTAATGGCTTGCGTTAAATTCAATACTTGCTCACAAGCCACACCACGCATGACAAAGCTGATTGTGTGCCTGACTGGCATGCCTGGCGCAGGAAAATCCACCATTGCCTCTGGCTTGCAAAAAAAGGGATTCTCTAGCATAAACATGGGCGATGCAGTGCGCGTAGAGGCAAAAAGGCGCAACCTGGAACCAACAGGCCAAAATTTGGGCAAACTCATGCTAGAACTACGAGAAAAAAATGGCCAGGGAGCGGTAGCTGAATTAATCCGAGACCAAATTATCAATTCAAAATCTGACGTCGTAGTAATTGATGGAGTACGATCCAATGCAGAAATCGATGTACTAAAGAAACTCGCCACAGTCAAACTATTGGCAATCCACGCATCAACTGATACTCGTTATACATTTCTCTCAGCAAGACACAGATCCGATGATCCACAAAACAGGCAAAGCTTCGATGAACGGGACAATAGAGAAATAGGAGTTGGAATCTCAGCATCAATTGCACTAGCTGATGAAACATTATCTAACAATAATCTCAGCGTTGATCAGCTAATCGAAACAGCATACCAAATCATTTCCAAGTGGCTAGCATGATTCCACTAGTTGACTGCAAAGTAGAAGTGTTGTGCTCTATTAATCCTTCAGAAGATCCTGCCAAAGTGCAACAGGCAATATCAAATATTGTGGATAATGTGGAAATCCACACCAGCAAGTACGCACTAAAAGCAACATCCAAAGAACTGGAGTCATTATCAAAAATCCACGAATCCATTGCAAATCATCACACCAAGAAAATCTATTATCGAATACTAGGCCAAAATCTAGATGGCAACTCCACCTGGTTTTACCTAAACAAGCAGGCAGCCTTTGCGAATAATGTTGCAGTGTGTGAGCATGATGATGAATCACCTTTGGGCCCAATCAAAATAGTGCTATCATCCAAAAACATTGAACGAGTCATAGAGTGGCTCATTTCCTAGTCAGCTTTTTTCCTCGCTTACTCAGCTGGATTTGTTTTCTGATTTTTTATGATTTTTTGTCAATCCATGCCTGTTGATAGGAAAGTTACTAGTCATAGGCATAATCATAGCTGTAGCAGGTGTTCTGGTTTATTCCCAGCAAGACAAGCTCGGCTTTAATCTCAATCCAACAATTAATGCAGTAGCCGAAGACATTGATGGACTAAAAGATACCACAGTAAAGCGAGTCTCATATGAAATAGACAAGACCTCAGATGTAATAGGAGACAAAATAGACGAGGTAGTGCCAGAAGCAGAAAAGCTAAACCCAATTCCAAAAATCGAGGACCAGCTAGCAATTCCACCAAAGCAAGAAGTATACTATGGCCAAGTCTATGAAAGAAACGAAGACGAAAAGACCTGCAAGGTTTCCGTGCCAAAGATGGCAAAGACTGTCAACGGAGTAAAAGAGCCCACCCATACCATATCATTGAAGGATTGCGAATATGAAAAACATAAGCAAGTCCAAGTAACTGTACTGACTGATCCAATTACTGATGCACAGACAGTAACAGTAGAGCCAATCCAACAAGGAAAAATCTTTCAAACCTTACAATTAACCACCACAAAAAATGATGACAATACCGTATCAATTCACTATGAGGATTCATCCGGAAAGACACTCAAAGTAACTGTAACTCTGAGCAATTCCGAAAAACAGCTCTTCTCTGGAGAATTTTTTGCATCAAAGTTTGACACTAGCGTTGGTGATGTATCTGACACACCACATATCATAGAAATGATAGTAGAACACGCAGAATATGGAACGGTAAACTCATCAGTGTACAATCCACAGGGAAACAATGAGAACACCATCTATGGTGTGTTTAGCCAGTAGATTTTACCAACGATACTAATTGTGGCAATGCAACAGCGGATGTCTCTCGTATTGATAGATCCATTTCTGATGACATGACTGTTTTTTCTGGATTTACCTCTATTAGAACAGCGCCATTTTGCTTTGCATATAATGGAAGGGTGTTTGCAGGCGATACTACTAGAGACGTGCCTGCAATTATCATGACATCGCAGCTTTGTGCGTGTGTGATGGCTTCGCCCCATACATCTTGAGGCAGGCCTTCGCCAAACCAGACCACATCTGGGCGTAAAATGTTTCCACATCTGCATTTTGGAGGAAGGGAATCAAATGGAGTTGTAATGTTGTCTTTGAAATCACAGAAAGTGCACTTTATGCGAATTATGCTTCCGTGCAATTCCAGAACATGCTTGCTGCCAGACCTTTGGTGCAGCCCGTCAATATTTTGTGTTAGTATGATTACTTCTTTGAATTTGGCAAGCTCTGATATTGCAAAATGGCCTGCATTTGGCTTTGCAGCAAGTATGTTTGATCTTCGCTCCTCATACCACTCCCATACCAGTCTTGGGTCCTCATAGAATGCGTCAATTGTTGCTAGCTGCATTGGGTCGTATTTTCTCCACAGGCCGTCTTTTCCCCTAAACGTTGGAATTCCACTTTCCTGTGATATTCCAGCACCAGTGACAAAGACAATTTTTCTTGCATCCTTGATTTGTCGCGCCAGAGAATCAAACATTTTATTTTATTTCGACTTCGAGCAAATCTTTAGCAGCAATAACTGATCCATGTATGTTTTTTGCTTCTTTTACCAACTCTTCTTCGTCTTTGTATCTTGCAGAAAAATGAGTCAGAATAAGATTTGCAACATTTGCGTTTTTAGCTAGTGTGGCAGCTTCCTTTGCAGTAGAGTGATTCGTCTCTATTGCCTTTTCTTTTAGGGTATCAGAAAATGTACAATCAAAGGATAGATAATCGCAATTTTTGAAAAACTCTTCCAGTAATTTTGTAGGTCTGGTATCACCTGATATTCCTATTTTTTTGCCAGGCCTTTTTTGTCCTACCACTTGGGATGGCAAAAATGACTTGTCATTTACTTTGACTTCCTTTCCTGTTTGCAGGTCGTGCCAGAGTGGGCCTTCAGGTATTCCTAGCTTGATTGCCTGGTCTCTGTCAAATCTGCCAGGCTTGTCTTTTTCCTCAAATAAGTAAGAAAATGCCAGAACAGAGTGCTCTGCTTTTTGTGCGTAAACTGAGTATGTCTTTTCATCACATACTATTCCTGGACTCACAGCCGTGATCAAGACAGGAAATGACAAACCAAACTGCAGAATTCTGATATTTTCTCCAATGAATTGCTCAATTCCATCAGGACCGTAGATCTCTACTGGCTCTGTTCGATGTTGTAGTGTCATGGTTTGGAGCAATCCCAAAACGCCAATGCAGTGATCCCCATGCATGTGTGTGACAAAGATCTTCATTTTCTTGTTCCAGCCAAGGCCCGATTTTAGATACGATACTTGTGCACCCTCTCCTGCATCAAACATTATGATTTCTCCTTCTCGCTCAAGACAAATGCATGACAACCCGCGGTCTTCTGTTGGCTGTGCCGCAGATGTTCCCAAAAACACTAGCTTCATTTTACTAAAATCATCCTCGTTAGGCTCTTGTGTCTGTATATCTCATATTTTTTTGTCAGGTTTAGCTTGATTCCATCATCTAGGCCTTTTTTGCACATTATGGCAAATTTGGCCTTTTTTGGCATCTTGGAGATGAATTTTTTCATAATTTTCTTTGGCGGCTCGGATACCTTGGATGCCGTACCATATGGCAGATCAGTCACAATGCCGTTGAATTTGAGCTCTGACATGTAGTCATAGTCTTTGTTGTATACCTCGCCAGAAAACTTGTTTTTCTTTAGATTGTCCTTGGTAATCTGGCACATTTTCTCATCAAAATCAATTCCCATGGACTTGATTCCCATGGACTGGGCTTCAAGCAGAGTGCTGCCAGTTCCGCAAAATGGATCACAGACAGTTTCATCGTCGTGGATCTTTGCCAGATTAATCATGGCCCGCGTTAGCTTCCAGTCTAATTCATGATGGAATTTTGTGAGCTTTTCTGGGCGTTTTGGAGCCTCAAACTTTGTGGCAAAGCCAAAGAAGTTCTCCTCGTTTGTGAAAATCATGTAAATTACAATGTCTGGCTCATCCAAGGAAACTTTGGCGTTGCAAAAAGTAGAGACCATACTGCCTAAAGATCGCTCTATTTCAGGAATGTCTACTGGTTTATCAGACAGGTTGATTGCCTTGCACATGAATGATTTTGCGCCAAACAACAGCGAATAATTGGTCTCATCAAAGAACACGTTTGACATTTTGCGCAATAATTGCCCAGCAGTCTTGACAAATGTAGCACGCCTTGCAATTTTCTCCCACGGCGTTACGCTTTGTATTAGTATCAAGTTGGAAATTGTCTTGACCTTGGCAAATCTGTCATACATTTTTGCCAGCGTTACTACCTCGTCCACTGCAAGCTCGGGATATTCTTTTGAAACTAGAAAGAAACTCTCTGGCATTTAGATTGCCTTTGCAATTACTCCAGAGACATCAACTATTGATGTGTTGCCGGGAATGGTATTTGCAGATATGATAGCAGAGACGCCAGACTTTTTGATTTTCTTTTCGGCATTGTCAATTAGTAATGCATGAGTGCATGCAACAAAGACTCGGCCGCATTTTTGTTTTTTTAGAAATTGCGTTGCCTTGACAATACTTCCACCGGTGCTTATCATATCATCCACTAGGACCAAATCCCTTCCTTGTACTCCATTCAGATTTGCAGTCATGATCTGGACTTTGCCAGTTTTGCGGTCTCGCTGTTTTTGCAATGCGATATAGTTTGTTCCGTAGAATTTTGCAAATTCCTTTGCTCGCTCTTTTCCTCCTAGATCTGGTGACACAACTAGAGGATCTTTGAGTCGTAGTTTTTTGAGGTAATTTGCCAGCTCAGGCACGGCAGAGACATTTCGAATTGGAATTTTAAAGTGCCTAAGGCCAAGCATGCTGTGCATATCAACTACTATTACCTTTGATGCACCAGCAGCTGCCAGTAATTTGGCAATCACAGATAATGTGACTATTTCTCCTGGAAGGAATTCTCTGTCCTGTCGTGCATAACCCATGTATGGAATGGCGCAGATGACATTTTTTGAGAACTGTCTTGCCTTTGATATTAGTGATAGAGTTTGCATCAGGTTTGTATCAACTGGAGGATAAGTGGAATTTACAACAATTATCTTGCCTTTTGGTTTGCCAGAAATCGTAACCTTACTTTCGCCATCTGGAAATGTTCTTAGCTCAGATGAAACAAATTTTGCCTTTAGCTTTTTTGCCAGTCTTCTTGCAATATCCTCAGATGCATTTCCGCCAATTACTGTAATAGCTGACAATAAATCAACAATCTAAAGGGGGCTCTTAAGTTTTAGGAGTTTTTATTTTGCTGGAGCAGCTGCAGCTGGTTTTTCTTCTTTCTTTTCGGCCTTTTTGTTGGCATATGTCTCAACAAAGTTGATCTTTTCTAGTGTTGGAACAAACTTAAAGGCGTCCATTTGGATAAAGTGTTTGATAATTCGAAGGCTTTCTGCTCCAAAGATCTCCTCTGGAATGATTACTTCTAGTGTGTTTCCTGTAATCTTGGATGAAATTTTTGAATCCTCAACTGGCATGTGTCTTTTTAGAATTCCATTTACCTTGTCTTCTGGAGTGTCTAGTGCTTTTAGTACGTTAACATCATACACTACAGTTTTTCCTGCTAGTCTGTGGTTAAAATCAACTTGGACACGACCAGAGCCGACAAATCTTACTACGCCGGTTTTTTGGTCAACTTCAATGGTGTCGCCAACTCCAACCTTGTCTGCATCTTCTCCTAGCTTTCTTAGTGGAATCATTCTTACTTTGCCCGAATCTCGCTCGCCAAAGCCCTTGTCTGGTGTGACATCTACTGTAAGCTTGTCTCCTGCCTTTGCTCCTGCTAGGGCATCATCTAGTCCCTTTAGAACCCAGGATTCGCCCACTGAGACGAGTTTTGGCTGGTACTTAATGTTCTCTTGGAAAAGATTGTGCTTTTTTGCCTCATCTGCTATTGTGGTCTCTACTACTTCATTAGAGTCCTTTACCTTTGCAGTATAATCAATGAGAATCAATGAGCCTTTAGTAAATGTCAACGCGATCCGTCCTCGAAATTCCTAATATTAAAGCTGCTTGAGTTTGTCTTCTGCAACTTTGAGGGCTTCCATCTGTTTGGTCTTGTAGCCCATCATTTCTAGTGTAGAGCCAATTGAAGAAATTGTTCTCATGACATGGTATTTTTGGACCTCGCCCATGCAGCCAACTCGGAATACCTTGCCTTTGAGATTTCCAAATCCACCTGCGACCAAAACTCGGAACTTGTCCGCTAGTGTGTTTCGGAATGTCTTGTCTTCTAGACCGTCCAGATAATTCAGTGCAACTACAACTGTTGATCTTGCGTCTTCTTTTGCAAATGGTGAGAGTCCCATTGCTGATAGGCCGGAATATAGCGCATCAGAGCAGATTCTGTGTCGTCTGATCCTGTTGTCTAGGCCTTCTTCTAGTATGACATTCATTGCCTCTCTGTATGCGTATAGTAGTGGCAAGGCTGGTGTGAATGGTGTGTGCTTTGCCTCTTCGTAGTAATGGAAGTATCTTGATAAATTAAAGTACATTGTCTTTGGCGGATTTGCGTTCATGTATTTTTTGGCGCGCTCATTTACAACAATTGGTGAGATTCCTGGTGGTGCTGCAAATGCTTTTTGTGCGCCTGTCATTGCAACATCGATTCCCCACTTGTCCATCTCCAAGTCTTCGCCGCCGACAATAGATACGCCATCTACTACATAGAATGCGTCGTTTCTAGCGGTAAGGTCCTTGATTCTATCCAAGTATTTGATCATAGTACCAGTCGAAGTCTCATTCCATACGCAATAGAACGCCTTGACGTCCTTGTTGTTATCAAACGCCTCTTTTACCTGATCAAATGTTGCGTTTGTTCCTGGAGTGCTTTCCAATCTGATTACTTTGGCGCCAGCCCACTCTAGCATTTGTGCTAGTCTTCCGGAGAATTCTCCGTTAGTTGGGATGATTACTTTGTCGCCTGGTTTTACAATATTGATAACGCTTGCCTCAACTGCACCTGTTCCAGATGCTGAAAGCAAGACTGCCTCGCCGTTGCTTTTGAAAACTTTTTGTGTTTTTTCAACTGCGTCTTGGTATAATTCTACAAAATCGTCGCTTCTATGGTTGATCATTGGTGTGATCATTGCTCTCATTACTCGCTCTGGCACGTTTGTTGGACCAGGAAGCATGACTAGATATTCCATAAGCAGATTGGACTGTTTTGCGGGCTTTATTTAAAACTAAAGTTTTGCTAGCCGATCTTTTGCATTAATTTTTGCCAAGACCTTTGCAGTTCCTTCCGGTACGAATTCTTTCCAGCTCTGTCCCGTTGCTATTTTTTGCCTAATGTCAGTTCCTGACAGTATTTCTCTTTGCTTTAGTGGAACTGATATGACTTTGATTCCTCTTTTTTTGTACAACTCGTGCGTAAAATCATCATTAGAAAACACCACGTCATATTTTGGAATTATTGAATCCACGTGATACGTCCACTTTGCATGATCGTTGACATCTGGCACAAAATAGATCTTGCATTTTTTCAGATCAGAGCCATCCACTGATGACTCTATCATTTCTTTTCGCTCTTCTGCAGAAAATGGATTTCTTTTTTCATTATACCTATTGGAGCTGCCTATTCCGATGTAGAGATTTTCCACTTGGATTAATGCGAATTTTACTGCCGATAAATGTCCTAGATGAAAGGGCTGGAATCTGCCTATGAGAAGACCATCCATGATTTTTTTTCTTGCACTTGATTTAAAAACTAAACAATGAAACCATACCAAATGGAAGTACTGCGAATCGACGGCTCGCACGGAGAGGGAGGAGGACAGATACTTCGATCTGCACTGACGCTATCTGCAATTACACAAAAACCAATCCAAATTGAAAACATTCGTCATAATCGCAAGATTCCAGGCCTAAGGCCATCACATTTATCCACAATCAAGCTTTTGGGCAAGATTTGCAATGCAAAAATCGACGGACTAGCAGTTGGCTCAACTAGTATCGCATTTACTCCAGGACAAATTGCAGATATCAAACTGCAAGAAAATGTTGGCACTGCAGGAAGCATTTGCCTAATCATGCAGGCAATCATACCGGCAGTTGCACTTGCTGGAAAAAAACTAGAGCTGTCAATTTCTGGTGGAACAGATGTCCCATGGAGTCCTACTGCAAACTATACCAAGTTTGTACTAGCTGAAGCATATTCCAGACTGGGCATAAAATTTGAGATGAACATCAAAAAACGTGGCTATTATCCAAAGGGAGGAGGCCAAATAGACTTCACAGTCTTTCCGTGCCAAAAGCTAATCCCGATACATCTCTCAAAGAGAACCACAAAGAGCGCAAAAATTCTCTGTTCTTTTTCTGGATTAAACCAAAACGAAATAACAAATTCGATTGAAATTGCAAAGGACACTTTACAAAAACAAGGATTCACCGCAGAATCATACATCACAGAAGATCAAGCACTAAATTCTGGAGCATCCTTTTTGGTGTATAGTCATGACTCTGATTCGATTAATGGTGCGGACGAGCTGTTTGATCCCAAAGAAAAGTTTGGCAAAAATTCTACACCTGCATTTGCATCATCGAATTTTGGCGCAGACGCAAATCTATCCGATATGTTAGTAACACCTCTTGCCCTTGCCCGGGAAATGTCGATTTTCACTGTACCGCAAATCTCAGCACATCTGGAGACGAATCTCTACATTACATCAAAGATTACTGGCTGCAAGTACGGCGTAGGCAAAATCAATGGCGGCTATGAAATACGAATAGCAGGCTCAGAGACCAGCATCTAGTATTGCGGCAAACAATAACACCAAAACGGACAGAACAACTGTTACCTCGCCTACAATTATGATCTTTTTGCGCAGTTTGACTATTTGTTCCTGACTGAGCTGGCCCTGCATTATCTTGTCTTCTACTTCTTTTCTGATTATTCTCACATGTAATGCAAATGAACCCAAAAGTGCAGCTACTAAAAACATCTTGATTATCAGCATCATCCCATAGCTGGATGTAAACAAAAATTCAGGCCTGCTCAGAATTTGGTGAGAGTTCCACACGCCGGTTGCAATCAAAATCAGTAGAGCTGGTATCGCAATTTTGTTAAATCTTCTGCCAACTTTGATCATTATTTGTAGTCGTTCTTGCATTGTTGGCACCATCGACTTGAGAATCGGTGCAAAAACTATGGCGATAAATAATGAGCCGCCAACCCAGATTGCCGAACAAATCAAATGAATCCACGTGACGATTGCTTGCTCTAGTGCCAATGAACTCTTGCGCTTGCTTTCAAATATTATCTCTTTGAAACCAACATTTTTTAGTTCAAATAATTTGGTACCATTCGTTGGCACTTCAAAGCAAAATGATTCTGTATGTCGCAATTGGCGGCCTACTTGCAATGCTTGGTGGTATCACTTGGTACGCAAGCCTTGATAATCCAATACTAGAACAAGTCGAAATAGACATGGGCACAGTCAAGCTAGTAAGCGAGAACACAATAGAAGGCAAAGCAAAACTTGACGTAGGCTTTGTCATAAAGAATCCAAGCGACAAGACATTTACCATATCTAGAATCGATTATGAGTTATTTGCAAATGGCATCCCAGTTGGCAAAAGCCAGTATTCCACAGAAGACGTTGCAATGCCTGGACGCGCAGCATTTTATCCAAATGCCGAAATCGAACTCCCAAGCCCATTTACTATAACTAAGACAACAGAGAACGCAGACGCATACACTGCAATTACTACGCAAAGCCCAGTTGTGTATTCAGCCAAAGGTCTAATCGTAGTAGAATCTGCTTGGAGCCTTGTAGAAAAAGAATTCAACATTTCACAATAATTTTGTAAAAGGTGGGCCGAGAGAGATTCGAACTCTCGATCACCGCCGTGTCGAGGCGGTATCCTAACCAACTAGACTACCGGCCCAATAAAGTACAGACCATGAGCTCTACATTATTAACCTTTAAGCGACGACAAAACATCCATGAGCGAATTCTCCAGTCAAGAAAAATCTGGACTCTACAAGGCAATCTACACAAGACGAGATGTTCGCTCTCACTTTAACTCTAAATCAATTCCAGATGAGACACTAGCTAGAATTCTTAATGCAGCTCATCACGCACCGTCTGTTGGATTTTCCCAGCCATGGAACTTTGTTTTGATCAGAGAAAACACCACAAAACAAAAGGTCAAAGAATCATTTGAGCAGGAAAAGGAGCGATCATCAAATGATGTCGATGATCAAAAAAAGGAAAAATATCTTTCACTAAAGCTGGAAGGAATTTTAGAATCCGATGTAAATTTGTGTATTACATATGATCCAACCAGGTTCGGCCCATTTGTAATTGGACGATCAAGCATCCCAGAGACTGGAATCTATAGTGTTTGTTGTGCAGTACAAAATTTGTGGCTTGCAGCCCGCTCTGAAGGAATTGGTGTGGGCTGGGTCAGCATTCTATCCAATGATACACTAAAGCAAGCACTCGGCTTGCCAGAACATATAGTTCCTGTTGCGTATTTGTGTCTAGGACACGTAGAAGAATTTGCTCAAAAGCCGGACTTGGAGACTGCCAAATGGCTTCCAAGGCTTGAGCTCAAAGATGTTGTGTATTTTGAAAAGTGGGGCCAAACATCAAGTGATCTTTGGAACAAAATCAATGAGCTAATCAGAACAAATCTAGATTACGCTTTTATCAAGTAGGGTAGTCGATTCTGTGCTGGGCTTGTAGCGCAGAGCCAACTTGGCGCGCAACATGGATAGCGCAGTAGCCTCCTAAGTTACAGGTCGAGGGATCGAAGCCCTCCAAGCCCGCTTTCTAATTTAAATAAACAATTCACTTGCAAAAATTATTGAAAATCGTTGTAATCTCCGGCAGCCCAAGAAAGCAGGCAGTCACTCAAACAATGATGAAATTCGTACATGATTACGCAAAATCAAAGAACGCAGAAACAAAATTCATCAATCTATCCGATGGCGGAGTAGAATGCTACAAAGGATACGACGTGACTTATTCAGCAACTACAACCCAGGCAGCCAAAGACATCATGGATGCAGATGTCTGGTTGATTGGCACGCCAATTTACAATTCGTTTTTCAGTGCAGCACTCAAAAATCTCTTTGAATACGTAAACTACAAGCAGACTGCAGGCAAAACCGCAGGCCTTACGATCTTGGCCTCAGGACAAATTGGCTTTACTGACGTGCAGACCTTACTTACACAACTAATGTCGTATTTTAGAGTCATAACAAACCCCAAGGCAGTATTCATGACAGTAGAGCAAATCAAGGATGGAATAATTGACGAGGCAGGCCAAGCAAGGCTCAAAGAACTAGTTGATGAAACAATACACCTGGCTTCTAGACCGAAGTAGAGCCAGCAGGTAGGTACACTACCTTGAATATTTTGACTAGATAATCACCATCAAAGATTTTTGTGACTTTGGTTCCGGTAACATCTCGGACTCGGAACTTGTACTCATAAGAGCTGTCTTCTTTGACATCGGTTTGTGCAAAGTGGACCGGCTCGCCGTTTTTGAATATCTGTATAATTACTGGATGGCCTTCAACTGGGTTTGCAATCTTTCCTTCAACAAAACCCCAAGGAAGCTTGTTGTTTTTTGGAGCAGAAAATGGAACTTCTGTTTTTTCTAGTCCAATTGAAGAATTTATTGGAGTCAGACTTGTTTCTGCAAATGCAGAGTTTACAGTTGCCATTACAATTGCAAATGCAAGTGTTGCAATGACTGTCTTGACAAACATTAAGCAATTTCTGCCCAAGTCAAATATTAAGATGACGTATCAATCATTCTAGTATGGAGCTAAACGATGGTTGTGTCTGCAAGTGCCACTTTGGTGGTGCAGTAAGCTGTCCTGGATGCAAGAAAAACCATCGCGGAGCAAAAACCTGCGCTCACTGTAAGTGAATTATCTTTTCTTTGCGGCAGCTGCTTTTAGATTTGCCAGTTCTGTCTTTAGTGCCTCTATTTGGACTAGTGTCTCCAAGTTGGCAATTTCCTGTCGCATTCGATTAATTTCATTGTCTTTTAGCTTGACTTCGCCTTTGAGCTCATTTAGTTCCGCAGTAAATGTCTCGCGAAACTTGTTTAGCTCCTCTAATGAGATGTTTGTTATTCTAGTCGAGCTTTTTTTTTCCTCATATGCGTGGCTATGAGAGTGTGCCGTGTGAGTGTGGCCGCTGTGCTTTTTGGTCCAGTCAGCGCTTTTTTGTGCCAAATAGCAGATTACAACCAAAAACCAAGTTACTGTGACAGAAACTAGGAGCAGTTGGTTTAGTGCCGCAGGCATGTAAAAATACATGCCGCTCAGAAACACAGCAAAACAACCAGTAACCACTGTTGCCAGATGATTTCGCAGGTAACCCATGTTTTACGCCCTTAAAAGTCGAATATAACGTTAATGCTGAATCTCATAATAATAAAAGAAAAGATAAACGAAATTTATTCGTCTTTTTCTGATACGGTAATCTCTTGCGGGACTTCGGATTGTAAAATCTTTATTTTTGACAGAAGCTCATTTCTGAGATCGCGTGCAACCCTTCGCACAGTTGGTCTTGGAACACCAAGTTCTTCGACAACTTTGCTGTAAATGTCTTGTTTGTCTGTCAGCCCCTTCTCAAGGTAAGTATTGATTGCTGCTTTGATAACGGTGCTTTGATTTGTGCGATTCACAAGGTGTAATTTTTCTCGATCTATATAAGACTATAACTTTTCATCCAAAAAAAAATGTTGTCCAAACTGATCTGCAAAAATTATTATAATATGCAAAGTCTGACCGATCCCCAGAAAATAAAAAACGAATTTCGAATCAGAAAAAATCCGAAATTAAAAATTTGTAATTTTTACAAAACGTTTTCAAAATAATTCAATAGCAAGACTCTTATGCTCAAAAACAAGTTGTGGTGTAATTGACCCAGGCAACAATAGAAACTAAATTTGGGAAAATTGTATTTAAATTGCTGCCAGAACTGGCGCCAGAACACGTCAGAAACTTTGTAAAACTAGCCCAGTCCGGATTTTATGATGGAACTTTGTTCCACAGGGTGATTCCTGGATTTATGATTCAGGGAGGGGACCCAAACACAAAGACTCCAGACAAGTCCAAGTGGGGAATGGGAGGCCCAGGTTATACAATCAAAGCAGAATTCAACACCAGATCACACCTAAGAGGAATCGTATCGGCGGCGCGCGCAATGGATCCAAACAGCGCAGGCTCGCAGTTCTTTATTGTTACTTCAGATAGTACATTTTTGGACAGGCAATACACCGTCTTTGGCGAAGTCCTAGAGGGAATGAACGTAGCAGACCAAATAGTAAGCCAGCAGCGAGACAGAAACGACTGCCCGCTGCAAGAAGTAAGAATGACCAAGGTTACAATATCTGAATAAACATGAAAATTCTCTTAGCAGCATTACTAGTGTGCAGCATATTCTCATACTCTGCATTTGCGCAAGAAATCCAAATTGGCGATCCTGCAGTACAACAGGTCTCTATTAGAATATCCGAAGAAGGAGACGTGCACATAACTCACGAAGTCAAAAAAGCAAAAACAACACAGCAGGTGCAGTTTTTGTCTGCAGACTATACTGATTTTACCATAATTGATGATGAGGGCCAAGAGCCAATGTATGCAGAGGCAGGCGGAGAAAAGCCAGGAATTGTCTTGTTCCCAACCACAGAAGACATCACAATAGAATATGATGTAGCGGGACTAGTCAAAGAAAGAAACGGCCTTTGGAGCTGGGACTATGTCTATTTGGCAGAGACTGCATTTTACTTGCCAGACGGCGTAGAATTATTCTATGTCAATAAAAATCTGGTAAATCTTGGAGATCAGGAAGGATTTTTGTGTCATGGATGCCAAGTTCTCTTGGAATACGAGCTGAAACCTACCACCCAAATACAGCAGCTAATCTGGGAGGGCAAAACATTTGATGTTCAAATTATAACTCAGGCAAAAATCTCCAAGCTTACACTAGATCAGCCAAAAAAAATCATCAGCTTTGATGTTGAGGAGCCAAACAAGTACATCACATTAATAATTCCGCGAGATCTCTTGTGGAACCCATATGAAGTAGCACTCAATAGCAATCTAATCCTAAAGCAAGAGCGAGTAGACAAGGACAACAATGTCTGGGTACACATCACACCAAAAGAGAAAGGAACCGTTACAATTCTGGGCGTATCTGTTGTACCGGAATTCCCATTTGCAGTAATTTTGGTAATGAGTGCGGCAATGGTAGCAGCTATTTACGTAAACAGGCTCAATCGCCACTAGAGCCGCAAGAACAAAACCCGTATTCATCAATTCTAACATTACACATGGGGCATTTTTCCCCATAGTCTACCTCCCAGGGTTCTTTGCCAAACAACTTGAAATGATCATCAATTTCTATAGGAATGATTCTTTTTTTGCCCAACAATTCCATTATGACATTTTGGTATAATAATGTGAGTCAGAATTATTAACGCAAATCAATTTGGAAAACCATGAAGTGCGATTGCGGATGTCACTGCATTAGATGCAAAAGCCCAGATCTGGAATCATTTCAGGCTGGCAAGACAGAGTCAGACGGGTATTTTGATATGCACCATACTTGCCACAAGTGCAATGCGCACTTTGATCACCTAGATGGAACAATATTTGAGAAATGCGATATCTGTAAGTATTTTAGTTGAATAGCACTTTTTGGTAAAAGGTCTTTTTCTCTTCAGAGCTTTTTGCAAGTTCCTTGTTAAATGCCATCTTTGCCAGTATTTTTGATACTGCAAGAGGACTAGCAATCATGCCGTGCTGTAGTAGTTGCTCTACTGTTTCAGATACTGTTCGTGGCTTTGAGAAAAATCCATCCAATTCTAGTCCTTCAATTTTGCTTGGCAGCTCCTCTGGCGATATCTGTCTTGGTGTAGTAAATTCTGGCTCGTGGACTTCGGCGTCTTTGAGCATTTTGAGATAACTAAGGTTTGATTCGTATGTTGCTGCAATGTCTTGCGCTTCTAGTGTTGGCTCTTCGGTTATGACTTTGGCGGAATTTTCCTGCAGTCTGAATGCTAAATCAGCTATTACTTGGGATGCGGTATCATTATCAATGTAAAAGTCGCGCGAGTCTATTTCTACTTCGTTTGCGCCAAATCGGAGCCTAATCTTTGCCATATCCAAAATGCCCAAGAACTTGATTTATCTTGCAAGCTTAACGGAGCTTAGAGGGCGGATCAAAACTTTTACACACCAAATGATGAGTTTTTTGTCTCTTTGGCACAAAAGCCAATTTCAGAGTATTAGGCATGGCAAAAAAGGCAGCAGCCGCAATTTTAGTAATAATAGGACTAATGGTATTTGGCTATACCCAGTACGCATCTGCCTCGCAAATCAACGCCAAAATAACAGAAAGCAAGCTATTGGAAAAATCAGACAAGGGCTCTCTGTATAATTTACAACTTGAATTTAACAATCCATCATTGTTGTTTCTCACCGCAGGAAAAACCGAATTTACCATTATTGCTAATGACAAAACAATAGGTGCAGGAGAGTTAGACCCATTTGCATTACCGTCATTGGGCACAGCAACCGCTAACGGCGTATGGCTCAAAGACCAGCCAGCACCGGAAAACCCGCAGGTAAAGATCTCTGGTGTCACAAAATACCAGTTATTGTTTGCATCAATTGATGTGCCGTTTACGTATTATCCAACACAAGACCAGACTAGAGAATTTATAGCAGACGCATAAATTTTCTAGTAATGCTTACTGTTTTTGGCTCTACGGCACTAGACACAATTCGCACTCCTACCAAAATTCTTAAAGATGTTCTGGGAGGAGCCGCAACATTTGCAGGTGTTTCTGCCAGCTTTTTTGTCGAAACTGGACTGATTGCTGTTGTGGGAACTGACTTTCCAAAAAAATACCATGCTATTTTGCAAAAATATCTTGATCTAGAAGGACTGGCAATCCAAAAGGGCAAGACATTTCGATATGACGGTAGCTATGATAGGACCCTATCCACTAGAACCACAAACAAAACAGAGCTCAACGTTTTAGGCTCATTCAAGCCAGTGGTTCCTGAAAAATACAGAAAATCTCAATTTGTGTATTTGGCAAACAATGATCCTGACCAAAACACCAAGATCATACGTGAATTTGAGAATGTGAAATTTTCCATGTGCGATACAATAGAATTTTGGATTAACACAAAGCGCAATTCCGTAATCAAGATGATTGGTGCAGTAGATGCTGTTGTGATTAATGATGAAGAGGCAAAACTGCTCACCAAAGAGCACAATCTGATTAAGTGCGCCAAAAAAATGATGAGCTGGGGTGCAAAATATGTCATAATCAAAAAAGGAGAGCACGGCTCGCTGCTATTTTTTGATGATGTCATTTTCCCATCCGTTGCGTTCTCTTTGGAAGATATAGTAGACCCAACAGGCGCAGGAGACTCATTTGCAGGCGCAATGATTGGATATTTGGCAAGCAAAAACTCGACTAGTCTATCGGAGATCAAAAAGGCAGTAGTATATGGAAATGTAATGGGCTCTTTTGCAGTGGAAAAATACGGCCTTGACGGCCTGACCAGCACCACAAAAGCCAAGATCCAATCTAGGATCAAAAAATATCAATCTATGATTGATTTCTGAAAGGTTATCTAGCAGGCCTACAAGTGGGATTTTGATGGACAGACTAGACGAGATATTCTCAATGCAAAAGGGATTATCTGAGATGATGAATCTAGACAGATACCCAAAGGACTCTGAAGGCCGAGTCTCTGCACTGGCCACTGCAATAATGCACGAGGCAGTCGAACTACAACGAACCACAAACTGGAAGTGGTGGAAAAAACCAACTCCGTTTAATGTAGATGACGCAAAAGAAGAACTAATTGACATTTGGCATTTTGTAGTGCAAGCATCACTGGAACTAAATCTGACGCCAGACGATATTGTGCAAGAATACCGCAAAAAAAACGAGATAAACCGAAACAGGCAAAAAAACGGCTACTAGACTATTTGTTCTAGCTTGGTCTTGCCAATCAAATAGATGAGCTTTATTTTCTGAAAGTTTGCAATTTCTTTTTTTGATACAGATAAGACTGGATCAGGACTGATGGAATTTATGATTCTATTTGATTCATCTGTGCCGTATTTGTGAAGGCAAAACAGTGCATGGCCTGTCTTGTGGCCAGACACTTCTTTGCCACAAACTATTATGGTATGGAGTTGAGGATTGTCATTGACAAATCTTACCATCTCATCAATTCCCTTGTTTTCTGAGAAGAGTCTTGCAGCAATTGCTATTTTTTGCATCATGTCAGATTGTGATATTTCTTTTAGAAGATCAATGCTAGATAGGGTACATACTGCAACACCAGATGATTTATCCCCGATGAATTTTTCCTCAGGAATTGGAAAAATTTTCTTGCAAACTTCTCCTGCAAGCTCGCCTAGATTCATAGTGACCTGATTATTTTTGCTGTGATTTGCAGGTGTTTTTGCGTTATTTGGGGCTGGACAGGCAGGGATAAGACATTTTTTGCAGCCCATTCTGTGTTTTGCAGCTTTGTTTTTTGGTCATAATATGGTGTCTTGTGGACTGGCGTGCCATAGTATACTGTGGAGCCAATTCCGTTTTCGTTTAGTGCTTTAGATATTTTGTCCCTGTTTTTGCTGGATATGGTATACAGATACCAGTTTACTTTTTCGTGTTTTCTTGGTGTGGGTATGGTAACATTTGCATCAGAGAGTAATTCTGTTAGAATTTTGGCATTGTGCGCACGTTTTTTCAAAAAGTCGGGAAGCTTTTTCATTTGGACTTTGGCAATTGCAGCATTAATCTCTGGCAATCTCAAATTCAGGCCCAAAATTCTAGTGTCATATCCATGAACCATTCCATGGTTTCTAATCATTAGTAATTTGTCACGTATTTTTTCACTTGATGTAGTGATTACTCCTCCCTCGCCAGATGTCATTACTTTGGCAGCATACAGACTAAAGCAGCCAAGCTCTGAAAATGTCCCGGTTTGCTTTCCTTCGTATGTAGAGCCCATTGATTGCGCAGCATCTTCTATTATTGGAATGTTTTTGGCAATCTCAGATATCTCATTCATGTATGCTACATTTCCATAGAGGTGTACTGGTATGATTGCCTTGGTTTTTTTAGTAATTTTTTTTCGCAGATCTTCGGGATCCATGGTGTAATTGTCGCGCCTAATATCGACAAAGACTGGCTTTGCGCCAACAGACACTACAGAATTTGCGGTTGCAACAAAGGTAAATGACGGCAACAATACTTCGTCGCCAGACTTGATATCCAAAGCATAAAGGGCAGCCTGTAGTGCAGCCGTTCCCGAATTGACAGCAATTGCGTATTTTGATTTGACAAAAGAGCAGACTAGTTTTTCAAATTCCTGAACGTTTTTGCCACCATCCTTGGCAGCAGAGGTCAGTGCGCCTGCTCGAAGTACAGCATTTACTTCGGCAATCTCTTCTTTTCCAACCAATGGAATGTTGACTGGAATCTTCATGTTTTGTCGTCTTGTATGAATGGTAATTAAACCTCGTTGCACAAATGGACAATTCTTATATTCAAATCACAATTTTTGGCCATTACATGTCTCATCACTTGCAGAAAACAGATCCGGGATACAAGGTCTATCTGTACATTTTCTATGTCTGTGCTTTTGTGATGTTATCTATTATGGCCTATGGCACATGGGCAATGCTTGTCGAATGGCAGGAAAAAGGCACCTATGTGATGGGAGAGGTCCTAGTAACTACACATGTTCCGTTTCCACATTTTGCCAAACTAATCACGTGGCTTTTCTTTGCGTGTATTATAGGCTGGTACTGTGTTTCCAGAATTGGCTGGAAAAAAGCAGTAAGGCTACACTCTTGGAGAATGTCATTATTGCAGCTGATGCTTTTGGGATTTGCAATAATAAATCTGTACGAGGTCTTGTATAATTTTACCGTACTCAACGCACTCATATCTACTGGAACAGTTAATGGCCATGTACCAGACATTGACAGACTCACAATTGCGTATCCAGACGGTGCAAGGCCATGGAATCTGATATTTGCTACCAAGATCTTTTTGGTTGGATTTTTGATTTCAGCTCACGCATTCTATCTTAGTACTAGGCCAAGAAAATCACTCGACGAGTTATCCGCGGAATAACTTTATACCATATCCAGCAAAATCCAGAATCATTGGATGTAACAAGTAAAGTCGAGCTGATCCTGCGGCCACCAACAGAAGAAATAGTAACACAAGAAGAGCTCACAAATCTGTTTTCTACAAATTCCAAGCCAAGACACTACATTGGTTTGGAAATATCTGGATTTTTACATCTGGGAAGTCTTATCAGCACTGGATTCAAGATTAATGATTTTATCAAGGCAGGCGTTGAATGCAACGTCTTTTTGGCAGACTGGCACACACTAATCAACGACAAGCTGGGCGGAAACTGGGAGACCATATCCAAAGTATCAAAGTATTATGAGCAGGCCTTCAGGCTTGTCTGTCCCGGCGTTAACATAATTCGCGGAAGCGAGCTGTATGATTCCCACAAGGAATACTGGAAGAACTTTGTAATGTTTACAAAACACATGACTTTGGCTCGCACAATGCGAACCATGACTATAATGGGCAGATCAGAAAGCGAGGAAAAAATCGACCTTTCCAAATTGTTGTATCCGCCAATGCAAGCAGTAGACATCCATACCATAGATGTCGATATTGCCCATGCAGGAATGGACCAAAGAAAAATCCACATGCTAGTCCGAGAGATATTTCCAAAAATGAAGTGGAAAGTCCCAGTTGCCATTCACCATGGTTTGCTGCCAGGCCTAACAGAGCCAGTCGCAACAGACGAAGAAGGCGCAGGAACCAAAATGTCAAAATCAAAACCAAACTCTGGCATTTTCATCCATGATTCTGATGAGGAAATCAAATCCAAAATAAAAAAGGGCTGGTGCGAGCAGGGAAAGACAAACAATCCTATATTACAAATAGCAAAGCACATTTTGTTTCATGAAATGCCTGAGCTCAAAATAGAGAGGCCAGAAAAGTTCGGCGGAAACGTATCCTATGATTCGTTTGCAAAACTAGAAGCTGATTTTGGTGCAGAAAAACTACACCCAATGGATCTCAAAAATGTCGTAGCAGAAAACCTAGTCAAAATAATTGCCCCAATCAGGGACAAGCTGCAAATGGACCAAGACACCAAAGATGCGATAAAAAATTCAGTCTAGCTCTGCAGGTTATACTTTGATGTGTATCCTCGCGGATTTATCATCAAGTTCTTGAAATTGTACGTAGAGGAATTGCCAATTATCACCGTGCTGATCATACCTAGCTTGTCTGCGTGTGACTCCATGTTTTCCAAATCAGTAATTACTATGACCTGAGAATCTCGGTATGCGCCTTTTATGATGGCAACTGGAGTAGTTGGCTTTCTGTATTTGAGTAGTAGTTTTCTAGTGTCCTGTAATTGGTGGATTCTTTTTTTGCTTGATGGATTGTATATTACAATAACATAGTCGCCTTGCGCAGCTGCCTCTACTCTTTTTACTATTATTTCCCATGGCACCAAAAGATCACTCATCGATACTACAGCAAAGTCCGTCATTAGTGGCGAGCCAATCAATGATGCACAAGAGTTTAGTGCAGACACCCCAGGTACTACCTCTACTTCAAGGCCTGTCTTTGGGTCCCAGCCAGATTCTGCCAGTGTTTCATAGATTAATCCTGCCATTCCATAAATTCCTGGATCACCACTGCTCACCAGAGATACTATTTTGCCAGACTGGGCAAGCTCGATGCATTGCTTTGCGCGCTCTACTTCTTGAGTCATGGCATAACGATGGATCTCTTTTCCCTGTATGAAGTCTTCTACTAGTCCTACATAGGTGTCATAGCCAACTATGGTGTTGCTTTCTTCTATGACTTGCTTTGCGCGAAAAGTCATGTGATCGTGAGCTCCGGGTCCAACACCTACGATGTAGAGTTTTCCTACCAAGTGATTTTTTTTTCTAAAATGCTAATTTATCCCTTGTTGGTTTTGGGTGATTCTATGATGGGACAGTTCACAATGTGATCTTCGCTTAATGGCCTTGCAAGTGTCACAAAGATAGAGCCATCTGCCTTTTTGGTTTCAATATCAGATATGGTCTGTAGTGGGATTGCGGATTTTGGGTCTTTCCACTCTATTATGGATACTCGACATATTGGCAAATATCGCTCATCTAGTGCGGAGCTGAGCACGCTAGGCTGAAATCCTAATGGGCCTGCGCCCTCTATTCCGTCTTTGAACTGGTACATTTCTGATATTACACTTGATGTTGCAATCTTTACTAGCTTGGCAGATGTTGGAACTTTCATAATATCTGCTGGGCCCTTTGGTGTTGCATCCGGTATGATGTAATAGGTAGTGCGACCGTCTGGCCCCCAAGCCCGATGCGCTACAAATGTTACTTTTTTGGAATCCTTGTTTATTTCCAAAACTTGGACATTATCCAATGTATTTGTAGAGTTTGTTGCCTGCATTTGTCCGCCTGGCCAAACTATCTGCGGAACATTGACTGTGACATTTGTTCTGGTTAGCTTTAGTCTGGAATCTTTTTCTGCCTTGAGAATATCTTCTGCTGACTGGAATTCCTGCGGCTTTTGGCCTGCCTTCCATGACACAGTAACCAGACTAGCTAGTGGGGTGTATTCTTTTTGTGCAGGAGTTACCCCAAAGACTTCTCCTTGGAATCCATAGATGCCATCGCCCTTGATTCCATTTGTAAATGCGTATACTGTATCCTGGGCTGATGCAGGTGCCCACCTAAGCTTTGGTGCAAACTTGACATTCCAGTTTTGCTTTTGTGTAAGCTTGTCCGATATTGTCTTGTTGCTGACATCTGTGATGATATAGCTGAGTGCACCCTTGTCATAAAATCCATCACGCATTGGAATCATTACTGGAATGTTTTGGTCTAGCAATTCGATTTGTTGCTCTTTGATTTCATATGTCTGGGCAATGAGCTCTATTGGCTGGCCGCGTATCCATCCATCAACACTTGCTGTGACAACAAATGGGGATGGACTTCTGAATGCGACTGCCGCACCCGTAAAGTCAAAGGTTCCGGACTTTTTAGCCTCAATTTCCGTCATTCCATAAATGGTATTGCCATCAACGCTCCAGGTTGGCTGGCCTTTAGAGTCCTGGCTTGGAATTTGGTGCAACACAATAATTTCGACTGGATTGTTTGCAGTAAAGGTCAAAGAACCTGTGTAAATGCTGTCGCGGTTTGGCGATAATATCAATGCGAGCTGGCCCTTGCCAGTGCCGGGATCAGTAGATGATGTAAATGTCTTGGTAAAATGGACCTTGCTTTGCGGCTTTGCAACAGCAAACGGATCTGATGCCAAAAACGAAACAGCAAGCGCCGTAATGACTATGATTGCAAAAATGACAAGCTTGTTCACTGGTAGATTTGTCTTTGCAAAGATGTTTAAGCGTTTTTAGCTTTGTCCAAGCTTGAACTCATCATGTAATGCTTGTACGGCAGCTGCACAATCCGAGTCCTTTACCACAAACGCCAGGTTCAGCTCGGACGAGCCCTGCGCAATCATCATAACATTTGATCTCTTTTTTGCAACAGAGCCAAACACACGCGATGCAACGCCGATTGTTCCTCGCATTCCAGAGCCAATCAGGGCTATTATGGATACATCTGTGGTCACATCAATTTTTTTAATTATTTTTCCCAAGAGTTCCATTTCCAGAGTATTGACAGCTTTGTCCAAATCATTTTTTTTGACTACAATAGAAATGCTGGACTCTGATGGGCTCTGGGAGATCATCATGATGTTGACGCCTTTTTTTGCCAGAGTAGTAAATATGGTAGCCGCAGTTCCCGGGGCTCCAACCATACTTCCGCCCCTCATGTCAATTAGGCCATTATGTCGAATCACAGAGACGCATTTTACAGTCTTGTTTGTTTTTTCGTCCGGATTTGCAGTGACTAGCGTTCCGGGATTGTTCACATTAAAGGTGCTGCGAATGCGCATCGGAATTTTCTTTGATAGTAATGGCTCAAAGGAGCGCGGATGAATCTGCTTTGCACCAAAGAGCGCCATCTCCATTGCCTCTACATATGATACCTCTGGGATTACCTTGGCGTTTTTGACCATTTTTGGATCTGCACTCATCAAACCATCCACATCACTCATCAGCCAGACTTCGTCTGCTTTGATGCATGACGCAATTATAGTGGCTGTATAGTCAGAGCCACCTCTACCAAATGTCGTAACATGGCCGTGTTGGTCAGCTCCTGCAAATCCGCCAATTACTGGAATGAACTTTTTTGATAGTAATGGCTCCAAGTTTGTGGAGACTCGCAGTCGTGTGGTGTCCATTAATGGCTTTGATTGGCCAAAATTAGAATCTGTAACAATTCCTACTTCTTTTCCTGTCAATGCGACAGACTTTGTCTTGAGATCCAGTATTGCATGCGATACTATTTCTATAGAGAGTCGCTCGCCAAATGATATTAGATAATCCAGTGATTGCGGCGTTACCTCGCCTAAGAGTATCATTCCGTGCATTAGTCCCTTTAGCTCATCTAGTATGGAATCTAATTTCTCAAAGAGCGCTTTTCTTATCACACCATTTGATACTGTGTTTTTTGCAACCTCTTTGTGCTGTTTTGTTAATTTTGATAATATGGAATCTGCCTGCGTGCGATTTTCCTTTTTGATGGATTCAGAGATTTCTAGTAATTCATCTGTAGTATCATTTATGGCAGAGCAGACCATCACGATTTGATTTTTTTTTGCATGGGTCTGGATGAATTTTGCGACACCTTTGATTTCCTTTGGTGTTGCAAGCGATGTTCCGCCAAACTTGATTACTAGTCTCATTGGATTCCTCTCCCAAAATGACTTTTTATGCTTTTAACTTTCTACTCGCGGTGCTAGGTAAAAGTGGATTCTGCCCATGTTTGCAACCTTGAATTCTATTCTTAATGGCTTGGCAGACGAATACTCGCATATTATGGTGCCAGTTGCCGCACCCACTGCCTTGACTATTGGGTTTAGGTATTCGAGGCTGTACGTGCCTGTGGATTCTTCCTTTGCAGTGATTTCTGTTAGCTCGTCTGACTGTTTTTGCAGCGATATGAGGACCTCACCCGAGTCGCCCTTGCCGGAAAACTCTGATTTTGATTCGTCAGTTTTGATGGTAAGATAGTCAGATACAACCTGAACGTCACCTAGGATTTTATCAAATAGTGTGTTTGCCAGGCCAATCTTTGCGTCATATGGAATTTTTGGTAATGGTGTGTCAGTAGCCGAGCTCTCAATTAATCTCATTTTGTATTGCTTGTTTTTGCCGATTATGATCAAAAGCATGCTGTCTGATATGCTTATCTGGATTGATTCTGATTTTTCCGCCCTTTTGATTAGTTTGGAGAATTCGTCAATTCGAACGCCGAATTTTATTGCGCCGTCGCACTCGTATTTTTCAAATGCCGAATTTGGCCAGGAAATGTCAATTAGCGCAACATGGGATGGGTCCATTCCTCTAAAGCTGATTCCTTCTGCTGTTGCCTCAAATGTGGCCTCTTCTACTAGAGTTGAAATTGCGGACAAAATTGCCTTCCATTCATCAGATCCGCTAGTCTTTGCAGAAAACACCATTTAGCTATCTGACTGAAACTTCCAGTTAAACGTTATTTTTTATGAATAGTCGCGCCAAGTGTGCGAGCATTTTACGCATCGATAAAACTGCGTTGTTGGCTCATCAGCTGATCTTGTCTGGAGCATCCACCATACTGCTTGGTCGTGGCCGCACTTTTCGCATTCCTTTTTGATCGTTGGCAAGGTTTCCTTACCTTCATCTTCTTCAAAAACAGTAAATGACTTGTCCATTTCTGCACTGGATTTTTTTGTCTCGGCTTTAGCAGCTTCAGAATAACCGCATTTTGTGCATGTACCTTTCTTTAATCGCAGATTGCACTTGGGGCAAAATTGCATCTAGACACCTTTAATCTTAGAGTGGACTAGTTGCTTTAGTTCATGGGCTGACTCGATTGCACTTTTTGTTGCCTTTTCAACTTCTTTTAGTGGGCTGCCCTTTGATGAATTGATACGCATCCTGTATTCAGCAGTCAGTGGGTGTCGTAGAATAACACCTGCAAAGTCTACTTGGTTGTCTTTTAGTAGTTCATGCTGGACTATATACAAAGTACCAATATCGGTGCCCTTCAAAGCCAGTTCTGTCTCTTTTGAGGAGGACTTGACTACCTGTACGTTCATTCTATCGGAAAACCACTTATTGTGGATATAAATCATCGTCAAGCATGGGAAGCGCAACGACCCTCTCAGAAATCATACTAACTGCGGACAAGCCGGAATATTCAGTATCGGATGATATTGTCATTGTGGCATCCTTTAAGATTCAAGGCGATCTGCGAGATTCATTCAACGAAAAAAACTGGACTGAATCCTACAACAAATATGATAATCTGTTTAAACTAAAATACGGAATCAAGGTTGTCTCTGGCGGATTTAGAAAAAAAGAACTAAAGGAAATCGATACATATCGCAAGGCATCGTTTTTTTGGACCAGAAATCCCAAGCTGGTAAATCCACATCAGGAAAAGCGAGTCTGGGTGCAGGTTGCAAAAAACTTTGAGCCGTTCATCAAGCTAACAGAAGAAGAAGTAAAATCAGAATTACTAGACTTTAATGAAAAAATCACAATCAAGGCATCTGAATTGGGTGCAGGCAAACACAAAATCAGCGCAGAGGCATGGACATCCTGGCAAAAGCACCACTTTACAGACTCTGGCGATGCCAAGGGTTCTTCAAAGGAAATCGAAGTTACAATAAATTAAAAAATTATAAGCTACAATTCTGGGCTGATATTATGGCAAAATACGATGGACTTTTGGGTCAGCCGGTTCTAGAAGTAGAAGAACCAGACGCAGAAGGCGGAGTCACTATTATTTTCAAGGACAATCGATTTTTGTTCATCAAAATAGTTGATGGCAAAATTGATACCATATCCATTCCTGAATAATCATTGTATAGCGTTTTGAATTTCCTGAGTATCTGAGTATTGCCTAAATTTTGCAATTTTTCCGTTTTGTATTGTATAGACATGCACAAAGGGCGCATCAAATTTTTTGTCTGACTTTGATGTGATTTTGTATACTCCAAATACAATTACCTTATTGCCTACCTCTATGAATTCATCAGTTTCTACGTGAAATCCAGCAAAATTTGCAAACAGTTTTGGAAAATAACCATCAAAGACGTTTTTCTTACCAATGTGGGTTCCGCCGTTTGGCATGTTTTTCATCACGGTCCACTCGATATTATCATCGCACAATTCCAAAAACGTCTTGTCTTGTTTTCCAAATAGTGCGTAGAATTTCTTTACTAGTTCTGTGTTGTTCATGGCTGATTTTATGATATGATATTCAAAACCGTTACTATGCTATTGTCTTGACTTTAGGAATTTCTCATAGCTGGACACTGCAATTTCCTGCGATGTAGATTGGATAGAGCCAGGCCTTTCTTTTCTAACCATTTCAATTGCTTTTTGTGCAGACATTTTCTGGTATTTTATCAAATAGCTGGCAAGAATTGTCCCGGTCCTTCCGATTCCTGCGGCGCAGTGAACCATTACCGGCTCGCCGTTTTGGATTCTCTCTGCGATATAGTCTACGGTTGAATCTATTTTGTCAATGTCTGGGGCGGTGAGGTCTTCTGTTGGCACATGCAAATATTGTATGCCATCAATCCATGTTTGCGGCAGGCCATATTCCGTCATGGTTACAATTGATTTTACTCCCTGTTTTTGTATCCAGTCTATCTCTTCTACTGTGGTCGGCATCCCAGATCCTGCCAGCTTGCCATCCAAAAGCCATGAAAAGTTTGTCGGACGCTTTGTTATTTTGCCGTGAATTTTGCGCCAAAGATTTCCCGGTTTGCTCATTTGTTGGTTTGTATGATTATCGATATTTAGACACTAAGATTTGTTTATATTACAAAATCGCATAACCATACGGTTTTGAACAAAGAAGCAATCCTGTATGAGAAACTGCCTGACAAAAAGGTGCGATGTACTGCATGTGCCAGATACTGCGAAATCAAGGACGGCCAAATTGGCTTGTGCGGAGTTCGCGGAAACGAAGGCGGCAAGCTAGACCTGTATGTGTATGGCAAAGTAATTACAGGAAATGTAGACCCAATTGAGAAAAAGCCAGTCATACACTACATGCCTGGAACTAGGATCTTTTCAATAGCCACTACTGGTTGTAACTGGCTTTGCAAGTATTGCCAAAATTATGATATTTCCCAGCGAAGAAAAATTGAGGGCCAAGATCTCAGCCCAAGCCAAGTAGTGCAAATGGCACTGGATAGTCACTCCCAGGGAATTGCATACACGTACAATCAGCCGTCAATTTTCATGGAGTTTGCGCGTGATTGTGGAATTGAGGCGCACAAAAGAGGACTGTTTAACATTTTTGTCTCAAATGGATATGATACTCCGCAATCAGTTGCAATGATGAATGAATTTTTGGACTGCATCACAGTTGATTTCAAAGGAAGCGCCGAGCCGGAATTTACTAGAAAGTACATTGGCGTGCCGGACCCAAAGCCAATCTTTGATACATTACTGGAAATCAAAAACAAGACAAAAATTCATACCGAAATTACTGATCTGATTGTACCTCAAGTGGGCGATGATCTAGAGCATGCAAAAAAACTATCGAAATTTCTCTATGACAATTTTGGCCCAGAAATGCCTATTCACTTTTTGCGATTCCATCCTGATTATAAAATGATGGAGTTTCCGCCAACTCCAATAGCCACACTGGAAAAACACTATGATGTGGCAAAAAAAGAAGGCCTCCAATATGTATACTTGGGAAATGTCCCAGGACACAAGTACGAGCACACCTATTGTCCTGGATGTAATGGTATAGCAGTCGGCAGGTATGGATTTGATATCACATCATGGAATCTAGATGAAGCCAACAAGTGCAAGACTTGCGGCCACAAAATCCCAATCACAGGCACATTGGATAAAAACTACAAAAAAAGCAGATTCCAGTTTGTAGTCTAAAAGGCAACTGCTCTGACTGGCGAGCCAGTAGAATTTTGCAGATGTAATGGCAAAGCAACCAGATTGAAATTCGTCTTTAACTTGGATAAATTGCAGAGATTCTCTAAAATCAGCACATTTGCCCTTAGCAAAACATGATGGGCTGTGTACTTGGTATTATTTCCTGGATCTATGCTGGGCGAGTCGATTCCAACCAGATTTGCCTTTTTTGATGCCAAGTATTTTGCGGCAGACTCGGCAAGGCCTGGATTTGAAAAAAAGTCTCCTCTAGATAGATTGTCATTCCATCCTGTGGCAAAGACTATTGTTGCACCATCCGGGATTTTTCCGTGCTTTTTCTCAAATGATAAAATGTGGGATTTTGTAATGGATTGGTTGCGGCCTGCCCTGACTCGAATCAGTATGGCATTTTGCAAAAACCGGGATGGGTTCAGCTGGTGAATCTTTGCGCCAGATTTCATAAAGTGGTATGGCGCATCAATATGTGTGCCTGTGTGGGTGCTGCAAAACAACATTTCTAGATTGTAATCATCAAAGTCCAGCGAATCCCACTTGATAAAGTGAGGAGCCGGAGATCCGGCAAAGGTGGGAATTTTTTCTGATATTGGTATTGTGAGATCATAGACTTTCATGGAATTGTATGATTGGCACTTTTATTTTTGGATGATCAAAGATGTTAAATAGATCTCAGCTAAAGTACATTCTACATTGCCTATTGCATTCATTTTGTTAAACTCGGATCTGGGGTCTGACCAAGAAATAATCACAAAGCTCAAGGAAATGCTTTCTGTGGAAAAAGAGATCAAGTATGATGTCCAGGGAGTCTATGGAATCTATGATATTGTAGTCAAAATCGAGGCTGCAAATCCAGACCTTTTGCGCACAATTATTACAAACAAGATTCGCAAAATAGACAAAGTCCAGTCTACTCTTACCATGATGGTAATAGAAGAACAAGAGCGACTATAGCTTCTTAATCAAATCTACTAGCCCAAGAATTTCTTTTTCGGTATTAAAAAAGTGAGGCGAGGCACGCACCAGTTTCTGATCTGATATTTCCCGCACAGCAAGAATTATTCCCTGCCTTTCTAATTGTTGTACCATATTTTGGGGGGATTTGCCTGATACCAAAAAAGACACAATGCTTGTGCGCTTTGCGGAATCTTCCGGACCATACAGAGTAACTCCTGGGATCTTTGCTAGCTCTTCTCGTAGCAGATTTGCCAAACCAATTATTCTTTCTCTGATATTTGCAATTCCTAGGCCAGTCAATAACGAAATGGAATTTTGCAATCCAACTATGGCTGCAAAGTTTCTGAATCCTCCCTGGAACTTATCTGGAATGTCCTTGTATGCAAGATTGGTATTATCATATATCATTGCGGACTCGCCTGCCAAGTTTGTCGGCTCTAGCATTGGCGCAGAGTCTTTTTTGCAAATAAAGATCCCAATTCCCATCGGGCCGCAAAGCCACTTGTAGCCATTAAAGGCAGCAAAGTCTGCACCGGTCTTGGCAAAATCAAATTCCGTGCACCCTACTGTTTGTGCAGCATCCAAAAAGAACGGAATTCCTCGCTCGTTTAGGATTTTTCCTATTTCTGGGATTGGTAGTATGGCGCCAGTATTGTACAGGCCATGGCTTAGTGCCACTAGTTTTGTGTTTCTGTCCAGCTTAGATTCAAAATCCGAAATTGTAAAGAATCCTTTGGAATCGTGCGGAATGGATCGAAGCTCTATTTTCTTTGCCAGCCTTAACCATGGATAGTAATTTGCGTGGTGTTCGTGTGTGGTTCCGCGAATCACAACATTGGAGTCTTTGGCAAATGTCATGCCGTTTGCCACATTGTTGATTCCCTCTGTGGTACTGGATGTGAGAATTACCTCTTCTGGCCTGCAGTTTATCAGCTTGGATATGGTCTGTCGGAGCTCAATTGATTTTTGTGAGACTAAAGAAGCAAGGTCAAGTGAGTCTGGGCCCAGCTCATTATACCTAAGAGTAAAGTCCGTCATGGCCTTAATAGTATTGAGTGGAATCAGAGACGATGAGGCATTGTTTAGATAAGTTCTAGATTTGGAAAAAGATCGCTCGATTAGCTCGACATCTAAATTCATTATTATATCTCACAAACAACTGTTCTGTGTTGCATAAAAACCAACGATCTGCAAGCTTGGATAAAATCCAAAAACTAGTCTTTGAGCAAAATCTCTGCTCCATAACATTTGATGATGCAATAACAAAGACATACTTTTTTCACAAGCTGGGCCTAATAGTAGATGCTCCAATATTGTATGTTGATTTTGATTTGTTGTACAGTGGATATTTGGCAGCAAACATCCTACCGCAAAATGAAAATGTGCAGATATACACACCAAAACAAGACTGGCAGGAAATTTTTGCGCAAATCGCCAATAAAATTTCTACAAAAAAGCATCTGGTAGTAATTGATTCTCTGAATGGATTTTTCACCGCACTAATTGAGAACAAGGATTCTGGCAGAATAATTAACAGCATCTTGGTGTTATTGTCCAGTGCAGCTAACAAGGCAGACTCGGCTGTATTATTTGGAAGCACTGCAAAATTCAAAGAAGATGGTTGGTTTTTGCCAGGCCTTGGAAGAAAAATAACACAAATTCAAAAAATGAATTTTCTTGCGGTCCAAGAAAACCAAACACCAAAACTTGTATCATTGAATAATGACAATTCTGTAAAATTAGTAATACCAATTTCTGATCTTGATTTGGTGTAGATGCGATCAAAAATTATAACAGCGTTAAAATTTCTCTAACGCCGTTATAATTCGAACTTTTTGGGGAAATTATATTAAGATCTAAAAGCAAGGAAATTCGATTAAAATGCCAGTAGCAATTTTACCAGACGTTGGCGAACAGATGTGCATCGGATGCGCACTATGCGTTGAAATCTGCACAACACTGGGACCAGACGTACTCAGAGTAAAACCAGTCGAAGGCTGGAAAAGAGGTAAGGCATTTGTCTTTTACCCAGAAAGATGCATCTCCGATGGAGCATGCATTGGCGTTTGCCCAACAAAGGCAATCTTCTGGATGAGACCAATGGACTTCACAGTAGGTCAACCAGTTCCTCTATACAAAAACTCAGTCTTCGTTAAGGGCTGGACTGAACTTATCGATTAAGCTCAGTCATCATAATTTCTTTTTACTATTACATTCTAGTGGATACTGTACATGAAATCAGTCACTGAATCGTGTGTTTTATCGAAACCAATGAGTATGGTGTTTGATTTTCTGTCCAATTTTGAGAACATGCCAAAATGGAGCACTCAATTTGTCAAAGGTATTGTGTTAGTAGATGGCAAGAAAAAGCTCGTAACTCCTTTTGGCGAAGCCTTTGTCAGAATTGACTCGGACAAAAAAACCGGAGTAATTGACATCTATGCAGGACCAACGGAATCGCAGATGAATCCAGCATTTATGAGGGTAATCTCATTTCCAGATGGTACCTGTGGAGTTACATTTACTTTTTTCAAATGGCCGGAAACCTCTGATCAAATGTGGGAAATGTTCTATGATTGGATAAAAATTGAGGTAGGAAATATCAAAAAATTATTTTCCTAGGCAATTGCCGGCATCGATTTTTTTACCTTTACCTTGGTTAGCGCATCAAGAAAATCTTGCTGTGTGATTTTGATTTCCTTGACTGATTTTCCTTTTCCGTCAATATGACGTCTTAGTGCAGATATTGCTGCCCTATTGCAAATAGCTGCAATTTCTGCCCCACTGTATCCGTCAGTGGCATCAACTAGCTTTGCCAGATCAACGTTCTTGTCTAGTGCACCAGATGATGCTTTTTTCTTAGTGTGGATTTCAAAGATGTGATGTCTTCCTTTTGCGTCTGGCTTTGGAACCTCGATTACTCTATCAAATCTTCCAGGCCTGAGTAGTGCCTCATCTACTATATCGAGCCTGTTTGTAGCACCGATAATCAGTACATCATTGAGCTCTTCTAATCCGTCGATTTCAGTAAGTATCTGTGATACCACGTTTTCCGACACATGTGAAGAATCTCCACCACCCCTTCTTGGAACCAAGGAATCAATCTCATCAAAGAATATGATGCATGGCGCTGCCTGTCTTGCTTTTCGAAATATCTCACGGACTCCTTTTTCGGATTCGCCGACCCACTTTGATAATAGCTCAGGGCCCTTTACAGAGATAAAGTTGGATTCTGTCATCTTTGCTAGTGCCTTTGCGATCAGAGTTTTTCCAGTTCCTGGAGGACCATGTAGTAAGATTCCCTTTGGAGTAGCTACATCGACATATTGGAATGCCTCTTTGTGCTTTAGTGGCCATTCTACTGCCTCTTTGAGCTCTTCTTTGAGTGAGTCCAGTCCTCCTACGTCATCCCATGTTACATTTGGGATTTGCACTAGTACTTCACGCAATGCGGAAGGCCTTACTTCCTTTAGGGCTTCTTTAAAGTCATCCTCACTTATTTTGATTTTCTGCAAAATTTCTGCAGAGATCTTTTCTTGTTGTAAGTCAATGTCTGGTAGGATTCTTCGTAATGAGCGCATCGCGGCCTCTTTAGCTAGTGATTCCAGATCAGCCCCTACAAATCCGTGAGTTACTCGGGCAAACTGCTTTAGCTCTATTTTCTCATCTACTGGCATTCCTCTGGTATGAATTTGCAAAACTTCCAATCGTCCCTCTTCGTCTGGGATTCCAATTTCTATTTCTCTATCAAATCGTCCCGGTCTTCTCAGTGCAGGATCAATAGAGTCTGGTCGGTTGGTTGCTGCAATTACTACTACTTTGCCTCTTGACTTCATGCCGTCCATTAAAGTCAAAAGCTGGGAGACAATTCTTTTTTCCACCTCGCCAGTTACTTCGTCTCGCTTTGGAGCAATCGAATCGATTTCATCGATAAATATTATGCTTGGAGTGTTTTCCTCGGCTCCCTTGAATATTTCTCGGAGGCGTTCTTCGGATTCGCCATAGTATTTGCCCATTATCTCTGGGCCTGAAATGGCTGTGAAATGCGAGTTTGTTTCGCCTGCGACTGCCTTGGCTAGGAGTGTTTTTCCCGTGCCTGGGGGGCCATACAAGAGCACGCCTTTTGGTGCCTCTATGCCCAGCTTTTCAAATAGTTCTGGGTGGCGCATTGGTAGTTCGACCATTTCTCGTATTTTTTGGACCTCCTTTTTGAGGCCGCCCAAATCATCATAGGTAATCCTTGGAATGGAATTATCCACGGCTTTGGTCATTGAACCTAGCTTGAACACAGTCTTTGGGGTAACAATTACAGGTTTTGGGGGATTCGTGGCTGTAACAATTAGTTGGGTTTTACCTCCCAAAGACGTGTTCACTATAATGGTATCACCTGTGGTAAAGACATGTCCCTCATACAATGAAGACATGTATTCTTGCAGCCCCTCGACTGAGATTTTCTCAATTGGGGATAGTGTAATTTGTGCAGCCTCTGCTGAGTCTACTGGCTTTAGTGTGGCCTTTTCTCCAATTCCTGCACCAATGTTGTGTCTGGTTAGTCCGTCAATTCGGATTATTCCAGAGCCGTAATCCTCTGATGGGCCTGGCCAAACCTTGACGTGGGATTTTTTGTTTGCAGTAATTTCTAGGATTTGGCCTGTCTGCCACTTGTTTTCCTTGACAATTTTTGGATCGACTACTCCAAGCCCTTTGCTAACATGGCGCTGCGCTGTTTCCTCGATTTTTAGTATAATATCGCTCATTTTATCACCATAAAAAAGGGAGGATTAGTTTACCTCCACGGTCTTGCCTTTCGGCTTGTCCTCACCTTTGAGCTTGAATTGCACTTCTAGGATTCCGTTTGTGTATGTAGCTTTTACAGAATCTGCATCTACCTTTCGCTTGATTGGCACTCTGCCATGGTATTTTTTCTCACCATGCTCTGCGTCTACATTTACTGTATTTCCTTCGACTACTACCTTGATGTCTTTTTTCTCAACGCCAGGCATTTCTGCTACTAGCTTGAGGACTCCTTCCTTTTCATCAATTATGGTATCGATGAGTGGCTCTCTTGTCTCTGCTGTTGGGAGCAAGCCAGGTCTGACATTTCCGTATTCTTGTATTTGCGGCTTGCCGTCTGGGCCAACGGTCATGGAATAACCGTAATAGAATGGTCCGTAGGTTTTGCCGTCCTGTGATCTGACATTCTCAAAGACATCGTCAAAATCCATAAAGGATCTTGACATTCTCTTGAAGATTCTGTCAAATTCGTCATCAAAGAACATTTGTCATAACACCTATGTAAATGTAATAGCTATGACATTATATAAATATTTAGTTGTTTTATCCATACAATGACATAAGGCTCTTATATATGACATTACATAATGATATCATGCGAACAAGCAATCTTTCCGTGCCTGAAGCCGTGCGTGAAATCATCACAAGGAATCGCTCTATCTATGATTGCATGAAAATGGATGTGATTAACTATACAGCACTTGCTGTAAAAATTCAGCCGGACGTGGAAAGGCAGCTGGGCAATTCTGTTAATCTCAATACTATAGTGGTTGCAATCAAGAGATACGCAGATTCGTTTTTAGAAAAAGAAGAAATCAAAACAGAATCTGTTCTAAAAAACGCCCGACTCTCTTTGACTGATGGAATTTTGGACATCAAGTTTTCAACTAGTGATATGGGCAAAAAAGAGGCTGCGTCATTACTGGACAAATTCGAGCAGTATGATTCTGATTACGAGTTTTTCAGAATGGCTGACTCGACATTTCGTGTTTTGACTGAGGATCTAGTAGACATACGAAGAATGTTTGAGGCATTTCCAACTGCTAAGAACTTTTTTAGTACAGGCCTTGCAAAAATCGAGATTCGCATACCTCATGAGCAAAACAGATCGGATGTCGTATCTTATGTGGCAGAAATACTCCACAACAATGGCGTTGAATTGCAAAACGCCTTTTTCTCACAGGACAATATCGTACTGGTATTGCACGAAGAAGACGCATCAAAAGCATACGAAGTTTTGCGAGCAGAAATAACTAGATAATTAGATTCCAGAGGTTTCTGCCTTGGAGATCTCCAAGTAGACCTTGTCGCCAACAGAAAGTGATAGCTCCTTGTATTCTCTCATGTCTAGCTTCATGCTAGTCATGTTTCCCGGCATGCCAAATCCGCCCCCACCCAGCATCTTGTTCAGTGATTTCATCATGTCGTCCATGTTTGTAAAGCCCATTACACCGGATCCTCCACCATATGGAGACTGGGGAAATCCTTGACTTTCCTTAAAGTCCTTTGTTGCTTGTAATGATACTATAACATATGGTGCGCCGTCTGGTGAGGCGTCAATTCTTACTACGACATATTCTTTTTTCATGTGATTTTTGTGCGTGTTTTTGCGATATTTTACTTTAACTGGCATCAATTTTTACAAAAACCGCACATGATTTTGGTAATCAAACGTTATAACGGCTAATTTGGCAGTAAATAGGTGATACACAAAAGAATTCTCGTATTGGGTGGGGGATTTGCCGGAGTAGAATGCGCAGGAAAACTGGAATCTTACTTCAAGCGAGACTCTGAAGTAAAAATCGACCTAGTATCAGAGGACAATTTCCTATTGTTTACGCCAATGCTTCCACAGGTTGCATCTGGCATGATTGAAACAAGACATATTGTAATTCCAATTAGGACCATAATCAAAAAAGCCACATTTCATGAGGGCAAGGTCAAAAACATAGACCCATATGGAAAACGGGTGACACTTTATGGCACCAACGAAAAGCGAGGCACTTCACTGGAATATGATTATCTGGTAGTGGCACTGGGAAGTCAGACTAATTTCTTTGGAAACCAAACTGTGGAAAACCACGCCTATACCATGAAGACGCTAAATGATGCAGTTGTTTTGCGAAACAGAATCATAGACATGCTAGAGCAGGCTGACAATGAAAAGGATCCAATTCTAAAACAATCGCTTTTGACATTTGTAGTAGTTGGTGCTGGATTTGCGGGAATTGAAACAGCAGGTGAGATACACGACTTTTTGCTTGATGCAAAAAAATACTATCCGCACATTTCAGAAGCTGACATCAAGGTTATCGTATTGGAAGCGTTGCCAATTGTACTTCCTGGATTTTCAGAAAAGTTAGCGTCATTTACAAAAGACAAGCTCATCCAAAAGGGAATTGAAATTAGGCTAAACACACAAGTTGTTACATTTGATGGCTCTGAGGTAATAATCAAAGACGCCGTGGACCCATCAAAGAATCCGGTAAAAGAGCCCACAATGGATGCCATTGAGACAAAGACTCTGGTCTGGACTGCGGGAGTAACACCGGTTGATACTATCAAAAATTCCATGTTTAAAACAGACAGGGGCAAAATAATAGTAGATGAAAATCTGGAGGTGCCTACATTTCCAGGTGTGTATGTGATCGGGGATTGTAGTCTTGCAATAGATCCGACTACTGGCAAGCCTTATCCGCCGACTGCGCAAAACGCCGAAGGCCAGGCAAAGACTGCAGCGTATAATATTTTTGCAGAAACAACTGGAAAACCAAAAAAGAAAATTGACTTTGTCTCTAAAGGCCAGATGGCAATCATTGGAAAAAGAACTGCGATTGCATCAATTTCTGGCCTTAACATTCATGGATTTCTGGCCTGGATTCTTTGGAGGGCTGTATATGTCAGAAAAATACCAAAGCTGAACAAGCGCCTTCGTATCTTGCTTGATTGGACTGCGGATCTACTATTTGATAGGGACATTTCCAGACTAAAGATAATTCGCAAGGACCAGCCAATCGACTACAAGGAACTAGACGAAGTTGACGACGTTTGGTAAAAAGGGAAAACCCCCCTCTTGTGCCTAGAAATATGACGCAACTAGGTTATGTTGTAAGTTAGGATTTGGTGGAGATTTTTCAAATACTCGAAATGATCTAGAATTTCTTTAGTGCAAGGCGGATGTTTTTCTGCAGTTTCTTGTTTGAAATGTCTGGAATTATACAATCATAGCTTAGGTCTTTATCTGATACTGTGATTGCTATTGCCTTTGCTACGTGGTGTAGCATTTGCTCGCTTATCTTTTTGATTTTCTTGTCCAGAATTATTCTCATCAAATATGGAAAGACAATTGCATTGTTTACTTTGTTTTTGTACTTGTAGCTGCCAGTTGCAATTATTTTTGCACCTGCCTTTTTTGCAATCTGAGGGTCTACTTCTGGTTCGGGATTTGTCAAGGCAAACACTATTGGGTTTTTGCCCATTTGCCGGATCATCTCTTCAGAGAGAATTCCACTCGTGCCGGAAACGCCGATAAAGACATCGGCATCTTTGAGTATTTCGTTTAGCGTCCCCCTCTGCAAGGTTGGGTTTGTCATGTTGGCAATCTCTTTTTTGTAATAGTTCATGTTTTGGTCTCTGTCTTTGTATATCGCACCGGAAGAATCTGCGACAATGATGTTCTTGCAGCCTGCAAAGCTTAGAATCTTGCAGATTCCATATCCTGCAGAGCCTGCACCAACAAGTATGATCTTGATGGATCCAATTTTCTTTTTGACAAGTTTTAATGAATTTAACAATGCAGCAAGTACAACAACTGCAGTTCCGTGTTGATCGTCATGGAATACTGGAATTGGCAGTTCTATTGCAAGCTGGTCAGCTATTTCTAAAACCTTTGGCGACTCGATATCTTCTAGATTGATTGCACCGAATGCTGGCTCGATTGCCTTTATTGCAGTTATGATCTCTTCTTTTTTTGTCGTATTGAGGCAAATTGGAAATGCATCAACTTGGCCGAATTTTTTGTACAAGACTGCCTTTCCCTCCATTACTGGCATTGCAGCGTATGGTCCGATATTGCCTAGGCCCAGAATTCTTGTCCCATCTGTTACTATTGCAACATTGTTTGCCTTTGATGTAAGTGAGTATTTTTGGTCAGGTTCGTGATGGATTTTTTCGCAGACTGCGGCAACTCCTGGCGTATAGATGAGCTGTATGGTCTTTGGCTTTATCTTGGAAATCTTGTTCTCTATGGTGATCTTGCCCTTTAGCCTTTTGTGCAGCTTGATTGCGTCCTTTGCCTGCTTGTCTGACATTAGCTGTTAGAATGATCTGGTTGCTCATATTCTCTTTGTTGGTGTAATTCGGTGATCATGCTGTAATTGTGCCCAAGATTTTGCATGATTTTACAGTTGTAAAGTAGCTTGTTTAACTATGGTTTTCCGGCTGAGAGTGATCAGGACAGTATTGTTTTTGGCAATAATAGCAATTGAATATGTCGGGCCAGACAATTTGCTTGTTGCAAAAAGTGCAGATTTTTACCAATATTTGTGAAAGCCAGTATTTTTGTTATAACCATTCTCCAACAGATCATAATCTTCGAACTAACGTAGTGTTGTCAGATTTCTAAGGCTAAATGGGGGGATTTCCCTTTTTGACTATGTTTGGTAGCTAGCTTCCATACAATTTCTTAAAATCACATTTTGTGCAATACAATTCCTTTCTATCTACATCATCATATGTGATATCGCGAATTTCCAAGTGTATTCCGCATTTTGGGCAAAATATGAAAGGCAATGATATGTGCAGAAAAACCCACTTTAATTATTTTATTGCAGATTTGCTATGATGAAGGCTAGTCCTGGCACTTGTTAGGATGCTTGAGGCCTTCGGCAAGAACGCAGTTGATAATATGTGAGAAACTCTGATGCTCATTTGTTTTTAGGATCTGTTCTGCTTGTAATTTTCGCAGCTTGGATTCATTTTTCTCATCTAGAACAATAGTGACTCGATGTATTGCCATGTATGATCAAATCCACTCTAGAGTTAAAAACTCAATTAACCTAGGTTAACCTAGTGCTAACAAAACTAAACACTTGTCCACATCTAGGTTAGGAATCAAATTATAGCACAAACCCGTAACTTACACGTTGCGTGATCTCAGATATTATGAAATAACTCTAAAGATGCGAAGGCCGGAAATTGCAATCTATTCTGATATCATTGATGCCATATCAAAACATGGAGCTAAATCAAGCACAAAGATCCAAAATACTGCCAACCTCGAATATGAAAGAATGAAACGACTGATGAAAAAAATGCAAAATTTTGGACTGCTAGAAACACTGATGTCACAGACAAAGGCAAAAATTTTAGAAAAGATTTCGAGCCTGCCCGCAAACTTGCAGCTCATATATTTGAAAAGTATCTTTCCAAATAATCATCGATAGCGACTCTTTACCTTTCGTTCTTGTTCTTCTCTTTGATGGTGCAATCTGTCCTTTTCGTGGATGAATTCCTTGCCGCAATCCCTGCACTTTACGATGGTTCTATGATGTGCATGCCTTGCATGTGATATCAGATCTGAATAGCTAGCAAGCTTTTCCTTGCAGTCCTCACAAGTGTTGTTATTCCGATTGAAAAACTTCAATCTGATCTAATATGTTATCATATTATAAAAGAAGTTCTAGATCTATGGGAAGACTTCGACATCCCTCTTAAAGTTTGGAAGGCTGTACGTGCACTCTATTGAGCAGTACTTGGAATCTGGTGGCAAGCCTGCCAGTGAGCCTCCGCATGTCTTGCATGTCTGTTCCATGTTATGAGCTTCACAATTCTAATCTATAATGGATTATGCTTTTAAAATGAACAAACAGAATTTAGTGTGTAATTCATACTGGATTAATTAATGCTATTTTAGGAATCCAAAAAACCCCGCAAAGATGCTTCCAATATGATCTATTACGGTTACAGTCTTTGGGGCCTCAAAGGTTTGCTTGGCATAGTTTACCTCTGTGGTTTTTATTTTTGGAATGGAATCATCCAGATTTACAGATACGGAATCTTGCTTTACCTGTAATTTGGCAAGCTGGACTAGCTCCTCTCTTGCCTTTTGCAGATTTTGTTTTGCTATTTCGTGTGTTGGGTCCTCATCTAGGATTTTGTTATACAGTGTGATTGCGTCTTCCAGATTGCCTGTCTCTGCTAGCGCATTTGCCTTGTTGTTCAAAGCAGAGACAAACTTGGGGTCTTTTTTGAGTGCTAAATTGTAATGTTCTATTGCTGCGCCAAACCTTCCTTGTTTTGCTAGTGCGGTTCCCTTGTTTGTTAGAGCTTCTGGGTCGTATGGGTCCTTGACTAGAATTTTATCAAAATATGATTCGGCTTGCTCGTAATTGCAGAGTCTCATCAGGGCAGCGCCCATTCCTTGTCCATAAATGATGGAATATGTATAATGGGAATTGTCGCATTCCAGAATTATTCTGTTTAGTACGGTGCCAATTTCCTTTTCTTCTTCTGTAATTGGATCTGGTTCTTCTATTTTGGGTGTGGGTGCTGGATTGGTATTTTGGATTACTGGTTTTGGCGTATGTACTGGTTGTGCCGGAGTGTATTGTTCTGCTGGTTTTGTCAGAGTAGGTTTTGGAGCTGGTGTTGGAGCTGGATTGAGTACAATTTGTGGTGGAGGTGTGATTACTGGTGGCTGAGACGGAGTTTGCGGTGTATTTTCTAGTGGCTTGTCTGCATATCCAAATGTTGTTGTCTGTTTTGTGGTTCCATAATTTGCCTTGATCGTATATGTGCCGACTTTTTTGAAATTGACTCCGTTTTTTGCCAAAAATGAGGTCTCAAATTTCAGATCTGAGCTTATTTGTGGAGTGTAAAATCCCGCAGGGAAATTGTCTGGATCGAAAATTCCAATCAGAATGGTTGGCTCACCAATCTTTGAGACAGTGCCTGAAATGGTGATGAATTCGCCGTCTCGGTATGTTCCTTTGTTGGTAGTCACAGAAAGAACCTCTGGGGCAGAGCTTGGTTGGGGAGCAGGAGTTGGTGTGGGTTTTGGAACGCCGATTAACTCAAAGAACAAACTGTCTGTATTTTCTTCATATTCGAATTCTATTACGTACAAGCCTGAATAATCATAGGAAGGTGAATCAAGTGAGACTGTTTTTGTAAAACCGCCGTCTAGTTCCAGCTCTATCGTATATGCACCAACTATTTCGTCTTCTGGGTCGTAGATTTTGATGCCAATTTCTGGAATTTGCGCATTCAAAACATAGCCGGAAATCTCCATGTCTTGTCCTGTCAGATATTGGTCGCTGTCTGTTTGGGCAATGAGCCAGTCAGATTCTGCAAAGGCAGGGATGATTACAAATAGGCACAATATTCCACAGAGCAACGTCTCCCTTTTGATGCTCAATTCGTATCAGCGGGCGATTATTTTGTATTTAACAAATTAGTATGAATTATACCAGTACCTTTTATGCAACCAAACACATTGATTGTTGTAGTGAGCAGTACGGTATTCAATCCAGCTGATCCTATCGATCTGTATTTGATCAGGATTGATGCCATCTGAACAAAATTCTGGTTTTTTTGTGTGGTGCCATGATTTGTACAATTTTTGCACCACACGATGTACTTGCAAAAAGCTATTCCATCAAACTCTTCGAGTCCATGACACTTGATTCTGGTGATGAAAAGCCAGCTGACAAAAAAGATTCCAAGAAAAAAGAAACAAAAAAAGACTCTAAAAAAGACACCAAGAATAAGGAAATAAAAAAAGAACTGACAAAATCAAAAGGCAAAAAATCATGGAAGAAAATGGCTCATACTCCAAAATACAAACTCACACCTGGATAGTCAGATAAGAAAATTAATCATGATATAGTTCACAAAAACATTGAAGATTCGCAAGGCCAAAAAAGCAGACAAGGACCAGATCCTATCGTTTTGTCATCATACGTTTCGGTGGGGTGACTATATCGACCGAGTTTGGGACAAGTGGTTTGCAGAAAAGAATCTATTTGCAATAGAGCAAAACGGCAAAGCAATTGGAATTTGCAATGCTGGTATATCGCCAAACCAGGTCTGGATTGAGGGAATTCGAATCAATCCTGATTTTAGAAGAAAAGG
>Ga0233424_10000098_pt1 | contig 119117 bp, 124 predicted proteins | sample Watercolumn_Towu_FD_181011 | JGI IMG/M metagenome (GOLD analysis project Ga0233424, IMG submission 181011) | Freshwater microbial communities from Lake Towuti, South Sulawesi, Indonesia - Watercolumn_Towuti2014_125_MG | ecosystem: Environmental > Aquatic > Freshwater > Lake | place...
GGCGGTGCTGCCCGGGGTGGCACTGGCGGCGATCGCCGGCATCGCGCTGGCCTGGACGCCGCGCCGCATGGTGGCCTCGCTGGGCCTGGTGGGCCTGACCGCGCTGGTGGCGCTGGTCAACCAGGCCGGCAGCGATCCCTACTTCGCCTCCAGCCTGCAGGGCTGGGAACAGGGCCGCTTCATCCGCTTCCACGGCCTGGCGCAATGGATCGGCTGGTTCTGGCCGTTCATCGCCCTGCTGTTCCTGCTGGCGCGCATCACCGACCGCAAGCCGCTGCCCGAACCGGTCGGTTGACCCGCGCGAGGGGGCGGACACACGGCATTCCTACAATCCGCCGATGGACCGTTACTACGAACGCCACATCTTCTTCTGCCTCAACCAGCGCGAGAACGGCGAAGACTGCTGCGCCGCGCAGGGCGCCAAGGCGGGTTTCGACCACTGCAAGGCCAAGGTCAAGCAAGAGGGCCTCGCCGGCAAGGGCAAGGTCCGGGTCAACAAGGCCGGCTGCCTGGACCGCTGCGCCGGCGCGCCGGTCGCGGTGGTCTACCCCGAGGGCACCTGGTACACCTTCGTCGACCACGAGGACATCGACGAGATCGTCGAATCGCACCTGAAACATGGCCGCCCGGTCGAGCGCCTGCAACTGCCGGACGACGTCGGCCGATGAACAACAAGACCCGCTACGCGCTGATCGACGGCCCGGCCGGCGCCATCGAGTGCGCCATCGACGAGCCTGGTGACGACACCGCCCGGCGCGGCGTCGTCGTGATCGCGCATCCGCACCCGCTGCAAGGCGGCACGATGGACAACAAGGTCGTGCAGACGCTGGTGCGCGCCTTCGTGCAGATGGGCTACCGGGCCGTGCGCTTCAACTTCCGCGGCGTCGGCAAGACCGACGGCACGCACGACGAAGGCCGCGGCGAACACGAGGACCTGCTGGCCGTCGTGGCCGCGCACCGCGATGCGGCCTTGCCGTTGGCGCTGGCCGGCTTCTCGTTCGGTGCCTACGTCACCACGCTGGCCGCCGAGCGCCTCGCGCAGGCCGGCCAGCCGGCCGAGCGCCTCGCGCTGATCGGCCCGTCGACCCAGCGCGCCCGCCCGGCCGACGTGCCCAACGACACGCTGGTGATCCACGGCGAGGCCGACGACGTCGTGCCGCTGTCCGCGGTGCTCGACTGGGCCCGCCCGCAGCAGCTGCCGGTCACCGTGATGCCCGGCATCGGCCACTTCTTCCACGGCCAGCTGACCCCGCTGCGCGACCTGATCGTGCGCAGCTGGCGCTGAGCGCCGCTCCCACCGGGCCCCCGGCCCCCCTCCCTCTCCGATGAAAAAGCTCTTCCTCGCCCTGTCCCTCTCGTTCGTCTCGGCCACCTGCTCGCTGGCCCAGGCGCAGGCCCCGCAGGTGCCGCCGATCGAGGCGCGCAACTACATCCTGGTCGACGTCACCGCGAACCAGACGCTGGCCACGCGCGACGCCGACACCCCGGTGGAACCGGCCTCGCTGACCAAGCTGATGAGCGCCTACCTGGTGTTCCAGGCGCTGCGCGAAGGCAAGCTGTCGCTCGACCAGTCGCTCACCGTCTCCGAGCGCGCCTGGCGCACCGGCATGACCGACGCCTCGCGCATGTTCATCCAGGTCGGCACGCAGGTGAAGGTCGAGGACCTGATCAAGGGCATGATTGTCATCAGCGGCAACGACGCCACCGTGCAGCTCGCCGAGGCGGTGGGCGGCTCGCTCGAAGGCTTCGTCGACATGATGAACCGCCAGGCGCAGGCCTGGGGCCTGAAGAACACCGCGTTCAAGAACGCCGACGGCCTGCCCGCCCCGGGCCACATCAGCACGGCGCGCGAGCTGTCGGTGATCGCCACCCAGCTGATCCGCACCTTCCCCGAGTACATGAAGTACTACTCGATGAAGGACTTCGCGTACAACATCAAGCGCCCGCAGCAGAACCGCAACCTGCTGCTGTGGCGCGATCCGAGCGTCGATGGCCTGAAGACCGGCTACACCGACGCCGCCGGCTACTGCCTGATCGCCACCGCCAACCGCCAGCTGCCCAACGGCGCGCGCCGCCTGCTCAGCGTGGTGCTCGGCGCTTCGTCGAAGGAAGCGCGCGCGGTCGAGAGCCAGAAGCTGCTGAACTGGGGCTACACCGCGTTCGATGCGGTCAAGCTGTTCGACGCCCACCAGGTGGTCACGCAGGCCCAGGTCTGGAAGGGCGCAGAAGCCACGGCGAAGCTGGGGTCGGCCGTGCCGGTGATGATCGTGGTCCCGCGCGGCGGTGCCGCCGGCCTGAAGACCGAAGTGGTGCGCAACGATCCCCTGATCGCCCCGCTTGCAAAAGGCCAGCGGGTGGGCACACTCAAAGTCACCTCGGGCACCCAGGTGGTGGCCCAGGTGCCGATGACGGCGCTGGAGGCGGTGCCGCAGGCCGGCTTCTTCGGCCGCCTGTGGGACAGCCTGCGACTGTGGATCCGCTGAACACCTGACAGGAGTGATGCGATGGAAACACCGGCGATGGATTTTCCCTGCTACCTCGACGGCCGCTGGTTGCCGCTGTCCGAGGCCCGGGTCCCGGTGCTCGATCGCGGCTTCCTGTTCGGCGACGCCGTCTACGAGGTGATCCCGGTCTACAGCCTGCGGCCGTTCCGCTTCGCCGACCACATGGCCCGGCTGGCGCGCTCGCTGGCCGCCGTGCGCATCCCCAACCCGCACACCCCCGATGCCTGGCTCGACCTGATCGACGGCCTGGTGCGCCGCCATGCCGAGGCCGAGGGCGGCGACGACCAGCTCGTCTACCTGCAGGTGACACGCGGCGTCGCGCCGCGCCAGCTCGCCGCGCCCCCGGACCTGAAGCCCACCGTCTTCATGATGAGCCAGACGCTCGACCCCGAGCTGGCCGAGCAGCGCCGCGAAGGCATCGCCGCGGTGACGGCGCGCGACGTTCGCTGGGAGCGCTGCGACATCAAGACCACCTCGCTGATGGGCCATGTGCTCGCACGCCAGGTCGCGGTGGACCACGGTGCCGCCGAGACCATCCTGCTGCGCGAGCTGCCCGGCACCGCCGGCCTGCACGTCACCGAAGGCGCCGGCAGCAATGTCTGGGTGGTGCTCGAGGGGGCACTGATCGGCGTGCCGCCGTCGGTGCACACGCTCGAAGGCCTGCGCATCGAGCTGCTGCAGGAACTGGCCGAGGAGGCCGGCATCCCCTGCTCGCTGCGCCCGATCGCCGAGGACGAGCTGATGCGCGCCGACGAGATCCTGATCAGCTCGGCCGGTCGCGAGGTCACGCCGGTGGTGCGGCTCGACGGCGAGCCGGTCGGCCACGGCAGCACGCGCGGCCGTCCCGGCCCGGTGTACGCCAAATTGCACGAGGCCTACCAATTGGCCAAGCAGACCCCATCTGCCTGAAATGAGCACTCCCATGACCACCGGCTACATCCCGCCTGAACAATCGCTGATCGAATACCCCAGCGCCTTCCCGATCAAGGTGATGGGCGCGCACGTCGAGGGCTTCGCCGAAGCGATCGTCTCGATCGCGCAGCAGTTCGATCCCACCTACGACCCGGCGACGCTGGAGCGCCGCCCCAGCACCGGCGGCAACTACCTCGGCCTGACGATCACGGTCACCGCGACCAGTCGCGAGCAGCTCGACGAGCTGTACCGCACCCTCACCACGCACCCGATGGTCAAGATGGTGCTCTGACCACCCCCTACGCGCTGCGCGCGCCCCCTCAAGGGGGCACCACCGGTGGACCGGCAGAGCCGGATCCACGGTGGTCGCGGAATGAATCCCTCAGATGCCGAGCACCCAGGCAATGATGTTCTTCGCGACGAAGCCGAGGATGCCGAAGGCCAGCACGACGAACAGGATGAAGGTGCCGAGCCGGCCGGCCTTGGCCGCATAGGCGAGCTGGCCGATGATGAACAGCATGTACAGGATGAAGGCCGAGACGCCGAAGGTCAGGCCGAAGTGGGCAAGCTGTTCCTCGGAGTAGCCGAACATCGGGAATGACAGCGGTCAAGCGGCGGGCTGGGGGCGGCCGGCGATCATAAGACCGGGCCGTCCGGCGACCGGCCCCAGGCCGTTGATCTACCGCAAACGATCGCCCGCCGGCGTCGTCGCGGCGCCGACCAGGTCGCGGTAGGCGTACCAGCTCGCATGCCCGAGCATCGGCACCACCGCGACCAGCCCGATCAGCAGCGAGCCGAGCCCGAGCAGCGTGAAGCCCAGCAGCAGCGCCGCCCACAGCGCCATCGGCGCCGGGTTCTCGAGCACCGTGCGCCAGCTCGTCAGCACCGCCGACCACAGCCCCACCGGCCGGTCCAGCATCAGCGGCAGCGCCACCACGGTGGAGGCGAACACCGGCACCGCGAGCAGGCCGCCCAGCGCCATCCAGCCCTCGAACAGCCACGAGGCGCGGTTCGCCACCACCAAGCGCAGGAAGTCCACCGGCGTCTCCACCGGCGCCGGCGCGAACAGCACGATCAGCGCTGCCGACACCACCACCCAGCCGGTGCCGGCCAGCGCCAGCAGCACGCCGAAGGCGACGAAGCGGCGATCCGCCGAGCGCCACACCGACCACACCGTGGACCAGCCGGCCGGCTCGCCGCGTTCCAGCGCGCGGCTCAGCGCATAGAGGCCGGTGGCCAGGATCGGCGCCACCAGCAGGAAACCCGACAATGCGCCCGCCAGCACCCAGAACCGCTGGCCCGCCAGCGCCATCAGCGCCCAGCCGGCCAGCGCCAGCACGACCCCGTGCGCGAACGCCGGCCCCGGCACGGCGCGGATGTCGTGCCAGGCGCGCTCGAGCCAGCCCAGCGGCTGCAGCACGGTCAGCGCCCGCACGGGCAACAGGGGGGTTTCGGCCAACACGGTCACCGGTGCACCTCGGCTCGTCGCAACATGTCGCCGGCATGCTAGTACGGCGGGGCCGGCCGCCTCGCCGGCGCGGCTCCGCACAAACCCGCGCGGTGCGGGCGGTCCCCGACGCGAAACTTGACATCCGCCAGGCCGCGCCGCTTCAGCGCCCCGGCCGGCGGCCGATAAACCGAAGGCCGGAGGCAATCCCATGGCCGACACCCCCCCGCCGCTGCTCACCACCCCGCTGTCCTCCCTCGCGGCCTGGACCCACCACCTTGCCCACGCCCCGGTGCCGGTGCTGGCCCACACCGCCGGCGAGGTGGCGCAGCTGGCGCAGCTCGAAGACCTGCGCGGCTGCGTCGACGCGCAGATGATCAGCCAGGCCATCGAAGCCGACCCGTTGATGACGGTGCGCGTGCTGGCCCACGCCGGCCGGCACCGCGCGCGCCAGCAGGTCACCGATGCCGAGACCATCACCGCCGCGGTGATGCTGATGGGCATCGGCCCGTTCTTCACCGCGTTCGCCGGCATGGGCACCGTCGAGGACCGCCTCGGCGACACCCCCGGCGCGCTCGACGGCCTCGACCGGGTGCTGCGCCGCTCGCGCCGTGCCGGCCGCTTCGCACTCGGCTTCGCGAACCACCGCATGGACACCGATGCCGCCGCGGTGCACACCGCCGCGACGCTGCACGACTTCGCCGAGATGCTGTTGTGGTGCCACGCACCGGCGCTGGCGCAGGCGCTGGCCACCTACCAGCCGCAGCATCCCGAACTGCGCTCGGTGCAGGCCCAGCAAACGGTGCTGCACACCACGCTGCCCGAGCTCGAACAGGCGCTGATGCAGGCCTGGCGGCTGCCCGAGCTGATGATCCAGCTCACCGACGACGGCAGCCGCCACGCGCTGGTGGCGCCGCAGCGGCGCACCGTGCAGCTCGCGGTGCGGCTGGCGCGGCACAGCGCGGTCGACTGGGCGCTGCCGGCGGTGCAGGACGACCTGCACGAGATCGCCGACCTGCTGAACCTGTCGGTCGGCGCCGCCGAGCGGCTGGTGCACGACCTCGACGGCTGACCCGGCCTACGGCATCACCGCGGACGCCGCCGAGGCGGCCGGCGCGACGGCCTGCACCTGCGCGGCCAGCCGGCCGAGGCCCGATTCGAAATCGGCGCCGACCACGTTGTCCAGCGCCAGGCCGAACCAGCGGGTCAGCGGGTTGCGGCCGAGCGCCGCGTCCATCTGCCACACCACCTTCGTGCCATCGGCGGCCGGCGTCAGCACGAAGGCGCCGCTGGCCTGCAGGCCCATGTCCTCGAAGGTCATCTCGTAGCGCAGCGTCTGCGGCGGCTCGGCCGTGGTGAAGCGCATGTGGCCGTTGCCCTGCGAGAGGCTGGCCCAGCGCCAGCCCGCCCCGGCGCCGGACACGGGCCCTTCGTAGTCGAGCCGGGTCTTGGGATCGCGTGCCAGCCACGGCGACCAGGCGCTCCAGCGGCGCGGCTCGGCGATCCATGGCCACACCTGCGCCGGCGTGGCCCGCACCTCGACACTGCGCTCCACATGCCGCTGCGCGGGCAGCAGCCAGGCCACCAGCGTCAGCACGATCAGCAAGGCCACGACGGCCTTGGCGAGGTTCAACAACCAGCGCATGGGACACTCCCTCGGGTCAGGTTGGACGTCCTCTCCCTGTGGTCTGTCCGCGCCGCCCTGTGGCCGGGCATCGCGCGCGGACAACGGGCCACCTTACCACGGCAGGCCGTCGTCCGGACCGTCCAGCGCCGCCCACAGCCAGCCGGCGACCGCCGGCCCGAACGCCAGCTCGATGTGCGGCGCGTCGGTGACCTTCCGCGTGGCGGCACCGTCGAGCGTGGCCAGCGATGTCGGGTACACCACCGCGTCGGCCGCGCTGGCGACGCAGCCGATGCGCCGCCGCCAGCCCGGCGGCTCGCTGGCCGCCAGCGCCTGCAGCCACGGCGCACCGGGCTGCATCTGCCGCGCCGAACGACCCAGTGCCGACAGCGCCAGCAGCGTGCCGCGGTGCGGCGTGCCGGCGGTGATCAGCGCGTGCACGCGCCGCTCCGGGGCCGTCTCGCCGCGTTGCGCCGCCCAGCGCCGCCAGGCCCGCACGTTCAGCCCGCCCTTGCTGTGCGCCAGCACCACCGGTGCGCGGCCGGTCAACGCGGTCAGCCGCCGCAGCGCCGCGTCGATCGCCGGTGCGGTCGCATCGATGTCCTGCCACGGCGGCCACAGCTCCACGGTGGCGAACGGCACCCCGGCCGCCTGCAGCCGTCGCAGCCAGGGCAGCCAGAACGCCCGCGTGCAGAGATGGCCGTGCACCAGCAGCACGCCGCGGCGGTCGAGCGGCGCCACCGTGTCCGGGCAGGCGTCGGCACGCCACGGCTGCTGCCAGCCGAACACGCGCTGGTTCCACCACCACTCGACCGCCCAGGCGCGCCCGCGCTGGCGCCAGGTCAGCACGTCCTCGCGGTTCAGGCGGGCCGACCAGGCGCTCTGGCAGGCCAGCAACCAGGCCGGCGCCAGCAGCACCGCGAGCGCCGCGAGGCCGCCCGCCGCCGCGCCGACATGCGCCCCCCACCAGCCGCCCACCGCCGCGGCCATGGCCAGCGACCCGACCTGCACGCATCGCCAGGCCACCGCACCGCGCATCCCTGTCATGCGGCTATTCTGCGGGGGACTGCTTTTCCGTCGTTGCCATGTCCTCCAAGCCCCCTGGCGCTCTCGCCATTGCCACCCCCGCCGACGTGCTGACCGCCTGGTTCGGCACCGACCCCAATGCCATCGACGAGCGCTGGTTCAAGGCCAGCCCCGCTTTCGACGACACGCTGCGCGCCCGTTTTGCGTCCACCGTCGAGCTGGCGCTGCAGGGCGGCCTCACCGAGTGGGAGGCCTCGCTCGAGGGCCGCCGCGCGCTGCTGATCGTGCTCGACCAGTTCCCCCGCAACCTGTACCGCCGCACCGCACGGGCCTTCGCCGGCGACGCGCGGGCACTGGCGCTGACCCACGCGATGCTGGCGCGTGGCGACGACCGCGTGCTCACCGTGGTGCAGCGCTGGTTCGTCTACCTGCCGCTGATGCACGCCGAGGACGCGGCGGCGCAGGCGCTGTCGGTGCACCTGTTCACCGCACTCGCCGATGCGGACCCGCGGCTCGCCAGCGCGCTCGACTACGCCCACCGCCACCGCGACGTGGTCGATCGCTTCGGCCGTTTCCCGCACCGCAACGAGGCCCTCGGCCGCCCCACCACCGCGACCGAGGCCACCTTCCTGCTGCAGCCCGGCTCGCGCTTCTGAGGGCCCGCGTGCGATGGACGACTCCCCGCTGCTGCACAGCGCCTTCTACCGCTTCGTGCCGCTGGCCGATCCGCAGGCCTGGGCCGAGCGCCTGCGCCGGCTCGCCGGCGATCTGACCGGCAGCCTGCTGCTCGCGCCCGAGGGCCTGAACGGCGCGGTCGCCGGCCCGCGCGACGCGGTGCTGGCGTTCGAGGCCGCGTTGCGCGCCACCGCCCCGTTCGCGGCGATCCCCTGCCGGCACAGCGGTGCCCGGCGGGCGCCGTACGCGCGCCTGGCGGTGCGCGTCAAACCCGAGCTGGTCGCGCTCGGCGTGCCGGGCGTCTCGGGCCTGGCCGACACGCCCGATCCGTGGCGGCTCGACCCGCCGGCCTGGCGCAGGCTGCTGCAGGACGAGCGGCTGGTGCTCATCGACAACCGCAACCACTTCGAGGCGCGGCTGGGCCGCTTCCGCGGTGCGCTCGACCCAGGGGTGGACCACTTCCGCGACTTCGTGCCGTGGCTGCAGCGGCAACTGCCCGAGTGGCAGCGAGACGGCCGGCCCGTGGCGATGTACTGCACCGGCGGCATCCGCTGCGAGAAGCTCGGCGGCTGGCTGCGCGAACAGGGCACGCCGGTGTACCAGCTCGACGGCGGCATCCTGCACTACCTGGAAGCGCTGCCCGACGCGGCGCGCGAATGGCAGGGCGAGTGCTTCGTGTTCGACAACCGCCTCGCACTCGACCACCGGCTGCAGCCGACCACGACCACGGCGGCGCAGGTGTACGACCCCGACCGGCCGGACGAGGCCTGGCGGCTGGCGCGCGCGCAGCGCCTGGCCAACGCGGCATGACGCCGCTTCTGTGGGAGCGGCTTCAGCCGCGATCGGCTCGTGGTCCGGCACCGATCGCGGCTGAAGCCGCTCCTACAACGGGGATCACAGCGACGCGGGCAGTGGCATGAGCCGGCCGAAACCGGCCTGGCGCCCGCCGATGCGCGACGGCGTCAGCGCCAGCCGTGTCGCCACGCCGTCGGGGCCCTGGCCCACGCTGCTCGACTTTCTTGCCGAGCGGCTGCCGCTGGTCACACGGGACGATTGGCACACCCGCCTCGCCGCCGGCGAGGTGCTGGACGCTCAAGGCGCCCCCATCGCAGCCGACGCCCCGTTCCGCGCCCAGGCCACGCTGTGGTACTGGCGCCACCTCGCCGCCGAGCCCGAGATCCCGTTCGAGGAAACGCTGCTGCACCAGGACGACCACCTGGTGATCGTCGACAAGCCGCACTTCCTGCCAATGACGCCGAAAGGCCGCTACGTGCGGCAGACGCTGCTGGTGCGGCTGAAGCAGCGCCTCGGGCTGGAGACCCTGGTGCCGCTGCACCGGCTGGACCGCGAGACCGCCGGCGTCGTCGCGTTCGGCGTGCGGCCCGAGGAGCGGCCCGCCTACCAGGCGCTGTTCCGCGACCGCGCGGTCGAGAAGGTGTACGAGGCCATCGCACCGTGGCGCGACGATATCGCGCTGCCACGCACCGAGGCCACACGGCTGGTCGAACGCGACGGCGAGGCCTTCATGCAGATGGTCGCCGTGCCCGGCGAGCCCAACGCGTTCACGCGCATCGAGCGGATCGAACGCCGCGGGGGCTGGGCGCGCTACCGGCTCACGCCGCACACCGGCCGCAAGCACCAGCTGCGCGCACAGATGAGCGCGCTCGGCCTGCCGCTGCTCGGCGACCGGCTCTACCCGGTGCTGCAGCCGGTCGAGCCGGTCCCGGACTTCATGCAGCCGCTGCGGCTGCTCGCGCGGCGGCTCGCCTTCGACGACCCGGTGACCGGCGAACGGCGCTGCTTCGAAAGCCAGCGAACGCTGGCGTGGCCCTGATCGCGCCTCAGACGAGGTCTTCGCTGGCGAGCAGGTGGTATTTCACCGCGACGTCGATCCCCTGCTGCGCCAGCACCGTCTTCAATCGCTCGACGTCGTCCTCGTCGGGCGCATACACCACCAGCCATCGGTAGCCGCGCTGCGACAGCTGCACGTAGCGCTTCATCAGCACGCTCTCGTAGCCGAAGCTGACCACCGGACTGACCTTGTCGACCATCTCGTCCATGTCCTGGTGGGCCTCGCGCGGGCTGAATTCCAGCACGTCCTCGTCCTCGAAGCCGGCCTGCGAGAAGGCCTCGCGGGCACGCGCCAGGTGGTCCTGCGACTGCACGCCCACCATCACGTGGCCCACCGGGTTGAAGGCGCCGAAGGTCAGCGGCAACTCGTCCTTGTGCAGTCGTTTGCTCATGGTGCGTCCCAGTCTGTTCCTTGGAAGGATCAGCCTAGTGCGCGGCGGCAGGAGGGCGCATCGGGCAGCAGCGCGCGGGCGTGTCGGCGGTGGCCGACGCGCCGCTGCAACGCAAAGGCCGCACCACCACAAGGGCACCGCGCTTGCCCTACGTTGCAGCACAACCACGAACAAGAGGAATCCGCGATGAAGTGGCGTGTCCAACCCTGCACGTCGGCGCTGCGCGTGGCCGCCGTGCTCTGCGGCCTGGCGACCGGCTGGCCGCCGGCGTCGGCACAAAGCGCCTGGGCGCCGACCGGCGCCTGGCTCCAGGTCGGCAGCGCCGACGAGACGCAGACGCTGACCGCCGGCCTGGTGTGGGACTGGTCCTGGCAGCGCCGCATCGGCCGCGGTGTGATCAACGGCTACTGGGAGGCGTCGATCGGCCGCTGGCACAGCAACGAGGACGCCGGCAGCAGCGCCTACTGGGTCACGCAGGTGGGCCTCACGCCGACGCTGCGCTGGCAGCCGGGCAGTTGGCCCGAAGGACTGTTGCTCGAAGCGGGCATCGGGCTGAACAGCCTGGTGCCGATCTACCGCAGCGGCGACAAGCGCTTCAGCACCGCGTTCAACTTCGGCGACCACATCGCGCTGGTCCGGCAGTTCGGAGAAGGCCGCCGCGAGGAGCTGGCGCTGCGCCTGCAGCACTACTCGAACGCCGGCATCCGCCACCCCAACCCAGGCGAGAACTTCGTGCAACTCCGCTATACGCACCGGTTCTGAAGGCGCAGGATCAACGGGCCATGATGAAGATGTCGGTTGCAACACGACCGCCCGGAGCTTGACATCGATCCGGCCGTGCGGCGGCGCACCATGGGCACACGACGGACGCCCTTTCCAGGCCATGCGAGCGGCGCCCGGCCTTCTCCCGAAGGCGTGGCCATTGCCAGGAGGTTTCTTCATGCACAACCATCCGTTCCTCGACCCCCGCGCGCTCCAGGCCCTGGTGCAGGCGGGCAGCTACGTCGAACCGCCGCACCCCGACCCCAACGTGCCGATGCGCCATCCGGAGCTGCTGATGGCCGACATCCAGGCCGCCCGCGTCGACCTCTACTGCGACCACAACGACCGCGCGGTGGCCGACATCCGCGCCGCCCGCCGCCACCTCGAGGAGGCCGACCCGCAGGTGCAGCGCGCCGTGCTGGAATCGCTGAACCGCGCCGCGTGGCTGACCCGGCATGACGACTTCGAAGCCGCCGAACGTGCGCTCGAACAGGCCGCCGAAACCCTGCGCGCCTCCCTGCCGCACTGACCGTAGGGGCCGTGCGGCGGCCGACCCCTGGTGATCCACTGGTCGACCTGCCGCGCCACCTGATCAGCCCCTGACCACCCCCACGCTGGCGCTCCCTCCGGAGCGCCTTTCTTTTGCTGTCTCGCCTCATAGACCCGTGCCGGGGATTACACCGAGAGCGGCACGCGATGGCATGGCCCGTGCAGAAAGGGGTCATTCATCCGAGGAGACAGACGCATGGAGACGTTCTACGAGGTGATGCGCCGCCAGGGCATCTCCCGCCGCAGCTTTCTGAAGTACTGCTCGCTCACCGCCACGTCGCTCGGCCTCGCGCCCAGCTTCGTGCCCGAGATCGCCCACGCGATGGAGACCAAGCCGCGTACCCCGGTGCTGTGGCTGCACGGGCTGGAGTGCACCTGCTGCTCCGAGAGCTTCATCCGCAGCGCCCACCCGCTGGCCAAGGATGCCGTGCTGTCGATGATTTCGCTCGACTACGACGACACGCTGATGGCCGCCGCCGGCCACCAGGCCGAGGCCATCCTCGAGGAGATCATGGCCAAGTACAAGGGCCAGTACATCCTCGCGGTCGAGGGCAACCCGCCGCTGAACGAGGACGGGATGTTCTGCATCCAGTCCGGCAAGCCCTTCATCGACAAGCTGCTGCGCGTGGCCAAGGACGCCAAGGCCATCATCGCGTGGGGCTCCTGCGCCAGCTGGGGCTGCGTGCAGGCCGCCAAGCCCAACCCCACGCAGGCCACGCCGATCCACAAGGTGATCACCGACAAGCCCATCATCAAGGTGCCCGGCTGCCCACCGATCGCCGAGGTGATGACCGGTGTCATCACCTACATGCTGACCTTCGACCGCGTGCCCGAGCTGGACCGCCAGGGCCGCCCGAAGATGTTCTACAGCCAGCGCATCCACGACAAGTGCTACCGCCGGCCGCACTTCGACGCCGGCCAGTTCGTCGAGGCCTACGACGACGAGTACGCGCGCAAGGGCTACTGCCTCTACAAGGTCGGCTGCAAGGGCCCCACCACCTACAACGCGTGTTCGACGGTGATGTGGAACGAGGGCACCAGCTTCCCGATCAAGGCCGGCCACGGCTGCATCGGCTGCTCGGAAGACGGCTTCTGGGACAAGGGCTCGTTCTACAACCGGCTCACCGACATCCACCAGTTCGGCATCGAGGCCAACGCCGACCAGGTCGGCGGCACCGCCGCGGCAGTGGTCGGCGCGGCGGTGGCCGCGCATGCGGCCGTCAGCGCGATCAAGCGCGTCGCCACCCCCAAGCACACCGTCTGAGGATCCTCCACATCATGGGCGCGTACGAAACCCAAGGCTTCAAGCTCGACGACAGCGGACGGCGCATCGTCGTCGACCCGGTCACCCGCATCGAAGGCCACATGCGGTGCGAAGTCAACGTCGACTCGAACAACGTCATCCGCAACGCCGTCTCCACCGGCACGATGTGGCGCGGCCTCGAGGTCATCCTGAAAGGCCGCGACCCGCGCGACGCGTGGGCCTTCGTCGAACGCATCTGCGGCGTGTGCACCGGCTGCCACGCGCTCACCAGCGTGCGCGCGGTGGAAGATGCGCTGGGCATCCGCATCCCGCTGAACGCGCACCTGATCCGGGAGATGATGGCCAAGACGCTGCAGGTGCACGATCACGCGGTGCACTTCTACCACCTGCATGCGCTGGACTGGGTCGACGTCGTCGCGGCGCTGAAGGCCGACCCGAAAAAGACCAGCGAGCTGCAGCAGCTCGTATCGCCCAGCCACCCGCTCAGCTCGCCCGGCTACTTCCGCGACATCCAGACGAGGCTGAAGAAGTTCGTCGAGAGCGGCCAGCTCGGCCCCTTCATGAATGGCTACTGGGGCAGCAAAGCCTACGTGCTGCCGCCCGAGGCCAACCTGATGGCGGTGACGCACTACCTGGAGGCGCTCGACCTGCAGAAGGAATGGGTCAAGGTCCACACCATCTTCGGCGGCAAGAACCCACACCCCAACTACCTGGTGGGCGGCGTGCCGTGTGCGATCAACATCGACGGCGACGGCGCTGCGGGTGCACCGATCAACATGGAGCGGCTCAACTTCGTCGAGGCCCGCATCAAGGAGATGATCGAGTTCAACCGCAACGTCTACGTGCCCGACGTGCTGGCCATCGGCACGCTGTACAAGCAGGCGGGCTGGCTGTACGGCGGCGGTCTCTCGGCGCTGAACGTGGCCGATTACGGCACCTACGAGAAGGTGCCGTACGACCATGCCACCCACCAACTGCCGGGCGGCGTGATCCTGAACGGCAACTGGAACGAGATCCACCCCATCGACCCGCGCGACCCCGAGCAGGTGCAGGAGTTCGTCACGCACAGCTGGTACCAGTACGCCGACGAGACGAAGGGCCTGCACCCGTGGGACGGCGTCACTGAGCCGTCGTTCAAGCTCGGCGCCAGGACCAAGGGCACCAAGACCGCGATCGAGCAGCTCGACGAGAGCGCCAAGTACAGCTGGATCAAGAGCCCGCGCTGGCGCGGCCATGCGGTGGAGGTCGGGCCGCTGTCGCGCTACATCCTCGGCTATGCGCATGCGCAGAAAGGCAACCCGCATTGCCTGCGCGTCAAGGAGCAGATCGTGTCGTCGGCCCAGGCCATCAACCACGACATCCCCAAGGCGCTGGGCCTGCCCGAAACGCAGTACAGCGCGCAGCAGCTGCTGCCCACCACCATCGGCCGCACGCTGGCCCGCGCGCTGGAGAGCCAGTACTGCGGCGAACTGATGATGGACGACTACAAGGCCCTGATCGCCAATCTCAAGGCCGGCGACCGCACCACCGCCAACGTTGAGAAGTGGGATCCCAGCACCTGGCCGAAGGAGGCCAAGGGCGTGGGCACCGTGGCCGCGCCGCGCGGCATGCTGGGCCACTGGATCCGCATCCAGGACGGCCGCATCGAGAACTACCAGTGCGTGGTGCCCACCACCTGGAACGGCTCACCGCGCGACCACAAGGGCCAGATCGGCGCCTTCGAGGCTTCGTTGATGAACACGCCGATGGCCAACCCGGAGCAGCCGGTCGAGATCCTGCGCACGCTGCACAGCTTCGACCCCTGCCTGGCCTGCTCGACCCACGTCATGAGCGAGGACGGCCGCGAACTGACGACCGTCAAGGTCCGCTGAAGGAGACATCACCATGCGTTTCAAGACGAGTTGCACCAGCCTCGGCCTCCTGCTCGCAGCCGGTGCCGCGGCCGCCCACCCCGGCCACGGCGCCGACCTGTGGCACACCCACGGCGACACCACGCTGGGCATCGGCGCGCTGGCGCTCACCGTGCTCGGGGCCGGCCTCGTGTTGGCCGCCGGCGGCCCCGCGGCGCGGCTGAAAACGCTGCGCCGCTGGGGCTGGCGGCTCGGCGCCGCCGGGGTGGCGTTGGCCGCGGCCATGGTGATGCTGCACGGCTGAGCGCCGCGCGAGGAGAACCCCATGTCCACTGCAACCTCGCAGGCCACCGGCGTCGACCCGGGCGCGATCGAAGACGGCCAGAGCATCAAGGCGGTCTACGTCTACGAAGCCCCGGTGCGGCTGTGGCACTGGATCAACGCCGCCGCGATCACCGTGCTGGCGATCACCGGCTACTTCATCGGCCAGCCGCTGCCCACGATGCCCGGCGAGGCCAGCCAGCACTACCTGATGGGCTACATCCGCTTCGCGCATTTCGCGGCCGGCTACGTGTTCGCGATCGGGCTGGCCGGGCGGATGTACTGGGCCGTGGTCGGCAACCACCACGCCCGCGAGCTGTTCACGCTGCCGCTGTTCACCGCCGCGTACTGGCGCGAGGTGATCCAGATGCTGAAGTGGTACGCCTTCCTGGTGCCGCAGCCCAACCAGTACGTCGGCCACAACCCGATGGCGCGGCTGGCCATGTTCTTCGGCTACTTCCTGCTGTCGCTGTTCATGGTGTGCACCGGCTTCGCGCTGTATGGCGAAGGCACGCAGGCCGGCTCGTGGGCGCACACGCTGTTCGGCTGGGTGATCCCGCTGTTCGGCCAGAGCCAGGACGTGCATACCGGGCACCGCCTGGGCCTGTGGAGCATGGTGATCTTCGTGACGCTGCACGTCTACGCCGCGATCCGCGAAGACATCATGGGCCGTCAGAGCATCGTCAGCACCATGATCAGCGGCTACCGGACCTTCAAGAAATGACCTCGGCCCCCGACGACATCGTCGTGCTCGGCATCGGCAACGTGCTGTGGGCCGACGAGGGCTTCGGCGTGCGCTGCGTCGAGGCGCTGCAGTGCCAGTGGACCTTCGCGCCGCACGTGCAGCTGGTCGACGGCGGCACGCAGGGGCTCTACCTGATCCAGCACGTGCAGGCGGCCGCGCGGCTGCTGATCTTCGACGCCATCGACTACGGCCTCGCGCCCGGCACCCTCAAGCTGATCGAGGACGACGACGTGCCGCGCTTCATGGGCGCCAAGAAGATGAGCCTGCACCAGACCGGCTTCCAGGAAGTGCTGTCGCTGTCGCAGCTCACCGGCCGCTACCCCGCGCAGGTGCTGCTGATCGGCTGCCAGCCCGAGGAGCTGGAAGACTACGGCGGCAGCCTGCGCGCCAGCGTGAAGACCGCGATGGACGATGCCATCGCGCTCGCGGTCGACCGGCTGCGCGCCTGGGGCGCGATGCCGCGGCCACGCGAACAGGCCTTGGCCGACGACGAAATCGTCACCGTACCGACGCTGTCGCTCGGCGCCTACGAAGCCGGCCGCCCCGCGGAAGAACAGGCCTGCCGCATCGGCGACGAGCGCTTCCTGCCGCCGAGGTGACCCCCCATGTGCATCGGCCTTCCCATGCAGGTCACCGCCACGCGCGACGGCTTCGCCACCGTCGCCGGCCGCGGCCAGGTGCGCGAGGTCAACACCGCGCTGGTCGGCGCGTGTGCGCCGGGCGACTGGCTGCTGGTCTTCCTCGACGGCGCGCAGGAACGGCTGGACGCGCGGCGTGCCGCCGAGATCGACGCCACGCTGGACCTGCTGGACCGCGCCGGCGTCGATGCCGCCGTGGCCGACGCCGACGCGGCCTTCCCCCTGCCCTCGGCGATGAGCGCCGCGCAGCTCGCCGCCCTCACCGGAGACCCTTCGACATGACGACCCCTGTTCCGCCCCTGCTCGAACGCCTGGTGCGCGACTTCGGCGCCACCTGGGTGACCCCCGACTCCCACGATGCCTTTGCCAACGGCCCTGGCGACCGCGTGCTGCTGTTCAGCGGCGACCCGGTGCGTTTCCCCGAAGGCCAGGACGTCGCCGCGGTGCTGCCCGAGCTGCAGCGCGCGCACCCGGGCCGCTTCGTCGTCGGTGTCGTGCCGGCGCCGCACGAGGACACGCTGGCCCGCCGCTACGGCGCGCAGCGCCGGCCCTCGCTGGTGTTCCTGCGCGACGGCCGCTATGTCGACACGCTGGCCGGCATGCACGACTGGCTCGACTACGTCGCGCTGGTGGGCGCGGCACTGGCCAAGCCGCCGGGGCGTGCGCCCACGGTGGGCATCCCACTGGTCAGCGATGCCGCGGCGCCGAGCTGCCACTGACCCTTCCGAAAGCCGCCGCCATGTCCTTCCCGTTCGAGACCAAGCCCTTTCCGATCCCTGTTGTCGGCGCCGGCAGCCAGCCGCCCGAGGAGGACGGCCTGCAGTACCTGCCGATGCCGCAGGGCATGCACGCCTACCGCATGCCCACGCTGCCCGAGCCCGAGGCGCTCGGCGGCCACCGCGGCGCGCTGCAGGCACTGCACGGCGCGGTGGCGCAGGTGCGCGCCTGGCGGCGCGGCGAACCGGTGGCGCCGATCACGCTGGACGCCCTCGAGCCCGCCGACCGCGCGCTGGTCAACCAGGTGCTCGGCGAAGGCGAGGTCAGCGCGCAGGTGCTGCATGACGATGGCACGCCGCGCGTGGTGATCCAGGAGTCGGTGTTCGCCGGCGTCTGGCGCGTGCTTGAACACCGCGACGACGGCACGACACGCGACACGCTGGAGATCGGCCCGGTGCCGTCGATCCTGCTCGCCACCGCGCAGCAGGACGGTGCCGGCCCGCCCCCGGCGATGCCGCCGCAGGTGCCGGCGGGCGTGCTGAACGCGGTGCCGCTGCTCGCCGAACTGGCCGAACACCGCGCGCAGTGGCAGCCCGGCCGGCCGGCCGAGGTGGTGAACCTGACGCTGCTGCCGGTGGGCCCCGAAGACATCGCCTACCTCGACCACGGCCTGGGCACCGGCCGCATCGTCATCCTGTCGCGCGGCTACGGCAACTGCCGCATCACCGACACGCGCGTGCCGCACACCTGGCGCGTCGTCTACTACAACTCGCAGGACACGGTGATCCTCAACGCCGTCGAGGTGGTCGGCATTCCCGAGGTGGCCTGCGCCGCCGCCGAAGACCTGGCCGACAGCGAGGAGCGGCTGGTCGAGGTGCTGCAGTGGGTCGAGTCGGCATGACCGGGTTCGAAGGTTCATACCTCGGCAACGCGGCCAAGCTCGCGGCCGATGCGCGGCTGGAGTGCAAGATCTGCTGGTGGGTCTACGACCCGGCCGAGGGCGACCCCACGTGGCAGATCCCCGCTGGCGTCGCCTTCACCGCCCTACCCTCGCACTGGCGTTGCCCGCAATGCGACGGCGACGCCGACCAATTCATGGTGCTGTGACATGCAGGCCCTCGCACAACTCGAAGCCGTCTACCGCGACATCGCCGCCACCCGCATGGCCGGCCTGCCGCTGGTGCATGCCACGCTGCGCGTGCAGGCCAAGGGCTTCAAGGCAGAGGGCGACGTCGCCACCGGTGTGCTGGTCACGCCGTGGTGCATGAACCTGCTGCGCCTGCCGCTGCGGGTCGAAGCCACCACCGAGATGCTCGCGCCGGGCCACCGCGCCGCGCGTGATCTGGGCGAGCACACCTTCGAGTTCACCGGCGCCGAACTGCCGGCGCTGGGCCGCTTCGAGCAGTGTTCGCTGTTCTCGCCGATGTTCGCGTTCGCCGACCAGGCCGCGGCCGTGGCCACCGCCCAAGAGGTGTTGCGGCTGTTGCGGCCCTCTCGTCCGGCCAGGGTCGAGGTCCCGGCGCGGCGACGTTTCCTGTTCGGCCGGGGCAGCGCCCATGGCTGACGCCGCGGCCCTGTTCGGCAGCGTGCGGCTGCGCGTGGCCGCCGGCCTGCCGGCCATCGACAGCCCGCGCGCCGCGCTGGCCCCCCGGCTCGCCCCCGGCCGCCCCACCGCGGCCTGGCCCGACCTGGTGGGCCGGCTCTTCACGCTGTGCGGCTCGGCCCACCAGTTCTGTGCCGAGCGCGCGATCGCCGCGGCGCGTGGCGATCGCTCGCCCGCCACGCCGCTGCAGCGCGAACGCCTGCGCCAGGCCACGCTGCGCGACCAGCTGCAGCGCATCGTGCACGACTGGCCGCGCCAGCTGCCCCGGCAGCCCCGCCACGACCCGCAGCACACCGCGCGGCAGCTGCACGGCTGGCGGGCCGAGCAGTGGCTCGGCGAACCCGCCGCGCATTGGCTGCAGCGCCATCTGCAAGACCCGCACGACGGCATCGCCGCGTGGGTGCGATGTCCGTCGTCGACCGGCCCGCTGGCCGCGCTGCTGCGCCCGCTGCTGGCGTTGCAGCTCGACACGCTGGCCGTGCCCGACGTCGCGCTGCGGCTGCGCGAACATGACCTGCCCGCGCTGGCCGCCGCGATGACGACACCCGGCTTCTGCCTGCAGCCGCACTGGCAGGGCCAGGCGCGCAGCACCGGCCCGTGGAGCCGCCACGCCGACGCCCCGCCGCCCGCCACCGCCTGGCACCTGCTGCTCTCGCGCGTCGTCGACCTGCTGCAGCTGGCCGCCCCGGCGGGCGCCCACCGGCTCTGGCACGGCGCGCTGCCGCTGGCCGAGGGCGAAGGCCTGGCGTGGTGCGAGATGGCCCGCGGGCTGCTCGTGCACCACGTGCGCCTCGCGCCCGACCACGAGCACCTGGCCAGCAGCCACGTGCTCGCCCCCACCGAGTGGAACTGCCACCCACGCGGCGCGCTGGCCCAGGCGCTGGCCCGGCTCGATGCGCACCGGCCGGCCGACGAGCTGCAGGACACCGCCCGCGCGCTGGCCGTCGCGTTCGACCCCTGTGTCGACTTCACGCTGCAACTCCCCGACACTCCGGCCACGATCGAAGCAGTCCGGGGGCCCTGCCATGCATGAACTCAGTCTCGCCGGCGGCATCGTGCGGGTCGTCGAAGACGCCGCCGCCCGCGAAGGTTTCACCCGCGTTGCGCAGCTGCGCCTCGAAGCCGGTGCACTGGCCGGGGTCGACACGCGCGCGCTGCGCTTCGCGCTCGAAGCGAGCCTCCCCGGCACCTGCCTCGAAGGTGCCGAGGTGCTGATCGACGAACCGCCCGGCACCGCCTGGTGCCTGCGCTGCGCCCACGCGGTGCCCATCACCACCCGCCTCGACCCCTGCCCCGACTGCGGTGGCCACCAACTGCAACCCACCGGCGGCACCGAACTGCGCGTGCTCGACCTGGTCGTCCACGACTGAAAGGACCCTCCCATGTGTGTCGTCTGCGGCTGCGCTGCGCCCGGTCCCGTCCAACACCAACATCCCCACCAACACGCGCACACCGCCAGCGGCGACCTGCACTACGGCACCGGCGCCGCGCGTGTCTCGGTGCCCGGCATGAGCCAGGCCCGCGCGATCAAGCTCGAGGCCGACGTGCTCGGCGCCAACAACGCCATCGCCGCCCAGAACCGGGCTCACTTCATGAGCCACCACGTCAGCGCGTACAACCTCGTCTCCAGTCCCGGCTCGGGCAAGACCACGCTGCTGTGCGCCACCATCGAGGCGCTGAAGCAGCGTGCCCCCGGCCTGCCGGTGGCCGTGATCGAAGGCGACCAGCAGACCACCCATGACGCCGACCGCATCCGCGCCACCGGCGCGCCGGCGATCCAGGTCAACACCGGCAAGGGCTGCCACCTCGATGCGCCGATGGTGGCGGATGCTTTTGCGCACTTGCACCACCACGCTCATCATGACCACGAACCTTCATTGCTTTTTATCGAGAACGTGGGCAATCTGGTGTGCCCCGCGATGTGGGACCTCGGCGAACGCGCCAAGGTCGCGGTGCTGTCGGTCACCGAGGGCGAGGACAAGCCGCTGAAGTACCCCGACCTCTTCGCCGCCGCATCCCTGATGGTGCTGAACAAGACCGACCTGCTGCCGCACCTCGACTTCGACGTCGCGCAGTGCATCGACTACGCGCGCCGCGTGAACCCCGGCATCGAGGTGCTGCTGGTGTCGGCGAAGACGGGCGTCGGCATGGACGCCTGGCTCGACTGGCTGCTGCAGGCATGAGCTTCACCACCGTGGCCCTGCCGACCGCTGCACCCCGGCGGGTGCTGGCCTTCGGCGCCTGGCTGAAAAACGCCGCCGGCCTGCTGGAAGGCGACCGGTTCGTGCTGTCGCCGAACCACGGTGACCTCGGCACGCCCGAGGCCTGCGGGGCGCTGGACCGTTCGATCGAGCAGCTCGCCACGCAGGCCGGCGGCCCGGTCGACGCGGTCGCCCACGACCTGCACCCGGACTTCTACAGCACCCACCTCGCGCACCGCTGGGCCGCGCGGCTGGGCGTGCCGGCTTATGCGGTGCAGCACCACCACGCGCACATCGCGGTGGTGCAGGCCGAAGCCGGCCTGGGCGACGTGATCGGCCTGGCGCTCGATGGCGTCGGCCTCGGCAGCGACGGCACCTCGTGCGGCGGCGAGCTGTTGCGCTGCAGCGCCACCGGCTTCGAACGGCTCGACCATTTGCCGCCGCTGTTACTGCCCGGCGGCGACATCGCCGCACGCGAACCCTGGCGCATGGCCGCCGCCGTGATGACGACGCTCGGCCAGCGCGACCAGATCGAGCCGCGCTTCGCGCCGGTGGTCGGCGAACAGGCCGCGCGCATCGTCGCCACGCTGCTCGGTCGCGGGCTGAACTGCTCCGTCACCACCAGCGCCGGCCGCTGGTTCGATGCCGCCGCCGGCGTGCTGGGCTTGAGCGTGCGGCAGGCCGAAGAGGCCGAGGCCGCGCTGGCGCTCGAACGCGCGGCCACCGTGTGGCTCGACACCCATCCCGCACCCGACCGGCCGCCACAGGCCGACCTCGACCTGAGGCCGCTGTTCGCCGACCTGCTCGCGCTGCCGGCAGCGGCGCAGGCCCAAGGCGCCGCGCGGTTCCACATCGCGCTGGCCCAGGGCCTCGTCGCGGAGGCCCGCGCTGCGGCCACGCGGCACGGCCTCACCCACGTCGTGCTCGGCGGCGGCTGTTTCTTCAACCGGCTGCTGTCGCAGCGTGTCACCACCGGCCTCGAAGCCGCCGGCCTGCAGGTGCACCGCCCCACCGCGCTGAGCTGCGGCGACGGCGGCCTCGCGCTCGGCCAGGCCTGGGTCGCCGCCCACCGGCGCGGCCGTTCCACCTGACCCCACCCAAGGACCTCCCATGTGCCTGGCCCTCCCCGCCCGTGTCGTGTCGCTGCTCGACGCCGGCATGGCCGTCGTCGACCTTGGCGGCGTCCAGAAAGAGATCTCGGTGGCGCTGACGCCCGACACCCGCATCGGCGACTACGTCATCGTTCACGTCGGCCACGCCATCGGCCAGATCGACCCCGAGGAGGCGCAGCGCACGCTGGCGCTGTTCGCGGAACTGGCAGAGAAGGAGACACGATGAAGTACATCGACGAATTCCGCGATGGCGCGCTGGCGCGGCAGATCGCCGCGCGCATCGCCGCCGAGGTGCAGCCCGGCCGGCGCTACCACTTCATGGAGTTCTGCGGCGGCCACACGCACGCGATCTCGCGCTACGGCATCACCGAGCTGCTGCCCGCCGCGGTGCGCATGGTGCACGGGCCGGGCTGCCCGGTGTGCGTGCTGCCAATCGGCCGCATCGACCAGGCCATCCACCTGGCGCTGGAGCGCGGGGCCATCGTCTGCACCTACGGTGACACGATGCGGGTGCCTGCATCGCGGAATTTGTCGCTGATGAAGGCCAAGGCCCGCGGCGGCGACATCCGCATGGTGTATTCGGCGGCCGATGCGCTGAAGGTGGCGCGCCACCACCCGGACCGCGAGGTGGTCTTCTTCGCGATCGGCTTCGAGACCACTACGCCGCCCACCGCGCTGGTGGTGCAGCAGGCCGCACGCGAAGGTATCGCGAACTTCAGCGTGCTGTGCTGCCATGTGCTCACGCCGGCGGCGATCACGCACATCCTCCACTCGCCCGAAGTGGCGCAGTACGGCACCGTGCCGCTCGACGGCTTCGTCGGTCCGGCGCATGTCAGCATCGTGATCGGCTCGGCGCCATACGAGCCGTTCGCGGCCGCGTACGCGAAGCCCGTCGTGATCGCCGGCTTCGAGCCGCTGGACGTGATGCAGGCCATCCTGATGCTGGTGCGCCAGGTCAACGACGGCCGCGCCGAGGTGGAGAACGAGTTCACCCGCGCCGTCACGCGCGACGGCAACGCCGCCGCGCAGGCCGCGGTGGCCGACGTGATGGAGCCCCGCAGCGAGTTCGAATGGCGCGGCCTGGGCCTGGTGCCCACCAGCGCATTGAAGATCCGCGAACGCTACGCCACCTTCGACGCCGAGCGCCGCTTCGACCTGCGCTACCAGGGCGTGCCCGACCACAAGAAGTGCGAGTGCGGCGCCATCCTGCGTGGTGTCAAACGGCCGACCGACTGCCAGCTGTTCGGCACCGTCTGCACGCCCGAGACGCCGATGGGCTCGTGCATGGTCTCCAGCGAAGGCGCCTGCGCGGCGCACTACAGCTATGGCCGGTTCCGCGACATCCCGGTGGTGGCGGCATGACCGACGGGATGGGTTGTTCTGTGGGAGCGGCTTCAGCCGCGATTCACGCCCCACCACGAGCCCATCGCGGCTGAAGCCGCTCCCACAGAAGACGACCCCATGAGCAGCCAACCCTACGTCCGCCCGATCGACTTCAAGCACGGCCGCATCGACATGAACCATGGCGCCGGCGGCCGTGCCAGCGCGCAGCTGATCGCCGAGCTGTTCACGAAGGCTTTCGACAACCCCGCGCTGCGCCAGGGCAACGACGCCGCGCTGCTGGCCGCGCCGCCGCCCGGTCACCGGCTGGTGATGGCCACCGACGGGCATGTGATCTCGCCGCTGTTCTTCGCCGGCGGCGACATCGGCGCCCTGTCGGTGCACGGCACGCTGAACGACGTGGCGATGCTCGGCGCCACGCCGTTTGCGCTGAGCGCCAGCTTCATCCTCGAAGAAGGCTTTCGGCTCGCCGACTTGCAGCGCATCGTGCAGTCGATGGCGCGTGCCGCGGCCGAAGCCGGCGTGCCCATCGTCACCGGCGACACCAAGGTGGTCGAACAGGGCAAGGGCGACGGCGTGTTCATCACCACCACCGGGCTGGGCTGGGTGCCGATGGCACGCGACATCGGCGGCGCCAACGCCCGCCCCGGCGACGTGGTGCTGCTCAGCGGCACGATCGGCGAGCACGGTGTCGCGGTGCTGTCGCAGCGCGAATCGCTGGCCTTCGACACGCAGGTGCAGAGCGACACCGCCGCGCTGCACAGGCTGGTGGCGGCGATGCTGGCCGCGGTGCCCGAAGGCAGCGTGCGCACGCTGCGCGACCCCACCCGCGGCGGCCTCGGCACCACGCTGAACGAGATCGCGCAGCAGTCCGCGGTCGGCATCGCGCTCGACGAGGCCGCGATCCCGGTGCAGCCGCAGGTCGAGGCCGCCTGCGAGCTGCTCGGGCTCGATCCGCTGTACATCGCCAACGAGGGCAAGCTGGTGGCCGTCGTCGATGCGGCGGTGGCCGACACGCTGCTGGCGGTGATGCACGACCACCCGCTGGGCCGCCGCGCCGCGCGCATCGGCACCGTGCAGGCCGATGCCCACCGCTTCGTGCAGATGGTCACCCGCTTCGGCGGCCGCCGCGTGGTCGACTGGCTCAGTGGAGAACCGCTGCCGCGGATCTGTTGAACGCAGCCACAATCAAGGCGCCATGAACGCCCCCGACGCCTGGGCCGCGCCCACCGACCCGCTCCACGCCGACCTGCCCCGCGTGCTGGTGGTCGACGACGAGCCCCGTTCGCTGGAATCGATCCGCCGCACGCTGGACGACGACTTCCACGTGCTCACCGCCAGCAGCGCCGCAGTGGCGCGCGAACTGCTGATCCAGCAGCCGGTGTCGGTGATCCTGTGCGACCAGCGCATGCCCGGGCTCACCGGCGTCGAGTTCCTCGGCGAGGTGCGCGAGCGCTGGCCCGATGTCGTGCGCATTGTCGTCTCCGGCTACACCGATGCCGACGACATCATCGAGGGCATCAACTCGGCCGGCATCTTCCGCTTCGTGCTGAAGCCGTGGGCGCCCGACCACCTGCTGCAGGTGGTGCGCGACGCGGTGGACACCCGCGGCGCGCACCACGACCTGCAGCGCCTCGAACGCGAACTGCGCGCCGGCGCGCCGGTGCTCAAGCGCAAGAAGGCCGAGCGGCAGCACCAGGTGCAGTCGGCCTTCTGCTTCGACCGCATGGCCCGCGTGCCGGGCGGCCCGGTGGACGCCGTGTGCACGATGGCGCAGCGGGTCGCGCGCTACGACCTGTCGGTGCTGGTGCAAGGCGAGTCCGGTTCGGGCAAGGAGCTGCTGGCGCGTGCGATCCACTTCGCCAGCCCGCGCGCGGCCGGTGCGTTCGTGGTCGAGAACTGCGCGGCCATCCCCGACACGCTGCTCGAGTCGGAACTCTTCGGCCACAAGCGCGGCGCGTTCACCGGCGCGTTCGAAGACCACGCCGGGGTGTTCCAGCGCGCCCACGGCGGCACCGTGTTCCTCGACGAGGTGGGCGACACCTCGCCCGCCTTCCAGGTGCGCCTGCTGCGCGTGCTGCAGGAAGGCGAGCTGCGCCCGGTGGGCTCGACCCGTGCGATCCCGGTCGACGTGCGCGTGATCGCCGCCAGCCACCGCACCCTCGAAGAGGAGGTGCGCGCCGGCCGCTTCCGTGAAGACCTGTACTACCGCCTCTCGGCCGTGACGCTGACGATGCCGCCGCTGCGCGAACGGCTGGCCGACGTGGTGCCCATCGCCGAGCGGCTGCTGGCCGAGGTGGCGCAGCAGTTCGGCCTGGCCGACGTGGCGTTTGCCGACGACACCCTCGCCTGCCTGATGGGCTACGGCTGGCCCGGCAACACCCGCGAGCTGCGCAACGAGATCGCCCGCGCGGTGGCCTTGTCGGAGCCGCACGACGGCGCGGTCACCGTGCACGCGGCGGCGTTCTCCAGCAAGGTGCTGCAGGGCCAGGTGCCCACGATGCCGGCAGCCGGCGCATCGCTGCCGGCCAGCGGCACGCTGGCGCAGCGGCTCGACGCGATGGAGGCCGCGCTGCTGCGCGAGGCGCTGCTGCGGGCGCACTGGAACAAGTCGAAGGTGGCGCGCGAGCTGGGCCTGTCGCGCGGCGGCCTGGCCAGCAAGCTGGCGCGCCACGGCATCGACACGACGAAGGGCGCGACATGACGATGTTGAACGTGCTCTGGCTGCAATCGGGCGGATGCGGCGGCTGCAGCATGTCGCTGCTGTGCGCCGACACGCCCGACTTCCAGCGCCAGCTTCAGGCCTGCGGCGTGCACCTGCTGTGGCACCCGTCGCTGTCGATCGAGACCGGCCACGAACTCACCGCGCTGCTGCAGCGCCTGCTCGATGGCGACGAACGGCTCGACGTGCTCTGCATCGAGGGCGCCGTGCTGCGCGGCCCCCACGGCACCGGCCGCTTCCACGTGCTGGCCGGCACCGACCAGCCGATGATGGCGTGGATCGAACGCCTCGCCGCGGTGGCCGGCCACGTCGTCGCGGTGGGCAGTTGCGCAGCCTGGGGCGGCATCAGCGCCACCGGCGCCAACCCCACCGAGGCCTGCGGCCTGCAGCACGACGACGAACGTGTCGGCGGCCTGCTCGGCGCGGCGTGGCGCGGCCGCGCGGGTCTGCCGGTGGTCAACGTCGCCGGCTGCCCCACGCACCCGGGCTGGGTGCTCGACACGCTGGCCGCGCTGTCGCACGGGCTGATGACCGAACGCGACCTCGACGCGCTGCAGCGCCCGCGCTTCTATGCCGACAAGCTGGTGCACCACGGCTGCACCCGCAACGAGTTCTACGAGTTCAAGGCCAGCGCCGAAGCGCCGTCCGACCTTGGCTGCATGATGGAGCACATGGGCTGCAAGGGCACGCAGGCGCATGCCGACTGCAACACCCGGCTGTGGAACGGCGAAGGCTCGTGCACGCGCGGCGGGTATGCCTGCGTGAGCTGCACCGAACCCGGTTTCCAGGACCCCGGCCACGCGTTCGACCGCACGCCCAAGCTCGCCGGCATCCCGATCGGCCTGCCCACCGACATGCCGAAGGCCTGGTTCGTCGCGCTGGCGTCGCTGTCGAAATCGGCCACACCGAAACGCGTGAAGGACAACGCGACGGCCGACCACATCGTCGTGGCGCCGGCGATCCGCAAGACGAGGCTCAAGTGACCCGCCTGATCGTCGGCCCGTTCAACCGCGTCGAGGGCGACCTCGAGGTGCAGCTCGACATCGCCGATGGCCACGTGGCCTCGGCACGCGTGGTGGCGCCGATGTACCGCGGCTTCGAGCAGATGCTCGTGGGCCGCGACCCGATGGACGCGCTGGTGATCGTGCCGCGCATCTGCGGCATCTGCTCGGTGTCGCAGTCGGTGGCGGCGGCCCGTGCGCTCGCTTCGCTGGCCGGCGTGCAGCCGCCGGCCAACGGCCGGCGGGCCACGCACCTGATGCTGGCCACCGAGAACCTGGCCGACCACCTGAGCCACTTCTACCTGTTCTTCATGCCCGATTTCACCCGGCCCTGTTACGCCGGCCGGCCGTGGCATGCCGAGGCGGTGCGCCGCTTCGATCCGCGCGAAGGCGCGCACAGCCGCGCGGCCACCGCGGCGCGGCAGCGCTGGTTCACGCTGCTGGGCACGCTGGGCGGCCGCTGGCCGCACACGCACACGGTGCAGCCGGGCGGCTCGGCGCGCGCCATCGAGCCGGCCGAACGGCTGCGCCTGCTCGGCAAGATCGCCGAGTTCCGCGCCTTCGCCGAGGAAACGATTTTCGGCGCGCCGCTCGACGAGGTGCTCGCACTGCCCGACGAGGCCGCGCTGCAGGCCTGGTGCGACCACCAGGACCGTGGCGACCTGCGCTTCTTCCTGCACATCGCCGACGACCTACAGCTCGAACGCCTCGGCCCCGGCCCCGGCCTGCTGATGAGCTACGGCGCCTACCCGAACGGCGACGGCACGCATGCGTTCTCGCAGGGCCTCTGGCGCCAAGCCACCGCAGCGGTCGAACCGCTCGACCCCCGCGGCATCGTCGAAGACCTGACCCACACCCGCCTCGCCGGCCCGGCGCTGCACCCGGCCGAGGGCCAGACCCATCCCGACCCCGACAAGCCCGGCGCCTACACCTGGAACAAGGCGCCGCGGCTGCGCGGCGAGGTGGTCGAGACCGGCGCGGTGGCACGCCAGACGATCGACGGCCAGCCGCTGGTGCGCGCCGCGGTGGCCCGCAGCGGCACCCACGTGCGCACCCGCGTGCTGGCGCGGCTCATCGAGATCGCCCGCATCGTCACCCTGATGCCGCAGTGGCTGGCCGCGCTGGAGGCCGATGCGCCGTACCACGCCGAAGGGGCGCTGCAGGACGGCGCCGGCATGGGCCTCAACGAAGCCGCGCGCGGTGCGCTCGGCCACTGGATCGACGTGCGACAGGGCCGCATCGCCAACTGGCAGATCGTCGCGCCGACCAGCTGGAACTTCTCGCCGCGCGATGCCGTCGGCACGCCGGGTGCGCTGGAGGCCGCGCTGGTCGGCGCACCCGTGGGCGACGGCGAGCAGGCGCCGGTGGCGGTGCAGCACATCGTGCGCTCGTTCGACCCGTGCATGGTCTGCACGGTGCACTGAATGCCGCAACGCCCTCCCCCCCAAGTGCCCACCGGTCCGGAAGGCATCGACGAGGCCACCTGGCTCGACGTCATCCAGAAGATGGACGAGGTCTACAGCCAGCTGGTGGCCGACGAGGTGGCGCTGGAGGAAAAGAACGCCCAGCTCGAGCAGTCGCAGCAGTTCATCTACAGCCTGCTGTCGGCGATGAGCGACGTGCTGCTGGCCTGCAACGACCGCGGCATCGTCGAGCAGACCAACGACGCGCTGTGCCAGCTGGTGGGCCGCTCGGACGAGGCCTTGCGCGGCACGCCGCTGGCCGACCTACTGGCCGAGCCCGACGGTGTCGCACGGGTGCTGCACGTGCTGCACACGCCGGCGCTGCGCCAGCACGGCACCGGGCTGGAGCTGACGCTGCGCGACGCGCAGGGCCAGCCCGCGCCGGTGGACTTCAACGTCTCGCCGCGCTTCGATGCCGCCGGCCGCTGGGTCGGGCTGGTGTTCGTCGGCCGGCCGATGGGCGAGATCAAGCGCGCCTACCACCAGCTGCGCCAGGCCCACGAAGAGCTCAAGCGCACGCAGCAGCAGCTGCTGCACTCCGAGAAGATGGCCTCGCTCGGCCGGCTGGTGGCCGGCGTCGCGCACGAGCTGAACAACCCCATCAGCTTCGTGCTCGGCAACGTGCACGCGCTGCAGCGCTATGCCGAGAGGCTGACGCGCTACGTCGCCTTCCTCGAGGACCGCGTGCCCGAGCCCGAGCGCGCCCCGGCCCGTGCCGAAGGCCGCATCGCCCGCGTGCTGGCCGACCTGCCCTCGCTGATGGAGGGCACACTCGAAGGCGCGCAACGCACCGCCGACATCGTCAGCGGCCTGAAGCGCTTCTCGGCCGTGGGCCGCGAGGAATCGAGCCCGCTGGACCTAAACGACGTGATCCAGCGCGCCATCGAATGGGTGCGCAAGGGCTCGACGCACGACTTCACCGTGCACTGGCAGCGTGGCGCGCCCCTGCCGGTGCTGGGCAACGCCGGCCACCTGCTGCAGGTGGCGATGAACCTGGTGCAGAACGCCTACGACGCCGCCGCCGCGGTGCCCGGCAACACGCCGGCGCTGACGATCGATGCGAGGCTCGACGACCAGCGCGTGCAGGTGCACTTCGTCGACAACGGCCCCGGCCTGCAGCCCGAGCACCTGGGCCGGGTGTTCGAACCGTTCTTCACCACCAAGCCGGTGGGCCAAGGGACGGGGCTCGGGCTGTCGATCAGCTTCGGCATCGTCGAGAAACACGGCGGGCGGCTGGAGGTCGGCAATGCGGCGGGCGGCGGGGCCGATTTCACATTGACGCTGCCACGACACAGGGCTTGAAGCGATGTTGGGCGGCCTTTCTGTGGGAGCGGCTTCAGCCGCGATTCGCACCACACCACGAGCCCATCGCGGCTGAAGCCGCTCCCACAGAACACAACACCCGGCAAGAGCAGAGCAGGGCAGAGAGATGCCACACTGCGCGCCATGTCCGCCGCGTCCATCCGCCTGCTGCTCGTCGACGACCACCCGCTGGTGCGCGACGGCCTCAACGCAAGGCTCTCCACCCAGCCGGGCATCGAGGTGGTGGGCGAAGCCGGCGACGCGGCCGAGGCACTGCGGCAGGTGGCCGCGTGCCGGCCGACCCTGGTGCTGCTGGACGTGGGCATGCGCGAGGTCAACGGCATCGAACTCGCCGCGCAGCTGCTGGCCAACGACCCGGCGCTGAAGGTGCTGATGCTCAGCATGCACGACAACCCCGAGTACGTGCAGCGCGCGCTGCAGGCCGGCGCCAGCGGCTATGTGCTGAAGGACGCGCCGGCCAGCGAGATCATCGGCGCACTGCACGCGGTGGCGGCCGGCGGGGTGTTCCTCAGCCCGGCGCTGTCGAAGCGGCTGTTCCGCAACCAGGCGCCGCGGCCGCTGCTGTCGCCACGCGAGAGCCAGATCCTCGCGGCGCTGGCCAAGGGCTGGTCGAGCAAGCAGATGGCGCGCAGCTTCGACCTGAGCGTGCGCACGGTGGACGCGCACCGGCAGAGCATCAAGCGCAAGCTCGGCCTCGAGGGCCAGGCCGAACTGGTCAAGTACGCCGTCGAACATGCCGCTGAATGGGACGCCGATCCCGGCGCCGCCCAGGGTTGACCCTTAGGTAATGGCGCGCGCCGGCACCGCGTGATGCCGACGTAGCCGGCGCATCGCCCGCCCGCGAGACTGCCGGACCGGCCTCGCACGTCGTTTGCTCCCGCGCGGCCACGAACCCAAAGGAGACTCCTGATGTCCGTCCTGCGCCGCCACCTCGTGTGGCTGCTGGTCGCCGTGCTCGGTGCCTTCGGTCTTGCCACCGTGGCCCTCGGCCGCGGCGAGACCGTCAGCGCGCTGTGGATCGTGGTGGCCGCGGTCTGCACCTACCTGATCGCCTACCGCTACTACAGCCTGTTCCTGGCCTACAAGGTCTGGGGCCTCGACGCCACCCGGCAGACGCCGGCCTGGCGCCACAACGACGGCCTCGACTACGTGCCCACCAACCAGTACGTGCTGTACGGGCATCACTTCGCGGCGATCGCCGGCGCCGGCCCGCTGGTGGGCCCGGTGCTCGCGGCGCAGATGGGCTACCTGCCGGGCCTGCTGTGGATCCTCGCCGGCGTGGTCTTCGCCGGTGCGGTGCAGGACTTCATCGTGCTGTTCATCTCCACCCGCCGTGACGGCCGCTCGCTCGGCGACCTGGTGAAGCAGGAGCTCGGCCCCGTGCCCGGCGTGATCGCGCTGTTCGGCGCCTTCATGATCATGATCATCATCCTCGCGGTGCTGGCGCTGATCGTCGTGAAGGCGCTGGTCGGCTCGCCGTGGGGCACGTTCACCGTGGCGGCGACGATCCCCGTCGCGCTGTTCATGGGCGTCTACCTCCGGTACATCCGCCCGGGCCGCATCGGCGAGGTGTCGGTGATCGGCTTCGTGCTGCTGATGGCCGCCATCGTCGGCGGCCAGTGGGTGCATGACAGCCCCGCGCTCGCGCCGCTGTTCACGTTCGACGGCAAGGCGCTGACGTGGATGCTGATCGGCTACGGCTTCGTCGCCTCGGTGCTGCCGGTGTGGCTGCTGCTCGCGCCGCGCGACTACCTCTCCACCTTCCTGAAGATCGGCACCATCCTCGCGCTGGCGATCGGCATCCTGATCGTCGCGCCGAACCTGGAGATGCCGGCGTTCACGCAGTTCGCGCAGGGCAACGGCCCGGTGTGGGCGGGTTCGCTGTTCCCGTTCCTGTTCATCACCATCGCCTGCGGCGCGGTGTCGGGCTTCCACGCGCTGATCTCGTCGGGCACCACGCCGAAGATGCTGGAGAACGAAACACACGCGCGCTTCATCGGCTACGGCGGCATGCTGGCCGAGTCGTTCGTCGCGGTGATGGCGCTGGTCGCCGCCTCGGTGATCAACCCCGGCATCTACTTCGCGATGAACGCGCCGGCCGCGCTGGTGGGCAGCACGCCCGAGGCGGTGGCCGCGACGCTTTCCACCTGGGGCTTCGTGATCACGCCGGACGTGCTGATCCAGACCGCCAAGGACGTCGGCGAACACACCATCCTCGCGCGTGCCGGCGGTGCGCCGACGCTGGCGGTGGGCATGGCGCACATCCTGCACCAGCTCGTCGGCGGCAAGGCGATGATGGCCTTCTGGTACCACTTCGCGATCCTGTTCGAGGCGCTGTTCATCCTCACCGCGGTGGACGCCGGCACCCGCGCCGGGCGCTTCATGCTGCAGGACCTGCTGGGCACCTTCGTGCCGGCGCTCAAGCGCACCGAATCGCTGCCGGCGAACCTCATCGCCACCGGCCTGTGCGTGGCCACGTGGGGCTACTTCCTGTACCAGGGCGTGGTCGACCCGCTGGGCGGCATCAACACGCTGTGGCCGCTGTTCGGCATCGCCAACCAGATGCTCGCCGCGGTGGCGCTGCTGCTGGGCACCGTGGTGCTGTTCAAGATGAAGAAGGCCCGCTACGCGTGGACCACCGTGCTGCCGGCACTGTGGCTGCTCGCCTGCACGATGACCGCCGGCTGGCAGAAGATCTTCTCCGACGACGTCAAGGTGGGCTTCCTGTCGCATGCCCGCAAGTACGCCGACGCGGCCGCGCAGGGCCAGCTGCTCGCCCCGGCGAAGACCCCCGACGCGATGGCGCAGATCGTCTTCAACGACCGGCTCGACGCCGCGCTGTGCGGGCTGTTCATGTTCGTCGTCATCAGCGTGGCGGTGTACGCAGTGAAGGCCATCGTCGCCGCACGCCAGCAGCGTCGGCCGACGGTGAACGAGACCCCGTACGTGGCCTTGCCGGAGGCCGCACGGTGAGCCTGTTCGGCAAGGCCACGGCGCTGGGCCAGGACCTCGGCCAAGCCGGCCGCTACCTGACCCAGTCGCTGCGCCTGATGGTGGGCGTGCCCGACTACGGCGCCTACGTGCGCCACATGCAGGCCACCCACCCGGAGCAGGAGCCGATGAGCTACGAGGCGTTCTTCGTCGAACGGCAGAACGCGCGGTACGCGTCGCGCACCGGGCGTTGCTGCTGAAGGCAACGCTGTGCCTTGGTGCCTTGGTGCCTTGCTCTGTGGGAGCGGCTTCAGCCGCGATTCGTGCTAAGCCACGAGCCCATCGCGGCTGAAGCCGCTCCCACAAAGACAGCCACACAGGGCCAGGCACACAAGGACAGCCGCACCAGGCCCCCGCACAATGGCGCCCATGCGCCTGAAGCACAAGCTCCTCCTGCTCGCCGCCCTGCCGCTGGTGCTGTCGCTGGCGGTCATCGGCTGGGCGGTGCGGCACCAGGAGCGCCAGCTCGCCGAGCGCGAGCACCTGCTGGTGAAGCAGGCCTACATGGCCGCGCGGCAGACCGAGCTGAAGCACTACGTCGACCTCGCCGTCAGCACCGTGCGGCCGCTCTACGCGCGCCACCACACCGACCCGACCGCGCGCGACCAGGCGCTGCGCCTGCTGGCCTCGCTCGACTTCGGCGACGACGGCTACTTCTTCGTCTACGACCTCGACGGCACGGTGCTGATGCACTCGCGCCAGCCCGAGCTGCTGCACCGCAACCTATTGGCGATGCGCGACTCGCACGGCCAGCCGACGATCCAGCGCCTGCTCGAGCGCGCGCAGCAGGAGGGCGGCGGCTTCGTCACCTACGAATGGCACAAGCCCTCCAGCGGCCAGCAGGTCGACAAGCTCGGCTACGTCACCACGCTGCCCGACTGGCGCTGGATGATCGGCACCGGCCTGTACCTCGACGACATCGACGAAACCCTGGCCGCACTGGATCAGCAGGTGAGCCACCACATCGGCACCACGCTGCTGTGGATCGCCGGCATCGCCGTGCTCGGCCTGGCCGGCATCAGCGCCAGCGGGCTGTGGCTCAACCTCAGCGAACACCGCGTCGCCGATGCGAAGCAGGCGCTGCTGGCACGCCAGGTGGTGCAGTCGCAGGAGAACGAACGCGCCCACCTCGCCCGCGAGCTGCACGACGGCACCAGCCAGACGCTGGTGTCGGCCAAGCTGATGGTCGAATCGGCGGTGGACCAGCTCGAACGCGGCGGCACTGCGCCACCCCCCGCACTGGCCAAGGCGTTGACCCGGCTGAACGACGCCCTCGGCGAGGTCCGCGAGCTGTCGCACCGGCTGCGCCCGGCGATGCTCGACACGCTCGGCCTGCCCGCCGCGCTGGCGCTGCTCGGCCGCGAGTTCGGCGAACACGGCGGCCCGCAGGTGCGCCTGCAGATCGACGAGACCGCCGCGCCGCTGCCGGACGCCGTGACCACGGTGCTGTTCCGCATCGCGCAGGAAGCGCTGGCCAACACCGCCAAGCATGCCGGCGCCCGCCAGGTGCAACTGACGCTGCAGCACGATGCCGAAGGCGTGCGCCTGCAGATCGCCGACGACGGCCGCGGCTTCGACCTCGCCGCCGTGCAGCAGGACCCGCAGCGCGGCATCGGCCTGCACAACATGCACGAACGCCTCGCCTCGATCGACGGCACGCTGGCGCTGCACACCGCGCCGGGCCAGGGCACTCGCGTGCAGGCGCAGGTGCCGGCCGAAGCGCTGCAACGCCTGCAAGCGGTGTGAGGGTGCAGCGCAGTCGGTAGCATCGCGGCTCCTTCGTCCACTGCCTTCTCGTTCCACCACCATGGCCTCCAGCCTGCTCGCCCTGCTCGACGACATCACGACGATGCTCGACGACGTGTCGCTGATGACCAAGGTCGCGGCGAAGAAGACCGCCGGCGTGCTCGGCGACGACCTGGCGCTGAACGCGCAGCAGGTCACCGGTGTCAACGCCGAGCGTGAGCTGCCGGTGGTGTGGGCGGTGGCGAAGGGATCGCTGGTCAACAAGGCCATCCTGGTGCCGGCGGCGCTGGCGATCAGCGCGTTCGTGCCGGCGCTGGTGACGCCGTTGCTGATGGTCGGCGGTGCGTTCCTGTGCTTCGAGGGGGTTGAGAAGCTGGCGCACCGCTTCCTCGGCCATGGCGCCGAAGACGACGCCCACGCCGAGCAGCTGCACCGGGCCGTGAACGACGGCCAGGCCGACCTGGTGGCGCTCGAGCGCGACAAGATCAAGGGCGCGGTGCGCACCGATTTCATCCTGTCGGCCGAGATCATCGCCATCGCGCTCGGCACGATGGCCGACGCGCCCATCGCCACGCAGGCCGCCGTGCTGGCCGTGGTGGCCGTGGCGATGACGGTGTTCGTCTACGGCCTGGTCGGCGCCATCGTGAAGCTCGACGACCTGGGCCTGGCACTGACCCGCCGCGGCGGCGCCGCGCGCCGGGTCGGCATCGCGATCCTGCGCGCCGCACCGTGGCTGATGAAGGGGCTGTCGGTGGCCGGCACGGTGGCGATGTTCCTGGTCGGCGGTGGCATCGTCGTGCACGGCGTGCCGGCGCTGCACCATGCGGTGGAAGGGCTGGCCGAGGGCCAGGGCGGCGTGGTCGGCGCGCTGCTGCCCTCGCTGGCCAACATCGGCGTCGGCCTGGTAGTCGGCGCGGTCGTGCTGGCCGCCTGGCAGGGGCTGCAGCGCCTGCGAGGCAAGCGGGCCGCCGCATGACGGCGAAGACGCTGTTTCCGATCACGCTGGCGCCGCGCCGCCGCCGCGTGCTGCAGGCGGTGGTGTTCGAAAGCCTCGCGCTGGCCATCGTCACGCCGGTGGTGGCACGGCTGTTCAACCACCCGCCGATGTCGTCGTTCGTGCTGTCGGCGCTGATGTCCTCGGTCGCGCTGGGCTGGAACTACGGCTTCAACAGCGTCTTCGAGCACTGGGAAGCGCGCCAGCCGTCGCGCGAGCGCACCTGGCCGCGCCGGCTGGCCCACGGTCTGGGCTTCGAGATCGGCCTGGCCGCGATCCTGGTGCCGCTGATGGCGGTGTGGCTGGGCGTCTCGCTGTGGCAGGCGTTCATCGCCGACCTCGGGCTGATCGTGTTCTTCTTCTTCTACACCGTGGCGTTCACCTGGGCGTTCGACCGGCTGTTCCGGCTGCCCTGACCCCCACGCGGCTCACTCTCCGCCCGACACCCGTCCGCGGCCGGCCTTCACCTGGCTGCGCTCGGCCTTGCCGCGCAGCCGCCGCTGCTGCGAGCCCCAGGTCGGCGCCGTGGCCTTGCGCGCCTTCGGCACGTGGCAGGCCTCGTCCACCAGCGCCTGCAGCCGCGCCAGCGCCTCCGCCAGGTTGCGTTCCTGCGTGCGGTGGGTCTGCGCCTTCAGCACCACCACGCCCTCGCCGGTGAGGCGCTGGTCGGCGCGCTGCAGCAACCGTGCCTTCACCGCCTCGGGCAACGACGAGGCCCGCACGTCGAAGCGCAGCTGCACGGCGCTGGACACCTTGTTGACGTTCTGGCCGCCGGCGCCCTGCGCCCGCACTGCCGTCCACTGCACCTCGTCCTCGCGCACCAGCACCCTGCGCTGCGTGCCATGGCCCCTGTCCATCTCGATCCTCCTCTTCCCCGCTGTAACACGGCCGTCCTCCGGCCGGCAAGTGACAACGCTGTGGACAGTGCCAGCACAACCCTGCGGTTGTCCACAGGCGAAGCCGCGACCGGGCCGGTTGTGGTCATCGACTCCCGCGGCCGTCCGGGGTGCCACCCACACCGTTGCCCAGCACCCAAGTGGGCGCCACCACTCGGAAAAACAGCGTTGTCCACAGGCCCGCCGGCCCTCTACTACGATGACTACCTTCTTCAATGACCATGTCGATGTGGACAGTGGTGCAGGACAAAAATCGTCCCTGCGTCGGCCGGGAGGCCGCCCACTGTCGGCCACCGCCGGCACACCTGTAGGAATTGCAGGATGTGTACGAAGTGTTTGAAACCCTGCGACAGGATGTTTCGGCACCTCGGGTGGCCATGGCCGTTGTGGGATCACGACGACGACCCGTCTTGACATCCGGCGGCATCGAAGGTAGCCGTGATAAATCACACATAAGTGAACACTACCTTTGCAAAAACCAGGGTTTGTGCGGTCGCATGCGTAGGAGCAGAGAACCTGCTCGAGAGAGGGAAACCCCGCCTACAAGGACGTACACCTTTCTCCGTCAGGGGAATTCCGACCCCCGCAGCGCAGCAAAAGAGGCGTTACAAGTGCTTGCGGGGCTGTAGGAGAACGCCTTGAACATCGCGGCTCGCGCCGGGTCGGCGGTACTTTTCGGAGTGCCAGCAAGTGGAGGTCCGGCATGTCTCCCCTCACCAAGGAAGCACGCCCGTGGAAGGCCTCACCCTCGCCCAAGTCCCCATCGTCACCCCGGTTGAGACCCGTGCCGATTCGACTGCGCGCCGGCCTGCGCTGCGCGGTCTGCCTCACGAAGACGTCGAACGTCGCCTGATCCAGATCCGCGCTGCCAACACGCACGGCCAGCGCAGCTCCGCCAGCATCCTGATCAACCGCATGTACTCGTGGCGCGGCTACGAGACGTCGCCGCTGCCCGACCAGTCGCCGCCCAGCCGCCTGACGCTGATGGCACACGACCACGACGAGACGGTCGGCACCATCACGGTCGGCTTCGATCAGGGCGAAGGCCTGTACGTCGACGACCTCTTCACGCAGGAGGTCAACGCGCTGCGCGATGCCGGGCACCGCCTCTGCGAGTTCACGAAGCTGGCGATGGACACTGCGCTGCAGTCCAAGCACGTGCTGGCGTCGCTGTTCCACACCGCGTACCTGTACGCCCACCGCGTGATGGACTACGACCGCCTGCTGATCGAGGTGAACCCGCGGCACGTCGCCTACTACCGCCGCATGCTCGGCTTCCAGGTGCTGGGCCCGGCCCGCCTGAACCGGCGTGTCAACGCACCGGCCGTGCTGCTGTGCCTGGACCTGTCGCACTCGCGCGCGCAGATCGCCAAGCTGGGCGGCCTGCAGGAAGCCGCCGTCGGCGAACGTTCGCTGTACCCGTACTTCTTCTCGCCGCGCGAGGAAGCCGGCGTGATCGGCCGCATGGTCGGCTCGCTGCCGCGCCCGGCCGACCAGCCGCTGGCCGCCTGAGCCGGGTCCGGGTCAGCCGCCGCCGTGGAAGGTGGCGACCACGGCGTGCAGCAGCACGCCCACCAGGCCGCCCACCAGCGTGCCGTTGACGCGGATGAACTGCAGGTCGCGGCCGATCGCGAGTTCGATGCGCTCGGTCATCTCCTCCTTGGACCACGTGTCGATCTGGCGCTGGATGTAGGCCGCCACCTGGCCGCGGTTGCGGGCCACCAGCGGTTCGGCGGCGCGGCACAGCAGGTCGTTCAGCGCAGTGCGCGCCGCGCTGTCCGCCACGAGGGCCGTCCCCAAGCCTGCCAGCAGGCGTGCCAGCGCCGCCCCGGCGCGTGCGTCCGGCTGCTGCAGATCGTCGAGCAGGCGTTGCCGCAGGTCGGCCCACAGCGTGTCGAGCCGCTCGCGCAGGCCGTCGCTGTGCAGCAATTCCTGCTGGAAGCCGCGCACCCGTGCCGCCCACCCGGGGTCGTCACGCAGCCGCGCCAGCGCCTGCGCCACCCAGGCCTCGTAGCGCTGCCGCAGCACGTGGTCGGGATCGTCCAGCGCACCCCGCGCCAGCCGCAGCGCGCCGCCCTTCACGATGGTCGCGATGCGGCCCGACAGCGCACTCACCAGCACATGGTCCACGGTGTCGAGCACCTGGGCGATCGCCGGTTGCGCGGCGTCGGATTCGAGCCAGTCGACCGAGCGCTGCAGCGCCCAGTCGAGCGCGGCGCGGTGGCGGCCTTCGTCGACCAGCGCCTGCGCCCAGCGGGCGGCGAAGGGCATCGCGTCGAGCCGGCCGAGCGCATCGAGCAGGCGGGCGCGCAAGGCGTCGCGCAGGGGGGTGTCGTCGACCTGCTGCAGCGCGCGGTGCAGCACCAGCGCGAGGCCGTTGCCGAGCAGTGCCCCATGCGCCGGATCGGCCAGCCAGGCGGCGGCGCGGCCGGCCGGGTCGAAGCGCTGCACGTGGCCGAGCACCGCCTCCACCGAGACGAAGTGCGATTCGACGAACTGGCCGAGGTTGCGGGCGATGTCGTCCTTGCGGCGCGGCACGATGGCGGTGTGCCACACCGGGATGCCGAGCGGGTGGCGGAACAGCGCCACCACGGCGAACCAGTCGGCCAGCGCACCGATCATCGCCGCTTCGGCGAACGCGGCCACGTAGCCCCAGGCGGGGTGCTGGTGGCTCAGCGCATGCGCCACCCCGAACAGCACCGCCATCGCCACCAGCAACGCCAGCGCGATGCGCTGCATTGCCCGCAGGCGGCGGCGGCGTTCGAGGTCACGGTCGGGGCTGGCGGTGGAGGCGCTCATCTCTTCGTGTGCGAGGGCAGTCTAGCAACCTATGTCGGGCAACCTATAGTGCGGCTCCCGTCTTCCACCAGGAGAAGCTCCATGTCCTACCGCGTCTCTTCGCTGCTCGTCGCCGCCGGCCTGTCGGCCCTGTTGTCCGCGTGCGCCACGCCGTCGCATGAACACGGGCATGGCCAGGGCGGCATGAAGGGGCCGATCGCGGTGGCGACCCTCACGCCGACGCAGGGCAACGGCGTGCGCGGCGTGGTGGCGTTCCATGCCCACGACGGCCACCTGCTGGTGCACGCGCGGATCTCGGGCCTGAAGCCGAACGGCGAACACGGCTTCCACCTGCACGAGAAGGGCGATTGCGCCAGCGCCGACGGCACCAGCGCCGGCGGCCACTTCAACCCCAGCGGCCAGCCGCACGGCCCGCAGAACGCCGCGCACCATGCCGGCGACCTGCCGTCGCTGAAGGCCGACGCGCAGGGCAATGCGGACGTGCACTTCACCGTCGACGGTCCGTCGCTGGACGCGTCGAACGCCGGCTACATCGTCGGCCGCAGCGTGATCGTGCATGCCAACCCGGACGACTACACCACCCAGCCCACCGGCAATGCCGGCGGCCGCGTGGCCTGCGGGGTCATCGCCGCGCTGCCGCATTGAACCGCGGCGTTGGGGGCCGCGCGCTCACTGCGACTTGTGTTCCAGCTTCTCGCCGGCCCGGTCGACCGCTTCACCGGTTTTCTGCAACCCCTTGCCCACGGCCTGGCCGGTCTTCTTCACGCCCTGCTTGACGGCGTGGCCGGCCTTCTTGGCACCGCGCTGCACCGAGGCCTCGGCATTGGCGGCCGGGCCGCTGCCATCCGCCTGCTGCACTTTTTCCCCGTAGGAAGTGGCGTTGTCGGCCGCGAAGGCGGTGCCGGCGACGCAGGCCAGCAACGCGAGGCACGAGAGAGGGCGTTTCATCAGGCACTCCTGTTCAGCTCGGTGAGGTGCTCACCGTAGTGCGGCGGCCAGGCGGTGGCTGCGCGGCAACGGGCCGCGCCGCTGTGGGCCGGCGCCTACGTGCGCCGCTGCAGGCACGCCGCCTGCCCTGCAGTCGGTACCTTCAACTTTCAGGAGTGACTGATGAACAAGGACCAGATCAAGGGTCGTGTGGACCAGATGGCCGGCAAGGTGAAGAAGGCCGCGGGTGATCTGACCGACAACGCGCGCATGCAGTCCAAGGGCGCGGCGCAGGAGGCCAAGGGCAAGGTCCAGGCCGACTACGGTGACGTGAAGAACAACGTCGCGCGCAAGATCGACCGTTGACCGGTCTTCGACGCGGCGGCGTCGCGGCGCCTCCCGTGGATCGGATCTTGCAGGTCCGGTCCATCGCTCTTGCAGCGCACGAGGCCCGCCATGCCGTCTTTCATCCGCGTCGTCGAAACCTGGGTGCCGTCGCAGGACGGCACCCTGCTCGAATTCCACGAGGGCCTTTACCACGCCGCCCCGCACTTCGGCGCGCTGTCGCGCTCGATGTGTTTCGGCCGCGGGGAAGGCCTGCCCGGTCGCGTCTGGGACGCCGGCCGGCCGCTGCTGCTGCCCCGCTTCGAAGGCTCGTATTTCCTGCGCACCCCGGCGGCGCAGGCTGCCGGTCTTCGGTGCGCGGTGGCACTGCCGTGTTTCCGCGGTGAGGCGCTCGCCGCGGTGATGGTGCTGCTGTGCGGCGACGACACCGTCGGCGCCGGTGCCATCGAACTCTGGCACCACGACCCCCGCATCGGCTCGGACATGACGCTGGTCGACGGCTGGTTCGGCGATGGCAGCGGCGGCTTCGAGGCGCTGAGCCGTGACGCCTACCTGCCGCGCGGGGTGGGCCTGCCGGGCCGTGCCTGGCAATCCGGCGAGCCCGTGCACCTGCCCGATCTGCAGGCCGAGGGCGCGCGCTTCCTGCGCTCCCCCGAGGCCGATGCGGCCGGGCTGCAGCAAGGCCTGGCGGTGCCGCTGGAGACCCGCGCCGAAGCGGTCTGCGTGCTGACCGTGCTGGCCTCGCACCACCTGCCGATCGCCCGCCGGCTGCAGCGCTGGCAGGCCGGCGCGGCCCAGCCGCTGTACGACACCGGCGAGGGGCTGGCAGGGGCGCCCGACCCGCAGCCGCTGCTGGCCGGCGTGGTGGACACCGGCGTGCCGGCGCTGCTGCCGCAGCCCGCCGGCGGCACGGTGCTGTGGCCGGTCACCGCGGCCGGGCAGGTGCACGAGGTGCTGGTGCTCGGCCTGTAGCGCCGGCGCCTCGGCCTTCGCCGCCGCGAGCCTCGACTTCGCGCAGCCTGCGGCCGGTTTCGACACCGCCTTGGCCGCGCTGCTGCCGACCGGGGGGCCGGACCACAGGTCCGGAAACGTCCGACAGGGGCATCGGGCGGCCCCTATGATGGGCCGCACCATGACTCTCGAATCTGACGCCGCCTACCTCGCGCTGCGCTCGCGTGACGCCCGTTTCGACGGGCGGCTGTTCGTCGGCGTCACCTCCACCGGCATCTACTGCCGGCCGGTGTGCCGGGTGCGGACGCCGAAGGCCGAGCACTGCCGGTTTTTTGGCAGCGCGGCCGGCGCCGAACACGCCGGCTTCCGCCCCTGCCTGCGCTGCCGGCCGGAGCAGGCGCCGGGGTTGTCGCGGGTCGATTCGCCGCAGGTGCTGGCCCACGAGGCCGCACGGCTGCTCGATGCCGCCGCGCACCGCGGCGAGGCCCTGCCGCTCACCGTGCTGGCACAGCGCCTGGGCGTGACCGACCGCCACCTGCGGCGCATCTTCCAGGCCGCGCACGGCGTGGCCCCGCTCGACTACCTGCACACGCGCCGGCTGCTGCTGGCCAAGCAACTGCTCACCGACACGCGGCTGCCGGTGGGCGATGTCGCGCTGGCCAGCGGCTACGCCAGCCCGCGTCGGCTGCATGCCGCACTGGCGGCGCGCTACCGGCTCAGCCCCACCGCGCTGCGGCGCACGCAGGCCGCTGCGGCCGACGGCGACGATGCGCTGGTGTTCCACCTCGGCTACCGGCCGCCATACGACGTGGCCGGCGTGCTGCGCTTCTTCGCCCAGCGGGCGATCGATGGCCTGGAGGCGGTGCACCACGGCGTCTGGCTGCGCACGCTGGCCGTCGGGCCGCGCGCCGGCTGGCTCACCGCGGCATTGCAACCCGAGCGGCAGCGCGTGCGGGTGACGCTGGCGCCGGTGCTGGCCCCGGTCGCCGGGGTGGTGCTGCAACGGGTGCGCCAGGCACTCGACCTCGACGCCGAACCGGCGCTGATCGACCCGGTGATGGCCCGGCTGCCCTGCCCGCCGGTGCCCGGGTTGCGCGTGCCGAACGGGCTCGATGGGTTCGAGACCGCGGTGCGCGTGATCCTCGGCCAGCAGGTCACCGTGGCCGCCGCGCGCACGCTGGTGCGCCGGCTGGTCGACCGCTACGGCACGCCGCTGGCCACGCCGTTCGAGGCGCTGCACCGCACCTTCCCCGACGCCGCGACGATCGCCACTGCCGACCCCGAAGAGATCGGCCGCCTGGGCATCGTACGACAGCGCGTGCGGGCGTTGCAGGCACTGGCCGGCGAGGTGCACTCGGGCAGGCTGCTGCTCGACGCCTCGGCCCCGCTGGCGCCCACGCTGGCCGCGCTGCAGGCGCTGCCCGGGATCGGCGAATGGAGCGCCCAGCTGATCGCGCTGCGGGCGCTGGCCTGGCCGGATGCGTTTCCTGCCAGCGACATCGGCTTGTTGAATGCCCTCGGCCATCGTGACGTGATGGCCGCCCGCACCGCCGCCGAAGCCTGGCGCCCCTGGCGTGGCTACGCCGTGATGCGCCTGTGGCAGACGCTTGAAGCCCCCGAGCTCACTGACGTTCGCGACCCCCCAAGGGGGCGCTTGCCTCGGACCGGCGAAGCCGGATCCGGGCAAACCTTGGAGACTGTCCCATGACCGCCCCCCACACTGCCCAAGCCCAGTGGACTTCACCGATCGGCCCGATGCTGCTGACCGCCACGCCACGCGGCCTGTCCGGCCTCTGGTTCGACGCCCAGCGCCACCACCCCGGCCTGATCGACGCGCCGGTGTGTCCCAACGACCCGTTCATCGCGCAGGCCATCGACGAGCTGGACGGCTACTTCGCCGGCCGGCGTGCCCACTTCGACGTGCCGCTCGACCTGCACGGCACGCCGTTCCAGCAGGCCGTGTGGCAGGCGCTGCTGGCCATCGGCCGCGGGGCGACGCTGAGCTACGGCCGGATCGCCCACACGCTCGGTCGCCCGGCGGCGGTGCGCGCCGCCGGCGCGGCGATCGGCCGCAACCCGGTGTCGGTGATCGTGCCGTGCCACCGGGTCGTGGGCCACGATGGGCGGCTCACCGGTTATGCAGGGGGGCTGGACCGCAAGGCGGCGTTGCTGGCGCTGGAGCGCCACGCATGCGCCTGAGAGAGACTCTGTGGGAGCGGCTTCAGCCGCGATGGGCTCGTGGCCTGCAGCGAATCGCGGCTGAAGCCGCTCCCACAAAATGCCGCCTCAGCCTCCCCTCGTTGGTGAGAAACCCGTGCTGAACGGCTTCCACCCCGCCGTCGCCGAGTGGTTCCACACCACCTTCGGCCCGCCCACCGCCGCGCAGGCCGAGGCCTGGCCGGCGATCCAGGCCGGCCGGCACACGCTGATCGCCGCGCCCACCGGCTCGGGCAAGACGCTGGCGGCGTTCCTCGCCGCGATCGATGCGCTGCTGCAGCGCGCGCTGGCCGAGGGCGGCCTGCCCGATGCGACGCAGATCGTCTACGTCTCGCCGCTGAAGGCGCTGTCCAACGACATCGAGAAGAACCTGCAGGCGCCGCTGGCCGGCATTGCACAGGCGCTGGCCGCGCGCGGGCTGCCGCCGGTGGCGATCCGCACCTGGGTGCGCACCGGCGACACGCCCACCGCCGAACGCGAGCGCGCGCGCCGCCAGCCGCCGCACATCGTCGTCACCACGCCCGAATCGCTGTACATCCTGCTCGGCTCCGCCTCGGGCCGCACGATGCTGGGCAGCACCCGCTGGGTGATCGTCGACGAGATCCACGCGGTGGCCGGCAACAAGCGCGGTGTGCACCTGGCCCTCACGCTGGAACGCCTGGCCGCACTGACCCCCTTGCCGCTGCAGCGTATCGGCCTGTCGGCCACGCAGAAGCCGATCGAGACCGTGGCGCAGCTGCTCGCCGGCAGCGAGGCCCCGGCCGAGGCCGTCAAGATCGTCGACGCCGGCCATCAGCGCCTGCGCGACCTGGCGATCGAGGTGCCGCCCGCGCCGTTGGAGCCGGTGATGTCCAACGAGGTGTGGGAACACCTCTACGACCGCCTCACCACGCTGATCGAGACCCATCGAACGACGCTGGTGTTCGTCAACACCCGGCGGGTCGCCGAGCGGGTGGCTCACCACCTGAGCCAGCGGCTCGGTGCCGAGGCGGTCACCTCGCACCACGGCAGCATGTCGAAGGAGCACCGGCTGTCGGCCGAGCAGCGGCTGAAGGCCGGCGAACTGCGGGCGCTGGTGGCCACCGCATCGCTGGAGCTGGGCATCGACATCGGCGACATCGACCTGGTCTGCCAGATGGGCTCGCCGCGTTCGATCGCGGCATTCCTGCAGCGGGTCGGCCGGGCCAACCACGCGGTGGGCGGCACGCCGAAGGGCCGGCTGTTCCCGCTGTCGCGCGACGACCTGGTCGAAGGCACTGCGCTGCTCGACGCGGTGCGCCGCGGCGAGCTCGACCGGCTGCACGTGCCCGAGGCGCCGCTGGACGTGCTGGCGCAGCAGGTGGTGGCCGAGCTGGCCGCGGTCGATGAACTGCCCGAAGACGAGATGTTCGCGCTGGTGCGCCGTGCCTGGCCGTACCGCGCGCTGTCGCGCGACGACTTCGAGGCGGTGCTGCGCATGCTGGCCGAGGGCTATGCCGGCGCGCGCGGCCGGCGCGGCGCGTTGATCCACCGCGATGCGGTCAACGGCGTGCTCAAGGCCCGCCGCGGGGCGCGCATGACCGCGCTCACCAGCGGCGGCACCATCCCCGAGACCGCCGACTACCAGGTGCTGCTCGAACCCGAGCACCATGTCGTGGGCACCGTGCACGAGGACTTCGCGGTCGAGAGCCTGGCCGGCGACGTGTTCCAGCTCGGCAACAGCGCCTACCGCATCCTGCGGGTCGAGCGCGGCACCGTGCGCGTGGAAGACGCCAAGGGCCAGCCGCCGAACCTGCCGTTCTGGATGGGCGAGGCGCCGGGGCGCAGCGACGAGCTCTCCGCCGCGGTGTCGCGGCTGCGTGCGGAGGTCGACGCGAAGCTGACGGCCGGCGACGACGTGCTGCACTGGCTGCAGCACACGCTCGGCCTCGCGCCCGCTGCCGCGCTGCAGCTGCACGACTACCTCGCCGCCGCGTGGCGCGCGCTCGGCCTGCTGCCGACGCAGGACGTGGTCGTGTTGGAACGCTTCTTCGACGAATCGGGCGGCATGCAGCTGGTGGTGCATGCGCCGTTCGGCAGCCGGCTCAACCGCGCCTGGGGCCTGGCGCTGCGCAAGCGCTTCTGCCGCACCTTCAACGTCGAGCTGCAGGCGGCGGCCACCGAGGACAACATCGTGCTGTCGCTCACCACCTCACACAGCTTCCCGCTCGACGAAGTGAAGCGCTACCTGCGCGCCGACGGCGTGCGCGACGTGCTGGTGCAGGCGGTGCTGGCCGCGCCGATGTTCACCACCCGCTGGCGCTGGGTCATCGGCGTCGCGCTGGCGCTGCCGCGCATGATGGGCGGCAAGAAGGTGCCGCCGCAGTTCCTGCGCATGCAGGCCGAGGACCTGATCGCCAGCGTCTTCCCCGACCAGATCGCCTGCGCCGAGAACCTCGCCGGTGAACGCGAGGTGCCGGACCACCCGCTGGCGCGCCAGGCGCTGGAGGACAGCCTGCACGAGGCGATGGACCTGGACGGCCTGGTGCGGCTGCTGCGGCGTTTCGAGGCCGGGCGGCTGCGCATCGAGACCCGCGACACGACGATGCCCTCGCCGCTGGCGCTGGAGGTGCTGTCGGCGCGGCCCTATGCCTTCCTCGACGACGCCCCGCTGGAAGAGCGCCGCACGCAGGCGGTGATGGCGCGTCGTTGGCTCGACCCCGAACAGGCCGGCGACCTCGGCCGCCTCGACCCCGAGGCGATCGCACGGGTGCGCGGCGAAGCCTGGCCCGAGCCGCGCGATGCCGACGAACTGCACGATGCGCTGATGTGGCTGATGGCGGCCACCGAGGCCGAGGCGGCGCCGTGGCGCCACTGGCTGCAGGCGCTGCAGCAGGCTGGACGGGTGCAGCAGCTCGACCTCGGCGACGGCCTGTGGATCGCCACCGAACGCCGCGCCCAGGTGCCGGGCGACACCGTGGCGCTGCTGCGCGGCCGGCTCGAAGCGCTCGGTCCGGTCAGCGCCGAGCGGCTGGCGCAGCCGTTGGGGCTGTCGCCCGGCGAGACGGCCACCGCCCTCGCCGCGCTGGAGACCGAGGGCAGCGTGCTGCGCGGCCGGTTCGACCCGAGCGAGCCCGGCGAAGGCGAGCAGTGGTGCGACCGCCGGCTGCTCGCCCGCATCCACCGCTACACCGTGCAGCGGCTGCGCGCCGAGATCGAGCCGGTGCCGGCACGCGACTTCCTGCGCTTCCTGTTCGCCTGGCAGCACGTCGGTCCCGACCACCGGCTCGAGGGGCCGGACGCGGTGCCGGCGGTGGTCGCGCAGCTCGAAGGCTTCGAGGCCCCGGCCGGCGCGTGGGAGCAGGAGCTGCTGCCCACGCGCGTCAACGCCTACGAACCGGCCTGGCTCGACGACCCGTGCCGCGCCGGGCGGGTGCTGTGGGCGCGGCTGTCGCCGCCGCCCGCCACGCCGGAGCCCAAGGGCCGCGGCGGCCCGCTGCGCACCACGCCGATCGCGCTGCTGGAGCGCCGCCATGCGGCGGCGTGGCTGGGCCTGCCGGCCACCGTGTCGCCCACGCCGCCGAGCGCCCGCGCGCAGCTCGTGCTCGACGTGCTGCAGGCCCAGGGCGCGTCGTTCTTCGACGAACTCGCCGGCGAGACCCGGCTGCTCGGCGAGCCGCTGGAGGAAGCGCTGGGCGAGCTGGTCGCGCAGGGGCGTGTCACCGCCGACAGCTTCGCCGGCCTGCGCCTGTTGCTGCTGCCGGCCGAGCAGCGCCGTGCCGCGGCCGGCGGTGGGCGGCGCCGGCGCGGGCCGGCGATGTCGGGCATGGGCGATGCGGGGCGCTGGTCACTGATGCGCCGGCCGCTGCGCGAGCCCACGCCGGCCGACCACGATGCCGGGGTGGAACACGTCGCCCGCGCGCTGCTGCGCCGCTACGGCGTGGTGTTCTTCGCGCTGCTGGCGCGCGAACCCGGCTGGCTGCCGCCCTGGCGTGAGCTGCTGCGCTTCTACCGCCGGCTCGAGGCGCGCGGCGAGCTGCGCGGCGGGCGCTTCGTCGCCGGTTTTTCCGGCGAGCAGTACGCGCTGCCCGAGGCGGTGGGGCTGCTGCGCGCGCAGCGCCGCGACGGGGCGGGCGACAGCCCCGCGTGGGTCGCCGTGTCGGCGGCCGATCCGCTGAACCTGGTGGGCATCGTCACCCCGGGGGCGCGCATCCCGGCGCTCACCGGCAACCGCGTCCTGTACCGCGACGGCGTGCCGGTGGCCGCGCGCATCGCCGGCACCGTGCAGGCGCTGGCACCGCTCGACGAGGCGACCCGCTGGGAGGCCGAAAAGCGGCTGGTGCGCGCAGCCGGGTTTGTGCCCTCCTCGCCGGGCTGACTTTGGCCCGATGCTGGGTGGGGGAACTTACAGCGCGTTACACCCCCTCCCACAACCTCTCAAGGAGCTTCGGATGCCTTCTTTCTCCCCTGCCTGGTCGGCTGTCTGGGCCCCGCGTGCACAAGCCCTCCTGCGCATCGTGGTGGCGTACCTGTTCCTGCAGCACGGCACGGCCAAGCTGCTGCACGTGCCGCACGTGGCGATGTTCGACCAGCTGCAGCTGTTCTCGCTGATGGGGCTGGCCGGCGTGCTCGAGCTGGTGGGCGGCATCCTGCTGCTGATCGGCCTGTTCACCCGCGAGACGGCGTTCGTGCTCAGCGGCGAGATGGCGGTGGCCTACTTCATCGCCCATGCGCCGCAGGGCAACTTTCTGTTCCCGCTGCTGAACGGCGGCGAGGGCGCGGTGCTGTACTGCTTCATCTTCCTGTTCTTCGCCGCCGCCGGCGCGGGGGCCTGGAGCGTCGACGCCAGCCGCCGCATCGAGTGAGCGTCCGGGGCCGCGGGCGCGCGGCTTGCTGCTGCGCGCCCGGTTCCGTCATCCACAGGAGTTGTGTTCCATGGCCCTCGAGCATGCCCAGCCCGGACAAGCCATTCACCTGCCGCCGCTGCACGAGCGGCTGGCAGGCCACCCCAGCCATGCGCTGATCAAGACCCATGCGCTGGAGCTGATCCACCTGGTGCTGCCGGCCGGGCGCGAGCAGCCGGCGCACCGGGTCTACGGCGAGATCACGCTGCACTGCCTGGAAGGCGAGCTGCACGTGCACATCGAGGGCGCGCCGCCCTGCCTGCTGCGCGCCAACGACGTGGTGCTGCTGCCGGCCAACGTCGAACACGCGGTGCGCGCGGTGCAGGACAGCTCGGCGCTGCTGACCGTGCAGATCCCGCCCGGGCAGCCGGGCAGCGGTTCCTCCACGCTGTGACGGCAGGGGGCGTGAAAACGGTCATCTGCGGGCGGTAACCGGCGGTTATCGGCCCACCGCGCGGGCGCGCGGGCTCGAACAATGGCGGCTGCCACGCCGTCCTTGCCGATCCCGCCATGCGCCCGTTCGAACTGCCCTCCCCCACGTCGCAACCGCTGCTCACCAGCGTCTTCACCGGCCTGCTGATGGGCCAGGTGGTGATGGGCCTGTCGGCGCAGCACCAGGGCTCGCTGGTCGGGCTGGGCTTCGCGCTGGTGTTCCTGCTCTCGGGCAGCGCCTCGCTGGTGCTGTGGCTGCTCGAGCGCCACCGCCGCGAGGGCGTGCAGCGTGCGCCTACCGTGCACCGCTGGCTGCTGATGCTGTCGGCCGGCCTGCTGGTGTCGATCTACCTCGATCACCTGTTGATCGGCTGACGTTCACTGGCCGGGTATCCTTCGCGGCAGCTTGTCTCCCTGCGAGGACCCCCCATGACCCTGCGCCGCCGTTCCCTCCTGCCGAGCGTCGCCCTGCTGGCCCTGGCCCTGTCGTCGGCGCCCGGCTGGGCCGATTCGTTCGCGTCGTCCGCCTCGTCGGCGGCGTCGCAGTCGGTGGGCAGTTCGTCGACGTCGATCGAGAAGTCCAGCGACAGCTCGTCGCGCAACGACGACCGCAAGCAGGTCGCTGCCGGCGATTACGAGGTTGTCGAGATGGTGGCGCTGGCCGAGCGGCCGGGCCAGCTGCGGCTGAAGCTGCAGCCCCCCGGCGGCGCCGAAGGCGACCGTTTCTACCTCTACCTGCCCGAGGCCACGGCGAACAGCGCCGGGCTGGTGCACGGCCAGCGCCTGAAGGCGCTCGAGCGGCCTTACGGCCTGGCGTTCGCCCGCGCCGACGCCGCCCAGGCGCCGTTTTTCCTGGTCGTGCAGGACACGTGGCTGAACGAGCTGCCGTCGAAGGCGGTCACGCTCTGATCGGCCGCGGCGCCGCGCTGGCCGCGGCACTGCTGCTGCCCCTGGCGTCGCACGCCGCCTCGCTGCGCTACTGCGACCGCCCGCTCGACCTCACCCCGACCCAGCAGGACCGCCTGTTCCGCTGGGGCGGCGTGGTGCGCCAGGCGCTGGCGGCCGCGGCAGCCCCGGTGGCGCTGGTGTCGCGCTCCGGCCTCGACCTGCAGCGCTTCGGGCTGCGCTATTCGCATGCCGGCCTGGCCCTGCAGGCCAGCGGCAACGGCCCGTGGTCGGTGCGGCAGCTGTATTTCGCCTGCGACGAAGGCCGCCCGCGGCTGTTCGACCAGGGCCTGTCGGGCTTCCTGCTCGGCATCGACGAGGCCGACGTCGGCTACCTGTCGATCGTGGTGCTGCCGCCCGATGCGGCCGAGGCGCTGGCCGCCGCGGCACTGGACAACCGCACCGCGCTCGGCCTGCTGCACCCGCGCTACAGCGCCAATGCCTACGCGTGGGGGCTCGACTACCAGAACTGCAACCAATGGGTGGCCGAGCTGATGGCCGCGGCCTGGGGCGGCGCTGCCGGCTCGCGCCCCGACGCACAGGCCTGGCTGCGCAATGCGGACTACCTGCCCACCGCGGTGCAGGTCGATTCGCCCTGGCTGCGGCTGGCCGGCTGGTTCGTGCCCTACCTGCACCAGCTCGACCACCCGGCCGAGGCGCGCGCCGCGCACCGCTACGAGATCACGATGCCGGCGTCGCTGGAAACCTTCGTGCGCCAGCGCTACCCGGCAGCGGAGCGCACCGAGATCTGCCACCGCGGCGGGCGCATCGTGGTGCACCGCGGCTGGTCGCCGGTGGCTGAAGGCTGCGAGCCGGGGCCGGGCGACGAGGTGGTGCTGCTGGACTGACGTGGCGGCGAGGAGCTCTGTAGGAGCGGCTTCAGCCGCGATTCGCGCCCTGCAACGAGCCCATCGCGGCTGAAGCCGCTCCTACAGAAAGGGGCAGAAGGGTCTCAGAGCTTGGGAATGCGCAGCCGGCTCACCATCAGCGCCCCCGACAGCGCAAACAGCAGCACCAGCGGGTGCAGCCGCCAGCCGGCGATCCAGACCACGCCGCCCCACAGCTGGTCGTGCAGCGCGCCCTGCATCGCGGCAATGGCCAGCAGCAGCACCAGCACGATCGAGGTCGGGATCGGCGTGCCCTCGAAGTACTTCACCTTGTTGCCGCCGCCCGACAGCGCCTCGGCCGTGACGTTGAAGCGCGCCAGCCGCGACACCCCGCAGGCGACGAAGACCACCAGCACGATGCGGTCGTACAGCCCCTGCATGCCGCAGCCGTAGGCGATGGCGGCCGGCGCCACGCCGAACGAGATCACGTCCGACAGCGAATCCAGCTCGCGCCCCAGCAGCGAGCTGCTCTGTCGCCAGCGCGCGATGCGGCCGTCCAGCACGTCGAACACCAGCGCCGCCGCCACCAGCCCGCAGGCCAGGTAGACGTGCATCACCGCGTTCTGCTGCAGGTAGGTCATCATCGAGAACAGCGCCCCGACGCCGCAGCACGCATTGGCCAGCGTGAACCAGTCGGCGAGGTGGAACTCGCGGATCATCGAAAACGGCTTGGGCTTGTGCGCGCCCGGTGCCGCGGTGGCGGGGGTGTTGGAATGGTCCATGCGGCGAGCATAGTCCGCCCGCAAAGGCCGCTGCAAAAACGGGGGCCTGAAGGCGCACCGGCGGTGGTGCAAAACCTGCTTGAAGCGGGAAGATGTCCACCCCCCTGTCGCGCATGCTGCTGGCCGCCAAGCGCTCCGAGATCGCGGAGCTGCGGCGCCTTGCCGCCCGGGCGCAGCTGGTGGGCGTGGCGGGGCACCTGGTGCACGCGCTGCAGAACGAACGCGGCGCCTCGATGATCTACCTCGCCTCGGCCGGCGCGCGCTTCGGCACGGTGCGCACGCAGCTGCTCGACGACAGCCTGCAGATGGAGCGCCGCATGCGCGCCGCCCTCGACGCCGGCCTGCGCGAGCCGGAGCCGGGCAGCGCGCGCCAGCTCTCGCGCATGGCGTGGGTGCTGGTGGGGCTCGATGCGTTGCCCGCGCTGCGCGAGCAGATCGGCGCGCTGACGATCCGGGCCGAGGAGGCCATCACCGCATACAGCCGGCTGATGGCCGGGCTGATCGCGCTGGTGTTCGAGGTGGCCGACGCGGCGCTGGAGCCCTCGGTGTCGCGCCGGCTGGTGGCGCTGTTGAACCTCGTGCAGGGCAAGGAACTGGCCGGGCAGGAACGGGCGCTCGGCGCGCTGTCGTTCGCTGCGGGGCGGTGCGATGGCGCCCACCAGGGCCGCCTCGCGCACCTGATCGAGGCGCAGGACCGCTGTTTCCAGACCTTCGTCGAATTTGCCGACGCCCCCGCGCGCGCCGAATGGGCCCGCCTGCAGGACAGCCGTGCCGGCGCCCGCCTGGAACGGCTGCGCCGCACGCTGAGCCAGGCCGCGCCCGAAGCCGCGCTCGACCCCAACCTCAGCGACATGTGGTTCGACGCCTGCTCCGAGCGCCTGGCCGACATGTGGCAGCTGCAGACCCGCCTGGTGGCCGACCTGCAGGCGCGCTGCCGCGAGCGCATCGAAGAAGCCGAACGCGAGCTGCAGGACACCGAAGGCCTGGTGCACGGCCTGCTGCAGCACCCGCCCGAAGGCACCTGGGCGGTCGACCGCTTCTTCGAGGCCGGCAACGGCCAGGCCGCCGTACCCGCCGCCGCCGAGGTCGGCCCGCAGCTGGGCCGCTCGATCATCGGGCTGCTGCAGGCGCAGTCGGACCGGCTGGCGCAGATGGAAGGCGAGCTCGATGCCGCACGCCGCTCGCTGCACGAGCGCAAGGTCGTCGAGCGTGCCAAGGGCCTGCTGATGGCGCGGCTGCAGGTCAGCGAAGAGGCCGCCTACCGGCTGCTGCGCCAGACCGCGATGGCGCAGGGCAAGCGGCTGGTCGAGATCGCCGAGGCCACGCTGGCGCTGCCCGGCTTCATCGCCACGCCGCTGCCGCAGGAGGAAGGCCTCGGCGGTCCGGGGCGTTGAACGGGCGACTATCCTGCTGGGCATGGCCGCCACGTCCCGGCGGCCCAGTTCCCACCCAGGAGACGTTCGCATGAAGCTCTACCTCGCCCCCGGTGCCTGCAGCCTGGCCACCCACATCGCGCTGCACGAGGCCGGCCTGCCGTTCGACCGCGTCACCGTCGACCTGAAAACGCGCCGCACCGAAGACGGTGGCGACTACACCGCCGTCAACCCCAAGGGCTACGTGCCCACGCTGGAGTTCGACGACGGCCGCCGCCTCACCGAGAACGTCGCCATCCTCGATTCGATCGCGCACCGCTGCCCGAAGCTCGGCGTCGAAGGCGAGGACGGCCGCACCCGCCTGCTCGAGATGCTGGCCTTCATCTCCACCGAGATCCACAAGCAGTTCGGCCGCGTGTTCCGCCCCAGCAGCGACGCCGAGAAGAGCGCCGCGTTCGAGAAGATCGACAGCCGCTACGCCTGGCTCGCCCAGCAGCTCAAGGGCGATTTCCTGTTCGGCGCGCAGCCCACCGTGGCCGACGCCTACCTGTACGTCACGCTGGCCTGGGCCGAGAAGTTCGGCCACGCCGTGCCCGAGGCGCTGAATGCCTACAAGGGCCGCATGGACGCCCGCCCGGCAGTGCAGCTGTCGCTGCGCCACGAAGGGTTGGTGCCGGCGTGAGCGAGGCCTGAGGCGCTGAAGGCCTACCGTGCGTCGGTGATCCGGCGCCGGTCGGGCGGCGGGTCGCGAGGCTCACGACAGAATCAGCCTCCGATTCCGAACTGCCGCCGATGCCCCGTCCCGTGAGCCGCTCCCTGTCCGCCGCGCCGTACTGGCCCTTCCCGCTGCTCTGCCTGCTCGCCCTGTGGCTGCTGCTGATGGGCGCCACGCCGCCCGCGGTCGCGCAGCCGCAGCGGGTGCCCGCGGCCGCGGCGTCGGCCTCCGCGCCGCAGGACCCTGCCGCGCTGCTCGACGACCTGCGCGGCCAGCTCGACGGCATGAAGAAGCAGCTCGGCAACAACCTGCCGGCCGAGCAGCTGGCGCAACTGCGCGACCGCGCCCAGGCCGTGCAGGGCCAGGCCGAGGAGGCCGCCACCGCGTTGGCGCCGGCGCTGGCCAACGTCGAGGCCCGGTTGGCCGAACTCGGCCCGGCGCCGAAGGACCGCACCGAAGCGCCCGACGTCGCCGCCCAGCGCAGCACGCTGGAAAAATCGCGCGGCCAGCTCGAAGGCCAGGTGAAGCTGGCCAAGCTGATCGGCGTCGAGGCCGACCAGACCGGCGAAGAACTGTCGCAGCGCCGCCGCGCGCACTTCACCGCCGAGCTCTACGAGCGCACGCCCTCGGTGCTGGCGCCGCGTTTCTGGCAGGACCTGCTGCAGGGCCTGCGGCGCGACCAGCCGCGCGTCGGCGCGCTGGTGCGGGAGGTCGGCACCGCCGCCGAGGCCGCGCCGTTGTCGGCCTGGGCCGGCTGGACGGTCGCGGTGGTGCTCGCCTGGGTCGTGCGCCGGCTCGCCGGCCGGGGGCTGATGGCCCTGCTGAGCCGCCGCGTGCCGCCGGGCCGGCTGCGCCGCTCGCTGCTGGCCACCGCCGTGGCGCTGCTGTCGGTGCTGATCCCGGTCACCATCGCCTCCGGCCTGCAACGGGTGCTGCAGAGCGGTGCCACGCCGTCGCCGGCGCTGCAGTCGCTGCTCGAGGCGCTGGTCGGCGCGGTGGTGTTCGGCGCCTACCTGTCGGGCCTGGGCCGCGCGCTGCTGGCGGTGCGGCGGCCCTCGTGGCGACTGCCGAACGTGCCCGACGGGGTGGCGCAGGGCCTGAGCCATGTGCCCACGCAGCTGGCGGTGGCCATCGTCGTGGGCTGGCTCGCCGAGCGGCTGGCCACGGTGGTCAACACCTCGCTGGCCACGCTGGTGGCGTTCAACTGCCTGTTCTCGCTCGCCATCGCCGGGCTGATCGCGCTGTCGGTGCGGCGGGCCCACGTGCTCTCGCGCGAGGCCGCGCATGCCGCCGCCGGCGGTGCCACGCCGCCGCCGCGGCCGCTGTGGGCCTCGGCAGTGATCGGGCTGGGCATCGCGCTGGTGGTGGCCAGCCTGGTCTGCCTGCTGGTGGGTTACGTGGCATTGGGTGCCTTCATCGTCAAGCAGGTGGTGTGGGCGGTGGTGGTGCTGGCCACCGCGTACCTGCTGTGCACGCTGGTCGACGACGCCTGCATGACCTGGCTGGCCGCGCCGCGCCAGCCCGAGGGCAGCCCGGACCCGCTGGTGCACGATGCGCCGCGGCTGCGCGACCAGGCCGCGGTGCTGCTCTCCGGCGTGGCCCGGCTGGCGATCGGCCTGTGTGCGCTGGTGCTGATCGTCGCGCCGTTCGGCCAGAGCCCCGAAGACCTGCTGGCCCGCGCCGAGATGCTGCGCGAGGGCCTGGCGATCGGCGAACTGCGGCTGCAGCCGGGCGCGGTGCTGCAGGCGGTGGCGGTGTTCGCCGCCGGCCTGCTGGCGGTGCGCTCACTGAAGGCCTGGCTGACGCAGCGCCTGCTGCCCACCACCCGGCTCGACCCCGGCATGCAGGCCTCGGCCGTCACGCTGACCGGCTACCTCGGCGGCATCGCCGCGCTGGCGGTGGCGCTGTCGGCGGTCGGGCTGGGCCTGGAGCGCATCGCGTGGGTGGCCAGCGCGCTGTCGGTGGGCATCGGCTTCGGCCTGCAGGCCATCGTCTCGAATTTCGTCTCGGGCCTGATCCTGCTCGCCGAACGGCCGGTGAAGGTGGGCGACTGGGTGTCGCTCTCCGGCGTGGAAGGCGACATCCGCCGCATCAACGTGCGCGCCACCGAGATCCAGATGGGCGACCGCTCGACCGTGATCGTGCCCAACAGCGAGTTCATCACCAAGATCGTCCGCAACATCACCCATGCCGACCCGATGGGGCTGGTGTCGTTGAAGGTGCCACTGCCGGTGGACGTGCCGGCCGACCTGGTGCGCGAGCAGTTCCAGCACGCGCTGGATGCCCACGACGAGGTGATGAAGACGCCCGCCGCGACGGTGCGGCTGGACGGGGTGGACGGCGACAAGCTGGTGTTCGTCGTCACCGGCTTCGTCGCTTCGCCGCGCAAGGCGGCGGCGGTGAAGAGCGACGTGCTGTTCGACGGCCTGCGCCGCCTTCGCCACGTAGGGGTGCTGGGCGGTGGCGCGGCAGCCCCGTCGGCGGACGGGGCCGCGCCCGCCGCAGCGGGCGCCTGAGGTCAGCGGCTTACCAGCCGGCGCCCCAGTAGTCGTACACCGAGCGGCCGTACTTGTCGTCGTAGTCGGGGTAGTTGTCCGACGAGTGCCGCGGCGCCTTCTCCAGCGTGTTCTTGTCGATCGGCACCACGTAGCCGTCCTTGTCGGTGTCGTACTTCAGCATGCTCCACGGCAGCGGATACCGGTCGGTGCCGATGCCGAGGAAACCGCCGAATTCCAGCACCGCGTACCGCACCTGACCGGAGCGCTTGTCGATCATCACGTCTTCGATCGAGCCGAGCTTGTCGCCGGCGGCGTTGTAGACCTTGGTACCTTCGACCTTGTCGGCCGAGATCACCGGATTCGCGATCATGGTGGAACTCCTTTTTTGGGGGGAGGAGCCCTCGCCGTGGCAAACCCCGTACCCGGGGTAGGACGGATCGTTCGTGCGGGGGATTGGCCGTTCGAGGGTTCGCCGTTGAAATGTCACGAACGACAACGAACCCCAAAACGAACATGACGGTCCCCACGGTCTTCAAGGTGCTGCTGCTCGCCGTCCTGGTAGCGGGGGTGTGGCACCACGCCAGCCGCGGCGGCCTGGCCGCGGTCAGCGACGTGTCGGCTGGCGATGGCCGCGCCGGGCTGGTCGAGAAGATCGAGCAGGAGGTCTCGCAAGGCTTTTCGCGCAGCAGCCTGCGGACTGCGCTCGTGTCCTACCGCCCCGTCTCCACACCGCCGCCGGTGCGCAAGTGCCTGCACCGCGGCAGCGTGCTCTACACCGACGAACGCTGCCCGGCCGGCGCTCAGGAAGACACCCTGCGCCGCGGCACCTTCACCGTGCTGCCCAAGCCGGGCGCGCCGGCGGCAGCGGGCGACGACGTCGGCCTGCGGCTGGCGCGTCGCGCCGACGACAGCCTGTTCGACTGACAGTGCTCCGGCGCTGCTCCCACAAACTCCCTCACTCCGCCGGCACCTGCGCTTCGACCAGCTGCTGCAACAGCTGCAGCGACTGCGACCACCCCACGTAGCACCCCTCCAGCGGGATCGGTGCCGGGATGTTGCGCTGCTCGACGTGCAGCTCGGTGCCCACCGACACCGCCTTCAGCGTCACCGTGGTCTCCATGCGCCCGGGCAGGCTCGGGTCGTCGAACACGTCGCTGTAGCGCAGCTTCTCGTTCGGCACGAACTCGAGGTACTCGCCGCCGAACGAGTGGCTCTGCTGGCTGGTCAGGTTGCGGAACGACATGCGGAAGCGCCCGCCCTGACGGGCATCGAACTCGTGCACCTCGCAGACATAGCCGTGCGGCGGCAGCCACTTGGCCTGCGCGGCGGCATCGGTGAAGGCGCGGAAGACACGCTCGGGCGGCGCGCAGAACACGCGGTGCAGGCGGACGGTGCGGTCGGTGTCGGACATGGGATGCTCCTGGCAAAAGGGGGAAAGGATCGGGACGAACACCTTCGTCTCTGGCTGCACGACGAACGGCCGCGGCCGGCCTCGACACACCCGCTACGGCGACTTGCCGTTCAGCGCCCGGCAGCGCGCGATGTCGCAGGCCGTTGGCAGCAGCGCGCGGTACTCGGGCACCGACTTGTAAGAGCGGCCGTCGCGGGTGGTGCAGGTGTGGCCACGGCCGTCGTGGTAGTAGCTCATCACGTCGATGCAGCGGTGCGAATGCGCCATCAGGCCGAAGAAGTGGCCCATCTCGTGGCTGATCGCCATCTGCAGCGTCTCGCCGGCCGGGAAGGTGGGGTTGCGTTGCGCCAGCAGGTCGAACATCGCCTTGCTCAGCCACAGCCGGCGCTGCCCCAGGTCGGCGAGTGCGAAGTTGCCCTGCGTGGCGGTGTCGTCCCAGCGCACCTGCACCGCATCGGCCGGCGCGGCGGCGGCGTCCACCAGCACGCCCGGCACGCCGCAGGCCGACCAGGCGGTGGCCGCGCGCTGCAAGGCCTGGCGCACCGGTGCCTCCGAGAACTGCGGCGGCGCGCCGGCCGGGTGGTACACCAGCCGCACGCTGCCTGCGATCGCGGCGCGGTCCTGGCCGTCGCCCCAGGTGCTCATCTCGCCGGGCAGGCAGCTGGCCATCTCGGCCTCGCGCAGCGGCGGCGCGGCGTGCGCGGCCAGGGCCCACGCGATCAGCGCAGCGATGGCAACGCCCCGCACGCCGCGCCGTGTCATGTCGACAGCGGCGGAAAGCGGGTCTCGTTGCGCTCGACCTTGCGCTGCGCCGCGGCGATCAGGTCGACCTTCATCACGTTGGCCATCTGCACCAGGTACAGCAGCACGTCGGCCATCTCGTCGGCGACCTCGACCTTCTGCGCATCGTCGAGCGATTGGCTCTGCGCCTCGGTGAGCCACTGGAAATGCTCGAGCAGCTCGCCGGCCTCGACGATCAGCGCCGAGGCCAGGTTCTTCGGCGAGTGGAAGCGGTGCCAGTCGCGCGCGGCCGCGAAGGCGTCGACGCGGCGCGTCAGGTCGTCGAGGGAATCGGGCATGGCGCGCAGCATAGCGGGCCGGTCGCGCACGCTGCCCTTCAGCGCGGCGGCACCGGGGCGCCGCGCGACTTGATCGACTGCGTGATGCGGTCGTTCATCGTCTCGAACTGCGCCTTCAGCCGCTCGCACGCCGCCGCGTCGCCCTCGCACAGCGTCGAGGTCTGCACGTCCACCGCGCGGTTCGGGCCGCGGTGGATCACGCGGCGCACCAGCGCCGGCGCGGCCTCGTGGTCGGCCGGCGGGAACGACCACTGCGCCGCCGCCGCCGGCTGGTTGATGATGGTCCAGCCGTCGGTGTGCACGACCACGGTGCCGTTGCCGTCCTGCGCGGTCAGGTCCTGCAGCGCGGCGGCCACGGTGGGGTAGCCGATCGGGGCCGCGGCCGAGGCGGCGGGGGCCGGCTGGGCCACTGCCACGTGGCCGGCCAGCAGCAGCGGGCCCAGCGCCGCCCCGCGGCGCAAAGAGGAGCAGAGAGACGTCATCCGTCGATGGTGGCGCCGTTGCCGGCGCACCGCCATCCGGGTTGGCGCTGGGGGCGCCCGGTTGGGGCTTTACGCGGCCGCAACGTAAAGATCGCTTTGCAAAGCTCAGCCCGCCGCCGCGCTGCGCCGATCAACGGAGCATGCAGATCTCCCTCTCCTCCACCCTCTCGTCGTCTTCGGCGTCGGCCCTGCGGGCACCGCCGAAGGCACCCGATCCCACCCAGGTCTTCAACGACCTCGACACCGACCAGAAGGGCTACCTCACGGTGTCCGACCTGGCCTCGGCCGTCGTCAACATCTCGTCGCAGGGCTCGCAGCTGTCGGCCGACGACGCGCAGGCGCAGGCCGAGGAGATGTTCGCGAAGATGGACAGCGATGGCGACGGCCAGGTGACGCTGTCCGAATTCGAGGACGCCGCCCCGCCAACCCCGCCCGCCGGCAGCCCGCCGGCGCAGGGTGGTGCCGGTGGCGGCGGGGCGCCACCGCCGGCCGCATCGTCATCGTCGTCTTCCCAGACCTACGACCCGGCCGACACCAACGAAGACGGCACCGTGTCGGAAACCGAACGCCAGGCCTACGCGGCCAAGCACCCCACACAGCAGGACACCGCCAAGCCCCCGCCGCCGCCCCCGCGCGACCGCGTGGCCAGCGAAGCCGTGGACACCTACACCGCCGTGGCCAACGCCGCCTGACGCCGCCGGCCTACTCCCCGCCGCCAGGCAACCATCTGCTTCTGCTCTTCTCCTCTTCTCCTTTTCTCCCCTTCTTCTGTGGGAGCGGCTTCAGCCGCGATTCGCGCCCCGTACCATCGGCCACGCCGCGGAACGCCCATTGCCCCGTGGCACCACCATGCCCGCCTCGCCCGTGCTCACCGTCAAGCCCCTGTCGTTCCCTTGGGCTACCGAGGATCCGTTCCTGTTCTGCGTCTACCACCGCGACGACTTCCCGCGCGGCAATGGCGCGCTGGGACCGGCCGCCTCGCTCGCCGGCCGCCAGATCGGCCACGACATGAGCGGCCAGGACGGCTGGAGCATGTACCACGGCCAGACGGTGCCCGGCTTTCCGGCCCACCCGCACCGCGGCTTCGAAACCGTGACGATCGTGCGCCACGGCTTCGTCGACCACAGCGACTCGCTCGGCGCGACCGCCCGCTTCGGCGAGGGCGACGTGCAGTGGGTCACCGCCGGGCGCGGCCTGGTGCACGCCGAGATGTTCCCGCTGCTGCAGCGTGACGCGCCCAACCCGATGGAGCTGTTCCAGATCTGGCTGAACCTGCCGCGCCGCGCGAAGCTGGCGCCCCCGCACTTCACGATGCTGTGGAACGAGCAGGTGCCCCGGCGCCGCCTGCTCGACGCACACGGCCGCGAGGCCGAGGTGACCGTGGTGGCCGGCCGCTTCGCCGACACCCGCGCACCGGCCCCGCCGCCCGATTCGTGGGCCGCGCAGGAAGACGCCGACGTCGCCATCTGGACCCTGCGCCTGGCGCCCCAGGCCACGTTGACGCTGCCCGCCGCGGCCGCCGGCACCCGCCGCACGTTGTATTTCTTCCGCGGCGACGCCGCCACGGTGGCCGACCGCCCGCTCGACGGCCCGGCCGCCATCACGCTGCAAGCCGATGCGGCGGTGGCGCTGCAGGGCGGCAAAGAGACGACGGAATACCTGCTGCTGCAAGGCCGGCCGATCGGCGAACCGGTGGCCCACTACGGCCCGTTCGTGATGAACACGCAGCAGGAGCTGGTGCAGGCGGTACAGGACTACCGCGACACCGCGTTCGGCGGCTGGCCGTTCGACGCCGACGACCCGGTGCACGGCCCCGCCCCGCGGCGCTTCGCCCGCTACCCGGACGGGCGCGAGGAAACTCCCGGCGCCTGAGTCAACTCCCTCTCCCCTCGCGGGAGAGGGCCGGGGAGAGGGGGCAGCTCACCCCCCTACCACCCGCGCCAACCGCTCACTGACCTCCGCCGCCCCTTGCGGCCGCACCACCCGGTCGACCTCCTGCCCGTCCTTCATGAAGACCAGCGTCGGCCACAGCTTCACCCGGAAGCTGCGCCCCAGCGGCCGCCCCGGTCCATCTTCCACCTTCACATGCCGCACCGCGTGCGGCGCCAGCGCCTGCGCGATCGACGGCTGTGCCGCCTTGCAGAAGCCGCACCAGTTGGTGCCGAACTCGAGCACCGTGGCGCCCGGCAACGCGTTCACCTCGTCCCGGCTCAGCGCTTCGGGGGCATAGTGGGTTTCATAGGCCATGGTGCACTCTAGCGCGCTGGGGACAACCGGTCGTGTCCGGTCATGCCTTGTCCTTCTCTGTGGGAGCGGCTTCAGCCGCGATTCGCCCCAGCCCACGAGCCCCGTCAAGCCATCAGGTCCAACGCCGACCCCACCGCCTTCGACAGCCCGGCATACCCGGCCGCCACCGCACTGCCCAGCGTCTCGGCCCCGCTGGTCACGGCCGAGGCCACATCGCCGATCGACTGCCCCAGCGACTCCGCCGCATTCACCGCCACCTTCGCGATCGAGTAGGTGTCGCTCACCGCATCCGTCGCGGTCTCGTACACCGCCGAGGCCGTGTCCTCGATCGTGTCCACCGCATTCGTCACGCCGGTCTGCACCGTCTGCCAGCCCTGCCCCAGCGCACTGACAAACCCCGACGCCGCCTGGCCCAGCGACGACACCACGGAAAGGCTGCTGCTCATCGAAACGCTCCTGGTGAGGAAGAACAAGATGCCTGGGCTATCGACGTCGTTGGCAAGCGGCTTGACGAACTTTGCTCTGCGAAGAACTGTTGCAGGGCGCGCCATCCCGCCCTGCCGCTCGCGTTCTTCTTCTCTTCTTCTCTATAGGTTGTTTTAGAAGGTCGTAGTCGTAATAGGCCCGCCGGCGGGCTGTGGGCAACCCGGTTTTCGGCTGGCGGATCAGCCACTTGCGCCACGTACAGCCCTGTGGGCCGGTGGCGGGGAGACGGCGGGAGAAACCATCAACAACTCTCGTCGGACGGCGAGCACTGTGGAGAACTCCGGCGTTGTGCTGGCGCTGTCCACAGGCTTCTCCCGTTCGCAGGAGAAGCTTCTACGGTGCCGAAACGGGGCGTCGCACACCCGGTTCGGTGTCGTCAATCCCGCCATCTGCGGGGCCTTGTTGACGGGTCATTGCTTGTAAAGTGTTGTTACATGCCCGGCAGTGGATGTTCGGGGCACAAGAGGTCGAGGGAGAGAACAAATCATGTGGCTGCTGGGCCGGATCTGGGCTGTGCTTTGCCTGGCGTTGTTGTTGCACGCCTGCGGCGGAGGCGGTGGGGGGAGCGATGCCCCGGTGGCGTCGAGCGCACCGAGCGCCACGGTCGCCAGGCAGCAGGTCGTCGTGTCGGCCGCGGCTACCGACACTACGGTGCCCTACACCACCGTCGACATCGCCTTGGACAACTTGCCGAAAGAAGGCATCTACCTCGGCGGCCACTACAGCACCAATGGGCTGTCCGCTGTCAACACTGCCAACCCGTCGGCCTCGATGGGCCAGCTGTTGTTGACCTTCAAGCCCCCGTGGACGTTGCCCGACGGCACCTACACAGACCGCATCACCGTGCAGCTGTGTCTCGACGAGGCTTGCACGAAGCAGGTGAACGGGTCGCCGTTCACCGTGACGGTCACCTACACCGTGAGTGGTTCGACATCGGTCACGGCCGACCGCACCAGCGTCGCCCATGCCTCGGGCACGCTGGAAACGGCGGCATCGCCAGCCGAGACCGTCCGGCTCACGCTGCAGGGCCCGACGCCGGTCTCGTCCCTCTATGTCGTGCCCAGCGTAGAGACGCTCTCGAACAGCATCTGGTCGCTCACCACCAATACGGTGTCGCCCAGCCAGATCGATGTCAACATGCGGTTCTACGCCGGTTCGCAGCGCAGCCCGGGCAGCTATGCCGACACGGTGAAGGTGCGGCTCTGCTACGACCCTTCCTGCTACCGCGAGCTGCTGGGCAGCCCCGTGCTGGTGAACACCACGTTGACGGTGTCGGCCGGCGTCGGTGTGGACACCTCGTTGCCCGAGCTGCCGTATGCCGCCCGCACCGCGCTGTCGCACGACGTGGTCGATGCCGAATACAGCCGGTCCCTCGATGCGCTGGTGATGGTCTCGTCGAAGCCTTCCAACGCTTTGATCGTCCATGACCCGGCCACCGGCACGGAGCGGCGCCTGGCGCTCAACCTGCCACCAGCGGCGGTGTCGGTGAGCCCCGACGGCAACTTCGCGGCCGTGGCGCACGATGCCCGCGTCACCTATGTCGACCTGCGGGAGGTGGGAGTCAATAGCGCCTACGCGCCGACCCTCCTCAACGTTTCGTCCAACGCCTCCGACATCGTGCTCGACGGCCGTGGCTATGCGCATGTGATGCCGGCCACCGACCAGTGGGTGGCCGTGCACACGGTGAAGATTGCAACGAACACCGAAAGCCTGGGGACGCAGTTCCTCTACGCTGCCGCACACGGCCGCCTGCACCCCACGGGCACTGCACTGTATGTGGCCAACAACGGCGTCAGCCCCGATGACATCGAGCGCTACAACCTCAGTGGCGACGGCGTCACGCGCATCGCCGATTCACCGTACCACGGCGACTACCCGATGTGCGGCGATCTCTGGTTCAGCGAAGACGGCGGGACCATCTACACCGCCTGCGGCCGCACCTTCCGCTCGTCGACCGACCCCACGCAGGACATGCGCTACAGCGGCACGATGGCGATGTCCACCGGCAACTATGGCTATCGCATCCGCTCGTTGAGTCAGCGCGCCGCCAACAAGCAGATCGTGTTGATCGAGGAAGACTGGTCCCAGTGCAACAGCACTTTCTTGTCCACCGCCACCAGCTGCACCTCGCACGTCGCGCTCTATGAGAGCGACTTCCTCAACCGCACCGCCCTCTACACGCTGCCGCCCATCGAGGTCAGCCAGGTCCGGTATTCGCAGCAGGGCCTGTTCGTCTCGCACCTCGCCAATGGCAACAAGGCCGTGGTCTCGCGCCTCGTCAACATGGCCGACCCGTCGAGCGGCTACTACGTCACCCTGTTGCCAGCCGATGCGTCGACGAGTGCGCCCATGTCGACCACGGCGTCTACGAAGCTGGGCCAGCGCTGGCGCTGAGCCCGTCTGAAGTTTCCTTCCGTTCCAAGCCCTGCGTTCCCATCCCCATGAAAAAGCTCCTCTCCGTCCTCGCGGTGATCTCGCTGACCGGCTGTGCCTATGTCGCGCCCCGCTACAACGCCTCTGCCACCAACGTGGAAAGCCTGCGCAACAGCGTGGCGGCCGGCGGCTCGAAGATCTCGGTTGGCACGTTCACGTCGTTTGAACCGGGCATGACCTCCATCACCTGCCGTGCCGCAGGCCCCGTGACGCCGCCGGACGGTGTCACCTATGAGAAATTCATCGAGCAGTCCATCGTCAGCGAACTGCGGTTCGCCGGCGCCTACGCCGAAGCATCCCCGAAGAAGCTTGAAGGCCGCCTCGACTACGCCACCTTCAACTCCAACATCGGCATGGGCAACTGGCAGCTCGACGTCACGTTCAGCGGCAGCGGCGTACAGCCGTTCACGATCAAGAGCACCTACCCGTTCTCGACCAATTTCGTGGCCGGCGTCGCGTGCAACCAGGTGGCAACCGCCCTGCCTGCTGCCGTGCAAGACCTGATGGGCAAGCTGATCGAACATCCTTCGTTCAAGCAGCTCGCGGCGCAGCAGAACTGATTCGTCAGCCTGGCCCGGTGCGCGCACCGCGCCCAGGCGAGAAGTTTTCAACGCATGACCCCGGCGGCCCTCGGTGGCTGCCTCCTTGCTCGTTTATGGTGCAGTGAGAACATCACCACCAACACGAAGAAGGAGGCGCTGTCATGGCCATCTTTCCGCAGGGAGTCACCCAGATCGCCGCGCGCTGCCGCCATACCGAGGACGGCGGCGCCGAGCGGCGCGTGCTCGGCCAGCTGCAGCGCTGCCTGGAAGACGACTACCTCGTCTGGTACAACGTGCCCGTCGGCACCAAGGGCCGCCAACCGGACTTCGTGATCCTGCACCCCGGCCGCGGCCTGCTGATCCTCGAGGTCAAGGGTTGGCGTGCCAATCGGCTGAACAACGTCACACGCACCGATGTGCAGCTCGATACCGAGCGCGGCCCCGTCAACGTGATCCACCCGATCGTGCAGGCGCGGGGGTATGCCGCCGAGCTGGTGAACCAGATGCAAAACGACGCCGGTCTGTGCCATGCCGCTCCCGGTCCGCACGCAGGTAAGTTGATCGCCCCATGGGGCGCGGGCTGCGTGCTGGCCAACATTGACCGCGCCCGCATCACCGATGGCCAGTGGGACACCCTCTTCCCGCCCGAACGCACCCTCACCCGCGAAGACCTGGCCGACGACCTCGACCCCGCTGCGTTCCAGGCCCGGCTGTGGGGCATGTTCACCGTCACCTTCGCGCACACGCTCACGCTGCCGCAGCGCGACCGCATCCGCTGGCACCTCTTTCCCGAGATCCGGCTGCAGACCCAGGCCTCGCTGCTGGCCGACGACGACCAGCCCGAGACCAGCCCCGGCGACCTGCTGCTGCAGGTGATGGACCTGCAGCAGGAAGCCCTGGCCCGCTCGCTCGGCGAAGGCCACCGCGTGATCCACGGCGTGGCCGGCTCGGGCAAGACCATGATCCTGGTCTACCGCGCCCAGCAACTCGCAGCCACCGCCCGGCCCGACTGGCCCATCCTCGTGCTCTGCTACAACCGCCCGCTCGCGGCCCGCATCGAAGCCCTGCTGCGCCAGCGCGGCCTCGACGAGCGCGTGCAGGTGCGCACCTTCCACAGCTGGTGCCACGACATGGCCACCACCTACCAGCTCGAGATCCCGAAGCGCGGCTCCCAGCCCGACTTCGACGCCCTGACCCAGCGCGTGATCGACGCCGTGGACCACGGCCGCATCCCGCGCGGCCAGTACGCCGCGCTGCTCATCGACGAAGCCCACGACTTCGAAGACGCCTGGCTGCGCCTCGCCCCACAGCTCGTAGATCCCACCACCAACAGCCTGCTGGTGCTCTACGACGACGCCCAGAGCATCTACCGCCAGCCCCGCCGCAAGTTCAGCTTCGCCAGCGTGGGCATCGAAGCCCGCGGCCGCACCAGCGTGCTGAAGGTCAATTACCGCAACACCGCCGAGGTGCTGCAACTGGCCACCGCCACCGCCGGCCAACTGCTCGCCGGCCACGAGCCGGGCGAAGACGACGACATCGTGCACACCGCCCCGCTCGCCGCCGGCCGCCACGGCCCGCTGCCGGTGCTGCTGCGCGGCACCTCACCGCAACAGGAAGCCGACCTCGTCGCCGACCAGATCGCCGACGCGCTGGCCGACGGCGTGCAGCCGGCCGACATCGGCCTGCTCGCCCGCCGGCACGACCTGCTCGACCCCATCGAACGCACGCTGCGCGAGCGCGGCATCGCCACGCAGCGGCTCAAGGGCAAGGGCAGCCGGGAGTGGCAGGGGCACAGCGTCAAGCTCACGACACTGCATGCGTCGAAAGGACTGGAGTTCCACACCGTGGCCATCGTCGGGCTGCAGGCGGTGCCGGATGCGCACCAGACCGAGGATGAGGAGATGCGGTTGTTGTACGTGGCGATGACGCGGGCGACGCATTTGTTGGTGTTGAGCGCTTGCGGGGCGGCTGTGAGCGTTGAACGCATCGCTACAGCGCTGGGTAATCCGCAGCACGAAAAGCGGGCGGCGTGATGCGGTCGTTAGTCGATGAGGTTTGGCCAGGTGCTGATCGGCTGCTTTGCAGCGGATGCGGCCGGTCGCTCCAGCGAGGCGAACTCACGCTGACCGCCACCAAGCAGCTGGTCAGCCTGACGGCCGGCAATGCGGTCAATGGCCGGCAAGACGGTAAATGTCAGTGAAGCGATGTGCAGCGGCCATCCGCGGTACGGCCTTGTCACCCCGGGCGAACGCCGCGTCCCCATCAGGCCGGCAGACGCGACTCGACCCGTTGCGGACGTCACAGTGCCCGGGGATGCCAAACAAAAGCAGACTTCTTGCTACAGCAAAAAAAAGCCCGCCCGCGTCCGCTCACCGCCTGGTTTGGATATTGCATTCAGCGAGACGCAGAGGAGACCGAAAAGTTTTCTACAAGTGCGGACAGGGTGTCGCTAAGTCGTTGCCCAGATATCGCGTGGCAAACGTCCTCTAGGCTCTTCCGCCAAGTCACCCCACGTCGGGGATTAAAAAGGCCAATCTCTGAAAATGTCAACCTACCGCTCGCATACGCTAGTGCGGAATACGTGAGAAGTTGGCGTAGATCAATTATTCGAAACGAGCGCTCGCCTGCCTTGATTTCGTAAAGGCAGTCTCCCTGGATAACATCACCTTCGCATGCAGAGATGAGGCCGCAACCCATGAATTGGGGGCGGAGAATGGTCGGAAGAGTACCGGAAAAGAAGGCGACTTGGCGAATCGCAAGCATGCCAGCCTCTCTCCGGCATACATCGTCGACATCCGCCGCCTTGACCTGTGGCGCTGTCGAAAATCGCGCCACATACTCGATCCCTTCAGGAAGCCTAAGGTTAACGGCCGCCATCACCTCGGACCGCGTGATTGCATGATCTCGCCCGTGCAAATCACAGAATGCCCGAAACGCGGTTTCGTTAACAACTGCTCGCATCCCTTTGGGTGCGCGAGGTACTAGTGGAGGAACGAAACGCTCCACCATCATATTCTCAAGTGTCCAGTATCCGTCAGCTAGCGGTGATACTGCGCTCCAAGAGGAGGAGTAGTGCGTTGCAAATTGATGCTCAGAGATCACAGTGGAACCCTCCAATCTGCGCCCTTTCTGCTCTTGCTCTGACCCGTCCACTCCAGTATCAACTTGTCGAATGGAATTTGATCATTCTTTACTGCGTCGCGCCAGTGTTTGCCTTCATCTCCCAATACATACGAAGCGATCAAAAGAGCGCGTTTCTCCCAGCCTGTCACCGTGGCAAAAGTAAGCCTGCAATTTGAAATCCAATAATCGGCGCGCCTATACGACATGATGAGTATCACATCTCGGCGAATCATCATGCTGGAGCTCTTTTTGTAGATTGCGGCTAAAAGTAATTCGGTCTCCTCAGACGGGTCCGTTGCTAATACCCGAAGGGCAAATGCCAGATTGGCCGGCACTTGGGTGATGTAGGAGTCTGATTGGATCAGCCTGCGCAGTTCCGCGTAAAGAGCGCCCTGCACCTTGTCGGTCAACACGGATATCAGCGAGCGACAAAGCAGCATCACTGACGGAAAGATGGGGTACAGGAGATCGAGGCTATCAAGAAGCGAACGTACCGCGTCGTTCTGCTGTGACTCGGGCAGCAGTTTGATCGCCGGGAGGAGCCGTCTCGTTAAGCCCTCGTCGATTCTGCTCTTCGCAAGTTCGCGGCCCAGCATTCCCACGATGTCGAACTTCCGCAATTCTTCAGCCAACGCCTTAAAGTCGCTTTCCGCGGTTGGGGAATACGGATCGTAATGGATCCGAAGTCGCTTAAAGGTGCGCGCCTTGGCATCGTCAGGAGACTCGCCCTCTGGCGAATCAGCAAAATCCGACGTCGTGGCGAACTCCGCGGCTGAGAGGATGCGAGTCTTAGCTTTTTGCAGTGATAGCCCTTCATTGCTCAGAAGCAGCTGGCTCAACCGCAAGAGCGCCGAATGAGCTGCCTCGCGCGACTCCGCGAAGATAAGATAATCATCGACAAATCGAATGAACTTGATGCCTTCTAGATTCAGGAGACGGTCAACACCGTTTAGCAGCAGTTCACTAAGGAGTCTCGACGCTGGGCCTCCTACAGGCAGTCCATACGATGGTCCTGCAGAGATGGCAGCTACTAGCGCCATGATCCTGTTCACAATCTCGCGCTGTTCGGGCGCGGCTCGTTGAAGCGCGTTTTCAAGGCGGTGGTGATAGATCCGCGAATAGAAGTCGGATATGTCGCAACGAAGAACAAATGGGTGATTCCCTGCGAGCGCCTTAGCGGTGAGTTGAAATTGTTGCCATCCCACGGATTTGTCGAAAATCGTGCCTGCCTTTTCATCCGGCTTGAAACGATAAGAGAAGACAACATTCGCCGCTGCTCTTCGCTGCTCAATGTTCTCTCCGATACTTACCACCAGGGCAAGAAAATATGCGTTCCAGATAGAATCGATCTGGGTGCCTTGCCGGAACCCGCTATGTCCGACTGCTGCCAGCTCCTTGGCGGTTAGAGGCGGCATGGTCGAGAGAGAGCCATCGAAATCTCTGTCTATCGCCTGCAAGAGACCGACTACCTCGGCTGGCTTGTCAAAGAAGAGATGGTTCTCGATGGGGAATGGAAAGATGTCTGTATCGCCGAAGCCGGCGATGTTCTTAACAGCCAATTTCAATATGGCATCAGAGACCAGTGGCATGTTGTCCTCCCTCATGGCAGTTACCTCGCAGCATCGCGCGTGCGATATGGACGATCTTTGCACGTCGCTCAAGTGGCCGCCAGATTTGCAGGGTACCTGAAAGCAGTCGCGAGTGAACGGCAGCAACTGGCCGATGATGTGATTTCTGGCCCGCGGCCGGAAGATGACGTCCGTGGGCGACATCGCGGGCACGAAGGTCAGTTGCCTGGCGGCCCGACGAACTCACGCAGCCGGCCATCAGCGGCCGGTCAATTGGCGCCCCAAGTTCCGCGCCCGACAAGGCACGACTGCTCTGTAGCTACGAGTCTGGGCGGCTCATCGCGAGGATGCGTCAGCCACCGAGCGATCGTAGGGCTGGTACGGATGGCACGGCGTCTTTGGCGGGGACTGCCGTGTACACTTTGACGTGGGAGGGACGGGCTCATCCTCTTACTACGTAAGGGCGGCTCTAATAAATAACGACCTCGGTCGTTGAGCTTCGGCTCACTGATCCCGGAAGGGATGTTCAATGTCTTCAAACTGCCTCGTCTCTCCCACCTATAACGGGAGCGCTAGTGGAAGACAAGGTCTGGTTCACATTCAAGGCGCGCATTCAAGCGCACATACGCCTTTCTTGGCTCGATTTCCACTCCCAGCTGCTCATGGTCTGGTATGCAATTCTTGGTGCTGGACTTGCGGTTGTGACTATTCGCTATCCGCTGGTCCTTGGCAAGGACACAGATCTCATTTCCGCCGTTCTCGCGATCGCGCTCCTTGGCTTGTCTATGGCCGTAGCCAATCGTGATTTCAGAGGCCGTGCAATTGCGATGCGCCAGAACTACCTGGATATGCAGAAGCTCTACGAAGAACTAAAGCTCAGGGGTTGTTGCAGTGCTGCCGACTTGGATCGCTATCACGTACTGCTTTGCTCTGTCGAGAATCACAAGGAAATCGACGACAAGCTCTTTCGAGCGCGTTATGCCCGCACGCTCTCATCTCGAAAACCAACGCTAGTCGAAACAGCCGAAGCGTACGCAAATCTCGTAGTGCGGGTAGTCGTCACATTCTTACTCTATGCGGCACCTTTGCTAATCTGGTGGGCAGTGTGAGCGCTGCTCGACATTTCAATAAGACGTTTCTCGGGCGGAATCTTCGGCGCCTCTACAACGATCGGATCAAGTCGACCGGTGCAATAGGCCTTGATCGGGTTAGGCCGGCAAGAATTGAGCCGATCCTGAATGCCGAACTCGACGTTATTGCGAGGAAGGTCAGGGCCGGGACTTACACTTTCACTGCCTTCAAGGAAAAGCTGATATCCAAGGGGCAAGGGGTACCTCCGCGAGTGGTTTCGATACCGACGGCTCGCGATCGGATTGTTCTCAGAGCGCTATGTGATTTTCTTGGTGCAGTCTTTCCCGAGGCAACACTGGCGTTGCCACAAGTTGCGATCGATTCCCTGTCAAGCGCCATATCCAGCGGCAGGTATGCTGAGTACATCAAGATTGATCTCAAGAACTTCTACCCGTCGATTCCGCACACTGTTCTTTTTCGAGCACTAAGGAAGAAGATTCGAAAACCAGAAATCCTGGCATTGCTGAAGTCAGCAATTGAGACACCGACGGTCTCTGAAAGTAGGGGCAGCAGGGGCAGTCAGCCATGCGTCGTTGGTGTGCCTCAAGGGCTAGCCATTTCCAACTTGCTTGCTGAGATTGCACTTCTCTCGATCGACGCATCGTTCAAGGCACGGTGCGACATCTGGTTCAATCGCTACGTCGATGACATTCTCATCCTTACGCCTGCGGGCGCATCGACGGCCGTTGCAGACGAGGTCATTGCCGCACTGACGGCGCTTGGGCTAACGCCTCATCCACCAGGATCATTGGGCTCGAAGTCCAAGATTGCGCCACTGACTGAGCCTTTCACCTTCCTAGGATATGAAATCGCAGGCGGCTCAATCAACATTCGTCGAGAGAGTGTCCTGAGATTCGAATCTTCGCTCGCGAGCATTCTCACCGGTTATCGGCACAGGCTGCTGCGAGCTACGAGCCCGAGTGAGAAGTTGGCTGCGATTGATCTATGTCGCTGGCGGCTGAACCTTCGGATCACGGGATGCGTGTTCGAAGGGCGTCGACTGGGATGGGTTTTCTACTTCTCGCAAATTACGGCTACGGACCGTTTGCGCGCGGTGAATCGGACCATTGAAGTACTACTTCGGCGCTTCAGCTTGAGTGGCCACATCCGTCCAAAGTCCTTGATCAAGACCTACTACGAGAGTAAGCGCAAGAATAAACTTTCGCATGCCTATATACCGAACTTCGACACGATGTCTGTTCTTGAGCAGCGAAAGATTCTGTCGCTGCTGCTTGGGGCAACCCAAATTGCGAAGCTTTCCGACAAGCGTGTTTCGGAGCTTTTCCGAATGCGGATCAGTGCCGCGGTTAGAGAACTTGAAGCCGACCTCTCGGGAGCGTCTTAGCAGCCCTCTTGACCGTCAGTCTCGCGGAAGCCAGCTTCCGGCAACGGCGAAGTTAAGCAATGGGTCGGTACCGCCACCTGGCGCCCTGAGAGAGCTGACGTAATCGAGCACTTGGGCGATGGCCTGCGGCGTGTCCTGGCAACATGGGGCAATGGCGGCTTACTGGGCGCTGCGGTCGCGGGCTGCGGCAGAAGTTGAACGGCCGGTTGGGGCGGCCGCCGACGTTCGCCCAAGCGGACCGAATGTCTCTGTCCAGTCTGAAGCGGCCATTTAGGGGAAAGACAAACGCCAGGCAACAAGCCTGGCGTTTGGTGGTGAAGCTGACAGCAGCTGATCGCGCTCACACGTCGATATTCGCCGCCCTCAACGCATTCGACTCAATGAAGTCCCTCCGCGGCTCCACCTCATCCCCCATCAGCATCGTGAACACCCGATCCGCCTCGATCGCGTCGTCGATCTGCACCTTCAGCAGTCGCCGCACGGTCGGGTCCATCGTGGTTTCCCACAGCTGCTCGGGGTTCATCTCGCCCAGGCCCTTGTAGCGCTGGCGGCCCACGCTGGTTTCGGCCTGGCCCATCAGCCAGGCCATGGCGGCGCGGAAGTCGGCCACTTGCATTTCCTTCTGGCGGTCGCCTTCGCCGCGTTTGACCACGGCGTCCTTGGCGAGCAGGTCCTTGAAGGTGGTGCCGGCCTTGGCGAGGGCTTCGTAGTCGGCGCCGTGCACGAAGTCTTGCGTGATGACGCTGCTCTTCACGTTGCCGTGGTGGCGGCGGCTGATGCGCAGGATGTGCTTGTCGGTGCGGGCGTCGTATTCGGCGGCCACGTCGGCCGCGTGCAGCGCGGCCTTCAGGGCCACGGCGCTGGCTTCGGCCTTCGACGCATCGTCGAGGTCGAGGGTGAGGCCGTCGCTGATGGCGCGCAGGGCTTCCACGTCCATCCAGTTGGACAGGCGGTCGATGACGTTGGTGGCCAGCACGTACTGGCGGGCCAGGTCTTCGAGCGCTTCGCCGTTGATGGCGGGGCGGCCGGCGCCGGGTTCGACGCGGGCGCCGTCGAGCGCCACCTTCATCAGGTAGGCGTCGAGTTCGTGGCCGTCCTTGAGGTACTGCTCCTGCTTGCCGTGCTTGACCTTGTAGAGCGGCGGCTGGGCGATGTAGATGTGGCCGCGCTCCACCAGGTCGGGCATCTGGCGGTAGAAGAACGTCAGCAGCAGGGTGCGGATGTGGGCGCCGTCCACATCGGCATCGGTCATGATGATGATGCGGTGGTAGCGCAGCTTGTCGGGGTTGAAGTCGTCCCCGCCCATGCCCTTGCCGATGCCGGTGCCCAGCGCCGTGATGAGCGTGAGGATCTCGTTGCTGGCCAGCAGCTTCTCGTAGCGCGCCTTCTCCACGTTCAGGATCTTGCCGCGCAGCGGCAGGATGGCTTGGAACTTCCGGTCGCGGCCCTGCTTGGCCGAGCCGCCGGCGGAGTCGCCCTCCACCAGGTAGACCTCGCACAGGCTGGGGTCCTTTTCCTGGCAGTCGGCCAGCTTGCCGGGCAGGCCCAGGCCGTCGAGCACGCCCTTGCGGCGCGTCATTTCGCGGGCCTTGCGGGCGGCTTCGCGGGCACGCGCGGCGTCGACGATCTTGCCGCAGATGATCTTGGCGTCGATCGGGTTCTCGAGCAGGTAGTCGGTCAGCGTCTTGCTGACCACGTCTTCCACTGGGCCGCGCACTTCGCTGGAGACCAGCTTGTCCTTGGTCTGGCTGCTGAACTTGGGCTCGGGCACCTTCACGCTGATGACGCAGGCCAGGCCTTCGCGCATGTCGTCACCGGAGATCTCGACCTTGGCCTTCTTGGCCAGCTCGTTGTCTTCGATGTACTTGTTGATCACGCGGGTCATCGCGGCGCGCAGGCCGGTGAGGTGCGTGCCGCCGTCGCGCTGCGGGATGTTGTTGGTGAAGCAGAGGACGTTTTCGTTGAAGCCGTCGTTCCACTGCATCGACACCTCGGCGGTGATCGTCGTGCCCTGGTCGCTCACCTTCTCGCCGCTGGCGTGGAAGATGTTCGGGTGCAGCGTGCTCTTGCCCTTGTTGATGAACTCGACGAAGCCCTTCACGCCGCCCACGTAGGCGAAGTCGTCTTCCTTGTTCTGGCGTTCGTCGACCAGCTTGATCTTGACGCCGTTGTTCAGGAAGCTGAGCTCGCGCAGGCGCTTGGCCAGCACGTCGTAGTGGAAGTCGATGTTGGTGAAGATCTCGTCGTCCGGCAGGAAGTGCACCTCGGTGCCCCGCTTGTCGGTCTCGCCGGTGATCTTCATCGGGCTGATCTCGTGGCCGTCGCGCTGCTCGAGCACGCGGTCCTGCGGCACGCCCTTCTTGAACTCGATGAAGTGCACCTTGCCGCCCTGGCGCACCGTGAGGCGCAACCACTTGGAGAGCGCGTTCACGCAGGAGACGCCTACGCCGTGCAGGCCGCCGGAGACCTTGTAGCTGTTCTGGTTGAACTTGCCGCCGGCGTGCAGCTCGGTCAGCGCGATCTCGGCGGCCGAGCGCTTGGGCTCGTGCTTGTCGTCCATCTTCACGCCGGTGGGGATGCCGCGGCCGTTGTCGATGACGCTGATCGAGTTGTCGGTGTGGATGGTGACGATGATGTCGTCGCAGTGGCCGGCCAGCGCTTCGTCGATGGAGTTGTCGACCACCTCGAACACCAGGTGGTGCAGGCCGGTGCCGTCGGACGTGTCGCCGATGTACATGCCCGGGCGCTTGCGCACCGCTTCCAGCCCTTCCAGGATCTGGATGCTGGCCTCGTCGTAGGCGGCCGCGGGGGCGGCTGCGGCGCTCGGCTGCGGGTTCTGTTCGGGAGTCGTGGGCTGGTCGCTCATCGTCGTCATCGCTTTCTGGGCCCCTTCGAAAGGAGCGGCGGGCCCTGCAACTTCGGCCCGCAACAAACACCGAAGCGGGCTTGCGGCCCGCTTCCTCCATACCGCCTGCCGGCGTGGCAGGCCGGTGGATGGGTCAGATCCTCATCGGCATCACCACGTACTTGAAGCCTTCCTGGCCGGGCACTGTGATCAGGGCCGAGCTGTTGGTGTCCTGCAGCGAGATGGTGACCATGTCGCTGCTGCTGTTGGCCAGCACGTCCATCAGGTAGGTGACGTTGAAGCCGATCTCGATGGTGTCGCCACCGTAGTCGATCTCGAGTTCTTCCTTGGCCTCTTCCTGCTCGGCGTTGCTGGCGGCGATGCGCAGGTTGCCGGGCTCGAAGGCGATGCGCACGCCCTTGAACTTGTCGCTGGTCAGGATGGCGGCGCGCTGCAGGCTGGCCAGCAGCGGGGCGCGGCCCAGCGTCACGTGGTTCTTGTGGTTCTTCGGGATGACGCGGTTGTAGTCCGGGAACTTGCCTTCCACCAGCTTGGTGACGAACTCCATCGCCCCGAAGGTGAACTTGGCCTGGTTGCCGGCGAAGCGCATCTCGATGCGGGCGGGCTCTTCCTCGGAGCCGTCCTTCTCGTCCTTCAGCAGGCGCTGCAGTTCGAGCACGGTCTTGCGCGGCAGGATGACTTCCTGCTTCGGGATGTCCTGGTCGAGCGTGGCCTGGGCGAGCGCGAGGCGGTGGCCGTCGGTGGCCACCAGCGTCAGCGTGTTGCCCTCGGCGACGAACAGGATGCCGTTCAGGTAGTAGCGGATGTCGTGCACTGCCATCGCGAAGTGCACCTGGTTGATCAGGCCCTTCAGCACCTTCTGCGGCACGCTGAAGGCCGGGCCCATGTCGGCGGCTTCCTGCACCAGCGGGAAGTCCTCGGCCGGCAGCGTCTGCAGCGTGAAGCGGCTCTTGCCGCCCTGCAGCGTGAGCTTGTTCTGCGCGGTGGAGAGCGTGATCGTGGTGTCGCCCGGCAGGCTGCGCAGGATGTCGATCACCTTGCGCGCGCCGACGGTGGTGGCGTAGGTCTCGCCGTCGCCGCCCAGCGGGGCCTGCGTGCGCACCTGGATCTCGAGATCGCTGGTGGTGAACTCCACCGCGTCGCCGCAGCGCCGGATCAACACGTTGGCCAGGATGGGCAGCGTGTGGCGGCGCTCGACGATGCCGGCCACCGCCTGCAGCGCCCCGAGCACTTGTTCCTGCGGTGCTTTCAACACGATCATGGGAAGGTCTCTCGAGAGGTGTTTGTGAGGAGCACGCGCTCCGGCCGTAACCGGTCGATTTTCGCCTGTTTCCGGGGCGTTTTCGGGCGGGGCGGACGAAAAGCCGCCGGGCGCCGGCCGCTGCGGCCGGTCAGCCTTTCAGCGTCTGCTCCAGCACGTGCAGCTGCTGGTTCAGCTCGGTGTCCTTCTGGCGCTCGCCGCCGATCTTGCGCACCGCGTGCAGCACGGTGGTGTGGTCGCGCCCGCCGAAGAGTTCGCCGATCTCGGGCAGGCTCTTCTGGGTGAGCTCCTTGGCCAGGTACATGGCGATCTGGCGCGGCCGGGCGATCGAGGCCGGGCGCTTCTTGCTGTACATGTCGGCGACCTTGATCTTGTAGAAGTCGGCCACCGTCTTCTGGATGTTCTCCACCGAGATCTGGCGGTTCTGGATCGACAGCAGGTCTTTCAGCGCCTCGCGCGCCAGCGCGATGGTGATCTCCTTGTGGCTGAACTTCGCATAGGCCAGCACCTTGCGCAGCGCCCCCTCGAGCTCGCGCACGTTGGCGCGCACGTTCTTGGCGATGAAAAACGCCACCTCCTCCGGCATCGGCGAGCCTTCGGCGTCGGCCTTGCGGATCAGGATGGCCACGCGCATCTCCAGCTCCGGCGGCTCGATGGCCACCGTCAGGCCGGCGTCGAAGCGGCTGGTCAGGCGCTCGTCGATGTCCACCAGCCCCTTGGGGTAGGTGTCGCTGGTCATGATGATGTGCGCGCGCTTGGCCAGCAGCGCCTCGAAGGCGTTGAAGAACTCCTCCTGCGTGCGCTCCTTGCCGGCGAAGAACTGCACGTCGTCGATCAGCAGCAGGTCGAGCGAGTGGTACTTGGCCTTCAGCTCGTCGAAGGTCTTGCGCTGGTAGTTGCGCACCACGTCGGAGATGAACTGCTCGGCGTGCAGGTAGAGCACCTTCGCGTCCGGGTTGTCCTTCAGCAGCGCGTTGCCCACGGCGTGGATCAGGTGGGTCTTGCCCAGGCCCACACCGCCGTAGATGAACAGCGGGTTGTAGAGGCGGCCAGGGGCGCCCACCACGTGCAGCGCGGCGGTGCGGGCCATCTGGTTGGCGCGGCCGGGCACCAGGGCGTCGAACGTGAGCGCCGGGTTGAGGCGGCCGCGGTTCGAGGCGGGGGCCAGCGGTTCGGCCGGCAGCGGCTTGGCCGCCGGAGCGTCGAGCACCGCATTGCCAGGGCCTTGCGCGGCCGACACCGGCACCGAGGTGGTGCTGGCGGTCGAGGCCACCAGCGCGGCGGCCGGTTCACGCGGCAGCAGCGAGAGCGACAGGCGCACCGGCCGCCCGGCCAGTTCGCTCAGCGTGTTCTCGATGCGGGAGCTGTATTGGGAACGGATCCAGTCGAGCTTGAAACGATTGGGCACGCGCAAGCCGACGAGGTAACCCTCGCCTTCCTCGCTCACTTCCGCCGCGGGAAGTGGGCGGATCCACGTGTTGAACTGCTGCTCGGGCAACTCTGCCGCCAGCCGTTCACACCCTCGCTCCCAAAGATCGATCGTCATTGTTGTGGACAACCCTTGTCGAAAGGCGCGCGATTGTAGCCACCGATTTGCGCCGAAGGCGAGGTTATCCACAGTTCTGGCCGCGCGGTCAATCCCTCCGGGATCCCAACTCCCGTCGTGCAAGTGATTGACGCTGCTGCGTTTTCTTGATGTAATTTCGAGTTCCCCGAAGCTCAAAAAGGTTGAGCTTTCAGTGGCCCCGGTGTCGATCGGTCCAGGCGTGGAGCCTGGACGAGCCTGATCGACCTGCGGCGTGACTGAGAGCAGCCCCAAGGCAGCAAGGCCGCGCGACCCCCAACCCCGACGATGTCGAGGCACAAGGCGGATGGGCGGCGCCACTCCCGGCCCCTGCGGCATGGGCTTCTCCAGCCAGGATCACCATCATGAAGCGTTCTTACCAGCCGTCCAAGACCCGCCGTGCCCGCACCCATGGCTTCCTCGTGCGCATGAAGACCCGTGGCGGTCGCGCCGTGATCGCCGCGCGCCGCGCCAAGGGCCGCAAGCGCCTGGCCGTCTGAGGCCGGACCTTCGCACTGCGCCTGGCCCCGCGCCGGGCGGCTTGCCCACCGTGTCCCTCGAGACGCAGACAGCCGAGGCGGTTCCGTCCGCTTCGGCTGTTGGTGTTTGTGCGCCAGCGATGGCGATGCCCGACGCGGACGAATGGCTCGCCCTGTCGGGTGCGCCGGCGTTCGAGCAGGTGTTGCGGCAGCGCCCTGCCGCGAAGAGCGCGCATTTCGCCATCCACTGCCTCCGTTCGGAAGAGTTGTCAACAGGCCCGGCCCAGGGTGGTGCCATGCCTGTGGATGACCTGCCGCGGCGAAGTGTTGGCTCGCGTGCAGGCCCTGGCGGCGCGGGCGCCCTGCCCCGGCTCGGCCTGGTCGTGCCCAAGCGGCATGCGCGCCGGGCGGTGACGCGCAACCTCGTGAAACGCCAGGCCCGCGCAGCGTGGCACCTCTGGTGGCACGACGTGCACCGCGAGGCCGCCCTCGCCCGCACCGACTGGGTGGTGCGGCTGCGCGGGCCGATCGACCGCAAGCAGTTCGTCAGCGCGCGCAGTGAGGCGTTGGCCGCGCTGCTGCGGGACGAGCTGCGCGGGTTGTTCGCCACGGCCGCACGCCGCGTTGGCTGGATGCCGAAAGACGCATGATGCGCACCCTGCTGATCCGCCTCGTCCAGGGCTACCGCCTGCTGCTCAGCCCCTGGCTGGGCTCGGCCTGCCGCTTCGAACCGACCTGCTCGGCCTACGCGCTGCAGGCGCTGCAATCGCACGGTGCGATGATCGGCGGTTGCCTGACGCTGCGGCGGCTGGCGCGCTGCCACCCGTGGTGCCCCGGCGGCCACGATCCGGTGCCGCAGCAGCGCCCGCGGCTGTTCGCCTGTCTGACCCTTTCCACCGAGGTCTCCGCCCCTGGGCCGCGAGACCCGAACCGTTCCGGAACCTGAAGGCTCCTTCACCATGTCCGATGTCCGTCGTGCGCTCCTCTGGGGCATCTTCTCGATCTCGCTGATCATGCTGTGGGACGGCTGGCAGCGCCACCGCGGCCAGCCGTCGATGTTCGACCCGGCGCCGGCGGCGCAGACCGCCGAGGCCCCGGCGTCCGGCCCGGCCGGCGTGCTGCCCACGCCGAGCGCTGCGGGCACCACCGCCGCCGGCGCCCCCGCTGCCACCCCGGCCGCGGCCCCGGCGCCCAGCCAGACCGTCACGCTCGAGACCGACGTGATGAAGGCCACCTTCGACAGCCGCGGCGGCTCGCTGGTGCGCCTGGAGCTGCTGAAGCACCGCGGTATCGACGCCGACGGCCACATGACGGCCGGCAACCTGGTGCTGATGGACCGCTCGGCGCAGCGCTACTACACCGCCGAGAGCGGCCTGATCGCCGCCAACGGCACCGCGCTGCCGAACCACCTGACCGACCTGCAGGTCGAGCCGGGCGAGCGCACGCTGGCCGCCGGCCGCGACGAGGTGTCGCTCACCTTCGTCTCGCCCGACGTCAACGGCGTGAAGCTGCGCAAGACCTACACGCTCAAGCGCGGCAGCTACGTGATCGACGTCGAGGACACGGTGGCCAACAGCGGCACCGCCGCGGTGGCGCCGCAGCTCTACCTGCAGCTGGTGCGCGACGGCAACGTGCCGAAGACGAGCACCTTCATGGGCCCGAGCTCGTACACCGGCCCGGCGGTCTACAACGAGGCCGGCAAGTTCCACAAGGTCGACTTCAAGCATGTCGAGGAACAGGCCGCCGGCGGCAAGCCGGACTTCGAGCCCCGCGCCGACAACGGCTGGGTCGCGATGGTGCAGCACTACTTCACCTCGGCCTGGCTGGTGAACGCGAAGCAGGCGCGCGAGTTCTACACGCAGAAGACCGGCGTCAACCAGTACGCGGTGGGCATGAAGTTCCCGCTGGGCGACGTCGCCCCAGGCGCCAGCAAGTCGCTGAAGGCGCAGCTGTACGCCGGCCCGCAGGAAGAAAAGCGCCTCGAGGCGCTGGCCCCCGGCTTCGAGCTGGTGAAGGACTACGGCTTCCTGGCGCTGCTGGCCAAGCCGCTGTTCTGGCTGCTCGACTGGCTGCACTCGATCATCGGCAACTGGGGCTGGGCGATCGTCGCGCTGGTCGTGCTGCTGAAGGCCGCGTTCTTCTGGCTCAACGCCAGCGCCTACCGCTCGATGGCCAAGATGAAGGCCGTCAACCCGAAGGTGCAGGAGCTGCGCGAGCGCCTGAAGGACAACCCGCAGAAGATGCAGCAGGAGATGATGCGCATCTACCGCGAGGAGAAGGTCAACCCGCTGGGCGGCTGCCTGCCGATCTTCGTGCAGATGCCGTTCTTCATCGCGCTGTACTGGGTGCTGCTGTCGTCGGTGGAGATGCGCAACGCACCGTGGATCGGCTGGATCAAGGACCTGTCGGCGCTCGACCCGTACTACATCCTGCCGCTGGTGATGACGGCCTCGACCATGCTGCAGACCTGGCTGAACCCGACGCCGCCGGACCCCGTGCAGGCCCGCATGATGTGGATCATGCCGCTGGTCTTCAGCGTGATGTTCTTCTTCTTCCCGGCCGGCCTGGTGCTCTACTGGGTGACGAACAACCTGCTGTCGATCGCGCAGCAGTGGGTCATCAACCGCCAGTTGGGCATCAAGCATTGACGGCCCCCTAGCTCCCTCCCGGTCGCGACCCCCCCCCGAGGGGGCGCTTGCAACGGACCGGCGGAGCCGGATCCGTGCAAGGGCGGGATGCAGTAGAGAAGCGCCTCTCGGGGCGCTTTTCTTTTGGCCGCTGCGGTCAGCCGCCCACCATCCCGAGCAATCGCGGCAGCCACAGCGACAGCGGCGGCCAGTAGGTCACGACGACCAGGAACATCAGCATCGTCAGCAGCCACGGCCACACCGCCACCGTGAGTTCGGTGATGCCCATCTTCGTGATGCCGGAGGCCACGTAGAGGTTCAGGCCCACCGGCGGGTGGCACATGCCCACCTCCATGTTCACGACGATCAGGATGCCGAAGTGCACCGGGTCGATGCCGAGCTTCATCGCCACCGGGAACAGGATCGGCGCCATGATCAGCACGATCGACGAGGGCTCCATGAAGTTGCCGGCCACCAGCAGCAGGATGTTGCAGACCAGCAGGAACGCCAGCGGTCCCAGGCCCTGCCCCACCAGCCAGTCGGCCAGGTGCTGCGGGATGTTCTCGTTGGCCAGCACGAAGCTGAACAGCACCGCGTTGGTGATGATGTACAGCAGCATCGCGCTCATGTTGGCCGAGCTGAGCAGCACGCGCGGCACGTCCTTCAGGCCCATGTCCTTGTAGACGAACACCGCGATGATGAACGCGTACACCGCCGACATCGCCGCCGCCTCGGTGGGCGTGAACAGGCCGGTGTAGATGCCGCCCATCACGATGACGATGAGCATCAGGCCCCAGAACGACTCGCGGAAGGTGCGCCACCGCGTGCCCCAGTTGGCCTTGGGCTGGCGCGGGTAGTTGAACTTGCGTGCGCGCCACCAGGTGGTGAAGCCCAGGCAGCCCGCCAGCGCCAGGCCGGGCACCACGCCGGCCATGAACAGCGCGCCGAGCGAGGTGTTGGTCGACACCGAGTACATCACCATCACGATCGACGGCGGGATCAGGATGCCCAGCGCGCCGGAGGTGGTGATCACGCCCGCGCCGAAGCGGTTCGGGAAGCCGGCCTTCACCATCGCGGGCAGCAGGATCGAGCCGATCGCCACCACGGTGGCCGGCGAAGAACCGGACACCGCCGCGAACAGCGCGCAGGCCATCACACCGGCCAGCGCCAGGCCGCCATGCCAGTGACCCACCAGCGAGGTGGCGAAGTGGATCATCCGCTTGGCGACGCCGCCATGCGTGAGGAAGTTGCCCGCCAGGATGAAGAACGGGATCGACATGATCTCGAACTTCTCGATGCCGGTGAACAGCTTCAGCGCCACCGATTGCAGCGGCACGTCGGTGAAGCCGAAGATGAAGGTGAGCACCGTCAGGCCGAGCGCGATCGAGATCGGCATGCCGGTGAGCATCAGCACCACCAGCAGGCCGAAGATGATGAGGCCGTTCATGCGCGCCCTCCGGCGGTGGGTTGCGGGTGCAGGTCGGCCGCGGCGGCCTCGTCGTCATCCAGCCCGTCCACATGGCCGTGGTCGTGGTGCGGCAGCTCACCGGTGTGGTGGAAGTGCCAGGCCACCTGCAGGAAGCGGAAGCACATCAGCGCCGAGCCGAGCGGGATGGCGAGGTAGATGATCCAGGTCGGCCATTCGAGGTCCGGCGTGGTCGGGCCTTCGATGACACCGTCGAGGTTCATGCCCAGCAGCTTGAAGGTGGCGTAGTGCGCACCGTTGTGCCAGACGAAGTTGGCGCCCAGCGCGGCGATGGTGCCGGTGAAGAGCGCGCCGGCCAGCAGGCCGAACAGCACGAACTTGGCGCGGTTCGGCGCGCTCATGCGGTTGATCACCACGTCGACCCCGACGTGGATGCCGGTGCGCACGCCGTAGGCCGCGCCGAACTTGGCCATCCAGACGAACAGGTAGATCGTCGCCTCCTGCGCCCAGGAGACGTCGATCGTCAGCAGCCAGTCCTGCAGGCCGCCGATCGCGAAGCCGCTGAGGTAGCGGTGCACCACCGCGACGAAGACGATGAGGGTCGCCAGGCCCATCAGGACCGTGATGAACCACTCCTCGAGATGGTCGAGCCATTTCATGGCGCGCCTCCTGAAGTTTGTATGGGAAGGACGGGTACAAGAACGGCGCCCGTGGCGCCGTTGTGTCGATGGACCGTCGTGCCGCGTTTACAGCTTGGCCGGATCGAAGCCCGTTTCCTTGTAGATCGCCTGCAGCGTCTCGGCGCCGATGCGCGACTCCATCTGCTTGTGCACCGGCACCAGCGCCTTCTTGAAGGCCAGCCGTTCGGCCGGCGTCGGCGTGTAGACCTCGGTCTTGCCGGTGGCCTTGACCTTGGCCAGGGCGTCCTGGTTGTCGCTGAACGCGTGCTCGTTGGCCACCTTGGTGGCGTCGGCCATCGCCTGGGTCAGCTGGCCGCGCACGTCGGCCGGCAGGCCGTCCCAGAATTTCTTGTTGGCGATCACCGCATAGCCGAGGTAGCCATGGTCGGTGACGGTGATGTGCTTCTGCACCTCGTTCATCTTCTGCGTGTAGAGGTTCGAGTGCGGGTTCTCGGTGCCGTCGACCACGCCGGTCTGCAGCGCCTGGTACACCTCGGAGAACGCCATCACCTGCGGCAGCACGCCGAGCGCGCGCATCTGGGCGTCGAGCACCTTGGACGACTGGATGCGCATCTTCAGGCCCTTCAGGTCTTCGGGCTTGCGCATCGGCTTGTTCGACGAGAAGGACTTGAAGCCGTTGTCCCAGAAGCCCAGGCCGGTGATGCCCTTGGCCTCGAGCTTGGCCAGCAGGCCCTTGCCCACCGCGCCCTGCGTGACCTTGTGCAGCTCGTCGTAGTTGTCGAACAGGTACGGCAGGTCGAACGCCTCGAACTCCTTCACGCCCAGCGGCGCGAACTTCGACAGCGACGGCGCGAGCATCTGCACCGAGCCGAGCTGCAGCGCCTCCATCTCCTCCTTGTCCTTGTAGAGCTGGCTGTTCGGGTAGACCTCGACCTTCACGCGGCCCTTGGTCAGCTCGGCGGCGCGTTTGGCGAAGAAGTCGGCCGCCTTGCCCTTGGGCGTGTCGGCCGCCACCACGTGGCTGAACTTGATCACGATCGGGGCCTGCGCCCAGGCGATCGGCATGGCCATCGACAGGGCGGCCGCGGCGAGCGTGGCACGGCGGGTGAAGGGGCGGATCATCAAGCGTCTCCTGTTGCCGGCATGGGCGGCCGGGCGTGTTCGGTGAGCCGATTCTTCTGGGCCGCCGGGGCGGCGGCCATCCTGGAATTCCACATGCCCGCGCCGGTCTGCCGCACAGCCTCGGCACCGAAAGACCTTTCGGTCGGTCGGCTTTGGGTCGGCGCTGCCCAGGGGCGGCGGGGCTGTCTATAGTGCGCTCACGTCGCCGTCCGATCGGCGATCGGAGAGCCTCGATGGTCCATTGCCGCCCCCTGTCCGAACCCGTGTCGCCCGCCCGACGCCGCCTCGTCGGCGCCGCCGCGGGCTCGTTGCTGGCGGCCTGGAGCGGCCTCTCTCGCGCGGCGCTCGCCACCGGTGCGGCGGCGCCGCTGTTCGCGGCCGACGCGGCGCTGGCCGGCAAGGCGTTCCGCTTCGATCTCGCGCAGGCGCTGCAGCGCGGCCCGGTGGTGCTGTACTTCTACCCGAAGGCGTTCACCAGCGGCTGCACGGTCGAGGCGCACCAGTTCGCCGAGGCCACGCCGCGGTTCCAGGCGCTGGGCGCCACGGTCATCGGCATGTCCGGCGACGACATCGCGACGCTGAAGCGCTTCTCGGTCGAGGCCTGCCGCAACCAGTTCGCGGTGGCCGCCGATCCGGATGGCGCCGTGATGAAGCAGTACGACGCCACGCTGGCGGGCCTGTCGAGCACCGCCGATCGCATCTCCTATGTCATCGCCCCGGACCGCAAGGTGCTCTACGCCTACGCGAGCATGCGTCCCGACGACCACGTGCGCAACACGCTGCAGGTGGTCGAGCGTTGGGCCCAGCAGAGCGGGGGTGTCGCACGGTGACCGGTCCGCAACCCGACGCCAGCGCGGCATGGATTTCCGCGGGGGTGTGCCACGAGGTGCTGCTGCGCACGCTGCCCAGCCTGCGGCACGACATGGCCGGCATCCTGTCGGTGGCGCGCATGGACCTGGCGCTGTTGAAGCGCTGGGTCGCCAAGCTCGCGACCCAGGGGCTCGACGACGCGGCGGTCGCCGGCGAACGGGTGCAGCGGGTCGACCAGCAGTTCAGCGCGCTGCTGCAGTCGCTGCAGGCGCTGCAGGCCTGGGGGGCCGAAGAGGCAGGAGATGCCCAGGGGGCGCACGAGCTGCTGGATGCCTGCCTCGGCTGGGTGCGGCCGGTGCTGATGCTGGCGAAGGTGTCCACCGAGCGGGTGCCGCAGCGCGACGGCGAGGCACCGCTGGTGCCGGTGTCGCCGAGCGCGTTCAAGTACCTGTGCCTGGCGGCCCTGTGGTACTGGGTCGACAGCCGGCCGGCGCTGGCCCGGCTCACCGTGGCGCTGGCGGCGCCCGGCGAGCTGAGCGTGGCGATCGAGGAGCATCCGGGGGGGCCCCCGGTGAGTGCGGGCCGGGCACCGCAGCCGGTGCTGGGCCGCATCGACGAGGCCGCGTTGTCCGCCGTGGCGCAGCAGCTGGGCTGGCGCCTCGAGCTGGCCGCATCGCGCGTCACGCTGCGATGGGCCTGAGCGGCGCATCAGGCGCCGCGGGGCGCCCGATGGCTTCCGCCGTGGCCGACAGGGCTCAGGCCGGCGTCTTCAGCATTTCCTCGACTTCGGCGCAGGAGGGCGAGCACACCACCTGCGAACGGCCGAGCAGCTTCTTGGTCTTCAGTTGCGAACGCGCCCGGTGCTTGCCGCACAGGAAACAGGACATCGTCGCCGAAGAATACGTCCCTGCCGAACCGAAAGGCGAACCCGGGGCCTTGCTGCGATAACGCAGCCCGTCGGCATCAATCGTGGTCTTGACAGTTTCTTTACTCATGGAGTTCCTGCTGATTCGTCCGAGACGTGGCGTTGCACGGCACCGTATCGCCCGTGAGAGCGGGCGACGCCCGTCGGCCATGCAACCGCACGCTCCCCACCCTGCCGGCCTGGAACCGGATCAGATGGGGATGAGGGATGCAATGCCAAGGGCGTGATACCGTTGTTCCTCCCGCGGCCCGGTATCCGGTTCGCGGGGGAGGCCGCGACGGCACCGGTCGCGATCGACCTGTGTTTTGTTGGAGTGGATTGCCCCCCGGCGACGCGCGGACTGTGTTGCGCAGCCCGTGTTGCCCGGCGGCAACGCGTATTATCGATGCGATCGACTATTCCGGCCAGAGGGCGGGTGATTGCCCGCCGGTTCGAATCGTTTCTGCTGGCGCCGGGCGCCCGCTTCAGGCCATCGCCGGCACGCTGGTGCGGCGCGCGCCGCGCACCTGCAGCGCCGTGAAGATCAGCAGGCCCTGCACGCAGGCGATCGACAGCCACACCGCCGCCGGCCGGTGGTGGTCCAGCAGGAACCCGTAGAGCAGCGGCGCGAGCGCCATGCCGGTGTCCAGTCCCGAGTAGACGACGCCATAGACCCGCCCGGTGGCGTTCTCCGGCGCGGCCTGCTTGACGATGAGGTCGCGCGACGGGCCCGCGGTGCCGACCAGGAACCCCATCACGCCGAACAGCACCGGCACCGCCGCGGTGGGCAGCGGCGCCAGCGCGAGGGCCAGCGCGGCCAGTGCCGCCAGCCCCATGCCGGCGGCGATGATGCGCTCGCAGCGGGCCGGGTCCTGCACCAGGAAACCGCCCAGCACCATGCCGCAGCCGGCGCACACCATGTAGACCGTGATGCAGGCCGCCGCGACGCCGGCGGCGATGCCGTGCAGCTGGCGCGCCGCCTCGGGGGCGAAGCTCTGCACGCCGCTCATCGAGCCGGAATAGAACAGGAAGAACACGAAGCACACCCACACCGCCGGCAGCCGCAGGAACGCCAGCGGGTGCTCCGCCCTCACCGGCGCGCCGGCCCGGGCGCTGCGTGCTGGCGCCGACAGCGGCGTGGGCGTCAGGCGCGCGCGGGCGGCCCACACCGCGGCGGTGATGGCGAACACGACCACCGCTGCGCAGACCAGCGCGGTGCGCCAAGAGCCCACCATCGCGAGCGGCACCACCAGCGCCGGCGCCACCGCCCAGCCGATGGTGCCGGTGATGCCGTGCACGCTGTAGGCGTGGCCGAGGCGGTTTTCGCTGACCAGCCGGTTCATCAGCGTGAAGTCGACCGGGTGGAAGACGCCGTTGCCGGCACCGGCCAGCGCGGCGCACAGCGTCAGCTGCCAGTACTGCTGGCTGGCGGCCAGGCCGAGCACCGCCACGCCGATCAGCAGCAGCCCGCTGAACAGCACCGGCAGGGCGCCGTGGCGGTCGACGACGAAGCCGGACAGCGCCTGCACGGCGCACGACATCACGAAGAACACCGTCATCAGCGCGCCGAGCTCGGCGTAGCCGACGCCGAAGGCCGTCTTCAGCCATGGGAACAGCGGCGGCAGCAGCAGCTGGCCGAAATGGCTGACGCTGTGCGCCAGGCCGATCATGCCGATCACGAAGGCGTCTTGCCGCAGTGGGCGGCTGGCAGAGGCGGTGGCGGAGGTCATGGGACTGCGGCAAAGGGGGGCAACGATCCTAAGCAGCGGCGCAAAGGCACAATGGCGTCAGGAAGACAAGTTCTGCTGAATTCCTGCCAAGTTATGTCCCGCACCCCCGAATCGATGTCGCAGGAGGCGGCCCAGTTCCGGCCCACCGCGGCGCGCCCGCTGCGCGCCAAGCGCACCTGGTTCAGCGTCGTCGACACGGTGCAGCCGCACCGCCATGACTGGGCGCAGCTGGCCTACTCGCCGGTCGGCGTGCTGCGGCTGACCACCGACCACGGTACCTACCTCGTGCCGCCGTCCCGGTCGGTGTGGGTGCCGCCGGGGGTGGTGCACGCGGTGACGGTGGAGGCCGATACCGAACTGCGCACGCTCTACCTGCACCAGCCCGAGGGCCGCTACGGCCCGGGCGTGCCGTTGCACGACGAGCCGCGCTGGCGGACCTGCCGCGTGCTGGAGGTGTCGGAGTTGCTGCGGGCGCTGATCATGCAGCTCGACCTGCAGCCCGACGGCGGTGCGCCGCCCACCGCCGAGGTGCTGGCGCGCGAGCGGCTGCTCCGCGCGCTGGTGCTCGACGAGCTCGCCCGCGCGGCGCCGGTGCCGCTGGGCGTGCCGCTGCCGCAGGACAAGCGGCTGCGCGGCCTGTGCCTGGCGATCCTCGAAGACCCCTGCCGCCATGGCAGCCTCGAGGCCTGGGCGGCCCACAGCGGCGCCAGTGCGCGCACGCTGGCCCGGCTGTTCCGGCAGGAGCTGCAGACCACCTACCTGCAATGGCGCCAGCAGGTGCTGCTGGCACGGGCGCTGGTGCTGGCGGCGCAGCAGCGCCCGCTGGGGCAGATCGCCGCCGAACTGGGCTACGCCAATCCGAGCGCCTTCAGTGCGATGGTGCGCCGCACGTTGGGACAACGGCCCCGCGACCTGTTCGGGCCGGCGCGTGGGCATACTGCTCGGGCAACAGGAGCCTGACATGACCGAGGTGCTGAACCTGCCGGAAGCCATCGAACCGGACGAGGACACGCCGCCCACCGCGGCGGCGCGGCTCGAAGGCGCGAGCGTGGTCGTGAGCCTGCGCAAGCTGATCATCGAGGGGCATTTCGCGCCCGGCGAGCGCCTCGCCGAGCTGGCGGTGGCGAACGCGCTGAGCGTCTCGCGCACGCCGGTGCGGCTGGCCTTCCGCACGCTGGAGCAGGAAGGGCTGCTGCAGAAGGCCGGCAAGCGCGGCTTCGTCGTGCGCGAGTTCTCCGAGGCCGACGTGCTCTGCGGCCTGGAGGTGCGCGGCGTGCTCGAGGGGCTGGCGGCGCGCCACCTCGCCGAGCGGGGCATGAGTGCCGAGGTGCGCGCCCAGCTCGAAGGCTGCCTGGCGGCCGGGCGCGAGCTGCTCTCGAAGGGCACGCTGCACGAGGAGGACATTGGCCGCTGGAGCGCGATCAACCAGGCCTTCCACGACTGCATCGTCGCCGCCGACAGCAGCGCGGTGATCGCCGACGCGATCGCCCGCAACAACCACCTGCCGTTCGCGTCGGCCGACTCCATCATCATCGACATGGCGGTGCTCGACCGGGAGTACGAGAAGCTGCGGGTCGCGCAGCTGCAGCACGAGCTGGTGGTCGACGCGCTGGTGCAGCGCGAATCGGCCCGGGTGGAGATGCTGATGCGCGAGCATGCCTACGTGGGCTTTCGATACGGACGCGTGTTCGGCCTCAGCACGCCGCCGTTGCGCGCCGGTGAGAAACCCGCCGAGGCGGTACCCAGGGGGTTGCGTTCCGGCACGATGGCTGTATAAATATACAGTTCATACAGTCGCTCGCCTCCGCGGGCGTTGCCAGGAAGGTCCGCATGCCGTTCTCCGACGACTCCCGCGCGCTCAGCGTCCGCCCCCGTGCCGGTCACCGGCTCGCCCACTGGACCGCCGTGGTGCTGGCCGATTTCGTGCGCGGCCCGGCCGCCCCAGTGGCCATCGCCGCCGCGCCGGCACCGGTGCGGTACCGGCATCCGGTGCTGGGCCTCACCTGGGACGGCCGCGGCGTGCAGCCCCAGTGGCTGCGCGACGCGGTGCTGCAGGAAGGCTACCTGCTGCACCAGCTGCGCTGCAGCGGGCCGGCCACGCTGTCCTGACCTGCCGCGCCGCGGTCAGCGGTCCTGGGGCAGCGAGAGCCGGAACACCGTGCCCACCGGCTGGTTCGGCCGCAGGTCCACGCTGCCGCCGTGCAGCTCCATCACCCGCCGCACCACGTACAGCCCGATGCCGTGGCCCGGCACGTGGTGCTGGCCACGCACGCCGCGTTCGAACAGCTTGGGCCGCAGCGCATCGCTGACGCCGGGGCCGGCATCGAGCACCTCGAACACCAGCGCCAGCGGCTCGTCGCTGTCGGTCACGCGCAGCACCACCTCCGTGCCGGTGGGCGAGTAGCCCAGGGCGTTGACCAGCACGTTGCGCAACGCCAGGCGCATCAGGCCGCTGTCCATCGAGGCCGTGCGGGTCGACGAGATGCGCTCCACCCGCACCCGGTCGCGCTGCGCGGCGGGCAGGTCGGCCAGGCTCAGGTTGATCAGCACGTCGACGTCGACGTCGTGGCCGGCGACGCGGTCGCTGCCGCTGGTCAGCAGGGCGGTCGCCGCCAGCGTGTTGTCCAGCGCGCCGACGATCTGCCCGATCACCCCCTGCGCGCGGCGCACCCGCTGCATCGCCTGTTCGGGCACCACCTGCTGGCCGGGGGCCAGCTCGGCGGCGGCGCTCTCGAGCGCCGCCGAGGCGTTGTTCAGCGGCTGCCGCACCTCGTGGGCCATCACCCGCACGAACTCGTCGCGTTCCCGGATCGCCTCGCGCAGCCGGTCCGCCTGGCGTTCGGCCGCATCGCGCAGGGCCTGCTCGCGCAGCAGCGCCGCGGCCCGTTCGGCCTCCGCATCGACCTGGCCGGTGATGTCGATCGCGATGCCGCCGACCTGCCGGCTGCCGTCGGGGCCGTGCAGTGGGAACTTGACGGTCTGCCAGTGCCGGTCCTGGCCGTCGGCGCCGCGGGTCGATTCGACGGTCTCGACCGGCCGGTCGGTGCGCAGCACTTCGTCGTCGTTGGCCTGCAGCGCCTGCGCCATCGGCGCGGGCAGCAGGTCGAACGCGGTGCGGCCCGACCAGCGCGCGTCCGGCTGCTCGAGCGCTTTTTCCCACGCGGCATTGGCGTACAGCATGCGGCCGCCTGCGTCCTTGATCCACGCGGTGGCGGGCGTCGCGCTCATGAACGCGCGGAAGCGTGCCTCGCCGGCGTGCAGCTCGGCGGTGCGCCGAGCCACCAGCCGCTCGAGTTCGTCGCGGTGGGTCTGCAGCTCGCGGGCGGTCTGGTTGCGCTCGGTGACGTCGCGCGCGGCGCAGAACAGCCAGCGCGCCTGCTCGATCTGCAGTGCGGTGCCGGTGATCTCGACCTCGATCCAGTGGCCGTCGCGGTGGCGATGGCGCCGCTTGAGGCGGAAATGCGGGTGGTCGAACAGCGGCTGCAGTTCGTCGAGGCGGGCCTCCGGGTCCCACAGCGTCACCGACTGGCCGAGCAGCTCCTCGCGGCGGTAGCCCAGGCCGGCGCTGAACGATTCGCTCAGCTCGATCAGGCGGCCTTCGTGGTCGAGCACGTGCATGCCGTCGCTGGCGGTGCGCAGCAGGGCCCGGTGCCAGCGGGCCTCGGCCTGGGCTTCGGCGCGGCTGGCGGCCACCCGCTGCCAGCTGCGGTACGCCGCGAACGAGGCGCCCGCCAGCGTGATCGCCAGCAGCGCCGACAGGGCGGCCACCTGCCGCACCTGCGCCTGCCACGGCAGCAGGAAGTCGGCCGTGCTCAATCCCACCAGCACCACCATGCCGGTGTCGGGCAGGCGCCGGTAGGCGGTCGCCCGTTCGATGCCATCCAGCGCGGTGCGCGCGATGTAGCTGCCGGCGTCGGGCTGGCGCCGCACCATCTCCTCGAGCTCGGGCGAGATGCGGCTGGAGCCGACGAGGGGCGGGGCGTCGGGCTCGCCGGTGCGCCGCGTGATGAGCTTCATCGTCGGACTGCGCAGCGTCACCGCGCCCTGGCGGCCGACCTCGACCTCCTGCAGCAGCCGCCGCAGGTGGTCGAGGTCGATCTCGGCCTGGATGACGCCGGCGTCGCGGCCGTTCTCCAGCCCCTGGATGCGGCGCGACAGCAGCAGCATCCAGCGCCCGGGTTCGGCCGCCGGCAGCGGTTCCGAGACCCGCATGCGGTCTGCACTCTGCGCCTCGGCTTCGGCGCTGGCGCGCACCGCCTCGGGCGAGGCCGGCCGGCCGGCCGGGTACTGCACGGTGCGCCCGGAGGGCTCGAACAGCCGCAGCGCGTCGATGCCCGGTGTCAGCGCGTGCTGGTCGATCAGCAGCTGGCGGGCGACGTCCTCGGTGAAAGGCACCACCGCCGACGCCGAGACGACGTCGAGCGACAGCGACTTCAAGGTCTGGTCCACCGACTGGAAGCGGCCGCTGAGCGTCTGCGCCAGGCTGCGGGCGAGGTTGTCGCAGGCCTCCATGGCCCGCTCGTGGAAGACCTCCCGGCTTGCGGCGAGCGACAACGACGCCAGCGCCACGATCATGCCGATGGCCAGCACGTTGGCCCCGATCAGCCCGGCCAGCAGGCGGACGGCCGGTGCGGGAGCCAGGAGAGATCGCGGGGCGCCCGCCGGTGGAACAGCGACTTCATTCATCGGAGCGCGCGGAGCAGGGAGAGCCCCATTCTCCTTCGCGCTGCCGCGAAGGCGCGTCAGGGCTTGTGCGATCGCATGGCGCGCGCAAGCCTTTGCACGCCCAGGGCCAACCGCTCCGGCGGCGCGGAGACGAAGCTGAGCCGGAGGTGGTGGCGGGCGCTGCCGGGCGTGGATTCGAACGCCTCGCCCGGCACGTACAGCACACCGGCCGCGCGGGCGGCGGGCAGCAGCCGCGCGGTGTCGATGGGCTCGGACAGCCGCGCCCACACGAACATGCCGCCCTCCGGGCGCTCGAACGCGACGTCGTCGCCCAGCTGCGCCTGCAGCGCGTCGCAGAGGCGGTCGCGGCGTTCGGCGTAGGTGCGCCGCAGGCGGGGCAGGTGCTGGCGCGGGCGGTCGCTGCGCAGCAGTTCGGCCGCCAGCGCCTGGGTCACCGTCGCGGTGTGCAGGTCGAGCGCCTGTTTGACGCGCACGCAGGCCGCCCGCAGCGCCGGCGGCAGCAGCACCCAGCCGAGCCGCAGGCCGGGCGCCAGCACCTTCGACAGCGACGACGCGTAGCCCACCCACGGCGCCGCACCTGGCACATCGCTGGAGAGGGCGCGCAGCGAGGGCAGCGCGGCGCCGTCGAAGCGCAGCAGGCCGTAGGGATCGTCCTCCAGCACGAACACCTGGTGTTCGGCGGCCCAGCGCAGCAGCGCCAGGCGGCGCTCGAGCGACAGCGACGCGCCTGACGGGTTGGCGAAGTTGGTGACCAGGTAGACCAGCTTCGGCCGCGGCCCCGCCGGCAGCGCCGACAAGCGATCGACGATCGCGCCGTCGGCGTCGTTCGGCAGCGTCCACAGGCGGGCTCCGGCGAGCTGGAACACCTGCAGCGCCGCCAGGTAGGTCGGCGATTCGGTCACCACCGTGTCGCCCGGGTCGAGCAGCGTGCGCGCGACCAGGTCGAGCGCCTGCTGCGAGCCGGTGGTGACGAGCACGTCGTCCGCGGCGGCGGGCGTGCCGTGCAGGCGGGTCCAGCCGGCCAGCGTCTCGCGCAACCCGGGGTCGCCGTCGGTCTGGCCGTACTGCAGCGTCTCGCGCAGGCCACGCTGCCGCAGCGCTTCCCATGCCGCTTCGATGCCCTCGACGTCGAACAGCGCGGCGTCGGGCAGTCCGCCGGCGAGCGACACCATGTCGGGCAGGTGGGCGTCGCGCAGCAGGTCGCGCACGGCGGAGCTGCGCAGGGAACGGGCGGCGAGGGACAGCGGCGGCGGGAGGCTCATGTGCCCAGCGTAGGCGGCGCCTCGTGCCATGTCCCGGTGCAGCGGCGCCAAACTGTGCTGGTGCCGGGCCAGTACAGTGGTCAGGGCCGGGACAGGTGCTTGCGCAGGAACGTCAGCAGCGCCGGCGCATCCGCATAGGCGGCGTTGAGGCGCAGGCGGTCGTCGGCCAGGCCCTGCGGCGAGAACAGTTGCCCATGGGCGAGCAACAGGCCGGCGGCCTGCGCCGGCCCGACCAGGTCGAGCGCGCGGTGGCCGGCCGGCAGCCGGCACCACAGGAACAGGCCGTCGCGCGCCTGGCCGTCCACGGCGACGCCGAGGGCCGTCAGCGCCGCGATGGCGCGGGCACGGGCGCGGGCCAGCCGGTCGCGGGTGTGCGCCAGGTGGCGCGGGTAGCGGCCGCTCTCGAGCACTTCGGTGGTCACCAGTTCTTCCAGCGCCGAGCCGCTGAGCACGCTGAGCACCTTGGCCTCGAGCAGCGGCGCAACGAAGCGGCGCGGTGCCGCCAGGTAGCCCAGCCGCAGCGCCGGGTTCAGCACCTTCGTGAAGCTGCGCAGGTGGAACACACGCTCCAGGCCATCGAGTTGCGCCAGTCGCGGCCGCTGCGGGTCGGCAAGGTCGCCGTAGACGTCGTCCTCGACGATCAGCAGGTCGTGGCGCTCGGCCAGCGACAGCAACTGGTGGCAGCGCGCCGGCGTGCTGCTGCCCCCGGTGGGGTTGTGCAGCAGCGTCTGGGTGAACAGCAGCTTCGGTCGGCGGCCGTGGGCCGCTGGCGGCGCCAGCGCGGCCTCCAGCGCGGCGGGCACCAGGCCGTCGACGTCGCGCGCCACCGGCACCAGCGCGATGCCGGCCGCCCGCAGCCGGGTGTGCAGCATGAAGTAGCCGGGATCCTCGACCAGCACCGCATCGCCCGGCTGCAGCAGCGTGCGCACCAGCAGCTCGAACGCGTGCGAGGCCCCGAAGGTCACGATGAGCTGGTCGGCCGCGGCCGGGATCTGCTGGTGGCGCAGCCGCTCCGCCAGCGCGTCGCGCAGTGCCGGGTGGCCCTGCGCGGGCGCCGGTTGCATCGCCAGCGCGCCGCGCCGGCCGAGCCGCGCCATCGCCGCCGGCACCATGCCTTCGGCGAACCAGTCGGGCGGCAGGAAGCCCGAGCCCACCGGCAGCAGGGGGCGGCCGGCGGCCAGCGCCTGGCGCGTGAAACCGAGTGTCGTTTCGGCCGGCGGCAGGCCGGCCTCGATGGCGTCGAACGGCGCCAGGGCCGGCGGTGGGCGGCGCGTCACGAAGTAGCCGCTGCCGGGCCGCGCCTGCACCAGGCCGCGCGCGGCCACGCGTTCGAGCGCGGTGGTGACGGTGTAGATGCTGACCGCCAGCTGTCGCGCCAGCTGGCGCACCGACGGCAGCCGCTCGCCCTCCGACCAGCGACCGGTGGTGATGGCGTCGACCACTGCCGCCACGATCTGGTCGGTCAGCGGACGGCCGTCTCGGGACAGGCTCAGCATGGTGCCAACAAAAACGCCGGCCCTGGGAGGGGCCGGCGTGGTGTCGCCGCCGCGAAGGCGCGCGGTTCGGTCAGGCGGCGAGGAGGCCGGAGGTGTCGAACGCGCTGCTCATCACCGGCATGTGCGGTGCGAAGGTCGGTGCGGTGTTCTTGGTGGTCTTGACTGGTGTGGCCGGCTGGGCTGCTTCGGCCCGCTCCCATTGCCCGTTTTCCTGGGAGCGGGCTACTGAAAAGAATAGAAGCACCTGAACGGTATCTTCCGCTCGGCCCAGAAATCGGCGGTGTCGCGGAACACGTCCAGCAGCTGCTCACGCGCCTCGCGGTCGAAGCGGGCGTTGTCGGGGAGCTGTTCCAGCACGACGACAAAGCCCGCCTGCACGCCCGACTTGTGGACCAGGTCGGTCATGCAGTCGTACAGCGCATCGAGGTTCTTGCCGAAGTGCGCCGGAAACAGGAATTCCTCGGCGATCTGCTCGAGCACCTCCTGCTTGGTCTGCGCCTTGGACAGGTTGGCGTACAGGAAGTGATGGCCCAGGTCCTGGGCCGCACTCATCAGGTCGTCCACGCGGAACGCGCGGATCGCCTGGACGATATTCGGTCGGACAGTCTGCAAGAGCATGGTGGTCCCTAAACGGCGCCGTGACGGCCTATCGATTCCTCGTCGGACTCACGGTGCGATGCGGCGGAAGCTCGCGTAGTGGTCCTGCGTGTAATAACAGACATCAGGGCGCTGGGGTGCTTGCCCGCCGCAAACGATGCGCCGCGCGCCGCGATCAGGAGAGCCCGGGGACCGTACGGTATATTCTCGGTAGAACCCCCGTCGGGCAGTGGGCAGCAGGCGTTCGCGATTGCCGAACACGGTGCCATCCTTGCCATACGGAAAAGGACCGCCTTGTCGGATCAACCGGTGCGTCTCGCGGGCTTCGGCTGGGAGGGATTGCAACTCGACGACGGTGGGTGCCGGCGGAGGTGATTCCCGTCCCTGAACTCCGCTCGACACGGCCATCAGCACCAGCAGGCCTGTCGCCAAAACGTGGCGGGCAGACGACACCTGTGCTGTGATCCAGCGAGTACACCGACTCAGAACGACCACGGGTTTTCCTGAATCATGAGGGCCGGATGGTACCGAAAGGCCCGCCCCAACTCAAGGCTCTGCCTGTTTATTCAGCAGTTGCAGAGGGCCTTGTTTGAGTAGTGTGCGCACGCAAACAGAAAAGACGCACCGCGAGGGTGCGTCTTCGAAGGTGCGCGATCAGCGCGCAGCGTTCGCGTCGGCGACCGTCAGGGCCGTGATGTTGACGATGCGCCGCACCGTGGCGGAGGGCGTCAGCACATGCACCGGCTGGGCCGCGCCCAGCAGCACCGGGCCGATCGCGATGCCGCCGCCGGCGGCGGTCTTGAGCAGGTTGTAGGCGATGTTGGCCGCGTCGATGTTGGGCATCACCAGCAGGTTGGCTTCGCCGTTCAGCGTGCTGTGCGGCATCAGCCCGGCGCGGTAGCCCGGGTCGAGCGCGGCGTCGCCGTGCATCTCGCCGTCGATCTCCAGCCACGGTGCGCGGTCGCGCACCAGGCCCAGCGTCGTGCGCATCTTCAGGGCCGACGGCGTCTCGCTCGAGCCGAAGTTCGAATGCGACAGCAGCGCCGCCTTCGGCTGGATGCCGAAGCGCATCAGCTCCTCGGCCGCCATCACGGTGATCTCCGCCAGCTGCTCGGCCGTCGGGTCGTAGTTGACGTGCGTGTCGACCAGGAACAGCTGCCGGTTCGGCAGCACCAGGCCGTTCATGCACGCGTAGGTCTTCACGCCTGCGCGCTTGCCGATCACCTGGTCGATGTACTGCAGGTGGTTGCTGGTCGAGCCCCAGGTGCCGCACACCAGGCCGTCGACCTCGCCCTTGTGCAGCAGCATCGCGCCGATCAGCGTCAGGCGCCGGCGCATCTCGATCTTGGCCAGCTGCGCGGTCACCCCGCGCCGCTCGGTCATGCGGTGGTAGGTCTGCCAGTAGTCCTTGTAGCGGTGGTCGAAGTCGGTGTTGACGACGTCGTAGTCGCGCCCCTCGGCCAGCCGCAGCCCGAACTTCTCGATGCGCTGGGCCATCACCTGCGGACGGCCGATCAGCGTCGGGCGCGCCAGGCCTTCGTCGACCACCACCTGCACCGCGCGCAGCACGCGTTCCTCTTCGCCCTCGGCGTAGGCCACGCGCTTGTTCTGTGCCCGCTTGGCCAGCGTGAAGATCGGCTTCATCGTCGTGCCCGAGGCGTAGACGAAGTTCTGCAGCTTCTCGCGGTAGGCGTCGAAGTCCTGGATCGGGCGCAGCGCCACGCCGGTCTCGGCGGCCGCCTGCGCCACCGCCGGTGCGATCTTGATCATCAGCCGCGGATCGAACGGCTTGGGGATCAGGTACTCGGGCCCGAAGCTCAGCGTCGCGCCGGCGTACGCCGCGGCCACCACCTCGCTCTGCTCGGCCTGCGCGAGTTCGGCGATGGCGTGCACCGCGGCGATCTCCATCGCGTCGTTGATCGTCGTCGCCCCGCAGTCCAGCGCGCCGCGGAACATGTACGGGAAGCACAGGACGTTGTTGACCTGGTTCGGGTAGTCGGTGCGCCCGGTGGCCATGATGGCGTCGTCGCGCACCGCCTTGACGTCCTCCGGCATGATCTCCGGGTTGGGGTTGGCCAGCGCGAAGATCAGCGGCTTGGCGGCCATCTTGCGCACCATCTCCTGCTTGAGCACGCCGCCGGCCGACAGGCCGAGGAACAGGTCGGCGCCCTCGATCACCTCGCTCAGCTGGCGCAGCGAGGTCGCCTGCGCGAACTCGGCCTTGGCCGGGTCCATCAGCTCGGTGCGGCCCTGGTAGACCACGCCGGCCAGGTCGGTCAGCCAGACGTTCTGGCGCGGCAGGCCAAGCTTCACCAGCAGGTTCACGCAGGCCAGCGCCGCGGCGCCGGCGCCCGAGACCACCAGCTTGACCTTCGTGATGTCCTTGCCGATGACCTTCAGGCCGTTCAGCATCGCCGCCCCCACCACGATGGCGGTGCCGTGCTGGTCGTCGTGGAAGACCGGGATGTGCATCCGCTCGCGCAGCTTGCGCTCGACGTAGAAGCAGTCCGGCGCCTTGATGTCCTCGAGGTTGATGCCGCCGAAGGTGGGCTCCAGCGCGGCGATCACGTCCACCAGCTTGTCGAGGTCGTTCTCCTTGACCTCGATGTCGAACACGTCGATGCCGGCGAACTTCTTGAACAGCACGCCCTTGCCTTCCATCACCGGCTTGGCCGCCAGCGGGCCGATGTCGCCCAGGCCCAGCACCGCGGTGCCGTTGGTGATCACCGCCACCAGGTTGCCGCGCGAGGTGTAGCGGAAGGCGTTGTTCGGATCGGCCACGATCTCTTCGCACGCCGCCGCCACGCCGGGCGAGTACGCCAGCGCCAGGTCGCGCTGGTTGATCAGCTGCTTGGTCGGCGCCACGGAGATCTTCCCCGGGGTCGGGAACTCGTGGTACTCGAGGGCACTGCGGCGCAGTTCGGCGCGTTTTTCTTCAAAGGTGGACATGGGTCGACCGGCAACGGAAGGGGACAAAATTGTAGGGAGCGCCCGCGGCCGGCGTGTCCTGTTCCGGCGCGGTCGCATCACGACATGCATGCTTCGCATGCCCCGCCCCAGGGCGGAAACCCTGCGGCGCCCCGCCAGGTCATGCTGATAATCGCCCCATGGCTCTGGGCGAATTCGATCTGATCAAGCGCTTCTTCACCCGCGAGACGCGTCGCGCCGCGGTGAGCGTGGGGGTGGGTGACGACTGTGCGGTGCTGGCCGTGGCACCGGGCCACCAACTGACGGTGTCCACCGACATGCTGGTCGAAGGACGCCACTTCCTGTCGACCGTCGCGCCGGCGCGGCTGGGCCACAAGGCGCTGGCGGTGAACCTCTCCGACCTGGCCGCCTGCGGCGCGCGGCCCCTGGCGTATCTGCTGGCGCTGTCGATGCCGCGGGTGGACGAACCATTCCTGGCCGGTCTGGCCGAGGGCCTGCACGCGCTGGCCGACGAACATGGCATCGAGCTGGTCGGCGGCGACACCACCGCGGGCCCGCTGAACCTGTGCATCACCGTGATGGGCGAGGTGCCGACCGGTGGCGCGCTGCTGCGCAGCGGCGCGCGCGTGGGCGACGCGCTGTGGGTCAGCCACGCGGCGAGCGGCGGTCTCGGCGATGCCCGGCTGGCGCTGGAGGCCTTCCGTGGCACGGTGTCGGTGGCCGGTGAGCACTTCGAGCGGGTGCGCCTGGCGATGGAGCGGCCGCAGCCGCGGGTGGCGCTCGGCAGCGCGCTGCGGGGCATCGCCACCGCGGCGATCGACCTGTCGGACGGCCTGCTCGGCGACCTGGCGCACGTGCTGCGGCGCTCCGGGGGGCTGGGCGCGGTGCTGTCGTTCGCCGACCTGCCCCGCAGCGCCGCGCTGGCCGCGCAGCCCGCCGCGGTGCAGGCCGAATGCGGGCTGGCCGGTGGGGATGACTACGAGTTGCTGTTCACGGCGCCGCCCGATGCCGACCGCCAGGTGCTCGCCGCAGCGGCCGGCGCCGGCACCGCGGTGCGCCGCATCGGCCGGCTCGAGGCGACCCCGGGCGTGACGGTGCTCGATGCGGCCGGCCGGCCGGTGCCGACCCCGTGGACCGGCTTCGACCATTTCCGGGTGGGCTGAACCGATGGACGCCCACGCTCCCGCGCCGCGCCGTGTCAATGCCGCGTTCTTCCTCTCGCATCCCGCCCACTGGCTGGCCATGGGCGGCGGCAGCGGGCTCAGCCCGGTCGCGCCGGGCACCGCCGGCACGCTCTGGGCCTGGCTGGCGTTCCTGCTGCTGCAGCAGTGGGGCCTGTCGCCGCAGGCCTGGGCCGGCGTGCTGCTCGCCGGCCTGGCCGTGGGCTGGTGGGCCTGCAAGGTGTGCGCGGAGAACGCCGGCATCGCCGATCCCGGCTTCATCGTCTGGGACGAGATCCTCGCGTTCTGGCTGGTGCTGTGGCTGCTGATGCCCGCCGGCTGGCTGCTGCAGGCGCTGGCGTTCGGGCTGTTCCGCTGGTTCGATGCCGCCAAGCCCGGGCCGGTGCGCTGGGCCGACCGGGCGTTCAAGGGCCGCGGCTGGCGCGGGGCGTTCGGCATCCTGGTGGACGACCTCGTCGCCGCCGGTTGCACGCTGTTCGTGCTGGCAGGGGTGGTGCGGCTGTGGCCGCAGCTTCGTTGAACGCTTGGCTCCAACAGGGGGACGTGCGATGCAGATGACACCGGATCCGCGGCCCGCGTTGGCCGAACGCCTGCTGCAACGCGGCTGGCGGCTGGCCACTGCGGAGAGCTGCACCGGCGGCATGATCGCTGCCGCGTGCACCGATCTCGCCGGCTCGAGCGGCTGGTTCGAGCGCGGCTTCGTGACCTACAGCAACGAGGCCAAGACCGAACTGCTCGGCGTGTCGGCCGCGCTGCTGGCGGTGCATGGCGCGGTCAGCGCGCCGGTGGCCGAGGCGATGGTGAGCGGCGCCCTGCGGCACGCGCATGCCGAGGTCGCGCTGGCGGTCACCGGCATCGCAGGGCCGGGCGGCGGTTCGGCCGACAAGCCGGTGGGCACGGTGTGGTTCGCATGGGCACTGCCCGGACGACGCTGGAGCGAATGCCGTCGCTTCGACGGGGACCGGGCCGCGGTGCGGCAGCAGACCCTCGAACACGCGCTGCAGACGCTGCTGCAGGCGAGCGCCTGAACCTCAGGGCCGCAGCACCAGGGCCGGGGCGCCCGGCTTGGCGGGTGCTACCGCGGCCACCGTCATCAGCACCAGCCGGCGCAGTCCTTCCCAGGGGTCGGCCGGCCAGTCGGGGTGGCGCAGGCCCTTGACCAGCCCATCGCAGACATGCGCCGCGTCGAGCAGCGGGCCCAGCCGGGCCGCGTCCAGCTGCGGCAGCAGCCGTTCGACCAGCTTTTCCTTCACGCCCCAGACGCGCGCCTCGCGCAGCGCCATCGCCACCGGCTTGCCGCCCTGCACCGCGGCCTTCAGCCGCTTCAGCAGGCGGATGTCCTCCGCCAGCGTCCAGTGCACCAGCACCGCGGCCTCGCCTTCGGCGGCCAGGCCATCGAGCATGCGCAGCGCACGGCCCACTTGCCCGGCCAGCACCGCCTCGCCGAGCTTGAAGACGTCGTAGCGGGCCACGTTCAGCACCGCCTGTTCGATCTGCTCGAAGCCGAGCGGGCCCTGCGGGTACAGCAGGCCGAGCTTGGTGATCTCCTGGTGCGCGGCCAGCAGGTTGCCCTCGACGCGGTCGGCGAAGAACGAGAGGCTGCGCGCACCGGCGTCGCCCTCCTCCACCTGCTGGCCCTGCGCGGCCAGCCGCTGCGCGATCCACGCCGGCAGCGCGCGGCGGTCGATCGGCTCGACCCGCACCGTCACGCCGGCAGCGTCCAGCGCGGTGAACCAGGCGCTCGCGAGTTGCTGGCGGTCCAGCCGCGGCAGGATCACCACGGTCAGCGTGTCGTCGGCCAGGCGTTCGCAGTAGCGCTGCAGCGCCTCGGAACCGTCCTTGCCGGGCTTGCCGCCGGGGATGCGGATCTCGATCAGCTGCTTGTCGGCGAACAGGCTCATCGCGCTGCTGGCGCCGAGCAGTTCGCTCCAGTCGAAATGTGCGCCCACCACGGTGTGCACCTGCCGCTCGGTGTGGCCGGCCTGCCGGGCCGCGGTGCGGATCGCATCGGCCGCCTCCTGCACCAGCAGCGGCTCGTCGCCGTGCACCGTGTAGAGCGGCTTCAGGCCGCGTGCCAGGGCCTGCGGCAGTTGCTCGGGGCGGACCTGCATCGCCGCGGTCGCTCAGCCGCGCGGCGGCAGCGCCGCCAGCCGGCGCAGCACCTGCTGCACGATGTCGGCCTCCATCGCGCGGTAGAGCTGGTCGGCCTCGATCTCCTTGGCCAGCGCGTTGGTCTCGCTGTAGGCCATGTCGCGGAACAGCAGCAGCTCCGTTTCGGGGATCAGCACCTCGCCCGAGGGCGTGCGCACGCGGAAGCGCAGCCGCGAGCGCAGGCTCAGGTCGCTGACCAGGCCGGTGGCGGTGGACGCCGCGCTGGCCCGCTCGCGGCCCTCGCGCAGCGCGTCGATCACCACCTGCGCGGCGGCGAGGTTGTCGACCACCTCGACGCCGGGGTTGGTGCGCAGCTGCCGGCGCAGTTCTTCGGCCAGCGGCGACAGCGTCGAAAAGCCGCTCAGCAGGATGCGCTGGGCCGGCACCTGCGCCGGCCGGCGCAGCGCAAAACCGCAGCCGGCGAGCGACAGCGACGGCAGGGCGAGCAGGAGGCGGCGGCGCTGCATCACACCACCACGTTCACGAGCCGGCCCGGCACGACGATGATCTTCTTCGGCGTGCGGCCTTCGGCGAACTTCTCGACCTCCGGGCTGGCCGCGGCGGCGGCTTCGATGGCCGCCTTGTCGGCGCCGGCCGGCACCTTGACCGCGCCGCGTGTCTTGCCGTTGACCTGCAGCACCAGTTCGATCTCGTCCTGCACCAGCGCGCCGTCGTCCACGCCCGGCCAGGCGACGTCGAGCAGACCGCCGCAGCAGGCTTCGTAGCCGAGGTCCTTCCACAGCGCCTGGCCGATGTGCGGGCACACCGGGTACAACAGTCGCAGCAGGATGCTGAAGCTCTCGGCCAGCGCGGCACTGTCGGTGGCGCTGTCGGACAGCTTGGCGCCTTCGAGCGTGTTCAGCATCTTCATCACGGCCGAGACGACCGTGTTGTACTGCATGCGCTCGTAGTCGTAGTTGGCCTGCTTGAGGATCTGATGGGTCTCGCGGCGCAGCGTCTTGGCGTCGGTCGAGAAGTCCACCGGCTGCGAACGGTCGACCGCGAAGCCGGCCTTCAGCGCCGCCTCGTGCCTGGCGGCGAAATGCCAGACGCGGCGCAGGAAGCGGTGCGCGCCCTCGACGCCGGCGTCGTTCCATTCCAGCGTCTGCTCGGGCGGCGACGCGAACATCACGAACAGCCGTGCGGTGTCGGCACCGTACTGGTTGATCAGGTCCTGCGGGTCGACGCCGTTGTTCTTCGACTTCGACATCGTGCCCACGCCCTGGTAGTCGATGGCCGAGCCGTCCGACTTGAGCTTGGCGCCGGTGATCTTGCCGCCGGCGTCGAACACGTTCTCGACCTCGTGCGGCCAGAAGTACTCGATGCCGCCCTTGTCGGTGCGGCGCGAGTAGATGTGGTTCAGCACCATGCCCTGCGTCAGCAGCCGGGTGAAGGGCTCGTGCACCTTGACCAGCTTCAGGTCGCGCATCACCTTGGTCCAGAAGCGCGCGTAGAGCAGGTGCAGGATGGCGTGTTCGATGCCGCCGATGTATTGATCGACCCCGGGCCCACCGGCCTGGGAGCCGGTGCCGGGCATCCAGTAGTCGGTTCCCTGCCCCACCATCTGCTGGTCGTTGCCGGCATCGCAGTAGCGCATGAAGTACCACGACGAATCGACGAACGTGTCCATCGTGTCGGTCTCGCGCTGGGCGGGCTTGCCGCAGCGGGGGCAGGCGACGTTCAGGAAGTCGGTGCGTTTCTTCAGCGGGTTGCCGCTGCCATCGGGCACGCAGTCGATCGGCAGCACCACGGGCAGGTCTTGCTCCGGCACAGGCACGGGGCCGCAGCTGTCGCAGTGGATGATGGGGATCGGCGTGCCCCAGTAGCGCTGGCGGCTGATGCCCCAGTCGCGCAGGCGCCAGGTGGTCTTCTTCTCGCCCAGGCCCTTGGCGGCCATCAATTCGGCCACCTTGCCGACGGCTTCCTTGTGCGGCAGGCCATCGAGCACGCCGGAGTTGACGCACACGGCGCGCTGCTTGTCGCCGTACCACTCGGCCCAGGCATCGGTGCTGAACGGCGCGTCGCCGGCCTGCACGACTTGCTTGATCGGCAGGCCGTACTTCTTCGCGAACGCGAAGTCGCGCTCGTCGTGCGCCGGCACGCCCATCACCGCGCCGTCGCCGTAGCTCATCAGCACGTAGTTGCCCACCCACACCTCGACCGGCTCGCCGGTCAGCGGGTGCGTGACGAAGAGGCCGGTCGGGCGCCCTTCCTTCTCCTTCAGCGCCAGTTCGGCCTCGGTGGTGCCGCCCTGCTGGCATGCTTCGATGAAGGTCGCCAGCGCCGGGTTGCCCGCCGCCGCGTGCGTGGCCAGCGGGTGCTCCGGCGCCACCGCGCAGAACGTGACCCCCATGACGGTGTCGGCACGGGTGGTGAACACGTACAGCCGGCCGTCCTGGATCAGCTGCCCGTCGGCGCCGCGGATCTCGTGCGGGAACGCGAAGCGCACGCCCTCGCTCTTGCCGATCCAGTTCTCCTGCATCAGCCGCACCCGTTCGGGCCAACCGCTGAGGTAGTTCGGGTCCTCCGGGTTGGCGACGGCGCTCAGCAGCTCGTCGGCGTAGTCGACGATCTTCAGGTAGTAGCCGGGGATCTCGCGCTTCTCGACCAGCGCACCCGAGCGCCAGCCACGGCCGTCGATCACCTGTTCGTTGGCCAGCACGGTCTGGTCGACCGGGTCCCAGTTGACGACCTGGGTGCGGCGCTCGGCGATGCCGGCCTCCAGCATCTTCAGGAACAGCCACTGGTTCCAGCGGTAGTACGCGGGGTCGCAGGTGGCGATCTCGCGCGACCAGTCGATCGCCAGGCCCATGGCCTGCATCTGGCCCTTCATGTAGGCGATGTTCTCGCGCGTCCACTTCTCGGGCGGCACGGCGTTCTTCAGCGCGGCGTTCTCGGCCGGCAGGCCGAAGGCGTCCCACCCCATCGGCATCAGCACGTTCATGCCCTTCATGCGCAGGTGGCGCGTGAGCATGTCGTTGATGGTGTAGTTGCGCACATGCCCCATGTGCAGCTTGCCGCTGGGGTACGGCAGCATCGAGCAGGCGTAGAACTTGGGCTTGCCGGCATCCTCGCGCACGCGGTAGGCGTCGGCGGCGCGCCATTGCGCCTGGGCGGCGGCTTCGACGGCGGCAGGGTCGTATTTCTCGTTCATCGCAGAATGCAGAGGGCCGCCGGCGCAGGGCCCGCGGGATCGATCGGATCGGGGATTATCGGGTCTGGTGGTGCGCCGTCCGACGCGCCTCGCTCAGGGCGCGGAGGCGGCCGGCGCCGTCACGAAGGCGATGCGGTTCAGCTTGACCTGCTGCAGCTGGTCGATCAACGTGGCGACCCGGCCGTAGGGCACCGCGCGGTCGGCGCGCAGCTGCACTTCGGCGTCGGGCTGGCGCTGCGCGGCCTGCTGCAGCCGGGCCGGCAGGGCATCGGCGGGAATCTTCTCCTCGCCCCAATAGACGCTGCCGTCGGCGCCGAGCGCGATCTCGATGCCGCTGGGCGCCTCGCCACTGGGCGTGGCGGCGGCCGGCGGCAGGTCGAGCTTCAGGCTGCCGCTCATCAGCGGCGCGGCGATGATGAAGATCACCAGCAGCACCAGCATCACGTCGATCAGCGGCGTCATGTTGATGTCGCTCATCGGCGGTGGGTCCGCGCTGCGCTCGAAGCGGCCGAAAGCCATCGGTCGTCAGGCCTGGGCGGGCCGCTCGCTCAACATCTCGCGCAGGTCGTGCGCGTAGCCTTCGAGGGTGGCCTCGCAGGCGCCGACCCACTTGCCGAACAGGTTGTAGGCCAGCACGGCGGGGATGGCGACCGCCAGGCCGGCGGCGGTCATGATGAGCGACTCGCCCACCGGGCCGGCGACCTTGTCGATGCCGAAGCTGCCCGCCGCGGCGATGCCCTGCAGCGCGTGGTAGATGCCCCAGACGGTGCCGAACAGGCCGATGAACGGCGCGGTCGAGCCCACCGAGGCCAGCAGCACCTGGCCGAACTGCAGCTGGCGCACCACGCCGAGCAGCGCGTCGCGCAGCCGGCGGGTGAGTTGCGATTCGAGGTGGCCGGACGATTCGAGCGTGCCGGCCGGGGCGGCCAACGTGCCGGCGTCGAGCAGCGGCAGCAGGACCCGTTCGCGGTCGAGGGCCTGCAGCTGCGTGCGGGCCATCGTCAGGTCGGCCGCGGCCCAGAAGGCGCCGATGCTGCGCACCAGGTCGCGCCGCACGCGGGTCAGCAGCCAGGCCTTCCAGAAGATCATCACCCAGGCCGAGACGGACATCAGCAGCAGCAGCGCGGCCACCGCACGGCTCACGCCGTCGCCCTGGTTCCAGATCGCGTTGAATCCGCCCATCGTGCGCCGCTCCCTGTCGCGGTAGGGCCCGGCCTCAGAGGCCGAGCACTGCGTTCATGTCGTACAGACCGCTCTTGCGCCCGGCGAGGAACCGCACCGCCCGCAGGCTGCCCTGCGCATAGCCGGCACGGCTGGAACTCTTGTGGCTGATCTCGATGCGTTCGCCGGTGCCGGCGAACAGCACGGTGTGGTCGCCGATGATGTCGCCGCCACGCACGGTGGCGAAGCCGATCGTCGACGGGTCGCGGGCACCGGTGACGCCTTCGCGGCCGTACACCGCGCAGGTCTTCAGGTCGCGGCCGAGCGTGTCGGCGATGACCTCGCCCATCTTCAGCGCGGTGCCGCTGGGCGCGTCGACCTTGTGGCGGTGGTGCGCCTCGATGATCTCGATGTCGTAGCCCTCGGAGAACGACTTCGCCGCCATCGCGAGCAGCTTCATCATGACGTTGACGCCGACGCTCATGTTGGGCGCCATCACGATGGCGATGTCCCGCGCAGCGGCCTCGATCTCGGCCTTCTGCGCGGCGTCGAAGCCGGTGGTGCCGATCACGAGGTTGACCCCCAGCTCGCGGCAGGCGGCCAGGTGGGCCAGCGTGCCCTCGGGGCGGGTGAAGTCGATCAGCACGTCGGCATCGGCGAGGCCGGCCTTCAGGTCGGCGGTGATCAAGACACCGGTGCGCTGGCCGGCGAACGCGCCGGCATCCTGGCCGAGCGCCGGGCTGGCGGGGATGTCGAGCGCGCCGGCGAGGGTGCAGTCATCGGCTTGCCGCACGGCGTCGAACAGCATCTGGCCCATGCGGCCGCTGGCGCCCGCCACCGCGACGCGGTGAGTGCTGGAAGGAGTGGTCATCGGCGTCGGTCAGGGAGTCGGGGTCGATTCGAGCGGCGGGTAGGCGCGTTTGGCACCGACCGGGGCGGTCGCGCCGGCGTTGGCGTCCACCGGCTGCGGGGCCGGCGGCGGCAGCTTGCCGACCTGCTCCGGCGTGAGCTCGAGCACGCGCGGTTTGGCGGGGGCCTTGCGGGTGTCGATCGAGGCGACGAACTCGCGCTCGGAGGGCAGCGTGCTGGCGTCGAAACGGCTCACGCGGTCCTGCTCGAAATAGACCGTGACCCGGCGCTCCTGCGCCGGCGTGCCCTGGCGGCGGATCGAGAAGACGTAGTCCCAGCGGTCGGCGTGGAACACGTCGGTGAGCAGCGGCGAGCCGAGCACGTAGCGCACCTGCTCGCGGGTCAGCCCCTCGCGCAACTGGGAAAGCATCTCCTGCGTCACGACGTTGCCCTGCACCACCTCGATGCGGTACGGCGTGATGAAGCCGAGGAAGTCGTCCTGCGAGCGCACCGTGCCCGAACACGCAGAGAGGGTGGCGACCGCCAGGCACGCTGCGGCGAAAGGAAAGCAGATGCGGGGCATGAACAGGCAGTGGGATTGGCTGAAGGAGCGTCGCGGCGAGGCGATCGGCCCTTTATCATCGCGGCATTCTAGCCACCAGAGCCGGCGTCCTTTTGCGGGACCGCCCCGTCGCATGCCCCAGTCCATGACCAACACCGAGGAACTGAAGAGTTCTGGCCTGAAGGCCACCCTGCCTCGGCTGAAGATTCTGGAAATCTTCCAGCAGTCGTCGCTGCGGCACATGACGGCGGAGGATGTCTTCAAGCTGTTGCTCAACGAGGGTTCGGACATCGGCCTGGCCACGGTCTACCGCGTGCTGATGCAGTTCGAGCAGGCCGGGTTGCTGAAGCGCAACCACTTCGAGAGCGGCAAGTCGGTCTTCGAGCTCAACGAGGGGCACCACCACGACCACCTCGTCTGCCTGGACTGCGGCCACGTCGAGGAATTCTTCGACGACGAGATCGAAACGCGCCAGCGCGCCGTCGCGCAGGAACGCGGCTACCGGCTCGAGGAACACTCGCTGGCGCTGTACGCGCACTGCGTGCGGGTCGACTGCCCGCACCGCGGCAAGTAAGGACAAGGGCGCACGCGCCGCGGGCTCACAGCCCCGGCTCGCCGCGCTCCATCAGTTCGCGGTGGCGGTCGATGAACTCGCGGTAGGTGTCGATGCCGCGCAGCTGCAGGATGGTGTTGCGCACCGCCGCCTCGACCAGCACCGCCAGGTTGCGGCCGGCATCGACGGCGATGATCACGCGGCGGATCGGCATGCCGAGCACGTCCTCGTAGAGCGGCTCGTACGGCAGGCGTTCGAACTCGCGCTCGAGCGTTTCCTTGCGCACCAGGTGCACGATCAGCTTCAGGCGCATCTTCCGGCGCACCGCGGTCTCGCCGAAGATCGCCTTGATGTCCAGCAGGCCGATGCCGCGCACCTCGAGCAGGTTGGCCAGCAGCTCGGGGCAGCGGCCCTCGATGGCCGACTGCGAGACGCGGTAGAGGTCGACCACGTCGTCGGCCACCAGGCCGTGGCCGCGCGAGATCAGTTCGAGGCCGAGTTCGCTCTTGCCCAGGCCGGATTCGCCGGTGAGCAGCACCCCCAGGCCGAGGATGTCCATGAAGACGCCGTGGCGCGACGTGCGCTCGGCAAAGTGCTGGCCGAGGTAGCCGCGCACCTGGTCGATCACCTGGCCCGCGGACTCGCGCGTGACGAACATCGGGATGTCGGCGCGCTCGCACATCGCGACCAACCGGTCCGGCGGCGTGCAGCCGTCGGCCACGACGACGGCCGGCGGTTCCAGCCCGACGATGCGCGAGATGCGCCGTGCCTGGGTGTCGGAGTCGCAGTTCTCGAGGTAGGCGACCTCGCGGCGGCCGACGATCTGGACCCGGTAGGGATGGATGTAGTTCAGGTAGCCGACCAGGTCGGCCGACGATTGCGCGTCGCGCACCGCGACCTCGTCGAAGCGCCGCTCGGGGTGCGCGTGTCCGGCGATCCACTCCCATTTGAGGGACTCGCGGTGCGCATCGAACAGGGCCTCCGCGCTGATGACGGTGGGCTTCATCGCGGCGGGCCGGTCAGGCGACCGACTTCAGCGGTTCCCAGCGGGAGATCAACTCGTGGACCTGCAGGGGGTCCGTTTCGGTCTTGAGGCGCTCGCGCAGCGCGCGGTCGGAGAGCATCTCGGCGATCTCGGACAGGATCTCGAGATGCCGCTGGGTCGCCGCCTCGGGCACGAGCAGGAAGATCAGCAGCGAGACGGACTCGTCGTCCGGCGCTTCGAAGGCGATCGGCTGCGCCACGCGGATCACCGCGGCCAGCGGGTTCTTCAGGCCCTTGATCCGACCGTGCGGAATCGCCACCCCGTGGCCCAGGCCGGTCGAGCCCAGCCGTTCGCGGGCGAACAGGTTGTCCGTGACCAGTGCCCGCGCGATGGCATGCTGGTTCTCGAACAGGAGCCCGGCGTGCTCGAATGCGCGCTTCTTGCTGGTGGCCTCCACGTTCACCAGCACATTGCCGGCCGGAAGGATGGGGGCGAGACGGTTCATGAACAAGCGCGCCGGAAGTTGAGCAGAGAACCGGCAAATATCGTACCGGTGGGGGATTATAGAAACGGACAGCGGCCCTCGCGGGCCGCTGTTCACAGGTCCGGTGTCGCTCCGTCGCGCGCGCTATGCGGCGTCGAGGTCGGCGACGTAGCCGGTCCGTTTCGGGGAAGCATGGTGGTGGTCTTGGACCCGATCCTTGTGGCGCACGACCTGCCGGTCCAGCTTGTCCATCAACTGGTCAATCGCGGCGTACAGGTCTTCGTGGCAGGCCTCGCAGAAGATGTCCTTGCCCTTGGTGTGGAGGGTCACTTCGGCCCTCTGGCGTCTTTCCTTTTCGCGCAGCCTCTCGACACAAAGCAGCACGTTGACATCTACCACCTGATCGAAATGGCGCGTGACGCGCTCGAGCTTCGTCAGGACATATTCCCGCAGGGCGGGCGAGACATCCACATGATGGCCACTGATCGTCAGGTTCATGAGTCCTCCTTTCGGAAGGGTGGAAAAGACGGTGGAGCTTTGGATCACGGGGCGGGCTTTGCGCCAGCGTTGAAGCCAGTGTGACGGTTCGATGAACGACTGGCAAGCCGGCCCGGACCTGTCCGAGCACCGGCGTGAGGAATTGCGCCCCGGACTGGTGAATTCGGGGTAGGCTCCCAGTTGTCGTGGCCGACGGCCCGACGCCCGCCGCCCCCTGGGAGGCAGCGTGCCGAGCCCGGCGCTCGGGCAATCCGCGTGCCGTGCGACGGCCGCTGCGATAATTGCCAACGGTTTCATTTGCTGGAGCGTTCCTTGGACAGCCCTCACCCTCGGTGACCGTCCCTTCCTGATTCCTGTCGCACGCGGCGGGCGGGAAGCAGACGGTGCCACGACCCCGACTTCAAGCCCCGCAACGCCCGCGCGCCCGTCCGAGGCAGCGCAAGCGCAGGAAATCCGATGCTGAACGTTTTCACGCTGGTCAACGGCCGGCTGTTCCAGGAAGAGATCGCCGAACCGGGCGCGCTGTCGCACGTCGCCCCCATCTGGGTCGACCTCGAGCAGCCGACCGCGCCCGAAAAGGCCTGGATCCTGTCGCGTTTCGGCCTGGCGATCCCCGACGACATCGTCGACGACGACCTCGAGGAATCGGCCCGCTTCTACGAAGAGGACAACGGCGAGCTGCACATCCGCTCGGATTTCCTCATCGACGATGGCGAGACGCCGCGCAACGTCCGCGTGGCGTTCATCCTGTTCAACAACGTGCTGTTCTCGGTGCATGCCGAGGACCTGCCGGTGTTCCGCCTGTTGCGCATGCGGGCGCGCCGCACGCCGGCGTTGATCGAGGATGCGAAGGACGTCCTGCTGAAGCTCTACGACGCCGATGCCGAGTATTCGGCCGATGCGCTGGAAGGCATCTACGACGCGCTGGAGCAGGTCAGCCAGCGGGTGCTGAAACAGGACATCGACGACCGCGCCGCCGGCGAGGTGCTCGGCGCCATGGCGCGCGAGGAAGACCTGAACGGGCGCATCCGCCGCAACATGATGGACACGCGCCGCGCGCTCAGCTTCATGATGCGCAGCCGCATGCTCAGCGCCGAGCAGTTCGAGGAGGCGCGCCAGATCCTGCGCGACATCGACTCGCTCGACTCGCACACCGCGTTCCTGTTCGACAAGATCAACTTCCTGATGGATGCCACCGTCGGCTTCATCAACATCAACCAGAACAAGATCATCAAGATCTTCTCGGTGGCCTCGGTGGCGCTGCTGCCGCCCACGCTGATTGCCAGCATCTACGGCATGAACTTCCAGCACATGCCGGAACTGCAGTCGCGCTGGGGCTACCCCTTCGCGCTGGTGCTGATGGTGGCGTCGGTGGTGGCCCCCTTCGTCTACTTCCGCCGCAAGGGCTGGCTGCGCTGAGCCTGGCCTCACCGCTGCCGTGCGGTCTGCGCACGGTCATAAGAAAGGGCTGTGCAGCGCCTCAGGACGAAGGAGGGAGGGAGGGAGGAGGAGGAGAAGCGCCCTGAAGGTGACAACCGGACGAGCCGGAAGGCTGCACAGCCAAACTGGCGCCGCAGGTTCGCGGCATTGACCTCGTATCGCGGTTCAAGGACCGCACCTGCTGTGATGCTACTGCGTGTCGGAACGCCATGGTGCAAGAAAGTTCCGTCGCAGTGACAAATCGGCGGCGTCGCCACAACGTGCCTGCGCCGCCTGGCCGCCGGCCTTACAAGACTTTACGGGAACGGCAGTGGGCGACGCGCCGTCGCCCGCTGCAGGCGGGTGTCCGTTTCAATGAATTGCAGCGGAAGCGTCACTGCTGTTCAACGGATTTGAGTGAAGGCGTCCCTATGCTGCGGCGTCTTCCGCCACCAACGACCCCTGTCATGCCGAACGCGTCCCTGCTGCGCTCCGAACGTTATGGCGCTGTCGCCCGCCTGCTCCATTGGGTGCTGGCAGCCGCGCTGGTGGCGATCTTCGCGCTGGGGCTCTACATGCACGAGTTGCCGTTCTCGCCACAGCGGCTGAAGCTCTACAACTGGCACAAGTGGGCGGGGATGGCGATCCTGGTGCTGTCGTTCCTGCGCCTGGCGTGGCGCTGGAAGACCGGGGCGCCGCCGTTGCCGGCCAGCGTGCTGGCGCGCATGCCCGGCTGGCAGCAGTGGGCCCACCAGGGCACCCACTTCCTGCTCTATGCGCTGTTTTTCGCGGTGCCGCTCGCCGGCTGGGCGTATTCGTCGGCGGCCGGGTTTCCGATCGTCTGGTTCGGCGTGCTGCCGCTGCCCGACTGGGTGCCGGTCGACAAGGAGCTCGCCGGCGTGTTGAAGGAGGTGCACAAGCTGTGCAGCTTCGCGCTCGCCGGGCTGGTGCTGCTGCACGTGGCCGCGGTGGTCAAGCACCAGTGGCTCGACCGCGACGGCCTGCTCGACCGGATGCGCGCCGCGCCGCGCGGCTGACCGACCGCCGGCCCGGCGCTCCGGGCGGGCCCCGGGCGCGGAACACCGCGGCCCTTCTTCACTCTCAGTGACCATGACCTTCCTGTCTTCCCCCGTTCTCCTCCGCGTCGCACTGCCGCTGGCCCTGGCTGCCACGGTGTCGCCGGTCTCGGCCCAGTCGTTGCAGAAGGTGGATCCGGCCAAGAGCGAGATCCTCTTCGTCAGCAAGCAGATGGGTGTGCCGGTGCAAGGCAAGTTCAAGCGCTTCGACGCCCAGCTCAACTTCGATCCGCAGCACCCGGAAGCCGGCCAGGCGACGCTGTCGATCGACATGGGCAGCGCCACGATGGGTGTCGCCGAATCGGACGCCGAACTGCCGAAGGCCACCTGGTTCAACGTCCCGAAGTTCCCGAAGGCGCAGTTCGTCTCGTCCAGCGTGAAGGCGCTCGGCGAGGGCCGCTACCAGGCCGTCGGCAAGCTGAACATCAAGGGCCAGCAGCAGGACCTGGTGGTGCCGTTCCAGCTGAAGCCGGCCGGTGCGGCCGCCGAGGCCACGGGTGCCTTCACGATCAAGCGCCTCGATTTCAAGATCGGTGAAGGCGAGTGGGCCGACACCTCGATGGTGGCCAACGACGTGCAGGTCAAGTTCAAGCTGTCCCTCGTGCGCTGAGCCTTGCGGCCCGCGCTTCTCTCTCTTCCCCAACCGGAGTCCCCGTCCCCATGAAACGTGTCTTCGCTCCTGCCGCCGCCCTCTTCGCCGTCGCCGCCTCGTTGGCCGCCGCACCCGCGGCGCAGGCCAACACCTATTCGATCGAGCCGAGCCACACGGCCGTCACGTTCGAAGCGGACCACTTCAACACGTCCACCCTGCGCGGCCGCTTCGACAAGAAGGAAGGCACGGTGGAGTTCGACCCGGCGAAGAAGGTCGTCAAGATCGACCTGACCATCGACACGACGTCGATCAACACCGGTCTCGAGCCGTTCAACGGCCACCTGAAGAGCAAGGATTTCTTCAACGCGGCCGAGTTTCCGACCGCGAAGTTCGTTGCCGACAAGGCCAAGTTCAACGGCGACAAGGTCAGCGAAGTGACCGGCACGCTGACGCTGCTCGGCAAGACCCAGCCGGTGACGCTGAAGGCCGAGCGGTTCAACTGCTACGACAACCCGATGTTCAAGCGCCAGGTCTGTGGGGGGGACTTCACCACGACGATCAAGCGCAGCCAGTGGGGCATGGACTACGGCGTCGACAAGGGCATGGTCGACAACATCCGCCTGCTGGTGCAGGTCGAAGCCGTCAAACAATAAGGCGGGGCATGCCGCCGCGGTCGCTGCCGTAGGCGGCGCGCAGCGTGCGGCGTATCAGCACCAGCAGCAGGGCGAGCGGCCCCAGCACGCTCGCCAGTGCGGCCGCGACCACGGCGGCCAGCAGCACCGCCGGTACGGCCAGCAGCACCAGCAGCAGGCGCATCAGGCCCGCCGCGCTGATCAGTGCGGCCGGCGGCAGGGAGGAGCGGTGGGCCGAAGAGGTGCGTTCCAGCATGACCGGACGATAGCGCCGGAACCGCCGTCTTCCGCTGCAGGGTTGCCCGCAGGTTCTACGGAATGTTTCACGCACCCTTCGGTGGATGCTAGTGCTTACACATATAAGACCCTACGCACCGTGTCACTCTTCGAACGGCAGGCCAACGTAGTTCTCGGCGAGCGACGTCGAGGCTGCCGTCGACGAGACCAGGTAGTCCAGTTCGGCCTGCTGGATCTTGAAGCCGAAGCCGCCGTCGTCGGGGAACTTGTGCAGCAGGCTGGTCATGTACCAGCTGAAGCGCTCGGCCTTCCAGATGCGACGCAGCGCCTTGCGCGAGTAGTCGTCGATGCCGGCGTCGGTGTGGTCCTGGTAGAACTCGACCAGCGCGCGTGACAGGTAGCGCACGTCGGCGGCGGCCAGGTTCAGGCCCTTCGCGCCGGTGGGCGGCACGATGTGCGCGGCGTCACCGGCCAGGAACAGGCGGCCGAAGCGCATCGGCTCGGCGACGAAGCTGCGCAGCGGCGCGATGCTCTTCTCGATCGACGGGCCCGTGACCAGGTGCTCGGCGGCTTCCGGGTCGAGGCGGCGGCGCAGTTCGTCCCAGAACGCCTGGTCGCTCCACTGCTCGACCTTGTCGGTCAGCGGCACCTGCACGTAGTGGCGGCTGCGGGTCTTGCTGCGCATGCTGCACAGCGCGAAGCCGCGTTCGTGGTTCGAATAGATCAGCTCGTCGGAGACCGGCGGCGTGTCGGCCAGGATGCCGAGCCAGCCGAACGGGTAGACCCGCTCGAAGGTCTCGATCGCGCCCTGCGGCACGCTGGCGCGGCACACGCCGTGGAAGCCGTCGCAGCCGGCGATGAAGTCGCAGGCGATCTCGTGTTCGACGCCGTCCTTCTTGTAGCGCACGCGCGGCTGCTTCGAGTCGAAGTCGTGCACGCTGACGTCGGCGGCTTCGTAGACGGTGGGCAGGCCGGCGGCCTGGCGGGCGTCCATCAGGTCGCGGGTGATCTCGGTCTGGCCATAGACCATCACGGCCTTGCCGCCGGTCAGCGCGTGCAGGTCGACGCGGTGGCGCTCGCCGCCGAAGCACAGCTCGATGCCATGGTGCACGATGCCCTCGCGGTGCATGCGTTCGCTGACACCCGCTTCGTCCAGCAGGTCCTGGCAGATCTGTTCGATGATGCCGGCGCGGATGCGGCCCAGCACGTAGTCGGCGCTGCGCTGCTCGACGATGATGGCGTCGATGCCGGCCTTGTGCAGCAGCTGGCCGAGCAGCAGGCCGGACGGGCCGGCGCCGATGATGGCCACTTGGGTGCGTTGAGAGGTCATGGGGTCTCCTTCGTGGGAATGGGGCGGCGGGCGCCGGGGTCAGAGCAGTTGCGCCAGCTGGGCCTGCGCCTGCAGCAGCACGGGCAGGCACCGTTCGCGCAGCCCGTCGAGCTGCTGGCGGGCGGCATGGGCGCTCACGTTCATGGCGGCGACGGTCTCGCCGCGGAAGTTCTTCAACGGCACGGCAATCGTGCGCAGGCCGACTTCGAGCTCCTGGTCGACCATCGCGTAGCCCTGCCGTCGCACCTGCAGCACGGCGTCGCGCACCTGGTCGGCATGGATCAGCGTGCGGGGCGTGCGCGGCTCCAGCGGATGCGTCGCGAGCCAGTGGTCGAGCGCGTCGTCGGGCAGCGCGGCCAGCAGCACGCGGCCGTTGGCCGAGCAGTGCGCCGGCACCCGCGTGCCGGGCTGCAGCGTGGTCGAGACGACGCGGCCCACGGTCACTGCGGCGATCGCGATGACGTCGCCATCGTCCAGCACGCCGACCGAACTGGCCTCCTGCATCACCAACGCGATGTTCTGCAGCTGCGGCTGGATCACGCGCGGCAGGCGCGCCGAGCGCATGTAGGCCTGGCCCAGCCGCAGGATGCGCGGCGACAGCGCGAACAACCGGCCGTCCTGGTGCACGAAGCCGAGCTGTGCCAGCGTCAGCAGGTAGCGCCGTGCGGCCGCGCGGGTCAGGCCGGTGCGCTGGGCGACTTCGCTGATCGACAGGCGAGGGCGGTCCTGATCGAAGGCCTCGATCACCGTCAGGCCGTTGGCCAGGCCGGCGACCGTGTCGCGCGCGGCCACCGAAAACTCGGCGATGGCGGGGATCTGCGGAGGTAGGACGATGTCGTTCATGGTCGGGTGAGTGCGTGAAGCGCACCGGCATCGGTGGTGCGGTGGGCCGCCACGCGGTTCGTGCGATGCCTCGCAGGCACGAGCCGCTAGCGTATTCAATGGCATCTGCGGGGAGCAATCGGAGCGAGCCGCAGATTGTTCTCTTATCGCACGTGCTTCGTACGATGTGCGCTAATCGCACAGACAGCGGGTGCTGGATCCTCGCCACCGACGAAACGGTCTCCGCACAATGGCTGCGGGATTCAGCTCACCGGCATCCTGCGACGCTTCTCAGGAGGATCCCGATGCACCGGTTGCTGCTGCCACCGTCCCGTCTCTGGTGGCTGTTCCTTGGCGGGGCATCGCTCGCGCCTGCGGCGTTCGCCCAGGCTGGCGCGCCGGCCGATGCGGAATGGCGCCGCTGCCAGCACCTCAGCGATGCGCGCGAGCGGCTGACCTGCTTCGACCAGGCGGCCGACCGGCTGTTGCCGCCGTTGCCCGCGACCGGTGCGCAGGCCGCATCACCCGGCGCCGCGGTCGCCGCCGGGGGCGCTTCGGACGAGGCCGTGCCGGTGAAGGAGCCGGCCCAGCAGCTGGGCCTGATCAGCCGGCGCGGCATCTGGTCGACACTGTGGGAGCTGGAGCCGGCCGACAAACACGGCACGTTCAACTTCAAGACCTACCGCCCCAACTACATCCTGCCGCTGCACTGGACCAGCCGCATCAACGAGGACCCGTCGAGCCCGACCCGTCCCGCCGACGGCAGCCTGCCGCCGTACCAGCGCCTGGAAGTGAAGCTGCAGCTGTCGCTGCGCACCAAGGTGATCCAGGACATCGGGTTCCCGGACGCCGACCTCTGGTTCGGCTACACCCAGCAGTCGCAGTGGCAGCTCTGGAACCGCAGCCAGTCGGCGCCGTTCCGCAACACCGACCACGAACCGGAGGTGATCTACGTGGTGCCGGTGACCGGGCGGTGGCAGTCGCTGCTGCCGTTCGGGTGGGAGTGGAAGATGGCCCAGGCCGGTTTTGCGCACCAGTCCAACGGCCAGAGCGGCGCGCTGTCGCGCAGCTGGAACCGTGTGTACCTCGGTGTCGCCGCGGAGAACGGGCCGTGGTCGCTGCAGGCGCGCTGGCATCGGCGGCTGCACGAAGGCGGACCGAACGACGACAACCCGGATCTGGTCAGCTACATCGGCCAGGGCGACGTCACGCTGGGCTGGTTCCCCGGCCGCGCCACCGCGCAGCTGCAGTGGAAGCCGGCGTTCGGCCGGCTCGAGCGCGGCTCTTGGACGCTCAGCGGCACCTATCCGGTGCGCGCGGCGCAGCCGCAGGGGCTGCGCTGGTACGGCCAGCTCTTCACCGGCTATGGCGAGTCGTTGATCGACTACAACGTGCGCCAGACCAGTATCGGCGTCGGGGTCAGCCTGTTCGAGTTCTGACCCCGACGGTCGCGGCGGCTCAGTGCGCGGCGACGCCCAGCCACTGGTCCAGCGGCGTCGGATCGGCCAGCAGCGATTCGCTGGAGGCGCGCATCGCGATGCTGCCACGGTCGAGCACGACGGCGTCGTCGGTGACCGACAGCACCATGTGCGGGTGCTGCTCCACGACGATGGCCGAGAGGCCTTCGTCGCGCACGACGCGGCGGATGGCCTGCAGCAGCTCTTCGACGATGATGGGCGCCAGGCCTTCGAGCGGCTCGTCGAGCAGCAGCAGCAGCGGGTTGAGCACCAGCGCGCGGCCGAAGGCGAGCATTTGCTGCTCGCCGCCGGAGAGTTGGGTGCCCAGGTTCTTCTTGCGCTCGGCCAGCCGCGGGAAGAGCTGGTAGACGCGCTGTGGCGTCCACGCGCCGGGCCGCGCGACGGCGGTCAGGTTCTCGTCGACGGTGAGCGACTTGAAGATGTTGCGCTCCTGCGGCACCCAGCCGATGCCGGCGGCGGCGCGCTCGAAGGAGGGCAGGGCCTGGATCTCGCGCCCGCCCAGGCGGATGGTGCCGGCGTGGCGCTTGGTGGCGCCCACCAGCGTGTTGATCAGCGTGGTCTTGCCGGTGCCGTTGCGGCCCAGCAGCGCCAGCGAGCGGCCGGCGGCCAGCGTCAGGTCGACGTTGGAGAGCACGACGGCCTCGCCGTAGCCGCAGCGCAGGCCTTCGATGGTCAGCAGTTGGTCAGCCATTCATCGTCTCCTTGGACGCGTGAGCCGTACCGGTCAGGGACTCACCCAGGTAGACGGCCTTGACCTGCGGGTCGGCGGCGATCTGCTCGGGGGTGCCCTCGGTGAGCACGGTGCCGTTGACCAGCACGGTCATGCGGTTGGCGAAGCTGAAGACGAGGTCCATGTCGTGTTCGATCAGCACCACCGAGACGTCCTCGGGGAGGGCGGCGACGGTGTCGAGGATGTCCTGGCGCTCGCTGGCGGGCACGCCGGCGGCCGGTTCGTCCAGCAGCAGCACCTGGGGCTTGAGGGCGACGGCCAGGCCGATCTCGAGCAGGCGGCGCTTGCCGTAGGGCAGCTCGCTGACGGGGCGTTCGGCGAAGGCCTCGAGGCGGAACTGGCGCAGCAGGTCGACGCACTCCTGGGCGGTGGCGAGGTCGCCGCCGAGCGGCTTCCACCAGCGGTGCGCGGTGCCGGTGCGGCTGGCCACGGCGAGCGCCAGGCTCTGCAGCGGCGTCATCGTCATGAACAGCTGGTTGATCTGGAAGGTGCGCACCAGGCCGCGGGCGACGCGCAGGTTGGGGGCGAGGCGGGTGATGTCCTCGCCGCCCAGCACGATGCGGCCCTCGGTGGGGGGCAGCACGCCGGTGAGCTGGTTGATCAGCGTGGTCTTGCCCGCGCCGTTGGGGCCGAT